>Ga0335075_10003343_pt1 | contig 25490 bp, 20 predicted proteins | sample Lox_Sample_24_FD_206723 | JGI IMG/M metagenome (GOLD analysis project Ga0335075, IMG submission 206723) | Soil microbial communities from Loxahatchee National Wildlife Refuge, Florida, United States - Lox_Sample_2.4 | ecosystem: Environmental > Terrestrial > Soil > Wetlands | place: USA...
CTCGTCACAATGGCGGATCCGGCCTCTAACGCCGAAAGAAAAACGCAAGGAAACCTTTCAGATTGCGATTTCCCTCGTTACGATCCTGTTAATCGCGGCTGAATTCGTAACTCACGTGGCCCTCAATCACGCCTTCTAGTCCAACCAGGTGCGGAAAATCAGGGTCGGCTTCCATGCGGCCGACAATCCGGGAGGAATCCTTAAACTGCCGCGAATGGATACCTGCCAAGATACACGCGAGCTATGCCGTGCGAAAGGCAATGCAATGCCGCGATTTTCCGGCAAGTTTTGTGTTTTTGTTGTTGTCGAATACACTCTTCGTTATATGCGGCGCTCGATAGCGGTCTTGATGATTCTGACCTTCGGCTCATTTCTAGCCGCGCCGCTACTCGGCCTATCTTCGGACCCGCAAAGCAACCTGCCTGCCTGCTGTCGACGGAACGGGAAGCATCACTGCATGATGTGGATGATGGAGCGCGAATTGGGCACCAAGCAGGTGTCAGTGTATCCCGCGAAATGTCCATGTTTCCCGCACCCGTGGCGGTTCACTCAGAGCCAAAACCACGCCACCACCCCAAGCTCCGCGTTGATATTTTACGCGGCCCTGCAAAGTCATCCGGCATGTCACGCGCAGTCGGAAGTGCAGCGGCGTATTTCGTTTGACCGATCCCGTCAAAAACGCGGACCACCCTCGCCTGTAATAGCCAGTTAATTCGCCTCTCACATTCATTTGTCATCTCCAAGCTCCTTCGAAGCCGGTTGGACCGGTCTGTAGACGCATCGCGCGTGCAGGCGGGAGAACCGCACGAAATCCACGGTGAGGAAGCATTTTATGAGGTATGTCGTTAGCTTGTTTGCGGTCTTTTATCTTCTGGGGTCCGTCGCATTTGCCACGATTTTCGGTTCGGTTCGCGGCGTCGTTCACGATCCTCAGCACCGCCCCATCCAGGGCGCACACCTTACATTGAAAGCTCAAAACTCGGACTGGACACGATCGGAAGACTCCAATGCCAATGGAGAATTTCTATTCACTTCAGTGCCTTTCGGCAATTACACCGCCACCGTAACGTCGAATGGTTTTCAGCAACTCAATCAAGAAGTCATCGTTCAGTCGGACACCAGTCCGGTGCTCCATTTCCAGTTGTCCATTCTAGGCGCAAAAGCAAACATCGTCGTGCCGGAAACGATTGGGTCGGCGACGACGGACACTGCTACGCCGACGGAGATGATGAGCCGGACCGATATTCAGCAAACTCCGGGAGCCGATCGCTCCTACGGCATGGAGATGATCACCGATTATGTTCCCGCCTCGTATGTAACCCACGATATGTTGCACATGATGGGCGGCCACCAGGTGAACTGGCTGATCGACGGCGTCCCAATTCCCAACACCAATATTGCCACTAATCTGGGACCGCAGATCTTGCCGCGGGACATTGACTACCTCGAGGTGTATAGCGGCAGCTACGACGCCGACTATGGGGATCGTACCTACGGAGTCTTCGACGTAGTGCCGAAGACTGGCTTTGAGCGCAATCGGGAATGCGACCTCGTTCTCACCGCCGGCAATTTCTATCAAACCGATGACCAAATCAGTTGCGGATCACACACCGAGCGGTTCGCCTACTATGCGAGTTTGAACGGAAACCGCAGCAATTACGGTCTCCAGACTCCCGTTCCCCAAGTGGTGAACGATGCTGTCAACGGCTTTGGCGGATTCGCAACGTTCATCTTCAATTCTGACCCGAAGAACCAGTATCGCGTGGTGACCTCGCTTCGCCGAGACTATTTCCAGATCCCCATCGACCCCAACCCCAACTCAATCGGGAACCAGGTTTATCCGTCGTACGGTCTGCATGACGCCGAAGTCGAACCTGATGGCTATGCCGTTTTCTCCTGGGTCCACACCTTCAACCCGGACAAGCTACTTACCGTTTCTCCGTTCTACCACTACAACGGGGCTGACTATAAAGGCGGGCCTAACGACTATCCTGTTTCCTCCACTGTCGATCAGAATGCTAACTATGCAGGCATGCAGACGGATCTGAACTACAACTTCTGGAGGAACGATCTTCAAGCCGGCGTCTATGGATTTTTTCAGCACCAATACAACTATTTCGATAACTATTTCAACGACGGTACTCCAAATGTTCCCGCCTCTTCGATAGGAGTGAATGGCGGGGTGGCCGCCGAGTTCATCAATGACAAGTTCAAGGTGGCCCCGTGGTTTACCTTGATCGCCGGACTTCGCCTGACACAGTTCGACGCCACCATTTCAGAGACTGCAACCGATCCCCGCTTTGGCGGCGCTTTGAGGATTCCACGGCTCAACTGGGTGTTCAGCGGTTTCTACGGGTATTACTACCAGGCGCCGCCACTCGTCACTGCCACTGGCCCTCTGCTCGACCTAGCAAATGGGCAGAATTTCACCTTTTCACCTCTCCACGGCGAGCGGGATATTCAATGGCAGTATGGGGTCACGATTCCCTACCGCAACTGGACCTTGAGCGCAAACAATTATGAAACCCGGGCGGAGAACTGGCTGGATCACAACAATATCGGAGAATCGAACATCTTTTGGCCCATCACCTGGTCTTACGCGCTGATTCAAGGATGGCAACTCACGCTCCGTTCACCCGAAGTCCTGCACCATGGCCAGTTTCATCTTGCCTATGCAAACCAAATTGCCCAGGCAACCTCGCCGATCACAGGGGGCCTGATCTGCCCGGTCCCGGTCACCTCAGCATGCCCGCTCGATATTCCACCTGGACTTGCACCCGTCGACCACGATCAGAGAAACACCTTGAACGTAGGGTTCAATGCCACACTTCCTTGGAGCGCCTACGCCGCAGCCAATGTTTACTATGGTTCTGGCTTTACGAACGGCTTGTACGGGACGCCGCAGGCTCAATATCCCGGACCGTATTTGCCAAGCCACACAACCGTTGATCTCTCAGTCGGGAAGACGTTCGCGGAGAAGTACACGGTCTCTGCAAACGCCATCAATGTGGCAAACCGGCGGGTTCAACTGGACAATAGTTTGACTTTCGGCGGATTTCACTGGAATGATCCACGACAAATCTATGGGGAGTTCCGCTATCGATTCAACTATTAAATAACTCGAGGGATAACGCAGGTTCATTGGGGACGCGAACAGTCCAACGCATTCTCCGAGATCCTCTATCGTACTGACTGCCACGGAAATCAGTACCAATAAAAACGTGAGCTTTGTCAGAAAGTTTCATTAAAAGCATCATTTGTCTTTTGTTTTATCTCTCTGGGGGGTGAATATTCCCCCCTTTTTCTATCCTCCTTGTCTGTCTCAGATCTCCGTCCCGCTACCGCCGAATCGCCGCCGGACCCGCGCTACCCTGAAAATTGCGCCCCCAAATTGCGCCCCAGACAGATATATTCTCCTTCCCTGTAACCAAATGCGACCTGTAGGATTCTAACGTTGTACAGCCCGCGTAGAAATTCGCGGACTGCAAAACCAGGAGGATTCACAATGAAGAATTCGATGAAATCGATCATGCTGAGCGCAGCGGTGGGTGGAATGCTCGGACTTCCCGCAGTGGCTCTCCACGCAGCTACTCCGAACTCTGCGCCCAACACTGTATCGGCAAACGGCCAGTATCTTGGTCAAACTGCCTTTACCGGGCTGTCCGCCAAGGATAAGCACTCTTGTAAGGGCAAGAACAGCTGTAAAGGCAAGGGTGGTTGCAAGTCCAGCGACAACGGATGCAAAGGCAAGAACAGCTGCAAGGGCAAGGGTGGTTGCGCCACTGACGGTTCGAAGATGCCCAGCTAGTCCTTCGTGGAATAGTTCCTCCTGCGAAGAGACTCTTCTCGCAGGAGGAAACTTTCAATCGCAGTTTCTCAGGATGAAACATGCCAGCCAATCGTTTCAACGGATTTACCGAATACGGCGTAGGGATTGGGCTGCGACTGCCCCACTACCAACACATTTTGGAGAAGAAACCGGTCGTCGACTGGTTTGAGATTATCTCCGAAAACTACATGGTGGATGGAGGACGCCCGCTCACTGTGCTGGACTCCATTTTGGAGCAATATCGCGTCGTGCAACACGGCGTATCCATGTATTTTGGCTCTGCCGATGCGCTCAACCGCGAACACCTGAAACGCCTCAAGGCCCTGGTGCGCAGAACTGGCACACCCTGGCTGTCCGACCATCTCTGTTGGGGCAGCGTCGATGGTCGATATACGCACGATCTGCTGCCCATGCCCTACACCTTTGAGGCCGCAAGATTGACCGCAGAAAAGATTCGCCAGGTTCGGGATTTTGTCGAGATTCCAGTGGTGGTCGAGAACGTGAGTAGCTATGCCGAATTCCACGTTTCCGAGATGGAAGAGTGGGAATTTCTGAATGAAGTCGTCGAACGCGCCGACTGTGGCATCTTGCTCGACGTCAATAATATCTACGTCTCTTCGCGGAACCACAATTTCGACCCACGCGTGTATGTCGACGCAGTTCCGGCGCACCGGGTCGCACAGATCCATATCGCGGGACATTCGAAGTTTGAGAAGTACATCCTCGACACCCATGATCATCCCGTTCTTGATCGCGTATGGAGTCTCTACGCGCGTGCGATCGAGCGCTGTGGACCTACAGCAACTTTGCTGGAATGGGACGATCGAATTCCTTCCTTTGACGACGTGCATGCCGAAGCTCTGAAGGCGAACAAATATCTAAAAGCAGTATCGACCGGAGAATCGAAGCAGGAAAACGTTCTGGAGTATGCGCGATGACTGGCCTTCAGGAACTCCAACATCGCATGGCCAAGGCGGTCATGCAGCCGCTGACGGCACGGGAACAGATGCGACGCCGGAATTCTGCTGGACAGTCGAACGCCGCAGAAGCAGAGCAGTTCATCCGACCCAATGACCGGTTGACTTCGTTTGAGCGCCTGGAAATATACAACCGACAATATTGGTTTCGTTTGTTCACTAGTTTTGAGGAGGATTTTCCGGGGCTGCAGGCAGTCGTGGGCCGCAAACGATTTCAGGCACTGATGCGTGCCTACCTTGAGGCGCATCCTTCCACTTCGTTCTCTTTGCGCAACCTGGGATCGCGCCTGGTGAGTTGGCTGGAAGAGAATCCTGCATGGACGGAACCGCACTCTGAAATGGCCATCGAAATGGCCCGCTTTGAGTGGGCGGACATCGAAGCGTTCGACAGCGCAATATGGCCAACGCTGACTGTCGAAGCGCGAGCGCAAATGAACGCCGAGTCGCGGTTGACGTTGCAGCCGCATCTACGGTTGGTCGAAGCGCACTATGCGATCGACGACGCACTGATTGCAGTTCGCAACGAAAGCGGGGGCAGAGACACCTCCAGTAACAACGCGTCGACTGGACACGTGAGCAAGCGTACGCGCGCTCTTCGCGAGATGAAGCGAGAAACCGTTTATATCGCCGTGCACCGGTTTGAAGACACTGTGTACTATCGTCGACTTGCGGCGGAAGACTACCGCATGTTGCTGGCGTTGCAACAGGGGGTCACTCTGGGAGATGCGATCGACATCGCCTTTGACGGCAGCATGATTCCTGACGATGAGCGACCGGCGTATTTGCAATCAGCTTTCGCCTATTGGACGACGATGGGATGGTTTTGCACGCCGCCCGTAGATCGAGAAGGTAAAGAAAATTCATGAAAGCTTTAGCTAGCTTGTATGTTCGTTTTTCTGCCCTGGCCTCCTACCTTCAGTCTCCATTCCTGCTGACGGTGCGCCTCTACTGGGGCTGGCAATTTGCTCAATCCGGCTGGGGACGCCTGCATCATCTGAGCCAGGCGACCTCTTTCTTCACCAGCTTGAACCTCCCGTTTCCAGAGGCGACGGTCATCTCTATTTCATGCCTGGAATTTGTGGGTGGCATTTTGTTGATCGTCGGACTCGCGTCGCGGCTCACCGGCTTGTTGCTGGCTGGCGATATGTTCGTGGCCTATTTGACTGCAGACCGCGAAGCCCTCTCGTCGATCATCTCCGATCCAGGAAAATTTTATGGGGCTGACCCCTACACGTTCTTATTTGCGTCTTTGATTGTGCTGATTTTCGGAGCCGGCCTGTTCTCTGTGGATACGTGGTTTTCGCGGCGTTCCCAAACTTGGCTCGAACGACCATGACGCAGACGTGGCAGGTCAGAGATGAAGCACAGATGATTGCTTCCATCCTTGCCGGGGACTCGCAACAATTTCACCAGCTCATCCGTCCCTATGAGAGAAGTCTGTACGTCATGGCCTTATCCTTGCTGCGGAACGAAGCCGATGCAGAAGACGCAGCGCAAGAGGCATGCCTGAAAGCATATCGGAATTTGGCGAGCTTCCGCGCTGATTCAAAATTCAGTACATGGCTGGTCAGCATCACGCTCAATGTAGCCCGCAATCGACTGCGCCGGAATCAATTGACGCATATGGAATCTCTCGACATTCCACCAGACGAACAGGGGCATGTTTCGCCGTCACTGTTACGAGATTGGCGCGAGGTGCCGTCGGAAGTCTTAGAGCGTGCCGAGGTTCGACTGATCCTGCGCAAGGCGATCGTTGCCTTGCCGGAAATCTATCGTGAAGTTTTTCTTTTGCGAGACGTGGAAGAGCTGAGCATTAAAGAAACGGCAGAAACATTAGGCGTGAGTGAAGCGTCTGTGAAAGTGCGGCTGCATCGCGCTCGAACCATGCTACAAAAAACGCTGGCGCCGGAATTGAAAAACCTGGTCCCTCAGAAAGGGAGGTGGTTTCCATGGTTATAGATTGCAAGCACGTTTGGAACAACATCTCGGGCTATTTGGATGGGACTCTCGATCCGACTGTCTTACAGCAGGTGCAGAAGCATCTGGAGCATTGCGGTATTTGTTCTGCCATTCTGGACTCGACTCGAAACATTCTGATTCTTACAGCGGACGAGCGCGTGTTTGAACTGCCTCTCGGTTACAGCGACCGTTTACATGCTCGGCTGGAAGCAGAAATCCAAGGAATGTCTTTGTCTCCGGATGGCGGTTGATCCCAGGAAGTGGCAACGTCAACTTCCGCCTGCTTCCAGCACTCGGATCTTCTCTGTGTGATCAAGAATTGATTGACCCCTGCTGACAAATAGCGCACCATTTTCTTCCTCGTCCATTGTCGTGGATACTGTTCCTATGTCAGCGACCGCTGCGGTATTAGGAAAGATCGGACTTCCAGCCAGTGTCCGGGAAATGGCAGCCCGCAAGTGGGACGTAGCGATCGTCGGCGCGGGACACAATGGTCTGGCGTGCGCCACTTATCTTGCTCGTGCTGGCAAGTCGGTACTGGTGCTTGAGAGCCGCGAGCGCGTGGGCGGCGCCTGCACCATTGAAGAGCCCTTTCCTGGTGTGCTGATGTCTCCCTGCGCCTATCTTGCGGGACTGCTGCATCCGCTGGTGGTTGAGGAACTCGATCTACCCCGCCGCGGATTTGTATGGACTCCTGCCGTGAACGGTCTGTTTGTCCCATTCTTGGATGGCAGCAGCGTTCAACTTTGGGATGACGACGATCGTTGCGAACAGGAAATCCGCCGGTTTTCTCCGAAGGATGTTGAAGGCTGGCACGCCATGAGTGATGTCGTTCGGCGTTTGAGGGATTTACTCAGACCGGCCGCAGGCATGTTGAACGGCAACCTGGATGACGATCGGCGTGATGCATGGATCGGAGATGCGCCCACACACGAGCAACTTGAAGAACTGCTGGCGGGTGATGGCGAAGCTCGCAGCCTTCTCTTCGACTGGTCCATGGCGGAATTCGTCGAGCGATACCTGATCGATGAGCGCTTACAATGCGCCTATCTAGGTCAGGGAGTCATTGGCACCAACGCAAGCCCCTTTGACGCGGGCACGGCCTCCATCCGATTCCACCATTCCTCCGGCAGGCTCGGCGGTATGCCCGGCATGTGGGGATATGTAAAGGGTGGCATGGGCATGGTCTCCTTTTATTTTTGCGACGCCGCACGCGAGGCTGGAGCGGTCGTGGCGGCAGGCGTCGCTGTTTCGCGCATCCTGCCTGGAGAAGGCGTGCTGCTCGAGGGCGGCGAACGAATCACGGCTCCGATTGTCATCTCGAACGCCGATCCGATTCGCACGTTGAGCCTATTGGATACGTCTGCCGACACGACATGGGAGAAGAAGGTGCGATCCGTCCCGATCCAGGGATGCACCGTGAAGCTGAACGTGTTGCTCCGGGAACTACCCAACTTCACGGCCCGCCCGGGGATTCTCGAGCCTCATCATTACGGCCAGATCAATGCGCCGCTGACAAAATCGGAATGGAAGAAAAGCTATGCCGCAGCCCGCGCAGGAAGCCTTGCAGATTCCCTATGGTGCGAGCTTTATTTTCAAAGCGTGCATGATTCGAGCGTAGTCCCTGCGGGCATGCACACCATGAGCGTCTTCGCACAATATGTGCCATATGGCTTTGCATCGGGGAGTTGGGAAGATAGGCGCAATCGGGTGCGAGCCCTGGCGCTGCATTCGATTGGCCGTTTTTGCAGCAATCTTGAAGACGCGGTGGTAGATGCGCAAGTGCTCGGCCCTCCGGACATTGAGCAGAAAGTCGGCCTGACAGGAGGACACATTTTTCAGGGCGAGTGCCTGCCCGCGTATATGTGGAATCATCGCTTGTCCGCCAGAACCCCAATGAAAGGCGTCTATCTTTGCGGAGCGTGTACCCATCCGGGCGGAAGCGTCATCGGCATCAATGGTCGCAACGCAGCCATGGCGGTTTTGCAAGACCTGAATGGCTCCTGATTTCAAAACTGCTGCTAAAACGCCGTGAAATCTGTTCGCTGAAACAAATAACTGGCAACCGAGTGATCGATGATAGTACAACAAAGCCAGCGTTTCGGACTTCTGCAAGGAGGAAATTGTGAACGACTCAACACTAGCCCCCACAGCACCCGGTGCAAAAAGCGGCGGACGAACAATCGTTGGCGTGCTATTGATCATCCTCGGTCTTCTCGCCATCCTTTTGCCCTTCATCGCAGGCATTGCGATCACTGCGTTTATCGGCTGGCTTTTGCTATTTGCCGGCATTGTTCATTTAATTTATTGCTGGAATTCGCGCAATACTAGAGCGGTGATCTGGCAGGCGCTTATTGCGATCCTGTATTTGTTTGTCGGCTTCTATCTGATTTTTCATCCTGCGCGCGGTCTGGTTACACTGACACTACTGCTGGCCTCCTACTTTGTGGTGGAGGGCGTCATTGAACTTGTGCTTTATTTTCGCCTGCGCAGTTCTCACCGTTCGGGCTGGTTTCTGTGGGACGGCATCATCACGCTGCTGTTAGGCATCCTGATCTGGGCACACTGGCCGTTCAGCTCTATATGGGTGCTCGGCACGATCATCGGTATCAGCCTGCTGATCAGTGGATTTACTCGACTCTTCGCCAAGCCGACATTGGTTTCAGGACTTGGATGAAGCATTGATTGGGATATAGCGTGGGCCTAATAAAAATCGTGGGAACGCAATGCAAGCGCGCCATCGGAAAAAGCCCGCAGTTGAGTAGCTTTCACGTGAATCACCATCCTGATTTTGCAAGGGCCCTTCGACAATTAGGAATTTGCTGCGTGTTACAACTAGACGCTCCCGTTCATACAAATCGGGCGTGACAATGACATTGGCAAAGGGCTTCATCTTTCATTGAAAGGAAGATGAAGCCCTTTGCCGTGCCGGGGCGTTGGCGCGCGATGATGCAGTCCGCCGCACGTTTGTAGTTTCCATCCTTCTGTTCGCGCAATTCCTTTGCAGAGAGTGCATGTTGTTGCTGTATGGCTGCCCGGCGGCAATGCATGGGATGTTTGCCAACCGTAAGCTGCCTTCAAAATTTTTCATTCTTTCCCGAGATCGGCGCACTCCCACCGCTCGTCGTCATCTGCGCGCGCTATGCGCATTGCAGCTTGATTACGCGACCCCTCTTCGCATTCCGGACGCATGATCTTGATGTACCCGATTCATTCGGCTCGATGAAATCACCCGGGTCTTGGTGTGCTTGACACTTGCACCACAGATAATAAAAATTGCTTGGTAACTTAAAACGTTTGAATACAACTCTCCACGTGTTCACTGGTTTCAACTAAGGAGGAATACAAGGTGAAGCTCTACAGAATTGGTTTTCTTACGCTGGCCTCAACGGTTCTTTTTCTAGGCATGGGAATGTCTCTAGCCCAACAGCCTTCAGCAGGCCAGGGGATTGCCAATTCCGCCGAAGTGAAACCATTCCTGGGGCGATGGGATTTGACCCTATATGCCCCCGACCAGCAATACTCCTCATGGCTGGAACTAACAGAAAACGGCGGCCACTTGCAAGGCCGTATGGTCGGCCGCTGGGGCAGTGCGCATCCGGTTTTAGACGTCAAGATTGAGAATTCTATGCTGACTTTCGCCTCTCCGAAAGATGAAGAAGAGACACCCAAAAACATGCCGTTTCAGGCAAAACTGGTTAGTGGAAAGTTGGTTGGAACCTTGTCCGGGCCCGACGGGACCACTTGGCGATGGACAGGAGTGCGAGCTCCACTGTTGAACCGCACCACAGTTGCGAAATGGGGCAAACCCATCCGGCTGTTCAACGGAAGAGATACGACGGGCTGGCATTTTGACAGTCCGGATGCTGCGAATGTCTGGAGCGTGAAAGATGGCGTGCTGGTGAGCACTGCGCATGGAAGCAACATCATTACGAATCGCAAATTTCGCGATTTCAAGCTGCACGTTGAATTCAATTGCGAACCGGGTTGCAATACCGGAGTATACCTGCGCGGCCGCTATGAAGTGCAGATTGCGGACAATGCGGGACAAGATCCACCAGACCTACAGACTGGCTCCATCTACGGATTCATTACACCGTCTCCGCTGATTCCTCTCCATCCTGGAACCTGGCATTCGTACGATATTACTCTGACAGGTCGAACCGTGACAGTCGTTGAGGATGGTCAAACCATCATCGACAAGAAAGAGATCCCCGGCATCACGGGAAGTGCACTCGACAGTCACGAGGGCCTTCCCGGCCCAATTTATCTGCAGGGAGCCGAGGCTCATGGAGGTTTTTCGTACAGGAATCTGGTCATCACTCCAGCAATCGATTAGGATCGTCGGCTCGCCGTCGTGAAACAATAGTCGAATCCAAGATGGCAACCTCCGACGGCATACTCAACGAAATTCTCGCGGCCAGAGAGCGAATCCGCGATTTTATCTGGTTAACTCCCTGCCAACATTCGGCAGAGCTCTCGGCTGTGACTGGCCAGCAAATTTACTTGAAGCTGGATAATTTGCAGCGTACCGGTGCGTTTAAAGAACGCGGAGCGTTGAATAAAATTCTGCGGCTGAGCCCGGAAGAAAAGCAGTGCGGAGTGATCGCCGCCAGCGCGGGAAACCACGCCCAGGCGGTTGCCTACCATGCAACGCAGCGTGGAATCCGAGCTCAAATTGTAATGCCGCTGACGACGCCTTTGGTGAAGGTCTCGGCGACCCGTGGCTTCGGAGCCGAAGTCATTTTGCACGGGGCTAACTACGATGAAACCTACGCCGAGGCGGTTCGCCGCAGTGAATCGGAGGGCATGACCTTTCTGCATCCCTTCGATGACATGCATGTCATTCACGGGCAGGGCACAATTGGAGTGGAGTTGATCGAGCAAGTTCCGGATCTGGAGGCTGTGATCGTTCCGATCGGCGGCGGCGGACTGATCAGCGGAGTGGCGGCTGCGTTGAAAGAAATGAATCCTGCGATCCGCGTGGTCGGTGTGCAAACCGAGCGCCTCCCTTCCATGCTGAGGGCCTGTGCCGTGGGGTATCCGGTCACACTACCTGCAGAAGCGACGATTGCCGACGGAATCGCGGTTCGCAGAGCAGGCAATCTGACACTGCCCCTGGTGCAACAATATGTCGATGAAATTGTTACCGTCGACGAAGAGGAAATCGCGAATGCGATTCTGGTTTTGCTGGAACGAGAGAAGACGTTAGCCGAAGGTGCCGGCGCAGTCGCATTGGCCGCGGTCCTGAACAATAAGACAAGCCTGAAACATCAGAAAACGGTCGTTCTCGTCTGTGGCGGAAATATCGATGTCAGTCTGCTGGCGAGGATTATTGAGCGCGGCTTAGTGAAAGACGGTCGGAGAGTTCGCATCCGCGTTCATCTCTCAGATCGCCCTGGTGCGCTCTATCAGCTCACGAGAATTCTTGCGGAACAGCAAGCCAACATCGTGGAGACGCTCCACAATCGTTCGCATTATGGCGTGAATCTTGGCGACACTGTCATTGACATTACGCTGGAAACGCGCGGGACATCCCATATCCAAACCATCTCATCGGCACTGCAGGAAGCAGGCTACAAATTCGAGCGGATCACGTAGCGATGGCCCGACCCTCATGCCGATTGACTGCACGATTCACTATCCCGCTACGCCGACCAGGCTGGCATCGCGAGCATTTGGAACAGCGCGCAAATATTCGTCGACAGCTGCGGCTGCTTTCCGCCCTTCAGAGATGGCCCAAACCACCAGAGATTGTCCGCGTCGCATATCGCCTGCAGCAAAAACACCCTCAACCGTAGTCATGTAGCCGTTGCTTGTCGCGACATTGCCTCGTGCGTCGATGGCAACTCCCAGCTTTTCAAGCATGCCGTTGCGCACCGGACCCGAGAAGCCCATGGCAAGCAATACCAGATCGACTTCAAGCACAAATTCGGTGCCCGGTTGCGGCTCGAATTTCGGAGGAGGCCCCACTTGAACACCGTGCAGCTGTTTCACATTGCCGTACTCATCGCCGACAAACTTTGTCGTTGCCAAGCTCCAATTCCGTTTGCCGCCTTCTTCGTGCGCCCCTTCAGTACGCAGCTGCATCGGCCACAGTGGCCAAGGTGTAAGAGGAGAACGCGTGGAAGGAGGGACCGGCATAATTTCAAATTGCTCGACCGAGAGCGCCTTCTGGCGATGACTTGTGCCCAGGCAGTCCGCGCCGGTGTCTCCACCTCCAATGATGACAACACGCTTGCCGTTGGCCAGGATCGCTCCCACTTCCGAAACTGCATCGCCTTCGCAACGCCGATTCTGCTGCGGTAAAAATTCCATCGCGAAGTGAATGCCCTTCAGTTCGCGTCCGGGAACGTTCAGGTCCCGCGGCTGCTCTGCACCGCCGGCCAGCAGAATCGCGTCGAAATCGCGCTGAAGGTCTTCAACCGGCACATTTTGGCCGACATGGGCGCCGGTAACAAATGTCACGCCTTCCAGCTGCATTTGTTCCAGGCGGCGATCGAGAATCGTTTTCTCCAGCTTGAAGTTGGGAATTCCATACCGCATCAATCCGCCGATGCGATCCGCTTTCTCAAAGACTGTGACCGCGTGGCCGGCGCGGCGCAGTTGTTGCGCAGCCGCTAAACCCGCAGGTCCTGAGCCCACCACCGCAACTCGCTTGCCGGTCGAAAACGAAGGCGGTTCAGGGTGTACCCACCCCTCTTCGTATGCGTGGTCGATGATATTTTTTTCAATTTGCTTAATCGTCACCGGAGGAGCATTGATGCCCAACACACACGCCGCCTCACAAGGCGCCGGACAAATTCTCCCGGTGATTTCCGGGAAATTATTGGTTGCGTGCAAACGACGCACGGCCTCTTTCCAGCGACCTCGATACACCAGATCATTCCAATCGGGGATCAGGTTGTTGACCGGACAGCCTGTATGACAGAACGGCACACCGCAGTCCATGCAGCGCGCTGCCTGCTGTTGCTGCTTTTCTTCAGGGAACGAGCGATAAATTTCGACCCAATCGTTGACGCGTTCCACAACCGGACGCCTCTCCGGCAGCTCGCGTGGAAATTCCATGAAACCTGTCGACTTACCCATGTTGCACCTGCTCAGCGATCGTCAATGTAGGAAGTTCTCCAGTCGGGATAACCATTTCTCCGCGCTCACGCAGCACGCGCTTATATTCCTGCGGAAATACCTTGATGAACTTCGGCAGGCTCTCATTCCAGTTAGCGAGAATCCAACCAGCGCGCGGACTTCCAGTCAGGTCGCGGTGGCGCGTAATTAACGTTTGCAGCTCTTCGATCTCCCGCTCATCGATCAACGGCTCAAGATCGACAGAAGCCGGATTGCATCGCTTCTGCATAAAATCGCCACGCTCGTCGTAGACGTAGGCGATTCCTCCGTTCATGCCGGCGGCAAAGTTTCGCCCACATGCTCCCAGAACCACGACGCGCCCGTTGGTCATATATTCGCATCCGTGGTCGCCCACACCTTCTACGACTGCCGTTGCTCCGGAGTTGCGGACTGCGAAACGTTCTCCAGCGATTCCATTCAGGAAGACCTCTCCGCTGGTTGCACCGTAGAGAATGACGTTGCCCGCCAGGATGCTCTCCTCCGGTTGAAAGCTGGAGTTGCGTGGCGGGAAAACAACAATCCGGCCGCCTGAAAGACCTTTGCCGACATAGTCGTTCGCCTCGCCTTCCAGCGTTAGCGTAACGCCGTTCGGCAGGAACGCTCCAAAACTTTGTCCGGCAGATCCTTGGAAATTGAAGCGGATGGTTTCTTCTGGCAATCCCGCCGGTCCATACCGCCGCACCACTTCGCCGCCCAACATGGCGCCGACAGTACGATGGATATTGCGAATCGGCATCGAGAACTCCACGGATTGCTGATGTTCGAGTGCCGGTTGGGCAAGCTTCATCAAATGGTGGTCGAGTGCCTGCTCCAGGCCATGATCCTGTTTCTGCACGCAGTGGCGAGCTACGCGTCCTGGTAGAGGCGGGCTATACAAAATCGACGAAAGATCGATTCCTTTCGCCTTCCAATGATCGACCGCCAAATGGGTCTCTAACATGTCGACGCGACCGACCATCTCATCCACGGTGCGAAATCCGAGTTTCGCCATGTGTTCGCGAACCTGTTCCGCAAGGAAGAAGAAGAAGTTGATGACATGTTCGGGCTGACCTTGGAACCGCTTGCGAAGTTCCGGATCCTGCGTTGCGATGCCGACTGGACACGTATTCAAGTGGCACTTGCGAATCATGATGCAGCCCATGGTGATGAGCGGAGCGGTCGCAAAGCCAAATTCTTCCGCACCCAGCAATGCCGCAATCACAACGTCTCGTCCGGTTTGCAGTTTGCCGTCGGTCTGCACGCGAATACGGCTGCGCAAATCGTTCAACAGCAAAACCTGCTGCGTTTCCGCCAGTCCAAGCTCCCACGGAATGCCGGCGTGCTTGATCGAACTGAGCGGCGCCGCTCCTGTGCCTCCGCTATCACCACTGATCAACACAACGTCAGCATGTGCCTTCGAAACGCCGGCCGCAACCGTGCCGACTCCAACCTCCGACACCAGCTTCACTGCGATGCGAGCGCGCGGGTTAACGTTCTTCAAGTCATAGATCAGCTGCGCCAAATCCTCAATTGAATAAATATCGTGATGCGGAGGCGGTGAAATCAGACCAACTCCAGGAATGGAGTGCCGAAGCCGAGCGATCACCTCATCCACTTTGTAACCCGGCAGCTGTCCGCCTTCTCCGGGTTTTGCTCCCTGCGCCATCTTGATCTGCAGTTCGTCCGCATTCATCAAGTAGTTGGTGGTCACCCCAAAGCGTCCCGAAGCGATCTGCTTGACGGCGCTTCGACGCAAGTCTCCGTTGGTATCTGGCGTGAAGCGACGTGCATCTTCTCCGCCCTCGCCAGTGTTTGACATGCCGCCAATACGGTTCATGGCAATGGCCAGCGTTTCGTGCGCCTCCTTACTGATCGAACCGAAGGACATCGCTCCCGTGGTAAATCGTTTGACGATTTCCTTTGCAGGCTCCACTTCTTCCAGCGCAACTGGCGTTTTCGACTCCTTGATTTTCATCAAGCTGCGAAGCGTGCACATGTTGCGATTTTGTTCATCAATAAGGTCGGTATATTCCTTGAACGTTTTTGGATTGCTCTGCTGCACCGCATGCTGCAGTTTGCTGATGGTCAGCGGATTCAGCAAATGCTCTTCCCCACCCACGCGGAAGTGATACGCACCGCCGACATCCAGGTCCGTCTCCGAATCGTTCAATGGGGCGAACGCATACTCATGCTTCATCTGTGCTTCGCGCGCCAGTACATCGAGCCCAACACCTTCAATGCGCGATGCAGTTCCCTGGAAATATGTCTCAACCAGGTTTCGATTCAAACCGATCGCTTCAAACACCTGGGCTCCGCGATAACTCTGCAGCGTCGAAATTCCCATCTTCGAGAACGTCTTCAGCAAGCCCTTATTCACAGCCTTGATGAAATTCTTGACTGCAGTATCTGGGGTAATACCGTTCGCAAGATAGCCGCGATGCGCCAGGTCACGAATCGAATCGAACGCCAAATAAGGATTGATCGCGCTGGCCCCAAAGCCAATGAGCAATGCGAAATGCATCACCTCGCGCGGCTCTCCGGATTCGAGAATCAGCGCAACCTGCGTGCGAGTTTCCTCGCGTACTAGCAAGTAATGCACCGCCGCCAACGCAAGCAAGCTGGGAATGGGAGCATATTGCTTATCCACACCACGATCCGAAAGGATCAGCAATGTATATCCGGATCGAACCGCAAGCGACGCGCGCTGGCATAACTCGTCCAATGCGCGCTTCAATCCAGCCTCGCCGTCTTCTGAACGGAAGTGAGTTGGCAGCGTCGTCGCCAATAGATCTCCCGTGGAAATGCGCCGTAGCTTTTCCAATTCGCGATTCGTCAGGATCGCATGCGGTAATTTCAAGGTATGGCAGTTCTGCGACGTCTCTGCCAAAATATTCCGCTCGCTTCCGATAAAACTCGACAGCGACATCACCATCTCTTCGCGGATGGCGTCGATGGGCGGATTGGTCACCTGCGCGAACAGCTGCTTGAAATAACTGAACAGCATTTGCGGCCGATCCGAAAGGCAAGCCAGCGGCGTGTCGGTTCCCATGGAACCAATCGGCTCTTCTCCCTTGCTGGCCATCGGCTCCAGAATCATTTTCATGTCTTCTTCGGAGTAGCCAAACGCACGCTGACGACGAAGCAATGTGTCGGGGTTGGCCCCGTAAACTCGTGAAGGCTCCGGCAGTTGATCGAGCGTAATCTGCTTCTCCTGCAACCACTCTTCATACGGTTGACGGGAGACCAGCTGCTGCTTGATTTCCTTGTCGGAGATAATGCGCTGTTGCACAGTGTCGACCAGGAACATTTTCCCCGGTTGCAGCCGTCCCTTTTTCTTGACGTTCGCCGCCGGAATATCCAGAACTCCCGCCTCGGAAGCGAGAACAACTATGTCATCCTTCGTCACGACATAGCGGCCGGGGCGTAGGCCATTCCGATCGAGCGTCGCCCCAATCACGCGGCCATCTGTAAAGGCAATCGCTGCGGGGCCGTCCCATGGCTCCATCAGCGACGCATGATATTCGTAGAACGCCCGTTTTTCGGGCTTCATGTGCGGATTGCCGGCCCACGCCTCCGGAATCAGCATGGCCAGCACGTGCGGCATGGAACGGCCAGATTGAAATAACAGTTCCACCGCATTATCGAATGCCGATGAATCGCTGCTTCCATCTTCCACGATGGGAAATAGTTTTTCGATGTCCGGGCCAAAGGCCGGGGATTCCAGAATCGACTGGCGCGCATGCATCCAGTTCACGTTGCCGCGCAAGGTATTAATTTCACCATTGTGCGCAACATAGCGAAACGGATGTGCGAGCCGCCAGCTCGGAAACGTATTCGTCGAAAAACGCTGATGAACCAGGCACAGCGCGCTGTCGACTTCAGGATCAGATAACTCGCCATAAAAGCTGGCAATCTGCGGCGCCAGCAGCAGGCCCTTGTAAATGATGGTGCGAGAGGACAGAGAAGGAATGTAAAAAATTTCCTTGTCTTCAATGCTTGAATTCGCGATTTTCTGTTCGGCCAGCTTGCGAACAACGTAGAGCTTGCGCTCGAAGGCGTCCTCGTCCATCCCATCGGGTTTTCCGATGAAAATCTGCTGTATATAAGGTTGCGACGCGCGAGCGACGCGGCCGATTGCATTGCCGTTGCAAGGCGTGTCACGCCATCCCAGGATGGTCAGACCCTCCTCCCGGATGATTTGCTCGAAGATTCCCTCGCATTGAAGGCGATTCAGTTTCTCTACCGGCAGAAAAACCATGCCGGCTGCGTAAGCACCTGGTTCCGGCAACTTGAAGCCGAGTTCAGCGCATTCGCGTGCAAAAAACCGATGAGGAATCTGGATCAGAATTCCGGCGCCGTCACCCGTTTCCGCGTCACACCCGCAGGCGCCGCGATGCGTCAAATTGATCAGGACCTCAATGCCCTTCAAAATGATGTCGTGGCTTCTCTCTCCGCGAACGCTGGCCACGAAGCCAATTCCGCACGCATCATGTTCGTGACTGGGGTGGTAAAGACCCTGTGCGGAAGGTACGGCTGAAACTGCATGGAATTTAGACATTGATTCCTCTGCTAAACATTCACTTTTTAGAGTCCTGTGCATGGTGCGGATCGCCAGGCGGCGTCTCACGAACGAGATGCGCCGATCCGCTGGGACAACCGGGGCTGAAGAGTCTTATTTTATACCACTGTTTCCAGTTTACCGTGTAGCCGCTCACAATTTTCTAACGGTGGCAGACGCGAGCAGCGTTGGGCTACCACATCGTCCGCGCGCAGTAGGTCGGCTCATTCGTGACGGATGGGGAAGGAACAAGCGGTGGAGCGCGCTACGATCGCTAATAATAAGGATAGAATGACGATACTGAGGCTCTCTTCAATTTTGATTGAGAGATGACTTCGAATCTCAATCCGCGCTTTTTGAAGCTTCAGAATGAGCTGGACACGACGGGCGACTTATACCGCTCTCGGCCAGACCAATCCGTTAACCCACAACGAATACGACAAGTGATCCCTAATTTATGGAAGAATTTTCTCGACTGACTCGGCTGCCCGCGTATGTATTCAACATCACCAACGATTTGAAAGCGGCCGCTCGGCAACGCGGCGAAGACATCATCGACTTTGGAATGGGAAATCCAGACGGCGCAACCCCGAAGCACATTGTCGACAAGATGATTGAGGCCGCGCAGAAGACCGCCACGCATCGTTATTCGCTGTCAAAAGGCATTCCCCGGCTGCGCAAAGCAATCTGCAACTGGTACAAGCGACGCTACGACGTCGATCTCGACCCGCTCACAGAAGCCATCGTTACCATCGGCTCCAAAGAGGGCATCGCCCACCTGTGCCTGGCGACCCTGGATCGCGGAGATTCCGTCCTGGTGCCCAACCCCAGCTACCCGATCCATATTTTCGGGCCCATCATTGCTGGAGCGGACGTGCGCTACATCGAGATCACAAGTGCTGCGGTATTTCTCGCGGACCTGCGTGCAGCGCTTCCATCCATGTCGCCGCGACCGAAGATGTTGATCCTCAATTTTCCGTCCAACCCAACGACTCAGTGCGTTGACCTGGCTTTTTTTGAGCAGGTGGTTGCGTTGTGCAAGGAGTACGGCGTCTATGTCGTGCACGATTTGGCCTACGCTGACCTCGTCTTCGATGGCTATCGTGCCCCCTCAATCTTGCAGGTGCCAGGAGCCAAGGACATTGCCGTTGAGTTCTTCACGCTCTCGAAAAGCTACAACATGCCGGGCTGGCGAGTCGGCTTTATGGTCGGCAATCCAACCCTGGTCGCTGCGCTTGGCCGGATCAAAAGCTATTTTGACTACGGAACATTCACCCCCATCCAAGTCGCGTCTATCCAGGCGCTGGAAGGCCCACAAGAGTGCGTGCAGCAGATTTGCGACAACTACCGCAAGCGACGCGATGTTCTGGTGCAGGGTCTCAATCAAGCTGGCTGGCAGGTCGACATGCCAAAAGCAACTATGTTCGTTTGGGCACAGATTCCGGAGGCATACCGAAAGATGGGTTCCTTCGAGTTTTCAAAGCAGCTGCTCACTGAAGCCAAGGTGGCCGTGAGTCCTGGAGTTGGCTTCGGCGAACACGGAGATGGCCACGTCCGCTTCTCACTGATCGAAAACGAAGAGAGAACGCGCCAGGCGTTGCGCGGCATCAAGCAAATGTTCCAACGGGTTCAGGTATAGCAGGAATTTTGATTCTCGAGAGAGGAAGGCGAAGGAGATGCTTGCGGTGCGACCGGCCAAAAAACGCATGTCCCTAGGTTGGCTTCGATCGACCCGTAAGCAATATTGGATCGGGAATCTGCCGAGCTGCTAACATCCGAGAAGTTGTTCATGTAAATGTCGATGGTTTCAACAATCCAGAGGATGGTGAACCTGCATAATGATGAAAGCACCCCGTTCCTTTCTCTCCGCGCTCGCAGTTCTTGTCGTTGTCGGCGGCTGCACGGCGCTGGCGCAGCAGCCGGCAACGCCTGCGCTTCACACGTCCCAAGAGCCGGCGAACCAGCACAAAACTCATAGGCACCATAGGCCCTTCGAACTGCAGGCATTGACACCGGAATTCTGGAAGGTGTTCGACAAGAACGCGACCCTTACGACGATGGGAACTGGCTTCGGATTTACTGAGGGCCCGGTTTGGGATCCTACTGGATTTCTGTGGGTGAGTGACGAGTCGAAGAATGAAATCGACAAGCTTTATCAGGACGGCCGTGTCGAACACATGGTCTCACTGGTGGATCCCGACGGCAGCACCTATGACCGGGAACATCGGCTTTTGAGCACAGCCAGCGGGTTGCGCGCGATCATTCGGCTTTCAGTAAACGGCAAAAGTTTCGAGACAGTCGTCAATCGCTACCACGGCAAGAAGCTGAACACGCCGAACGACATCGTGATCGGCCCTGATGGCGCGATTTATTTCACCGATCCAATCATCGATATGACGAAGGACCAGCACGAGGAGCTACCGCCTTCTGTCTATCGCCTCGGACCTGATAACACTATGTCACTACTCACCACGGATCTGAAGGCGCCGAACGGTCTGGCATTCTCACCGAACGGAAAATACCTTTACATCGATGATGACGACAGCATGAAGATCCGGCGCTACAAATTTCACAAAGATGGAACAATCTCCGACGGGATGGATTTTGCCGACATGACTGACCCGCAGAAACGCGGAGTTCCGGACGGGATGAAAGTCGATGTGAAGGGCCGCCTGTTTGTCTCAGGACCTGCCGGTATCTGGGTATGGAATCGCAAGGGCGTACACATCGGCACGGTGCAAATGCCCAAGGGTATGGCCAACCTGACCTGGGGCGGACCGGATAATTCGAAACTCTACATCACTGCCAGCGACACCGTTTACATTCTGCAAACCAAAACGCGCGGAATTCTGGGCTATACCAAGAAATAACGCGGCGGGATGTCTCGCTTCTCAACGAGACATTCTCTAAGGCAACGCGAAGGCAAACACATCGTCTCCAGCGGCCACGGCGAAGTACTGCTTGCCCGCGATCGCGTAGGACATGGGTGAGGCGTGCATAGGCTGTCCTAGCTTAAACGCCCATAGCGGCTTGCCCGTGCGGGCATCATCCATCTCGAACTCGTTGGCGTTGTTGCCGAATGCCACAAGGCCGCCCGCTGTCGTCATCACGCCTGCCCACGCCTGCCTTCCGCCGATCTGCTTATCGCGCCATGCGAAATCAAGATTGGTTAGGTCGAAGGCATTGATATAACTGTCGTTTGCGACATCGCCTGGAGGCGTCCGCGAGCCGGTTGAATAATATGGACGCCCTGGCTTGAAAGGTTCTTGCTTCGCCATCAACACGTCGCATCCCTCGAATGAACGGAAGTAAAACATATTTGTCTGCGGATCGTAGCTGGGCGAATACCAGTTGGTCGCACCTGCAAAACCGGGACAGACCAGAACGCCCTTTGCGTCCGGGATAAGGTGATTGGAGATGGGTCGCCCGTTTTTGTCGATGCCTTTGGCCCAGTTCATTCGCTTCATGAACTGCTTCGAGTAAAGATACTTTCCCGTCGTGCGATCGAGAATGTAGAGAAAGCCGTTGCGGTTTGCCGTCACGATCAGTTTGCGCCGCTTGCCCTTGAATGTTGCGTCCACCAGCACCGGCGTCTGCACCGAGTCATAGTCGTACAGATCGTGTGGATTGAACTGGAAATACCACTTCAGTTTCCCCGTGTCCGGATCGAGCGCCACCAGGGAGCTCGTATAGAGGTTGTCGCCCGGCCGCACACTTCCATCGAAATCAGGCGCCGGATTGCTCGTTCCCCAATAGATCGTGTTCAGTTCAGGATCATAGGTTCCCGGCATCCACGCGGTGCCTCCTCCAAGCAAATAAGCATTGCCGGCCGGCCAGGTTTCCGATCCTTTCTCGCCCGGAGCTGGAATCGTCCAGAAGCGCCACGCCTCTTTGCCCGTCTGCGCGTCATAGGCCGCCACAAACCCGCGCACACCGTCGTCGCCGCCGGAGGTGCCCACCAATACTTTGTTCTTCACAATCAGTGGAGCACTTGTGGCACCGTAGCTCTGGGTGTTGTCTGCATACGCCACGTCCCAGATTAGGTTGCCTGAACGCGCATCCAGGCACAGAAGGTGCGCATTATCCGTTTCCATGTACACACGAGTTCCGAGCACGGCGACGCCGCGGTTGATGTGGCCCGAGGCATCGTCAACCAGGCCCGACGTAACGCCGCGGGCATGGTGCCACAATAGCGCACCCGTCCTCGCATCCAGGGCATAGGCATCATTGGAGCCGGTGATGAACATCACCCCGGCCACCACGACTGGAGTCACCTCCAGCACTCCGGCATTTCGAGTATGGAAGACCCACTTAGCTGCCAGATGGCTTACATTTTGCGGCGTCACCTCAGCCAAGCTGCTGTAGCGCCGCCCCGTGTAGTCTCCGTTGTAGGAAACCCAATTGTTTTTGATGGTCTTCTGCAACAGCTCACTCTGCTGCACATCGATCTGCCCCAGCGCGGTCCCCTGTTGTAACGCGTCGCCTGACGCACTACTTTCGACCCACGCTTTCGTCGAATTCTTTGCAGGCTGTCCTTGCAACGCAACGACCGTCAGCATCATGACGAAAGCGGCGAATCCAACCACGCTCTTGCGGCCTGTCCTCATCGCCATATCTTGTCCATCAAGTCGGAATTCTGTCGGCTTTTAGTCATCGTGATGCCACCTCGATTTTGGCGGCGCGGGCTCCGCCGGAGCATTTCTGCCAGTCACGATCAAAAAGGCAACCAGATCATCGAGTTCCTTCGCCGTCAAACGGGTTCCATAATCGGGCGGCATTAAAGAATGATCGGTGTAGTTCACCACAGCCAGGTTGCTCCTCGACAGAAAGTGATATCGCCCATCCTCAGTCTGCAGCGTGATGTTCAGGTTGTCTTCCGTGCGCACCACACCCGTCAGGCTTTTTCCATCCTTGGCACGCACACTTACCACGCGCGATGTCGGCTGTAATTCCGCATCTGGATTCACAATCGCCTGCATGATTTCACTCGCCGTCCGATTCCTCGCATAGGAGGTCAGCTCAGCCGCCATAAATCCGCCTTTGCCAAGAATCATGTGGCAGGTTGAGCATTGCGCTTTGCCAAAAAACATTTTCCGACCCATATCCGGATCGCCTGCCAGCTTGGCGGGCGGCCCATTCGCGGTCACTCCTTGCAGCGTGCGCAAATACTGCACCACAGCCTTCGTACCCTGATCGCCCAGATCAGGAAATGCCGGCATACCCTGGTCTGCCTCGCCCTTGTGCACGATCCCAATCAAGTCCTGATTTGAAAGTCCGACCACTTTCGGCAGCGTTGCAATCGCCGGTGCCCGACCCCCTCTGCCATCCGCACCGTGGCAGTACGCGCAGTGGGATGAAAATAGCTGCGCGCCCTGATTCTGCTCGGGTGCCATACTCGGCTCGTCTTGTGCGAAGGCCGCGGTTCCCACAAGCAGCATGAGACAGAAGCACACGAAACCTACAGTAAGTCGACGACGCGTCATGGCTTCAAAGCTCTCGCGGAACATGGACCAGGGCATGTACCGTATGTAACACGTTTTCTTTGCAACCAAAAATTTCTACCGGGCATTCGTCCCATCATTCGAAGCAGCTGCCTGTACGTGGACCTCTCCCAGCGGCCCGCGATCCAGACCGTTGGAATCCAGCAGATGCACTGAGACGCGCGTTACGTTCGGCGGTGCCTGCAGCGTGATGTGCAAGCGCACAGGCTCGGTGGGAACGACAGACATTAGCTTGGCGGTGGTGCGAACGCCTCTTCCGTACAAGTGGGCCACCAGATCCCCCGCATAAAAGACTCCAAAGCTGCCAGAGAGAACCAGGCCGGCAGGCGTCGCTGTAGCGGTCAGCGGAGTTCCGATCACGCCACTGTAAGTAGTCGTCTTAAAATCCTCTCCCATTCGCGTTGGATACCATTGCGTGTCCATCGCATAGCTTTCGCCGGGTGCCAGCTCGACCATCGGACTATTCATCTCCGCCTCCATGAACGGTCCCTCGCGGGGCTCAGTGGTCTCTGGCTTCGCCGGAGGTGGTGTCGGCTCACCGGTCGAATAGAAGATGATGGACGCCTTTCCGGGATACACGGCTGTGGGATCGATACGATGTCGTTCCACCATGGTGTATCCTGTCGAACCATCCACGGCTGCCAGCCATCCCGATGGCGAGTCGATCCATACCTCCTGCATGATGTTGTTCCAATGCACCCGGAACGTACCATCCTGCACGGTAAAAGCTGGGTTGTCAGCCGGGCCGGTGCGCACATGATAGCCGTTCAGATACGCGCTTGCCGGGTTCACTTCCGTGACTCCCCAGAACTTTGGGTTGAAATTGTCCGAGCCGGCCGGATGGGAGGTGGGGTATTCGGTGATCGTTTGCTCCGACCATGTCCGCGGATAACCGCTCATATTCTGCATCACCACATGAAACGAAATCACTGGCGTGTCCGCTCCGATGCTGATGTCGCGGATATACCGCTGACCGATCTCAGGATCAACCGGACCTGTCAACCGCACCGCACACGTTGGGCCGCCGGACAGTACTTTCAGGGTGAAAGGAGCGTCATCGAGATTACCGACGCCTGACCAATGCTGCTCGTCCTGATTGCCTTCTGGCATCGGCCAGATTTTATCGCCGCCATAATTGCGATCCTCGAATGGCTTGGTCCCCAGCGGAATCACTTGCCCTTGCAGCAAAGGATTGACATAGAGGAAGTCATGGCCACCGAAAGTGACCTGGATGAGCCGCCCACCGATCTGCGGAACAATCTCCAGCTTCACCCAAGGATTGGATAGTTCTTCAGCTTTCCATCCGCGGTAATTCGTTGCATGCACCTGGCAGCCGGGCGAGGAAGCCGAATAGCACCGCAACGGCAAACCCAGCAGAACCAGCAGCGCAATAACAGAAAATATTACTGAACATCGTGCTTTCGTTCTGACGGAAGCAAACTGCACACTCTCTCCTCAGTGAATCGGCTGTCTCACCGCGATAAAAGAAATCTGTTCGACATCTTCTGACTTCATATCAAAATTCTGCTGCAATGTCGTGCGCGCGGGAAAATTGTCTT
>Ga0335075_10003344_pt1 | contig 25487 bp, 15 predicted proteins | sample Lox_Sample_24_FD_206723 | JGI IMG/M metagenome (GOLD analysis project Ga0335075, IMG submission 206723) | Soil microbial communities from Loxahatchee National Wildlife Refuge, Florida, United States - Lox_Sample_2.4 | ecosystem: Environmental > Terrestrial > Soil > Wetlands | place: USA...
CGTCGCGAACTGGTCGATGATGGTGACCCGGTCGTCGGTGCCCTCGATGGCGATGGTGAGATCGCTGCCATCGCGCGAGAAGAGGAGATCGCCCCAGGCAACCCCGGCGGAGAAGAGCAACGTGTCATTCTCCGCGAAGAGCGAATCCCAGACGTCCTCCTGGATCTCGTCCTCGCCGTCGCCCAGGCCGAAGACATAGGTGTCGTTGCCGTCCTCCCCAGCCAGCACATCGTCGCCGAGCCCACCCGTGATCCGGTCGTCCCCGTTGAAGCCCTGGAGGATGTCGTTGCCGGCGCCGCCATAGAGCTCGTCGGCGAGGCTGGTGCCGTCGATCGCGTCGTCGCCGGCGGTCGCGGTGCCGGCCAGCATCATCGAGGCGAGCTGGGCGGCCGTCCAGGTCGTGCCGTCGTCGAACTCCACGACGTCGATCTGCCATTCGGCGCCGCCCGTGACCTGATTCTTGATCGTCACCGAGCTCAGCCCGCCATGGACGTCGAGCACCATGTCGTCGGCGTCGAGCGCGGACCGCCGGACGACGACGTCGCCGACGGCGATGCCTTCGCCGAACAGCAATCTATCGTTCGGGGCCGACCAGAAGACGACATGATCCGAGATCGTGTCGTGCCCGCCATAATAACGGTGGATGTAGAGGTCACTGCCACGGCCGCCTTCGAGCAGGTCATTGCCGATGCCGCCGTCGAACGTGTCGTTCGAGTAGAAGCCGACCAGATGGTCGTCGCCGATCGTGCCCTGAAGCAGGGCCGCCATCACGTCCGCGCTGGTCTTGACCGTCCCGTCGGCGAAGCGGAAATTCTCGACGTCCCACCAGGTGGTCGTGCTGTTGTCGCTGATCGTCGTGAACTGGCCGGTGACCTTGAGGTGGGCGGTGTCGCCGACGATCCCGATGATCAGGTCGTCGCCGTCCCGGGAGAAGAAGAGGTCCTCCCACTCGAGGCCGACGCCGAACTGGATGGTGTCGTTCTCCGAGAGGCCCGCCTCGGTCACCCACTCACGGATCTCGTCCTCGCCATAGCCGATCCCGAAATGATAGGTGTCGCCATTGTCGCCGCCCTCCAGCAGGTCGTTGCCGAGACCGCCGTCCAGGATGTCCGGAGTCACGAAGCCGCGCATGTGATCGTCGCCGGCGGTCGGCATCAGGATGATCTGCTGCACATCGGCGGCCGCGATGGTCGTGCCGTCGTCGAAGCGAAACTGGTCGATGTCCCGCCAGGTATATTGGGCGTAGTAATGGAACTGGTCGGTGATGGTGAGCACGTCGCTCGTGCCGATGATGGTGATGACCAGATCGTCGCCGTCGCGCGCGAAGCCCAGATCCTCCAAGGCGATGCCCGGGCCGAAGCGCAGCTGGTCCTCCTCGGACAGGATCGCCTCGCTGACCGACTCCCTGATCTCGTCCTGGCCGTAGCCGAGACCGAAGACGTAGATATCGGCGCTGTCGCCGCCTTCGAGCAGGTCGTTGCCGGCGCCGCCATCGAGCACGTCGCTCCGGAAGGTCCCAACCAGATGATCGTTGCCCGCCGTGCCGCCAAGCATCGCGGCCGCGACCTGGATGTTGGTCAGCACCGTCCCGCCGGCGAATTCGAAGCTCTCAATGTCGTTCCAGGCGAGCCAGCTGTAGAAATTGAACTGGTCCTGGATGCGCACGGTGTCGCCGCCGGCCAAGGTGACGACGAGGTCATTCTGGTCGCGGCTGAACGTGACATCCCCGACGGCGACGCCGGGACCGAAAACGAGCCGGTCGAAATCGCCGACATTGCTGTTCGTGACCCATTCCTCGATCACGTCGTGACCCGAGCCGATGCCGAAATGATAGGTGTCCGAGCCGTCGCCGCCCTCGAGCAGGTCATTGCCCGCGAGGCCGTCCAGGACATCGTCGCTGGCGAAGCCGAGCAGATGGTCGTTGCCCGCAGTCGCCGCGAGCAGCATCACCTGGACATCCGCCTTGGTCCATTCGGTGCCGTTGGCGAAGTGAAACAGCTCCACGTCGTGCCAGGTGAACCAGGCGTCCCAGCGGAACTGGTCCTCGATGGTCAGCGTATCGCCGCCGGCGAGCGTCAGGATCAGGTCGTCGCCGTCGCGCGAGACGGCGACCCCGGCCGGCAGCACGCCGGCGCCGAACTCGACCGTGTCGAAATCGCCGTAGAGGACGTTCGACACGCTTTCGCGGATGATGTCGTCACCCGAGCCGATGCCGAAGGCATAGGTGTCGCCGCTGTCGCCGCCGCTCAGGATGTCGTTGCCGGCGCTGGCCTCGATCCGGTCGGCCAGCATGAAACCGCGGGTCTCGTCGTCGCCGGCTGTGGTCTCGGCGGCGAGGACCCGCTCGTTCAGCTCCTGCCAGTCCCAGACGGCGCCGCCATGGAAGCGGATTTCCTCGATGCGGTTGATCGCGACGGCCCCGAACACGCCGGTGTGGAAATAATCGTCCTGCTCGAACAGCGTGATGCGCTCGTCGGTCGGACCGATCACCAGGATGATGCTCGGCCCGTCCCGCTCGAAGCTGATGTCGCCCTCGGCGATCCCTTCGCCGAGCTGCAGGATGTCCGGCGTCGGATCCAGCGTGAGGAAGCCGTCGCCGAGCAGGCTGTAATTGTCGTCCCAGAGCTGATCGTTGCCGTCGCCCAGCTCGTAGAGATAGGTGTCGCCATAGCCGCGGCCGGACATGACGTCGTCGCCCGCCCCGCCATCCATCAGGTCGTGATAGAGGTCGCCGAAGAGGGAGGTGCCCCATTCGTCCCCGGTGGTGACGATGCCGAGCACATCCTTCCAGGACAGGCGGTTCCCGTTGGCGAACTCGAACCATTCGATCCGGTCGAACCATTGCGGGCCGAGGATGCCGGTCTGGAAGCCATCGAACTGGTTCCTGACGGTCAGCGTCTCGCCGGTCGCGGCGATGGTGATGACGAGATCGGGCGCCGCGGTCGGACGCGAGAAGACGAGATCCTCGAACGCGACCCCCTCGCCGAACAGGACCGTATCCGCCTTCAGGGTCAGGCTGAGCCCGCCGAGGCCGACATGGATGTCGATATAGCGGGCCTGCTCGTCGATCACGTCGTTGCCGGCGCCCAGCGTCCATTGGTAGACGTCCTGGCCATCCATGCCGATCATCAGGTCGGCGCCGATGCTGGCGCCGAACGTGTCGTCGTCGCCGAAGCCGCGGGCGGTATCGTTGCCCGCCGTGGTGGCCTGGGCGATCAGGAGATGCTGGAGATCGCGTAGTCCCCAGCCATCGCCATAGTTGCGGAAGGCGAAGCTCTCGATCCGGCTGTTGGTCGCGAGGAAATAATTATAGCCGAGCACCGTATAGGCGAACTGGCCCTCGATCAGGACGCTCTGCCCTTCCGCGCCGAGCGTGATCAGCAAGTCGTCGCCGCCGTCGCCCTGGCGGGAAAACGCGACATCGGACGGGGCGAGGCCGTCCCCGAAGATGAGCATGTCGGCGGCGCGCAGCAGCGGCGTCGACTGGACATCGCGGATGATATCGTCGCCCTCGCCGGCGTTGATCACATAAAGATCCGCGTCGTCACCACCCTCGAGCAGGTCGTCGCCGAGCCCGCCCTGGAGCACGTCGGAATGCATCGAGCCGGTCATCTGGTCATTGCCGGACGTGCCGGCGCCGACCGCGATCATGATCTCGGGAATCTCGTAAACGTCGCCATCGGCGAACTGGATCTCCTCGACACCCTTGTTCGTGCTGATCAGCAGGTCGGAGCCGAGCGGCACCACGGCGGCGAACTGGCCGATCACGCGCACCGTTTCGCTCGTCGCAATCACGGTGATCAGCAGGTCGTCGCCGTCTCTGGCTATGCCGACGTCGAGGGCGCTCAGGAACGCGAAGCGGATGCGGTCGCCGGCCGGCTTGCCTTCCTCATCGTCGATCGTGACATGGCCGATCGTCTCGCCGAAAATGTAGACGTCCTGCCCGCTGCCGCCCTCGATCGTATCCGTACCACCATTGCCGAGATAGACGACGGTATCTTCGGCTACGCCGCGCGCGAGGCTGTCATTGCCGCCGGTTCCGATCCTCAGATTCGGAACTCCCAGCGCGTCGGCCAGGGTCTCGAAGTCGAGCGGTTGGGAAATGCCGTCCATGGCCGCGAGCAGCTGCGCCGCGATATAATCGGATCGCACCAGATTGTTGTCGAAGCGGACCATGCCGTCGGCCATCGCGCCGAGCAACGGCGCCCAGGCCTGCCACTGCGCCAGCGCGTCAACGGGATCCGAAGGCAGATCGTCGAGCAGCCGGGCATAAAGATCGCCGAGCGCGGTCGCGGTGTCGGCGACGACGAGATCGAGGTCGAGCCGGTAGGTAAGCCCGTCGAACTCTTCCGCCATCGGCCCCTGGACAACGAGCCGGAGGGTGAGCCGGGTGACCTGGTCCGCCCAGAGCGCCTCCATCTCGGCGATATTGGTGAGCAGCGGATCGCCGCCGCCGTCGCGCTCCATCAGCGCGTAGCCGCTATAGGCCTCGAGGAAGGCGAGCTTGCGCGTGTCGAAGCCGTTGCCGCCGAGCGCGTCGGCGACAACGCCATCGACGCCGGCCCAGCGGTAGAGGATCGCCTCCGCATCGGCCTTCAGCACCGCGAGATCGGTCGTTGGGTTGACGACGAAATCGTCGACCAGGCCTTCGAGCACGGCATCGTCGGTCATGGCGATGCGCAGGCCGGTGAGTGTTCCGAAGCCCTTCAGCTCCGGCAACAGCGCAGCGGTGCCGGAGACGGTGTCGTCGCCCTGCCATTGCGAGGCGGTATGGTTGATCGTGAAAGCCACGTCGGCGACCGTGCCCGTGCCGCCGCCCGCCCAGCTGAAGCTGCCGGTCCGCGCGATCGCATTGCCGCCGATCGCGGTCGGCTCGCCCGGCGCGCTGCTGGAAAGGGAGATAGCGCTGATGCCGAGCCCGGCGAGCGTGAACAATTCGCCGCTGTCGGTCACTCCGTCTTGGTCGAGGTCGCGCCACACGCGCAAATTCGCATAGACCGCGTCGGATGCATCGATGACGCCGTCCATGTTGAGGTCGTGCGCGGCGAGCATGGTGAAGCCCGACGTCGTCTGATTGCCGAACAGCTCGGTGACATTGTCGATCTTGCCATTGGCATTGGCGTCGAGCGCCAGCAGGCCGTCATCCTCGCGCACCCACCCGGTGCGCTCGGCGAAGCCGTCATTGTCGAACTCGAAATAGACCCGGCTGTTCTGCTCGGTGGTCAGTTCGAGGCCGTCGCCGTCGAGATCGAGCACCAGCGGATCGAAGCCGTTGAGGCCGACGCCGAAGCCGGCCTTGAGCGCGAGATTCACGAACGTCTGGATCGCCGAAAGGCTTGGCGCGGTGCCGTCATGGCCGACGGAAAAGACGGCGATCCTGCCGACGCCAAGGCCGGAATCGAAATCGACATGATAGTTCTTGATCGCTGCGGCCCCGCCCAGACCCCAGCCGAAATTGATCATCAAAGTGCCGTCCTGGTAAAGCTTGTACTTGGCGAACTTCATCGTCACCTGGTCGGTGAAGATGGCGGCCGTCACGAGCAGTTCCGAACCGACGACCGGAAAGGCGGCCATCAGCGAGGTGAACGGCGCCCAATAGGCGGTGCCGCCTTCCATCCACCGTTGCTGCACGCCGCCATGGAGCTGGATGCCCGTATAAGTAACGATGTCACGGTCATCGACGGAGGCGTCTTCCACCCAGCTGTTCGCGCCGACATTGAAGCAGTCATCGCCGCCGCCGCCGTACATGTGCGTTTCCGCTCCCGCCGCGAGGAACAGATTGGCCGACGCATTCCCTGTCACGTGATGCACATCATTTGACTTTTGATTGAAGAAAGACACATGCGCGAGATCGGCAGACTGATATCGAAAGATGTTCCCTACGCTTGACGCCGTGTTGCCGATGGCAGTGTCGCCCGATTTGAGGGTGAACTCCGCGCCCGCCGTTCCTTCGATGAAGACGTTTGTGCCATTGCCGATGAAGCGCGTCAGGGCATTGTTGCCAACGAACACCTCGACGCCGGATATCTGCTGGGTCAGTCCGTCCAGAGTTAGAGAGACTACCCCGCCCGTAGCTGTGGTGTCGATCGTTTGCGCGCCAAAACCATGACCAAGAATGAAGACGTCGCTGTCCGCGTCACCGAATATGAGGTCTGCGCCACGGGATTGAATGAAGATGTCATTCCCATTGCCGCCCCGAAGGGTGTCCGCCGCCACGTTTCCGACCAGGAGATCGTGGCCATCGCCACCCACCAGGGTGTTGGTCCTTCCGGCGAGCACGCCGGTACCGGCGATGAGCATGTCGTTACCGGTCGAGCCGACGAGATAGTCTACGCGGGCCCTATAATCGACATTAAGCGCGTGCGCGCCCGAGGCGCCAATCAGAAGTGTGGGGCTTGCTGTTGTCGCTTCCAGATAGAGCTGTTCCGCGGGATTATAATTTCCTGCGCTGACTCTCAGATAGGGGCCGGTGATCGGCTCCTCGGTCGCACTTAACTCGTCCGTCAGACCGGCAGCCTTGGTCAAATCCGTATAGTTGAACCCGAGAAGCGGAGTCAGTTTCGGTACCGCGGCCGCATTTGCGGCTATCGTGCTTTGAGCAGTCGCCCGAAAGGCGTTTATTGCAGTAACAGTGTCGGGGATGATCTTCGTTTCAATATTTGTAGCCGTTACCGTCGAAGACGCGATCCCGTCAAAGAGCTTATCGAGCAGCGGCGAAACCGTACCGGTTCCTGTCAGTATCGGACCAGAAGCTTCAAAACTTATATGATTAACGAAGGTTTGATTAACGCCATCGAGTGGTTTCGTGTAAGTAGCGCGTTGATAGACCTTGGCCATCTGGCCGTCTGCATTTGAAGCTTGGATCCGGCCATTGCTGGCGTAGGTGATCGGACCGAAGCCAACGAAGGCTTCGATGGAGCTGTTCGAAGCAGGCTTCGGGTCATCGTTGTGACCGACACGAACGCTGTTATCTGTGATTCCAGCCATGCGGATATATGCGAGATTCTCGGCATCCGCCGCCAGCGCCTCTCCAGTAAAATTGTAGTGATTGTTCGGGTCTGCGGGGTTCCGGCTCGCCAACCAGCTGGTAAAGTTAACATCACTTGTAATACTATGCGCTAATTCATGAAATAGCACACGCAACTGTGTTATGGTAGTTATCGTTCCGGCCGCAGTAGCTATCGGAAAACCTGGCCCGCTTTGGCTAAAGCCGCCAGTGAAATTGAGATCGACTACCCCTGTGAAACCAGCGGTACCCACCGTCGTATTTGTTCCCGGCTGCACGACTAAATTAGTCGTAACCGACCCGTCAGGATTTGTAACATTTTGTAAACTTAATTGTGGAGTTGTATTGATGAGATTCGTGCCTTGTATATGCGACGTCTGCCCAAAGTTAGTCACGCTTGTGGGTGTTAACCACGTTGCATTGTTAGAACTTGTAATCGTTGCCGGAGGGGATCCAGGTGGCGCCGATAAGTCTGCTAGCGTTTTGGTTATAATTATTGTGCCAGACAGCTGACTCAAAAAAGGAGCCGTGTTTGGGTCGTTAAACAGTCTGGTTAGCGCAGCTTCCAATTCACGCACGGCTGTATAGTCGAACCCATCAATTATATTCGGTCTGGAGATATCGTTCGGCAAAACACTGGGAATAAGGAAAGCAGGGTCGAAGAGAAAGGTAACTGATCCAAAGCTTGGCATAACACCCCCCTCGTAATGCTCTAGCGACCTGCTGGTGTCAAAATGTCGATTCCGAGTGCAAGGATGCGCTCCTCAAACTCCGGACTGTACCCTTGCTGATCGATCTGCGACGCCGGGAACACGCCAAGCGCCTGAACCAGACACGAGCGAATGAAGGTGCGCCTTTGTCCTTCGCCCCAGCCCGGATCGGAGTCACAAGCGGCCGCGGCGATCGACCCGCCGGCGCCGACTTCCAGCAGGGCGATCGCCCCGCTCCAGTCGCGCTTATGCGGCCTTGTGAGATAGGCCCTTGCGAGGAATTGCCGAAGCGATTGCTCTGAACGACGCTCATCCCGAATACGCCGCGTCATGGCGTCGGAAATGCTGGAGCATCCGAATCTCAAGCATTCGTGCAGAAGGGATTGGACCATGAACCTTTCACGGGGTCCGGTGCGCGCGAAGAACAGGTTCTGAGTGCCCGGCGGCGCCGGGAAGCTCAATTCATCCAATGGGGCTTCGGGCGCCAACCGCCGAATTTCGGCCACCGCCAGCGAGATCTCCCGATCCAGGACGGGAGAGCCGGTCGGCGCGATCCGCACGGGCGCGGACCATCGAAAGGGCAAGGAGGCCAGGCGGACCCGACCCCGCCCCAGCGCGAGCGATCCTTGCGGCATCATCTCGAAGAAGCGCTGAAGCCTCGACACGATTCTGCCGAAAAACCGGTTGTCGGGACTTGCACGGTCAACCTGGATGACGTCACTTAGGTCCTCGGATCGCGCATCGGGGAAGCGGGCGACTGTCGCCTCCGCAATCTCTCTGAAGGCGCCGCGCCAGCGCAGCTGACTTAGAAGATCCGGCGTTCGCTCACCGGGCTGCATCGCCCCGCTGATCTCTGGGAAGTCGGCGATCCCGTTCCGCGTTACGGAGGACAGGACCGCGGCAATGGTTCGGTTGTCGGCGCCTGTCGCGATCAGCCGATCCCGCACGAAATCGAAGATCGCGGCGGATCTGGCTCGATAGCGAGGATTGACGGTCGGCGGCAGATCAAGCGCAACATCCCGCGCACGCGGGACCGGCGTGAACTCGGCGGCATGCATATCGTTGGCCGAGGCCGGCGGCGAAACCAAGCTCAGCCAGATGAGCGCCGCGATCGCGTGCCACGTCCGCCAGCGGCTTCGACATTCCTCCTGGGCCGCCGACTGCTCGCCTCGCCGGCGCGAGGCCGATCTTGGCGTTATGGGAGCCGACGAGGTCCGGCACAGCCGGATTTGGCAACTCGACAAAGACCAGGTCACGCCACGCATGCACGCCCCCCGACATTGAGCAGGCAATTCTTCTCATGGTTCAAGACAATTTACATCAATAAAAAGTCGTTTCGAAGAAATTTACCTTCTTGACTTGACTTGGTTCGATCGCCGCTCTTCGCGATGCGGATAGTCGCGAGGAAGTATTACCGTATTCCTACGGCACTTATGCCAGACGGTTCGTCGGCGCATCGTGCGTCTGTTCGCGATTTCTGACGCACAGGGATTTCCGGTTGCGCGTCGGACGCCGGTCGCGGGCTCGAAACCGCCGGCACGCGCCCAGCCGAGAGGGCCATCGATACCGATGACGATCTCGCAAGACCCGAGCTTCGCCGCCGTCATGTTGCACCTTACGGGGCGCGGCCTGAACGGCCCGGATCGCTTACGCATCGGCGTCGACGAACAGGCCCCATTCGATCCAGCGCTGGCGGCAGCCCGTCGTGCCGCGCCACATGCCACACGCCAGCTCAGGGTCCAACCCGTGGCGGGCCGAGACGAGGGCCAGCGCGGCCTCGACGTCGCGTCCGGCCAACAGCGCGGCAAGGAAGGCATGTTGCGGCTCGCTCAGCGGCAGGGTCCGCGTGACATAGTCGGTTCGAACCAGGGCGACATGGCATGGCGCGGGCGGGGGCAGCGAAGGCGTCTCGCCGCGGCGCACGGCATGGTAATAGCCGGCGACCGGAAAGCCGTAGGCACCGAGCGCGAAGGCCGGCTGCAGGCGCAAGGCGCTGTCGGGCGTGTCGGCGCTCGCGAAGGGCCGGCCCTCATTGCCCTCGGCGTCGAACATCGCGAAGGTGGCATATTCGAAGCGGGCCAGGTCGATCATGAAATCGACCCAGGCCTCGCGCGCGTCGGCATCGGGCCTGTGCTCTTCCAGCCAGTCCGGGAAGCGGCGGCCGAGATCGTAGAGCGTGTGCCGCTCGGGCGGGCAGTCGCGGATATAGTCGGCGACGAAATCCTCGAACAGCGCTCGGCCGAGCGCGTGGCACAGCGCCGGAAACTGCTCGCGCATGCAGGCGGCGATGCGCAGGACATAGCCCCGCCGATAGATCGCCAATCCTGCCGCCGCGCCGAGCCGCCCATCTTCCGCGAACAGCGCCTGCGCCGCGGGATCGGCATGAGGATCGATCAGCGCCGCGTGCATCCGGCCCTGCGCCGCCGCCAGCGCGGTCACGCCGCAGCCTCGATCACGCTCTCCATTGCCCGAGGGACGAGGAAGCCGACGGGGTTGGAAACGGCGTCGCCGCACGTCGCGCGCTCGGCGAGCGCAGGCGGCGCGGCGGCATTCGTCATATAATGTTCGGCCTTGCGCAGCTCGGCGACGCAAGCCTCGAAGCCGGGGATGTCATCGTCCCATTCGAGCAGGGTCGACGCGCCGCCGGTTAGCGCCCAGGCGAGGCGGAACAGCTCCCACACTTCGGGCCGCACCGCGCGGTCGTGCGTGTCGACCAGATGGGTGCCGAAATCCCGATGCCCGGCAAGGTGCATCTGGACGACGCGGTCGCACGGAAAGGCGCTGAGCCAGGCGACCGGATCGGTGCCGGCATTGAAGCAGCTGACATAGACATTGTTGACGTCGAGCAGCAGCCCGCAGCCGGTCTCGTCCGCCAGCGCGCGCAGGAAATCGGGCTCGCTCATCGTCGATTGGGCGAAGCGGACGTAGCAACTGGGATTTTCGAGGATCAGCGGCCGTTCGAGCATGTCCTGCACCTGGCGCACCCGCGCCGCGACATGGGCGAGGCTTTCGCCGGTCAGCGGCATGGGCAGCAGATCGTGCGAATTATGGCCGTTGACGCCCGTCCAGCACAGATGGTCGCTGACCCACGCCGGGCGCACCTCATCGGCCAGCCGCTTGAGCGAGGCGAGATAGGCCCGGTCGAGCGGATCGGTGCTGCCGATGGACAGCGAGACGCCGTGCAGCGCGATCGGATAACGCTCGGCGACGGCACGGAGGGTCGCGCGCGGGCGCCCGCCCGAGTCCATGAAATTCTCGGAGATCGCCTCGAACCAGAGGTCCCGCGGCGCGCCCGACAGGATCGCGTCGAAATGGACGCTGCGCAGCCCCAGCCCCAGCCCGAGCCGGGGCAGGCCCGCGAGCGCGTCCTCAGCTGCAGCCACCGGCGCCGCTCATCCCGCTCGACCCGCAGGCGGTCATGTTGCCGCGCTTCTCATTGTCGTCCGAAATCCACAAATAGGTCGGCCCGGTCGCGGCGAAGGCGGCCGGCGGGGCGCCGAGCGTGGCTGGAAGCGGCTGACCGGCCGGGACCTTTTGCAGCGCCTGCGCCGCGAGCAACTCCGCTTGGGTCGCCTCCCAATTCGCCTCGAACACCGCGCGCGCGCGCAGCCAGACGCTCTGCCCCTGGTTCGGCCCGTTGGTGCTGAAGCGCTCGGCGTTGATCGGCGTCGCGCACGATCCCTGCGAGCGGCAGGCGTTGGCGCCGGGATTCATCATCTCCTCGCCGGTGCCGTAGAGGCCGCAGCCGCCCTGCCCCTTGCACTCGTTCTGGACGTGGCACGTATGGTCGGTGCCGGTCGAGCAATAGCCCTGGCCGGCGCAGGCATTGGGCTCGCGTCCCGGCGCGCCCAGCACGCCGAAGCGATCCGATCCCGCGCAGGCGTTCAGCCCCATGCAGGCGTGGAGCGGCAGCCCCTCGGGTTGGGGACCGATCACGCCCGACCCCGGAAAGGCCGGTTCGGCGGCATAGGGATAGGGTTCGGGGACGGGAACGCCCGGCGCGGGGGCCGGCGAGGGGGTCGGGGTGGAGCAGGATGCCATGGGTCGTTCCTCTCGCGTGGCAATCAGCGTTGCTGGGCGGCGGCGGTCCAATAGGGACCGACATCCGGCAGGTGCATCGGCACATTGTTGGTGCCCGTCTTCGAGATCGCGACGCCGACATAATAGATGACGTTCTGAAGCACGCCGATCAGATCGCTGTCCTGCTTCTCGATCTTCGCCGCGGCGGCGGTACCGCCTGGCGCGAACAGCTCCTGAACATGCTCGACCACCTCATTGACGTCGAGCTGGGCGATGAGCGCGTTGGCCGCGGCGATCGCCTTGTTGCCGAACGCGGTCAGCCCCTGGAACGATACCGCCCGATCGCCCAGCGAGACATTCTCGAAGGTCGGCCCCATCATCGTGCCGGCATAGTTGCCGGTTTCGATCGGGAGCTGGCGGATGGTGCGGATATATTTGTCGAGCACCCAGATCATCGACCGGTGCAGCCCCTCGTTGAAGAACAGCTTCTGCTTCTCGGGGGGAACCAGATAGACCGTCTCGGTCATCACCAGCATATATTGGAAGCAGGCGCTGCAGAAGTTCGCGATGTCTGCATAATGTTCGGGATAGTTCGCCGCCAGCGGGCTTTCGGGCATGTTCACCAGCACCCCGGCGTCGAGGAGCGCCTGTTGCGTGATCGCGGGCGTGATCACCTCCGTGGGCGCCGGCGGCTGTGCCGGCCGCACTTCGCTGGTACCCGCATAATCGGCGAACTGTGCCTGGAGCGTCAGGAACTTCACATAGTGCGATTCCTCGTCCTTCGACGGATCGTCGTCGGGGCTGGGGCCGACATCGGGGATCGGCACGCCCTCGCCCTGGTCGCAGATCGTGTCGATCGCGGTGGCGGCGTCCTGGATCGATCGGACCGCGACCAGCTGGGTCCGGCCGACGTGGCTGTCGGCGAAATCGGGATAGACCGCGGCCGCCGCGGCGCCCTGCACCGGATCGGCCCAGCCGACCGCTGCCGGCGGCGCGGGCTTCCAGGGATCGAAACCGGCGGCGGGGTAGACGGTGTCGACGTTGTTCGGCGAGTAATTATAGGGCTGGATCGCGTGGTCGACCGAGCCGCGCTGAAAGTCGGCATCGTCGAGAAACTGCGTGCTGAGCAGGCAGCGCAGATAGGAATAGAATTGCCCGATCGTATCCCAGTCGCTGTCCTGCGGCGGCGCGTTCCATTGCTCGGGATATTCGATCTGGAGGAAATGCCAAAGCTGCTCGAAGCCGAGCTTGCCGAGCGGGATCTGCACCGCGGTCTTGCCGTCCGGGCCCGCCGGCCCCTGCGGATTATGGTAAGGCAGGCCGGTGGGATAGGCGCCCGGCGCCTTGCCGTAGAGCTGGGGCATCACGCCCATCGACCACAGGATGTTCGACGAGAGCGACATGTGGAGCATCTCCTCCACCGCCACGCTCATGACGATGCCGCCCGCCTTGTTGGCGAAGAGCTGGGCATCGCTGATCGTCTCTCCGCTCTCATTGTTCCGGACGAGCGAATAATAAGTGTAGAGGTAGATCGGGATCGTCGCGAGCTCGATCTCGACCGCCGTCTGGAGATCGGTCGTCAGGCGCGCGAGCACCTCTTCCCGCGTCCAGGTGGCGTTGAGCGTCGCGACGAACGCCTGCTCGGCCGGCGTAAGCGGCGTGACGGGATCAGGCATGTCCATAAGGCCCCCTCAGGTCCGAACGATACTTGCACCGGGGAACAATTAAGCCGGACCAAACCCCGTTGAGTCGCATGTGTATTGGTCAATTTGTCGAGCGACAATGGGAAACATCTGTCGGCTCGCGATATTCGTCATGAATAGATCATTTGCGATAAAATCCCTTGCAACTCCGACCGATACAATTCTACTTCTGTGTAAATCGAAGCCACGGCGTGTGGGCTGATTTCATCGCAAATCGCGTGATGATCGATGTCGTGCGTTGCTTCCTCTGGGGGATGGATCGATGAGCAACCTCGCCGGCAAAGCCTATGGCATGAACGTCGTCACGCCGATGCGCCCAGGCGTGACGTGGATCAATAATTTCTTGTTCATGATCTCGCGCGCGCTTCCTTCGACGTTGTCGGGATTGCTGGGCCTCGGCTTCATCCACTTCGCCCGCTGGGTGATCATCCGCCGGGACCAATGGCCCCAGCTGGGCCAGCCTCGGGCGAACCTGTCCAACGATTACATGCTGTTCTGCAGCAATTTCAACGGCACCTGGGACCAGTATATCGATGCCTTCGCCGACGGCATTCCGGGCGGCCTGGACCTGTTCTGGTATTCGAGTACCAAATATCCCAACTCTATCCCGATCACGCCGTTCAAGAACTACATCCGCGCCAACCAGGTCGACACCAATTATTACTATAATGCGACGCCAGGCAGCGGTCAGCGCGACATCAAGCTCGCGCTCAAGCTGTCGCACGATCTCGCCGCGATCGCCGCGAAGGCCCAGGGGCAAAGCGACGCCCAGCTCGCCGCCGCGTTCGAGCGGCTGCTGATCGCCAATCAGGGCGGGCTGGGCTCGCCGGGCTACGCCCCGGTCGCCAGCTGCGACACCGCCGCCGCCGACCGCAACCGCGCCGACGCCGAGCTGGGCCGCTGGGGCGAGGGCGGCGCCGGCCCGATCGAGGCCGAGCGCGACCTGCAGCCGGTTGCGGCCGCGGTCGTCATCGCCTCGACCGCGAACAAGGACGACGGCGAGAGAGCCGCGATCCGCGCCGCGGTCACCGCCACATTGGGGTCGGCCCCGCTCACCGACGCGGCGCCGAAGCTCGCGGAACCCACGCCAGCGCCGCCCGCGGACAAGCCCAGGGAGACGCCCGATGCCTAATATCGACGTCAGCACCTATTTCTTCACCGCCGCGGTGCCGGTCTGCAACGAGGGCATTGTCGAGCATCGCAGCCTCGTGGGCGAAAAAGGCATCATCAAGAGCTCGCCCATCCATGTCGTGCGCGAGATCCTCGAGACGCTGCCGACCGCGCTGCAATCGCACGCGACCGAGGAAATCGGACTCAACAGCCCCTTCTCGCGCAACCTCAGAACGCATTTCACGCGGTTCGTCATCCTCGAGCAGCCTTATTTCAACGGCCGCGATCACAGCAACGCGCTCGTCAACGCGGTGGCGAACACCGATCTGCTCCAGCCCCAGCCGGTCGATCAGATCACCTGCCCCTACATCTTCTGGACGATCGATTTCGACTTGCTCGATCCGAGCGGCGCGGGGGAGCCGCGGCGCTATTTCGAGGAGCTGTGGAGCGTGATGGCGCCCGAGCTCAAGTCGATTTTCCAATATTGCTACGGCTTCGACAAGGTGACCGACGGGGCCGGCTTCGCCACCTATATGATCGACTGCCAGATCGAAACGACGATGCCGTTCCACGATTACTGGTATGTGCCGCCAAAGCTGACTCCGATTTCGACGGCCGGGCTGGCGCTGATCCCGGGCGTGGGCGTGCTGATGTTGCTCGGTTCGCTGGTCGCGGCCATCCTCGGCTGGACCGGCTGGCAATGGGCGGCGGGCTTCGCCGGGTGGAGCGGCTGGAGCTGGATGCCCTGGGCGGGGCTCGCCTTGCTGATCCTGGGCCTGGTGATCGACTATTACTGGGTGCTGTGGAAGGGCAGGCAGCCCTATCCGGCCTCTCCCGGCGCGGACCTGCGCAACGTGCTCAAGGGGCTGTACCTGCAGCAGGCCTTCACCCGCTTCGCGATGGCGCAGCAGCGCAGCGACCCGACCACATGGGGCGCCGAGTTCCGCAAGTTCCTGGCCACCACCAAACCCGCTGACCTGAGCGGGCCGACCCAGCCCCCCGGCGTGATCCGCAGCAAGCTGCCGGGAGATGCGAGATGACCAACGCCGCCAACACCGCGCCGGCCGCGACCCTGCTCGACCTCGCCGACATCCAGGGCGGGATCCTGCGCACCTATGGCGACGGTTTTCCCAAGGGGCGCAATTTCTACCTGACCGTGCGCGACGCGCGCCGGGGCCGCGCCTTCATCGAGGCGCTCCGGCCCAAGATAACGACCGCCGCGCGCTGGAAGGATCCCGATCGCGAGGAACCCCTGCTCCGCACGCGCAACCCGCGGGTGAAGGACATTGCCCGCGCCGAGGGCGTGCCCGATTATCCGGGCCGGGTGCAGCTGCTGAAGCCCAAGGTGACGCTGAATATCGGCTTCACCTTCCTGGGGCTGCTCGCGCTGGGCGTGCCGACGCGCACGCTGCGCGGCATGCCCGACGATTTCATCGACGGGATGGAGGCGCGCGCCGCCCTGCTGGGCGACGATCCTTTTCTCGACAAGCGCGATGCCGTGTGGCGCGATTCGAAGGGCGACAAGCGCGTCCATATCCTGCTGACGCTCTACGCCCAGCAGAATCCGGACGGCACCGCCTGCCCCGAGCTCGATGCCGAGACCGACGCGATCGTCGCATTGTGCAACAAGTCGAAAAAGGGCGTGGTGCTGCTCGAGGGGGTCGGCCCCAAGAACGCCAAATGGCAGGACCTGTCCGCGGTGATGCGGCGGGACGGCGACCGTTGCTGGCCGACCAACAAGGAGCATTTCGGGCTGTCGGACGGTTTCGGCGACCCGGTCTTTTCCGGCCAGTTTTCGGGCGAGGCGGAGCGGGTGCGTGTCGCAGGCGGCGGCAAGCTGGTGTTCGACCCGAACGACAAGAGTTACAGCTGGGAACCGCTGGCGACCGGCGAGTTCCTGCTCGGCTATCCCGACGAGGCGCAGGAGATTCCCGGCGCGGCGATGCCGATGGCGTTCAGCCGCAACGGCACCTTCATGGCCTATCGCAAGCTCCATGAGGATGTCGGCGCCTTTTTCGCCTATCTCGACGAGCAGGCCACGCGTTACGCCAAGCTCCATCAGGTGCCGCACGACGAGGCGCTGGAAACGATCAAGGCCAAGATGGTCGGGCGCTGGGAAGACGGCGTGCCGCTGATGGCGGCGCCGGATTATGCCGCCTGGCAGCAATTCAGGGCCGAGCTCGACAAGGCGCGGGCCGCGAAGGACAAGGCGAAGCTCGCCGAGATCGCGCTGAAATTCACCAATTTCAGCTATGCGCCCGATCCAGTTGGATCGAAATGCCCGGTGACCTCGCACATGCGCCGCGCCAATCCGCGCGACACTTTGGGGCCGACCTTCGCCGCGAACGGTATGTCGAAGGATGGGTCGGCGATCATCAACCGCCGCCGGATCCTGCGCCGCGGCCTGCCTTACGGCCAATATGACGCCGATGCGCCCGTCGACGATGGCGACCATGGCATCATCTTCATGGCGATCTGCACCAACCTCTTCCGCCAGTTCGAGTTCGTGCAGCAGCAATGGATGCAATATGGGCTCGATTTCAACGCGGGCAGCGACACCTGCCCGGTGATCGGCAACCATCCCGCGCAAGACGAGCCCAAGCTGGTGATCGCGGTCGATCCCGAGGCCGGCAAGCTGCCCTTCATCTGCGACCGCATCCCGCAGCTCGTCGAGCCCCGGGGCGGGGATTATTTCTTCCTGCCCAGCATGACCGCGCTCCGCATGATCGGAATGGGGATCGTCGACCCGACCTGATCCCGACCCTCGAGCGCCGCGAAGAGGAGACGCCCCCGTGCGATGGCTGTTCAACCTGCCCTCCGTGATCTGGCGGCGGCTGATGCTGATTCTGCAGGGGCTGTGGGCGCTGCTTTGGCTGATCGCCAGCGGGATCGGCGCCCTGTTCGGCAGCGGCGGCACGGTCGGCAGCCGGATCGGCGCGGCGATCGGCGGGCCGGTGGGACAGCGCATGGCGTTCGCGGTGCTGCGGCTGTTCCAGCCCAATCTGGTGATCGCGCGCCGGACCATCGTCTCCTATCCGAATAACGGGATCACCGCGATCGCGACGCGGCATGCGGACGTGGTGGACATCCTCGGCCGCGAGGCGGATTTCGGCGTGGTCTACGCGCCGCGCATGGAGATGATCACCGGCGGCGAGAATTTCTTCCTGGGGATGCAGGATACGCCCCGCTACACGCGCGACACCTCCAATATGCGGCTGGCGATGCGGCGCGACGACGTGTCGGCGATCGTCACCCCCTATGTGGAGCGCGCCGCCGCCGGGATCGTCGCGATGGTGCCCGGCGCGATCGACGTCCCCCAGGCGCTGACCCAGCCGGTCGCGGCGGGGCTGCTCGACCATTATTTCGGCACGCCCGGCCCCTCCGAGGCCGCGATGGCCGAATGGACCACCCTGCTCTTCTGGTATCTGTTCATCGATCTCCAGGCCGATCCCGACCTGGACGCGCGCGCCACGGACGCGGCGGCAAGCTTCCGCACCTGGATGGACGGCCATATCGCCGCGCGGCGCGCGGAGCCGCCCAGGGACGATGTGCTCGGCCGCTGCCTCGCCATGGGCGACGCTGGCCTGCCCGGGATGAGCGACCGCGACATCCGCAACAATCTGATCGGCCTGCTGATCGGCGAGCTGCCGACGCTCTCCGCCACCGCCAATCTCGCGCTCGACGAGCTGCTCGGCCGGCCACGCGAATTCGCCGCGGCCTGCGACGCCGCGCGGGTGGGGGACGACGCGATGCTGGCGGCTTACGTGTTCGAGGCGCTGCGCTTCCGCCCGCTCAACCCGGTCGTCTATCGCCGGGCGATGCGCGACACGGTGATCGCCGGCGGACGGCTGCGGCGGCGCAAGATCGCCAAGGATAGCATCGTGATGGCGTCGAATCTGTCCGCGATGTTCGATCCGCTGGCGATCCCGAACGCCACCGCCTTCCGCATCGACCGACCATGGGAAACCTACATGCTGTGGGGCTATGGCATGCACGCCTGCTTCGGCGCGCATATCAACCGCGCGGTGCTGCCCGCTCTGCTCAAGCCCTTGCTCGCCGCGCCCAATCTGCGCCGCGCGGAGGGGGCGCGCGGGCAGATCGACAAGGCCGGCACGCCCTTCCCCCAGCATTTCCATCTGGAGTTCGACACGTGAACGGCGCTGGCGTCCGGGCGACCATGCTGACCTTCCAGCCGATGGTGGACAGCGAGACCGCGCGACTGGTCACGCGCTATTACGGGATCGAGGTCGAGGAACGCGATCACCTGATCGTCTGCGCCGCCCTCCGCACATTGCTCCGCGGCGGCAACGGGCGTATCCCCTTGCTGCTCGGCAAGGGGTTCGCGCTCACCAGCCCCTATCCGATCGCCGAGCATTTCGACGCCGCCTTGCCCGCCGCGCGCCGGCTGATCCCGGTCGAGCAGCCTTTGGCGGCCCAGGTCGCGGCGGACTGGCAGACCTATAATGGCGGGATGGGCGCCGATGTCGCGATCTTCGCCTATCATCATCTGCTGCCGCAGCGGGCGCTGATGCAGCCGATCTTCGCCGCCCCGGTGCCTCGGTTGGAGGCCAGGCTGCTCCCGCTGACCTATCCGCTGCTGCGCGCCGTCATCACCTTGGGGCTCAGGCTCTCGGCCGAGCGGGCGGCCGCGGCGGAGGCGAACATATGCGCGACCTTCGACGCGACGGACAAGCGCATCGCCGACGGCCGCTTGTATCTCGCCGGCGACCGGCTCACAATCGGCGACATCGCGCTCTGCGCCGCCTTCGCCCCCTTGCTGCTGCCCCGCGGCTACGGCGCCCTGATGCCGCCGCTCGAGGCGATGCCCGCCCCGCTGCGCACGCTGATGGAAGACCTGCGCGCCCGCCCGACCGCCGCCTTCATCCAGCGCCTCTACGACAATGGCTTCAAAGGCAATTGAGCCGCCGGCACCATCCTGCACATCCGACACCGGAGCGCGAAGGCCTTTAACGGGCCGTGTGCGACGCGGCCGTTCCGGCTGGCAAGCGGACCTTAACGATGGCTGCCTATCGTGGGTCGGGCGGGATCACGACGATCTGCAACGGCGCAGGTGCGAGGAGAAGCGGCGATGGCGAGGCTCATCATCATCATCATCATCATCATGACGATCCTTGCCGGGCTGGCCATGCCTGCCTCGGCCCGGATTCCAGCGCCCATCGAACATGGCGACTGGCAGCTGAGGTGCGTCCAGCCGCAGGACTGCACGATCGAACGCCGCAGGTGGCCGGGCCGGAACGCGCTTGACGATATCGTCGTCATGATAGCCTCCGACCCGAACCGCAGAGGCTATCTCAAAGTGTCGTCGCTGAGCTGGAACAGGGACACCTGCCTCAGGGTGGAGCTCTCCGAGGAGGTTCCGGTCAGCCTGCAGTCCAATCATGGCGCGGGACGATTCCATCGCGCGGCCGGGGCGTTGAACGACCGCATCCTTGCCGTGCTCAGGTCTCACTTCGCGATGCTGGCCATCTGCGACCCGATGGGCAGGTTCGTATCGCCCGCGCCGCGCGCGCAGCTCGAGGCATCCGCGGGAGACCTCGATCGCGCCCTTCAGGAGCGCGGGTGGCTTGCCATGCTCGAGGCCACCCGACCGTAGAGGATTCGCGCTTGGGACCGGCCTTGACCGGGCTCGACCATCCGAGCCCCGCAAGGAGCGGAAAACGGACCGCAAGCCTCCGACCCGGTGCGGACGTTCGCTGCCGGGGGATGCCGAAGCGGCCGTTTCGAGACAGCGGATGATCAAGGGATCGAGGCAGGTATCGATCCCCGAAAGGCCGTGCGCGCGACGGTCGTGGCCGACGGGCACGCGCAACGCCCCGGAATGCGCCGATATAGCGTTTCATCGCGCCCCGGATTTGAGATAGTGATCGTTCCGGGGAAGCAAGGAAGGGGAGCCAGTGGATCTCGATATATCTTACGCGGTCAACCGTCCCTTCGTGGTGAGCGACACGATCGAGGGGGAGACCGTCATTCTCCATCACGGCACGGGCCGCTATTTCGACACTGCGGAGATCGGGACGTTCATCTGGCGCGAACTCGACCGGGGACGCTCGCCGCGCTCGGTCGCCGTCGCCCTTGCGGTCTCCACGAGGATCGACGGCGAGACGGCGACCGACGCCGTCGGAACCTTTCTCGGCGAGCTCGTCGCGAACGAACTCGTCTCGGCGAGATCGGCCGAGGACTCGTTCGAGCCCGAACCCCCGCCGACCGCGGCGCCAGCGAGCTTCTCCGTGCCGACGCTCGGCATTCATACGGACCTGGCCGACATGCTGCTGCTGGATCCGATCCACGACGTGGGCCCGACCGGCTGGCCACGGCGCCCGGAGACCGCGCCGTCAGCGAGCGCCGCCGATGCGGCTTAGCGTCGTTGTCCCCTGCTTCAACGCCGAACGCTTCGTCGGCGACGCGCTCGCTTCTATCCTTTCCCAGTCCCGCCCGCCCGACCAGATCGTCATTGTCGACGACGGCTCCACCGACGGGAGCGTCGCCCGAATAGCGGGTTTCGGGGACCGGGTCCGGCTGGTCCGACAAGCCAATCGGGGAGCCGCCGCGGCCAGAAATGCAGGCCTCGCCGCCACTGACGGCGCGCTGGTGGCCTTCCTGGACGCCGACGATCTCTGGCCGCCGGGCAGCCTGGCGAGGCGGCTCGCCGCGCTGGACCAGGCTGATGCCGACATCGTCTTTGGCGCCGTTCGCGCCCTCCTTGAGTCGCCGTCCGGAGCGGCCCGCCTCGGTCCGCCGATGCAGGGCCGCCTCGCGGGATCGATGGTCGTTCGTCGTCGAGTCTTCGATCGCGTCGGAGCGTTCGACGAGACCCTCGCGAGCGCTGAGGTTGTGGATTTCGGTGCCCGCGCGCAGGCGGCCGGCTTCGCGCATCTCTCCATCGGGGATGTCGTGCTTCACCGTCGCGTACACGGCGACAATCTGATGTTGCATCATGGCGAGGCGTCCGCGGATGCGCTCCGCGTGCTGCGCCGCTCGATCGAGCGAAAGCGCGGACGATCGTTCGCGTGATCGACTACCATCTCTGGCCGACCGACGAGCAGAAGCTGCTGCTCCGCGCGGCGCTCGCGCCCGATCGCTCGGCTCTCGAGGCCATCGCTTCGTGGCACGAGCGGGTCGACCTCGGCGGAACCGTCGACAGCGGGAGCTTTCGCCTGCTGCCGCTCGTGCACGCCAATCTGGAGGCGCTTGGCTGCGGCCATCCAGTGATGGCGATGCTCGCCGGTGTCCGAAAGAGGGCCTGGGTCGAAGCGAAATTGAGGGATCGTTTCGCGATCGAGGTACTGCGTGATTTCGCGGACCGCGGGATCGACACGATCGTGACGAAAGGGCTGGCGCTGGCCCATTCCGTTTTTCCCGATCCGTCATTGCGGCCGATGTCGGACGTCGACCTTCTGGTCGCACCCGCTTCCGCGGAATCGGCCGTCGCGGGTCTGCAAGCGCTCGGTTTCAAGACGCTCGGAGGACGGGCGGCTCTGCCGATCATCGGCAATGCCGTCCACCTGCATCGGGAGGGCGGCCAGCAGATCGATCTGCATATCGCGCCTTTCACCGACGTCGCCTCGGTTCGAGCGCAAAGCTGGATATGGAGCGCGGCAATCCCCCTCCAAGTCGGCGATGTCTCAACGCTGCGCGCCTGCGACAGCGACATGCTCCTGCATGTGATCGTGCACGGCCTGCGCGCCAATCCGGTGCCGCCCCTCCGCTGGGTGGCCGACGCGGCCATGATCATGCGGCGCGGGCACGATCTCGACTGGGACCGGGTCCTCTACAATGCGTCGAAATTGAAAGTGGCGCTCCGCCTGCGGATCGGCCTCGACTTCCTGCTCCGCGACATGGACCTCGCGATTCCCGCCGGGGTGCTGGATCGCTTGCGCGGCACGCGGCCGAGCATCTTCGAACGACTGGAAATCGGCATGATCGACAGCCGCGCGCGGCCGGGCTGGGCGGCGCGCTGGGGCTGGCGGGCCGGCATGACCGGGCGCATGATTTCGAGCGGCCAGATCGGTCACCTGCGCAGGCAGGTGGTCGACTTCCTGGGCCGCCGTCTCGGCCCCTCCGGTCGGCGCGCATGACGACCGCCCGGTTCGAGGCGCGCGAGCGATGGCGATGGCTCGGCGGCCACTTCAAGGACCGCAAGCGGATCGCGATCTTCGCGCTGGCCGCGGGATCGGCAACCGCGGCCGCCAATATCGTGCTGCTGCTGCTCCTGGCTCGCGCCGTCGACGTGGCCATTCCCGCAGGCAACATTTCCGAACTGCTGCTGGTCGGAGTGGCGATGATCGCCGTCAAGGCCCTCTCATCGGCCGTGACGATCTGGATGACCCGCCTGTCGAGCGCCGAGGTCGTCGCGGCGATTTCGGCCATGCAGCGCGCCATGGCCGGCCGACTGCATCGCCTGCGCTGGCGCGACCTCCACCGGCTCGACACGGCAATTGCGGGCGCGCGTCTGGTCCATGACGCGCATATGGTCGCCCAGATGGCGCTGCGCCTCGCCACCGCGGCAATCCCGGCAGTGGTGCCGTTCCTCGCCTCGGTCGCGATCCTGCTTCTTTTCGACTGGCGCCTGGCGGCGGTCGTGATCGTCCTGTTGCCCGCGACGCGCGCGCTCCACGGACTGGGCGCCTGGCGTCTGCGCGCGACGACCCATCGCTTTCTGGACCGGTTCGACGCCTATCATCGTCGCACGAAGCACATGCTTCACCTCCTTCCCGCGACCAGGACGCACGGCGTCAGGGAGCGTGAATTGTCCGCGCATGGCGGGGCCGCCGACGAGTTGGCGGCATCGCACCGCTCCCTGGTCACCGATGTCGCGGTCAGCGAACAGGCGGGCGGATTGGGCACGACCATTCTCCTCGCGGCGATCCTCGTCGGAGGCGGCATCGCCGTCGCCTCCGCGGCGATGTCGATCGGCACGCTGACCGCGTTCCTGGTGGCCGCGACGCAGGTTCAAGCCGCACTCACCGCCGCCGCGGGCGCGATCCCCGCAGTCCTGAGCGGCGATGCCGCCCTCGCGCGGATATGCCGGCTGGAAGACGCGGGGGGCCTCGAGCCCGAAGGAAACGGCCGGCCGGGTCCCGAGCCGGTCCGCTTGACCTTCGACGGTGTCGGCGCCCGGATCGGCGACAGGAGGATCCTCGCCGATATGAACTTCGAGCTGCGCCCCGGCGATGCCGTCGCGATCGTCGCCGCCAATGGCGAGGGGAAGACAACCCTTCTCAACATCGCGCTCGGGCTGATCGAATGCGACGAGGGACGCGTCCTGATCGACGGCGTCGACCTTGCGGCGCTCGATCGCGAGGCGTGGCGCAGGTCGATCGGCATCGTGCCCCAGCATCCGCTCTTCGCGACCGCCACGTTGGCGGAGAATGTCGGATTCGCCGCTGGCGATGAGAAAAGCGCGGCAGACCCGACCGGCGTCATCGACGCCCTGCTGGCCACATTGCCGGTCGGCCCGGAAGCGTCGGTGGGCGAGAACGGCGCGCTCCTGTCAGGCGGCGAGCGCCAGCGCATCGCGATCGCCCGCGCGCTCGCCGGATCGCCCTCTCTGCTCGTGCTCGATGAGCCGAGCAACCATCTGGACGCCGATGCGGTCGCCCAATTGATCGATCTGCTGTTCGAGCGCCGGGAACGGCCGACGATATTGATGGCCACGCACGACGCGCGGCTGCTGCGGAAGGTCGATCGCGTCCTTGCTCTCGAAGGCGGCCGCCTGGTCCCGCGGTCGGCGCCGGCCGGCGTTGCGATCGCCTCGTGACCAGCCATGGCGTGAGGCGCCCCCCGCGCGTGTTTTTCGAGCAGGTATTCGCCCGCAGCGAGGCGGCGATCCGGTCCTGCGGCGCAGTGGTCCGCGACCTTGAGCTCGCCGGACTGCATGTCCGCCTCATCTTCGCGGGGCCTGAACTCGAAACCCGGCTGATGCCCGCCATCGCCCATCTCCGGGCCCAGCGGAACGGCGCGCCAGATCTCGTGTGCCACATCTGGGACAGCGCCAGCAGCGGCGTCGCCATGGTCGACGCGCCCGTCTCGCCCGGCTGCTTCAGCGAGCGCGGCGACATTGCCGGTTTCGGCGACGACCGGATCCTCGCGGCATTCCAGCCGAGCGATTATTCGCTGAGCCTGTTCGACGCGGCAACGCGGACGGGCATATTCTGGGTCGAGGCGGCCGACCGGCTGCCCTATTGGACGCAGGCCGCTCCCTTTCGGACGCTCTTCCACTGGTGGGTCGAGCGCAGCGGCGGCGTTCTCGTCCATGGCGCCGTCGTTGGCAACGGGGACGGCGCGGTGCTGATCACCGGCAAGGGGGGAAGCGGCAAGTCCACCACCGCTTTGGCCTGCCTGGCGGCCGGGTTCCGCTTTGTCGGAGACGATTATGTCGCGCTCTACCCCGGCGAGAAGATCAGAGCCTACGCGCTTTATTGCACCGCGAAGCTGAATCCCGACAACGCGTCGCCCTTCGCCGCATTCGGGCCTCGTATCCTCGGCACCGGCGCGACGCGGGGCGAGGCGAAGCTGGTCGTGTTCCTGCCGCGCGGTCGAAAGGGTGTGACCGGCAGCCTCGACCTGACGTCCATCCTCGTGCCGCGCTTCGGCGATGGGCCCGACAGCGGCATCGAGCCGGTCGATCCCGCCTTCCTTTCGATGGCGGCCGCCGCAAGCAGCCTCGCGCAGCTGCCCGGCGCCGGGGCGGTCACGGTCGAGCGGATCGCGCGCCTCACGGCGCGGCTGCCGGGCCACGCGCTTCGGCTCGGCTCCATGCTGGACGACGTGCCGCCGACGATCGCCGGCCTGCTGCGCGACCCCCACCCTCTTTCTCCACCCCCGCCGGCCGAGGACCTTCCCTTCCTCAGCCTGATCGTTCGTGTCGGCGACGATCCGGCCTTGCTCGTCGACACCGTCCGCGACGTCATCGCCGAG
>Ga0335075_10003345_pt1 | contig 25483 bp, 22 predicted proteins | sample Lox_Sample_24_FD_206723 | JGI IMG/M metagenome (GOLD analysis project Ga0335075, IMG submission 206723) | Soil microbial communities from Loxahatchee National Wildlife Refuge, Florida, United States - Lox_Sample_2.4 | ecosystem: Environmental > Terrestrial > Soil > Wetlands | place: USA...
GGCTCCATCCGGCGACCCTCACCCGGCATGGCCTGGCACCGGCCGTGCGCGCCCTGGCCGACCGGTTCGCCGTTCCCGCCGAGATCGACGTGCCGGCCATCAGGCTGCCGACGCCCATCGAGGCCAGCCTCTACTTCTTCTGCTCCGAAGCGCTCACGAACGTGGTCAAGCACGCGCAGGCGACCCGCGCCTGGGTGCGGCTGCACATCGCGGCTGACCGGTGCGTCGCCGAGGTCGGGGACGACGGGATCGGCGGGGCGCGTCCCCGCTCCGAAACCAGCGGCCTCGTCGGGCTGAGCGACCGGATCGGGGCGATCGGCGGCACGCTGGACATCACCAGCCCTGATTCGGGCGGAACGGTGCTCCGGGCCTCCGTCCCGATCCCGCGGGGCGCCGCGCCGGACGCCGCGCCGGACGCCGCGCCGGGCGCTGTCCCTCAGCCGTTATCCCGGCGCCCCTGCTGACCTGGCTCACTTGTTTCGCGGGTCGTCTCGCGGGTCCAGGTATTCGAGGCTGATCGGTCCGATCGCCGTCACCTGGGTGACGTACTCACCGGATCTGGCCCAGTGGAAATGGGGGGTGCCGGCGGGCAGGACGATGACCGCACCCGGCGGGTACGCCCGCAGTTTTCCCTCGTCGAACTCTTCGCCCAGGCCGATGTAGAACACGCCGGACATGACCGTGTAGACCCGGTCCTCGTGATGTTGGTGCGGCATCAGCCTGACGCCGGACGGCAGCTTGACCCGGACCACGTACGGAGCGGACTGTGACGGATCGCCCACCACGACGGCGAGACGAGCCGACGGCGGGAACGCCGGGAACGGCTCCCAGTCGATGTCCTCGGGCAGGGTCGACCTGAAGGCGGCCTGATCTGTTAGATGGGTGCTCATGGTTCAGTGTTGCGCTCCCGCGCGACCCGTCGCGCCCGTGGGGATCCCTCGTCGACCAGGGTGTTGCCCTGGGGTGATGCAGCGCCGGAGACCGTAGCGTCCTCCCTGGAGGAACAACCCATGGAGAGCGGCGCGCATATGAGCAGCTGAGCGCCTTCTACGCCGAGCACGTGGCCTACGCGCAGATCATGGCCACGCGCCCGCAGACGCTGTACGGCCTGGCGGACTCGCCGGTCGACCTGGCGGCGTTCATGCTCGATCACGGCGACGGCACCGGCCAGCCCGGGCTCGTAGAGCAGGCCCTGCAGGGCACCCGGAGCAGCGCCCTGACCCGAGACGACATCCTGGACAACATCACGCTGTACTGGCTGACGAACACCGGGATTTCCTCGGCCCGTCTGTACTGGGAGAACAAGGCGGACTTCTTTGACGCCAAGCCCATCACGATCCCGTTCGCCATCAGCGTCTTCCCCGACGAGCTCTATGAGGCCCCGCGGAGCTGGGCCGAGCGCGCCTATCCCCGTAACCTGATCCATTACAACCGGCTCGGCCGAGGCGGTCACTTCGCCGCCTGGGAGCAGCCCGACCTGTTCGCCGCCGAGATGCGCACCTCGTTCTCGTCGTTGCGCTGACCAGGCATCAAGGCTCCCGCGGGCTCGACCAGCAAGAGGAGAGATGGCGGATCGGCAAAAGAAAAGCAGCGTGGTGATCGTCGGGGCAGGTTTCGCGGGCTTCAACGCCGCGCGGGAGCTGTCCCGGCTGATCGGTGCCGCGACCGAGATCGTGGTGATCAACTCGACCGATTACTTCCTGTACCTGCCGCTGATGCCGCAGGTGACCGGGGGGCTCGTGGATCCGGCGCACATCCGCGTCTCGCTGCCCCGCCGGCTGCGCAAGACCCGGTTCGTGCTCGGCACGGTGAACCACGTCGATCCCGAGCACAAGACCGTCAGCTGGGCGGGCCCGGAGGGCACATCCGGCCAGGTCCGCTACGACCGGCTGATCCTGACCGCGGGCAGCGTGAACAAACTGCTGCCCATCCCGGGTCTGACCGACTACGCGCACGGGTTCCGCAGCATCAGCGAAGCCGCCTATCTGGGCGACCAGATCATCCGCCAGCTCGAGCGGGCCGCCGTGGCCACCGACCCGGCCGAGCGGGCGGCGCGCTGCACGTTCGTGGTGGTCGGCGGAGGCTATACCGGCACCGAAGTCGCCGCGCACGGCCAGCTGCTGACCACCCGGCTGGCCCGGCTGCTGCCCGGCCTGGCCGGGCAGGAGATCCGGTGGATGCTGCTGGACACCGCGCCCCGGTTGCTGCCCGAACTGGATCCGCGGCTGTCCCGCACCGCGGAGCGTGTCTTGCGGCGGCGCGGTGTCGAGGTGCGGACCGGGGAGTCGATCGCCGAGGCCGGCGACGGCTTCGTCCGGCTGACGACCGGGGTCGCGGTCGCCACCCGGTCACTGATCTGGTGCGTGGGCGTCCGCGCCGACCCGCTGGTCGACGGCCTGCACCTGGCCACCACCCGGGGACGGCTGCAGGTCGACGAGTACATGGCCGTGCCCGGCATCCCGGACATCTACGCCTGCGGGGACTGTGCCGCGGTCCCCGACGTTACCCGCCCGGGCGAGATCTGCGGCATGACCGCCCAGCACGCGCAGCGCCAGGGCAAGCTCGTGGCCGGGAACGTCGCCGCCTCGCTCGGCCAGGGCACGGCGCGGCCGTACCAGCACCACGATCTGGGCTTCCTGGTGGACCTCGGCGGCCTGGCCGCCGCCGCCAACCCGCTGCACATCCCGCTGTCCGGGCCGGCCGCCAACGCCGTCACCCGCGGCTACCACCTGTTCGCCATGTCCGGCAACCGGCTGCGGGTGCTGGCCGACTGGACCCTGAACGCGATCACGTCCCCGGAACCGACGTCCCTGGCGGTGATCAGCGCGGAGTCCGTCCCGCTCGACGTCAATCAGCCACAACCCTGACCGGCCAGATGGCCGCTACGGGGAGACGATGGTGCCGGCCTCGCGGCGCAGGAGCGACGCAGCGGCATCGAGGCGGCCGATCGCGGCCATCTGGCCGGTCGCCTCCACGAACCGGCAGGCCGCCTCCACCTTGGGGCCCATCGAGCCGGCCGGGAACGAGCCGGCCCGTAGTTCCGCAGGTGTGGTACGACGGATGGGGCGCGCGTCCGGGGTGCCGAAGCCGTCAATCACCGCGTCGACGTCGGTCAGCAGCAACAGGGCGTCGGCGTTCACGGCGCGGGCCAGCAGCTCCGCCGTCAGGTCCTTGTCCACGACGGCCTCGACGCCGCGCAGCGCGCCCGAGGCGTCCGCCACCACGGGGATGCCGCCGCCGCCCGCGCACACCACCAGCGCGCCGCTGTCCAGCAGCACCCGGATGAGCGGCAGTTCCACCAGCTCGAGCGGCTCGGGCGACGGCACGACCCGGCGCCACGCGGAGCCGTCACGGCCCACCACCCAGCCCCGCTCGGCGGCCAGATCCCGCGCTTCCTTTTCCTCGTACACCGGGCCGACGAACTTCGTGGGATGGGCGAAGGCGGGGTCGTCCGGGTCGACCCTGGTCTGGCCGACCAGGCAGCCGGCCGGCTTGCCCGGCGCGGCTCCGCGCAGCGCCCGGGCCAGCCAGTACCCGATCATCCCCTGGGTCTGAGCGCCGAGCACGTCCAGCGAGTACGGGCGGCTCAGGGCGGGATCACTCGCGCTCTCCAGAGCCAGCATGCCGACCTGCGGCCCGTTGCCGTGCGTCACGACCAGGTCCTCGGAACGGGCCAGCGGCGCGAGCGCCGCGACGGCCTGCTGAACGTGGTGCTCCTGGATGTCGGCGTCGGGTTTCTCGCCCCGCTCCAGCAGGGCGTTGCCGCCCAGCGCCGCGACGACCCTCATGAACGCGGGCCGAGCGTGGCCACCATGAGGGCCTTGATCGTGGGCATCCGGTTCGCCGCCTGATCGAACACCACGGATGCCGCCGACTCGAATACCTCATCGGTGACCTCCAGCGCGTCCAGCCCGCGCTGGGCGTAGATCTGCTGGCCGATTTCGGTGTCGCGATTGTGCAGGGCGGGCAGGCAATGCATGAACTTGACGTCCGGGTTGCCGGTGGCCTTCAGCACGGCCGCGTTCACCTGGTAGGGGAGAAGCTGGTCGATCCGGGTGCCCCACTGGTCCTCCGGTTCACCCAGGGACAGCCACACGTCGGTGTAGACGAAGTCCGCGCCGGCCACGCCCGCGTTGACGTCGCCGGTGACCAGGAGCCTGGCACCCGATGCGGTGGCCAGGCCCGCCGCGATGCCGCGCACCTCCGCCGACGGCTGCAACGCCGCCGGCGCGCAGATGCGCGCGTCCATGCCGAGTGTGGCCCCGGTCACCAGCAGCGAGTTCGCGGTGTTGTTCCGGCCGTCGCCCAGGTAACAGAAGGACACCTCCGGCAGCGGCTTGCGGCAATGGTCGGTCATGGTCAGGATGTCGGCGAGCATCTGGGTCGGGTGCCAGGTATCGGTGAGCCCGTTCCAGACCGGTACCCCGGCGAACTCTCCGAGGATGTCCATGGATTCCTGGGCGAACCCGCGGTATTCGATGCCGTCGAACATGCGGCCGAGCACCCGGGCGGTGTCCTTCACCGACTCCTTGTGGCCGAGCTGGGATTCTCCCGGGCCGAGGTAGGTGACGTGCCCGCCCTCGTCATGGGCGGCGACCTCGAACGCGGACCGGGTCCGGGTAGAGGTCTTCTCGAAGATCAGGGCGATGTTGCGGCCCGCGAGCCGCTGCCCGGTCACCCCGGCGCGCTTGTCCGCCCGTACCTGCCGGGCCAGGTCGACGAGGAAGAGGAACTCCTGTGCGCTGAGGTCGGTTTCCTTCAGCAAGCTGCGCCCGCGCAGGTCCATCAGACACTCCTTGAGTCGCTAGGCCGGATCGCGCTCGATCGGGCAGGTCATGCAGCGGGGACCGCCGCGCCCGCGGCCGAGTTCGCCGCCGGGCACCTCGATCACCTCGATGCCGTGCTTGCGCAGCATCGTGTTGGTGGCGTTGTTGCGGTCATAGCCCAGGATCACGCCGGGGGAGACCGCCAGGTAGTTCGTCCCGTCGTCCCACTGCTCGCGCTCGGCGGCCCGGATGTCCTCGTCGGTGATCAGCACGGTCACCTTGTCCACGCCGATCGCCTCCGCGAGGGCGTCCCACAGGCTGCGGTTGTGCGTGACCTTCAGCCCTTTGCCGGCGGGCGTGATGGTCCACGAGCGGAAGTGCCGGTCGATGTAGGGGTAAAGCACGAACGTCGCGCGGTCGATCATGGTCATCAGGGTGTCGAGGTGCATCGTCGCATGCGACTTGGGGATCTCGGTGGCGATCACCGTGTGGGCCTGGCCGCTGTCGAAGAAGGCGCGGGCGAGGATCTCAACGGCCATCGGCGTGGTCCGCTCACCCATGCCGATCAGCACCGCGCCGTGGCCCAGGATGTGCACGTCGCCGCCCTCGACGCTGGCGGGCAGGTGGTTGGCATCGTCATTGCCGTAGTAGACGTGGAAGTCAGTCCCGTGGAACATCGGGTGATAGGTGTACACGGCGCGGATGTGCAGGTTCTCCCGCTGCCGGGCGGGCTTGGCCATCGGGTTCATGGAGACCCCGCCGTAGGCCCAGGCGGAGTTGTCCCGGCAGAAGAGATGGTTGGGCAGCGGGGGCAGCAGGAAGTCATCGGCGCGCAGCATCTCCCATTTGAGGCTCCGGGAGTGCAGCGGTTTCAGGTCGGCCTTGAGCACCCCGCCGATCAGGTATTCGGAAAGCCGCGGTCCGTCGAGGCCCTCGAACAGCTCGCGGAGCGGGTCAGCGAGCACCGGGCCCAGGAACGAGGGGGTGCACACCCGGTCCAGCACGAAGTCCCGGCCCTCCGGCAGTTCCATCACCTCGGAAAGCAGCTGCCCGAAGTAGTGCACCCGCACGCCGTGATCACGGAGGATCTCGGCGAAGACGTCGTGTTCCTCCTTGGCCTTATTCGCCCACAGCACGTCGTCGAACAGCAGGTCTCCGATGTTCCGCGGGGTGAGCCGGGACAGCTCCAGGCCCGGCCGGTGAATGATGGCCTGCCGCAGCTGGCCCGCCTCTGACTGCACGCTGAAGCTCACGAAAGTCCCTCCGGGTTCTCGCCGCGGGTGGCCGCGGCCGACGGGTCGGCCGGCGCCGGGACCTCGACGGCAGGTGCGCGGTGGGCCCGGACGAAGGCGTAGAGGATGATGCCGGCGAACACGACGACCATGGCCTGGTACACCGCCGAGTACCCGGCGGCGAACGCGACCCACATCGAGAACAATGCCGCCGCGACGGTGATCGACAGATCCCGGGTCAGCGCCCATCCCTGCACCGGCCGGCGCTTGGCCACCAGGTAGGTGAGCTGGGCGCAGGCCGAGAACAGGTACGGGATGGCGACCGTGACCACGGTCAGGTCGACCAGGTAGGTGAAGACCGTCAGCCCGGAGCTGGTCGTGTAGCGCCACAGCATCAGCAGCGACGGCAGCGCCGCCGCGGCCACGATGCCGAACCAGGCGTTGCCCCGGCGGTCGGTCCAGCCGAACGGCCGCGGGAACAGGCCGTCGTTGGCCGGTGCCCGGGACACCTCGGCGGTGACCAGGGTCCAGCCGATGAGCGCCCCGAACCCGGACACCGCGGCCAGCGCGGCGACCAGCTTCCCGGCCCAGGCGCCGTGCGGGAAGATCGCCTGGAAGGCGTTGACGAATGGTGCCCCGTTGTTCACCAGCGCGTGGTGCGTCACCAGGCCCATGACGGCGGCCGATGCCGCCAGGTACACGATGGCGGCGGCGCCGGTGCCCAGCAGCGAAGCGCGGCCGACGTTCCGGCGCGGGTCCGTCACCCGCTTGGCGGTGATGGCCGCCGTTTCCACGCCGATGAACGAGAACAGCGCCACCCCGGCGGCGATCCCGATCGCCGAGTACAGGCTGCCGCCCGAGGCGTTGAACGCGCCGAAGTTGGCCTTGCTGACAAAGAACCAGCCCACCACCGCGACGAACAGCAGCGGCAGGTACTTCAGCACCACGGTGATGTTCTGCAGCCAGGCCGTCTGCCGGATCCCGGCCAGGTTGATCCCGGCCGGGATCCACAACCCGACCAGGGCGATGCCCCAGTTCACCAGGCCCGAGGGGTTGATCCCGAACAGGGCGTCGCAGTAGAACACCCAGGACGAGACGATGGCCGCGTTGCCCGCCCACGCCTGGACCCAGTAGCACCAGCCGGTCAGGTACCCGGCGAAGTCGCCGAACTCGTACCGGGCGTACGCGTACAGGCCGCCGTCGGAATTCGGGACCCGCCTGGTCAGCTGGCCGAACAACACCGCCAGCACCATCGCGCCCACGGCGATCACCGCGAGCACCGCCAGCGAGATCGTGCCCGCGCCCGCGAGCACCGCCGGCATCGTGAACACCCCGGCGCCGATGACGGTGCCGATGACCAGTCCGGTCGCCGAGGTCAGGCCGAGCGCCCCGGCCCTCGGCTGCTCCTTCGCGGGCGTCAGCCCTGATTCCCGATGCTGCCCACCCGGCGGGCGGGCGCTGACCGCGCTGGACATGGGTTCCTCCTCCCGGGACGGCCGACCGCTCGTCCCGCCGTGCGCCCAGGTGGGTGCCGGCATCAATGTCGCGTTCCTGGCGGTCCTTTCGCACCCGGGGGAGACCCTGGTCGTTACCCTGGCCGGTGACCGGCCGGCGCGGCGGCCGGGGTGCTTACGGGCGCGACGGGACGCTCCCGGGCCGCGACCGTCGTTAGGCGGAGGGGGACGGGGCGGTCAGCGGCTGGCCGATGACCCGAAGTTCGGGTGCTTGACCTGGAACCTGATGGTCTGGGTCAGCACATCGCCCGTGATCGTCACGGTGTACGTGCCCGCGGCCATGCCGGTGGTGTCGATGCTGACGGTCACGGTGCCGTTGCCGTCCGGACCGGATACGACGGGCGATTGCACCGGAGCGTTGTTCCCGGTCCCGGTGACGGTCACGGTCACGGTGTCCCAGGTCTGCCCCGGCACCGTCGAGGTCGGGTCGGCGTACGGGCCGCTGGTCACCCCGTACTGGCCCGGAAGCGGCGGGTACACGCCGAAGCCGTCCAGAATCGTGGTCCCGTTCGGCGAGCTGCCCGGGATGAAGCCGTTACCGGTGATCGTGACGGTCTGGCCGGCGGCCACCTGGCCGGCGGATGTCCTGATGTTGTCTTGCCGCCGGTTCAGCAGGTCTCGTGCTTGCTGGCTCGGCTGGAACGGCCCGTGCTGGCGGTCGATCTGCCCGACCAGGGCGGGCACGAACGCCGGCGCGTAGATGGTGCCCCAGCCCGACGCGATGTCGTACCCGGTGCCGGTTGAGAAGCCGGTAACGCCGTACGCGGTGTTGGTGTACCCGGCCGGGACATCGACGATGCCGGCCGCCGTGCCGCGCGGTCCGAGCGCCGCCAGGGCCGGGTTCACCGGGCCCAGGCGGCCCCGGTGCAGCTGCGTGGCCAGCGCCAGGATGCCCGCGAAGGTGGGAGACGCCTGCGAGGTGCCGTCGCTGGCGTCCATCGAGATGTCGGGATAGGCGCGGCCGCTGACGCCTTTCAGCGCCGGGATGCCCTGCTGCCACCACGGCTTCGGGTAGACGGTGGATACGCCGGCGCCCTCCGCGTCGGAGTTGCCGTTCGGGGCGGTCCACAGCGCGTCCGGCGCGGTACGCCCGGTCAGGGTGGCGAGGCCGGCGTTGGGTATGGTGCCGCCGACCGCGGTGACCCACGGGCTGTCGACCGGATGACCCGCGGTAACGCCGATCGCGGGCGTGCACTGGCCGGTGTCGAACAGGACCGTCGGATCGGTCGGCCCGCAGTCCCCGGCCGCGAACATCACCGGGACGCCCCGCGCGGCGGCGTCGAGGAACGCCGGATCCAGTGAGTGGATGGCCGCCTGCTGGGTGGCGGTCGGATTGGTGGGGTCGTCAATGAACGAGTTCTCGCCGTCGCCCAGGCTCACCGTGATGATGTCGGCCAGGTGCTGGTCGGCGATCATCTTGATGGCCTCCGCCACCTCCGGCCAGCCCTGCATGCCGATGGTTTCCGGCACCGGCGGGTGGACGAAGAGGATCTTCGCGTAGGGCGCCATCGAGTGGATCGCCTCCGCGTCGAGCCGGTCTTCGCCGGTGCTGCACTCGACCTGGCAGACCGCGGACGGGTCGGCCGGCGCCGGCAGCGCCATGTCGGTGATGTCCGCCGCGGGCAGGTCCATCGCGGTGTCATAGGACGTCATGGACGCCGCAAGGCCCGGGTCGGGATTGGTGACCACGTAAGCCACGGTCACGCCCGCGCCGTCGATGCCCTTCTGCCAGAGGTCGTTGACGCCGTAGTCGATGATGTCCTCCGACGCGGTCGGGTCGGGGAAGCGCTGCCGGAGCGACTCCCCGGCGGCGATCTTCGCCTCGATCGCGTCGTACGTCGCCGTCGTCGCCGCGATGCGTACCGCGGGCGGCGGGACGCCCTGGGTCGAGTAGGACGGTGCGGCCGCGCCCGCCAGAGCCGGAGTCGTGAGGGCGACACTGGCGATTAACAGGCCGCCAGCGGCAGCGATGAGAGCGGGTCTACCGACCATGTCATGGCCTCCGGGAGAGGGGCTGGCTGCCGCGCGTTTTGTCAGTGATCATTCGGTCAAAACACTAAATGAACCGATGATGGGCGACAAGTCCCTGGTCCGATGCCGGTTCGGTGTCCGGCGCGCGGGCCGCCCGGAGCGCCTGTTGCCCGGGGGCCGGCATCGCGCGCCCGGGGACCGGCCGGGGAGGAGACGGGGCGTAACAAAAAGTACCGACCCGGGGTGGTGCCAGCGGATCAGCGGTTCGGCAGCCACTGCTTGCTGGTGGTGACCGAGTCCAGCACGTCGGGGACGGGGTCGACGCCGATGCCCGGGCCGGCCGGGACCGGCAGGTGGCCCTCCGACAGGACGAACGGCGGCGTGATGTCCTGGTGGTAGTAACGGCTGGACCCGGAGGTGTCCCCGGGGAAGACGAACCCGGGCAGGGCGGCCAGCGCCAGATTCGCCGCCCGGCCGATGCCGGTTTCCAGCATGCCGCCGCACCAGACCGGGACGTCGTGCGCGGCGCAGACGTCGTGCACCCGCCGGGCCTCCAGGTAGCCGCCGACCCGCCCGGGCTTGATGTTCACGATGCGGCAGGCGCCCAGGGCGATCGCGTCGGCCGCCGCCCGCGCGGATGTGATCGACTCATCCAGGCAGATCGGGGTGCGCAGCATGCGGGCCAGCTCGGCGTGACCGCGCACGTCGTCCTCGGGCAGCGGCTGCTCGATGAGCAGCAGGTTGAACGGGTCCAGGGCGGCCAGCTGCCGGGCCTCGGCCAGGGAGTAGGCGGCGTTCGCGTCCACCTGGAGCAGGATGTCGCCGAACTGCTCGCGAACCGCGCGCACCGGCTCGACGTCCCAGCCCTGTTCGATCTTCAGCTTGATCCGCTGGTAGCCCTGATCGAGGTAGCCGGCCACGGCATCCAGCAGCTGCGGCACCGACTCCATGATGCCCACGGAGACGCCGCAGGGGACCCGGTCCCGGGTCGCGCCCAGGTAGCGGCCGAGGGACAGGCCGGCCGACCGCAGTTCCGCGTCCAGCACGGCGGTCTCCAGGGCGGCCTTGGCCATCCGGTGACCGTTGAACCGGCTCAGCACCGATCCGACCGTGCTCGCGCCGGGGTTGTCGAGCGCGGTCACCGCCGGGATCAGGAACCGGGTCAGCACGTCGGCCGCGCCGTCGACGTACTCCGAGCTGTAGAGCGGATCGTTCATGGCCACGCACTCGCCCCAGCCCTCCGCGTCCGGGACGACCACGCGGACGAGCAGGATGTCCCGGGTGGTCTCGGTGCCGAACGACGTGCGGAACGGCGCGACCAGCGGCATGGCCACCCGGCGCAGCTCGATCCCAGTGATCTTCATGGCTCTGCCCTTCTGTCGACAGGAGTCCGGCCGGCGGCGCCGCGTTGCACGACGTACCAGCCGGAACGATCGAAGCCGGTCACCCGGCCGCCGTCGGCCATCAGGCCGCCGAGCACGTCGCGCAGCACGCGCCGCCACTGGCGCGCGGCCGCCTGGTCGTGACGGCGGACCGTCTCGATATCCGACGGCACCCGGACCAGCACGGTGGCGGCCCCGGGGCCGGCGTCGCCGGGCACGGGCCGCCCGCCGGCGTCGATGTCCAGGGCGACCGCGGCCCCGGCCGCGCGCAGCAGGGCGGCGTCGGCGGCGGGCCTCCGGTCCCGGCCGGCCGGGTCGCCGGACCCGGCGGCGAGCGGCCAGTGCACCAGCAGCCGGTCGCTGTCGTCGGTCCCGTTGATCACGTCATCCATCTCGCCGTAGAAGTCGGGCAGGTATTCGGCCGGCCGGGCCCCGAGCTTCGTGACGTTGAAGTACGCGTTGCGGCACACCAGCGGGTCGAACGTCCAGGCGATCGTCGTGACGTCGCGAGAGAGGGCCCACGCCCGCTGGTGCAGCTTGAGCGCGAAGCCCACGTGCTGGCCGGCCAGCCCCGGGGACACGCCGGCGATGTGCGAGTGCATGGCGTGGGCGCCGGGCGGGCCGAAAAAGCCGGCGCACACGCCCACCATCTGATCGCCCGCGAACGCCCCGACCACGTAGTTGCCCGCTTGCGCGATCGCGCGCAGCAGTTCGGCGGTGACCGGGGGATTGTTCGGATTCGGATGCCAGATGTCGTCGACCAGCGCGCGAAACCGGAGCAGGTCGCCCATCTCGATCAGTTCCCTGATCTGCACCCCGCTGGCGCGGGCCGCGTCGTCGGCCCGGCTCCAGGCGGCATCCAGCCGGGGCCCGGTCAGGCCGATCATGACCCGAGCTCGGCGATCAGCGCGGCGAGCAGGGCGGCGCGCTGCGGCATGATCGCGGTCACGACGTGCTCGCGGTCGGCGTGCGGGCCGCCGCCCACCGCGCCCAGCCCGTCCAGGGTCGGCGTGCCCGCGCCGGCCGTGCGGTTTCCGTCCGACGCGCCGCCGACCGCGACGCCGCGCAGCGGCCCCAGACCGAGTCGGCCGGCCAGGCGCTGGGCGGCGGCGAACAGGCCCGCCGACGACGAGGGCTCCATCGGGGCGCAGGCCGGGCCGGGCACCGCGGTCACGCCGGCCCCGGGCAGCACCGGGCCGACCCGCCGCAGCGCCTCGTCGACCCGCCGCTGCTCGGCGACGCTGGTCGCCCGCACGTCCACGTGCAGCGTCGCCCCGGCCGGGACCACGTTCCCCGCGGTGCCGGAGCGCAGCAGCGTCGGCGTGACGGTCGTCCCCAGAGCCGGGTCGCCCAGCCCGGCGATGGCGAGGACCAGGTGCGCCGCCTCGACGCTCGCGTTGATGCCGCGCTCGGGCTCCAGCCCGGCGTGCGCCGCGCGGCCGGAGACCTGCATCTCGTAGAGGGAGATGCCCTTGCGCGCGGTCTTCAGCGCGCCGTCGTCGGCCGCCATCTCCAGCACCAGCGCGGCCGGCGCCTCGCGGGCCGCCGCCTCGATCAGGTCGCTCGAGGTCGGGGACCCGACCTCCTCGTCCCCGTTCACCACGACGGTCACGCCGTCGACGTCCTCCAGCACGCTCAGCGCGTGGAACATCTGCACGAGGCCGGCCTTCATGTCCAGGCACCCGGGGCCGCGGGCCACCCCGTCGGTCACCGACCACGGATGAGCGTCGAGCGAGCCGAGCGGCCACACCGTGTCGTGGTGGCCGACCAGCAGGACCCGGCGCGGACCGTCGCCGAACGTCCAGCGCAGATGCGTCGGCCCCGCGTCCGCGAGCACCTCCGGGGCCTGGCCGGTCAGCCGCTCGCCCAGGGCGGCGACCGCCCGGGCGCTGCGTTCCAGCGCGGCCAGGTCCGCCGAAGGAGATTCGTGCTGTACAAGTACGCCCAGGTCGTTCACCATGGCCGGCAGCCGGGCTTCGAACTGGGCGACCAGCCCCGGTCGTGCGATCGGACCGCGCCTCGTCATGCTGCCCTGCCCTCCTGGCCGGCACCTGACGAGGGAGGCGAGGCCGGCCGGCTCGCGCCCTTGATCGAGGCACGCACTAGGCCCCCCGGTGCAGGGCGCGCCCGGCGGCAGCGCCGCTGAAGGTTGCGTCGCGGACCTCGGGCACCCCGTTGACCAGGACATGGGCGACGCCGCGGGCATAGCGGTGCGGCGCGTCGTACGTGGCGTCGTCGGCGATGGCGTCCGGGTCGAAGACCGCGATGTCGGCGAAATAGCCGGGGGCGATCCGGCCGCGGCGGTCCAGCCGCAGCGTCTGCGCCGGCAGCGCGGTCATCCGGCGCACCGCCTCCGGCAGCGGCAGCAGCCGCTCGTCGCGGGCGTACCGGCCGAGCACCCGGGCGAAGCTGCCGTAGGCACGCGGGTGCGTCGGGGTGGCCAGGAACCGGCCCTCGGTGGCCGGCGCCTCCGAGTCCGAGCAGATCGCCACCCAGGGCCGGGTCAGGGCGGCCCGCATGTTGTCCTCGTCGATGATGAAATAGGCGGCCAGCAGCTGCGGCGCGTCGCACACCAGGTCCAGCAGCAGCTCGACCGGGTCCGCGCCCGCCGCGGCCGCCGCCTCGGCCAGGGTCTGGCCCAGATACGGTGCGCCGGCCGCCTCGAGGCCCCCGAGCAGCAGGATGCCGCTCGCGCCGCCCGCGGCCAGATACAGGTTCTCCCAGGTTCCGGATTCGGTGACGATGTCGCGCGCGATCCCGGCCCGGGTGCCGGGATCGGCGAGCCGGTCCCGCAGGGCGCTCACGCCGCCGTCGTGATATCGCGGCGGGATGCACGCGCTCAGCGAGGTCATGCCGGCCGTGTAGGGATAGATGTCGGCCGTGACCCGCAGGCCCCGCGCCCTGGCGTGCTCGATCCGGTCGAGGGCGGCTTGCATCTTGGGCCAGTTGTCCTGGCCGGCCGCCTTGAGGTGGTACACCTCGGCGCGCACCCCGGTGGCTTGGGCCAGCCCGGTCAGCTCGTCCAGCGACTCCAGCAGCCGGGCGCCCTCGCTGCGCATGTGCGATATGTACAGGCCATCGTGCTGCGCGACGACGTCACACCAGGCGGCGAGCTCCCTGGTGTCGGCGAAGCAGCCGGGCGGGTAGATCAGCGCCGACGCGACACCGAGGGCGCCATCGGCCAGTTCCTCGGCGAGGACGGCGCAGGCGCGGTCCTTCTCGGCCTGGGTCAGCGGCCGGTCGGTGTCCCCGGCCGAGAGCTCGCGCAGGTTATGGGCGCCCACGAAGCTGGCCACGTTGAGGGCCACGCCGCCGGTCTCGAGCGCGCGCAGCGCCTCGGCCAGCCGCGGCCAGGCGGCCTGGACGCCGTCCGGGGCGTCCCGCCCGGCCTTGCCGAGCATCGGCTCCGTGCACGGGCCCAGGGACCAGCCCTCGCCGAACACCAGCGTGGTCACTCCCTGCAGCAGATCCGACAGGCCACGCGGATCGAGCTGCAGGCTGTAGTAGGCGTGGCTGAGCACGTTGATGAACCCGGGCGCCACCACCATGCCGGTGGCGTCGATCTCGTCGCCCTCGACGGCCGCGCCGGGCGGCGTGATGCCCGTGATCCGGTCGGCCTCGACGACCACGTCACCGGGCTGCAGCGCGCCGCCGCTGCCGTCCGCGACCAGGCCGCCGCGGATGACACGTCGCTGGCTCATGCCGACCAGGCTCGGTGATGCCGCCCGGCATGACTAGGTGGGCCGGCACCAAGCGAGGGCGTGCCGATTGGAATTCCCGACCAGGACACGCGGCCGCGGCCGGCGCATGCTGGCGGCATATGATCCGGTCTTTCCCGCCGGAAAAACCGTGCGTGACCTGGCCAGATCTACGTATCTTGGACAAGATGGGGAACTCGGGTATGGCTCTGCCTGGGATCCAGCTGCGGCGCCTGGTCGACGATCTGGGCACCACGCTGCTGGAGGTCATTGAGACGCCCGGGCCGCTCGACGCCGAAGTGACCGGCGTCGCGATCTTTGACGCCCATGACGACCTGCTGATCTCGCCCGGCGAGCTGCTGCTCGGCGTGGGCGTGGCCACCGAGTCCGAGATGACCGCCCTGATCGAGCGGCTGGGCAAGGTCCGGGCCGCGGCCCTGGTGGTCAAGGCGCCCGAGGCGGTCAGCGCCGGGCTGCGCGAGACCGTGCGCGTTCATGGCGTCCCGCTGCTGGGCCTGACCCGGGCCGCGTCCTGGTTCCAGGTCACCGTGCTGCTCCGCACGCTGCTCGACCGGTGGACCGCGATCAGCGACGATGACCTGGCCGGCAGCCCGGCCGGCGACCTGTTCGCGTTCGCCAACGCGATCAGCGCGCTGGTGGACGGCCCGGTGACGGTCGAGGACCGGTCCTCGCGGGTGCTGGCGTTCTCCGGCGGCCAGGAAGAGGCCGACACCGGGCGGATCGAGACCATACTCGGCCGGCAGGTGCCGCAGCGGTACCGGCAGATGCTGGAGGAACGCGGGATCTTCCGGGAGCTGTACCGGAGCAGGCGCCCGGTCTACATGCCCGGCCTGGACTCGCAGATGCTGCCGCGGGTCGCGGTGGCGGTGCACGCGGGCCAGGAGGTGCTGGGCTCGCTGTGGGTCGCGGTCAAGGGGCCGCTGTCCGATGAGCGCATGCAGGCCCTGATCGAGGCCGCGGGGCTCGCCGCGCTGCACATGCTGCATCAGCGCAACTCGACCGACCTGGTCCGGCAGCTCAGCGCGGACCTGGTGGAATCGGTGCTGGCCGGCGGGGCGGCCGCGCACCAGGCCGCGATCCGCCTCGGCCTGCCCACCGGCCCGCTCTGCGTGCTCGCCTGCCAGCCGCTCGGCGTCCAGGGGGCCGGTCTCGAGGCGGCCAGCCAGCGGCTGGCCGATGCCCTCACCCTGCACCTCGGCGCGATCCACGCCGGCGCCGTCATCGCCAGGATCGGCCGCCTGGTGTACGCGGTGGTCCCGGCCGGCCACTGCGACCCGGACGAGGCCGCCCAGCGCATCTGCTCGCTGGCCGCGAGCTTCGTGGCCCGGATCGGGAGCCGGGACCCGGTCGTCATCGGCGTCGGCGGCCCGGCCCAGTCGCTGCCGGGGCTGGAACGGGCCCGGGCCGAGGCCGAGCGCACCGTCCGGGTGCTGCGGGACACGAGCCCGTGCGGCCGCGCCGCCCGCCTGGACGACGTCTACCTGGAGGCCGTGCTGGACCGGCTCGGCGAGGTCCTGGACGAGGACGATAACCGGTCCTACGGGCCCATCGCCCGGCTGATCAGCTACGACGCCGAGAACGGGACCGAGCTCACCGGGTCGCTGCGCGCCTACCTCGAGGAACTCGGCGACGTCAGCCACGCCGCGGCCGCCGTGCACGTCCACCCCAACACGTTCCGGTACCGGCTGCGCCGGATCTGGGAGGTCAGCGGCCTCGACCTGGACGACTCCCGGGCCCGGCTCGCCGCCCTCGTGCAGCTATCGGCCATCCGCCGGCCACCGGGGTGAGGGCGGGCGGCCGCGGGACGGCCGCGCGCCGGTAACCATCGGCCGCCCGAAGATCCATCGTCCGATCCGACGAACGGCCCGGGTCATGTTCGGCCATCGCTACATGGCTGGCCAATAGCGGCCAACGCGATACTGACCTGCAAAGCAGACCAAAACGGGCCAGCATTTGCTGCCCGCCCGCGCCGTCGCGGCTCGGCTGATATTTCCGCGGGCGGCGCATTTCGATCCAGCACGGATCGATGGTGATGCCAGCCGGCGGGAGATCCCGCGGATGGAACGGGAGTCGATATGAAGATTCGCCGGACACTTGGCGTTGCGGCCGGCCTGGCCGCGCTCCTGCTGGCCGCCTGCTCCGGAGGCGGCGGCGGATCGGGCACCGGCTCCGGCGGCAAACCCCAGTCCGGGGGCGTCGTGACGTTCGCCGAGCAGCCTGGCTCGACGCCGACCTACATCTTCCCGCTCTACAACGGGGCCAACTCCGGCAACGACGACATCACGTACCTGCAGCCGCTGATGTGGCTGCCGCTGTACTGGTTCGGGCACCCCGATAACGAGCAGGCCACGATCAACTATTCGCTCAGCATGGCCGACCCGCCGGTGTTCTCCGATGGCGGCCGCACGGTCACGATGACGCTGAAGAACTACAAGTGGTCCAACGGCAAGCCGGTCACCTCGCGCGACCTCGAGTTCTGGATGAACCTGCTGCTGGCGGAGAAGAACAACAGCGCGGCCTACGTCCCCGGCGGCTGGATGGACCACGTGTCCGGCATGTCCGCGCCGAACCCGCACACGTTCGTGCTCAACTTCAACGTCACCTACAACCAGCAGTACCTGCTCTACAACGGACTGTCGATCCTGCAGCCGATCCCGCAGGCGGTATGGGACAAGACCTCGGCCACCAGCCCGGTCGGCAACTACGACCAGACCAAGTCGGGCGCCGAGGCGGTCTACAACTACATGAACAAGGAGTCCATGTCGCTGTCGACCTGGGACACCAACCCGCTGTGGCAGGTGGTCGACGGGCCCTGGCACCTCAAGCCGAAGACGGGCTTCCAGGTCACCGGCCAGGTGATCATGGTGCCGAACAAGGCCTACTCCGGCCCGGACAAGCCGAAGATCAGCGAGTTCGAGGAACTCCCGTTCACCAGCGCGACCGCCGAGTTCAACGCCCTCCAGTCCGGCAGCGTGGACTACGGCTACGTTCCCAACACCGAGGTCGCCGCGCTGGGCAACCTCAAGTCGCAGGGCTACTCCATCAAGCCCTGGTATGAGTGGGGCCTGACGTTCGTCGGGATCAACTTCAGCAACCCCAAATACGCTCCGCTGGAGAATCAGCTCTACATCCGCCAGGCGATGCAGCACCTGATCAACCAGCCGGCCTATATCAAGGACATCCTGCTCAATTACGGGACCCCGACCTACGGCCCGGTGCCGACGTTCCCGAAGAGCAGCTTCCTCGACCCGGCCGAGAACAGCAACCCGTACCCGTTCAGCACGTCGGCGGCGGACGCCCTGCTCACCGCGCACGGCTGGACGGTGCCCAAGAGCGGCACCGCCGCCTGCACCCGGCCCGGGTCCGCCAGCAACGAATGCGGAGCGGGCATTGCCAGCGGGACCAAGCTCGCGATCCCCATGCTCTACACCAGCGGCATCCCCGAGCTGCAAGACGAAGTCCAGGCCATGCAGGCCGCCTTCGCCTCGGCCGGGATCCAGCTCCAGCTACGCCAGGCCCCGATCAACACCGTGCTGTCGGAGGGTTACGAGTGCATCGGCAAGCCGGTCAGCGGGTGCCCGGCCAGCTCCACGGCGCTAAGCATCATCGCCTCACCGGTCTACACCTACGTGCCGATCTACTACCCCGACGGGGACAGCCTGTTCGGCTGCGGCGGCGCGACCAACGGCGGCAACTACTGCAACACCCAGGTGGAAGACCTGATCAAGACGATGCTCACCGCGAACGGGTCGGCGTCACAGGCGGCCTTCAACCAGTACCAGATCACGGTGGCCAAGCAGCTTCCCGACCTCTGGTTCCCCAACAGCGCATATCAGATCTCGGCGATATCGCCGAAGCTCGGCGGGGTGACGGCGCAGGACTCCACGGCCCACATCTACCCCTCGACCTGGTATCTGAAGTCCTGAGAGGGTCGCAGCCCGGATGACAAGATTCCTCGTGCGGCGCGTGTCGCAGTCGGTCGCCGTGCTGTTCATCGTGACCGTGATCGTCTTCTCGATCCTGCACTTCCTGCCCGGCAGCCCGGCACGCGCCATGCTCGGGATCCGCGCCACCCCCGGTGCGATCGCCGCGTTCAACAAGGCCAACGGGTACGACCGGCCGCTGCCGGTCCAGTACGCGCTGTACATCGACCGGCTCCTGCACGGCAACCTGGGCTTCTCGTATCACTTCGACCAGTCCGTCAACTCGCTGCTCAGCCTGGACCTGCCCAAGAGCGCGGTGCTCGTCGGCTCGTCCTACGTCCTGGCGCTGGTCATCGCGATCCCGATGGGCATCGTCCAGGCCCTGCGCCGGGAGAAGGTGATGGACCACGCGCTGACCGCGTTCTCGTTCGTCGGCTACGCGATGCCGACCTTCTGGCTGGGCATCCTGCTGGTCGTCTGGTTCTCGGCCGACCTGCACCTGTTCCCGTCCGAGGGTCCCCAGGGGGCGACGGTGACCGCGGCGCTCGCCAATCCGAGGGGGCTGGTGCTGCCGGTGGCGACGCTCACGATCGTCACGGTCGCGCAGTTCAGCCGGTTCATGCGGGCCTCGGCCGTGGAGAACCTGCTGCAGGACTACATCCGCACAGCGCGGGCCAAGGGCCTGTCCAACTGGCAGATGGTGACCAGGCACCTGCTGCGCAACAGCATCCTGCCCATCATCACGCTGGTCGGGCTCAGCCTGCCGGGCGTGCTCTCCGGGGCGATCATCGTGGAGGCGCTGTTCAACTATCCGGGCATGGGCTGGCTGTTCTGGACGGCGACCGGCGCGCACGACTTTCCGGTGCTGATGGGCTTCACGATCGTGGTCGCGGTCGCCACCGTGGCCGGCAACCTGCTGGCCGACATCGCCTACGCCGTGGCCGACCCGCGGGTCCGGTACCAGCCGTCATGACCTCGACCGACGTTCTGGACCCCAGCGTCCCGCAGGTGCCGGGCGAGCCCGCCGCCGGCCGTCGCTCGCTGCGCGGGATCCTGCGCGACTTCCTCGGCAACCGCATGGGCGTCATCGGGCTGGCCACGATCGTCGTGATGCTGCTGTTCAGCTTCGTCGGGCCGCTGTTGTATCCGACCGATCAGGTCCACCCGAACCTGCTGCTGGTCACCCGGCACCCCAGCGGCCAGTACCCGCTGGGCACGGATCAGGTGGGCTTCAACGTGCTCGGGCGGCTCATGGTCGCCGGCCAGTCATCGCTGGAGGTGGGACTGGCCGCGGCCGCGATCGCCACGGTCGTGGGCACCCTGTGGGGCGCGGTGGCCGGATTCGCCGGCGGCTGGGTGGACTCGGTCATGATGCGGATCGTCGACGCGCTGCTGGCCATCCCGGCGCTGCTGCTGGTCCTGCTGCTGACCACGATCGTCACCCCGAGCGTCATCGTGGTCATCTTCGTGCTCGGCCTCATCTCCTGGCTGATCACCGCGCGCCTGGTCCGCGGCCAGGTCCTGGTGCTCAAGTCGCTGGACTACGTGCAGGCGGCGCACCAGTTCGGCGAACCGTCCTGGCAGATCGTGGCCCGGCACCTGGTGCGCAACGTGATCGGCACCGTCGTGGTCCAGGCCACGTTCGAGGTGGCCAACGCGATCCTGCTGTTCGCCGCGCTGAGCTTCCTCGGGCTGGGGCCGCCGCCGCCGGCGACGAACTGGGGCGGAATGCTCAACGACGGCCTGAACTACGTGTTCGACGGCTACTGGTGGCTCATTTACCCCGCCGGGCTGTGCATCGTGATCACCGTCGTGGCCTTCAACCTGATCGGCGACGCCATCCGCAATTCCCTCGAGGTCCGACTCAAGAGCAAGTAGGAGACAGCCGCAGTGAGAGTGCACATCTCGGTCGACATGGAAGGCATCAGCGGAGTGGCCTCGGCCGCGGACACCACGCCCGGAGCGCCGCACTACGAGTACTGCCGCGGGCTGATGACCGCCGAGTGCAACGCGGCCATCGAGGGCTGCTACGACGGCGGGGCGACCGAGGTCATCGTCAACGACTCGCATGGCGGCATGCTGAACCTGATCCAGGGGCAGCTCGACCGGCGCGCCAAGGTCATACGCGGCCGCAGCAAGCCCTACGGCATGATGCAGGGCCTCGACTCCGACACCGCGGCCACGCTGTTCATCGGCTATCACGCCCGGACCGGGAACGACGACGGCGTCCTGAACCACACCATGCGCGGGCGCGACATCCAGGGCGTCTTCCTCAACGACGAGCCCGCCGGGGAGCTGCGCCTGAACGCCGCGATGGCCGGGTGGCTGGGCGTGCCGGTCGTGCTGATCGCCGGGGACAACGTGCTGTGCGCCGAGGGCCGGGACACCCTCGGCGCGGTGGAGGCCGTCGAGGTCAAGCGGGCGATCGACAAGTACACGGCGATGTCCCCGCATCCCGAGATCGCCCAGGAGCTGGTCAGGGACGGCGCCCGGCGGGCGATCGCGAGCGTGGCGGCCGGCGAGGCGGGGTACGCGCCCTACCGCGTGGAGGCGCCCACCACCTTGCGGGTGGCCTGGAACTCGACCAGCATCGCCGCGCTGTGCGCCAGCCTGCCCGGCATGAAGCGGGTGGCGCCGCGTGAGGTCGAGTACACCTCGGTCGACTACAACGAGCTCTACCTGCTGCTGCGGGTGCTGCTGACGGTGGGCGCGGGCTGCGCGGCGACCGATTACACCTACGACTGACCGGGGCCGCCGGTCTCGACCGGCAGCACCAGCCGGGAAGCGTTCGCGCCGCCGTGCCGCACCGTGTTCACGGCGACCCGCGGCTGCGCCTGGGACCGCGGCGGGCCGAACCGGTTCAGGCTACGGGCGAACCACGGGAAGTCGCTGCTGGTCACCGTCAGCCGGATGCGGTGACCGGGCAGGAACACGTGGTGCGTGGGCCACAGTTCCACGTTGAACTGGTAGGTCTCGCCCGGCACCAGCGGGGCCGGCTCCTCCAGGGAGTCACGGCAGGCGGCCCGCAGGCAGCCCTGGGTGACCCGCAGCGACCGGCCGTCCGGCGTGACGTCGGTGAGCTTGACGTGCCAGTCGGTGTCGTCACCGTCCGAGCTGGCCTGCAGCTGCGCCGCGGCCCAGCCGGAGACCGTGACGGCCTCGGTGAGCGGCGCGCTGGTGTAGCACAGGACGTCGGCCCGGGCCTCGTTGGCCGTCTGGTCCAGCGGGATGTCCTCAAACGGGTACTGGCGGACGTCCAGGCCGGTCGGCACGGGGTCGGCCGGATCGTAGCGGAACTCGTCCGCCGACTCGGCGTCCGGCGGCTGCCCGGCCAGCCGTCCCGGCGCGAGGTACAGCACCGAGGTGGCGTCGCTCAGCGGCCAGCTGGTCGCGCCGCGCCAGGCGTTGCGGCCCGGCTCGAAGACCCGTACCCGGTCCACGTCGCCGAGGCCGTTGTCCTGGCCCTTGAGCCAGTGGTCGAACCAGCGCAGGTGCTCGGCATCCATGTCGTGCGCCGCCTCCGCGCCGAACTCGATGCCGCCGCATTCGCTGTCGGGCTGCCGGGACTTCACGTGGCTCCACGGGCCGACCAGCAGGTACTGCGAATCGCGGGCCGGGGAATCCGCGATCATGTGCTCGTAGTGATGGAACGCCCCGAGCAGGTCCTCCTGGTCGTACCACCCGGTCACGTGCAGGCACGGCACGTCGATCTCCCGGTAGCGGTCCTCGTAGCGCAGCGCCCGGTAGAAATCGTCGAGGGTGTCGTGGCGGCACAGGTCGTCCCAGTTCGGCCCCGTCCCGTTGATGACCTTGCCGATGTCCTCGAACGGAAGCGTCCGCAGGATCTGCTCCCAGTCGCCGTGTTCGAGCCCGTAGTTCTCCGGGATCCGGCGCCGGGTCGCGAAGGCCCACCATGCGAAGTAGAGCTGGAAGACGCCGTTGGTGTACGGGATCTCCTGCTGCCAGCGCCCGGCGGCGGAGGTGGAGACCATCGCGCACAGGTGCGGCGGCAGCTCCGAGGCCGCCGCCCACTGGACCCAGCCCATGTAGCTGAGGCCGGTCGTGCCGACCTTGCCGTTGCACCATGGCTGGACGGCGGCCCACTCGATGACGTCGTGGGTGTCCTTGGCGTCGTTGACGAACGCGAGCCAGTCGCCCTCCGACTTGCCCCGGCCGCGCACGTCGGCGGCCACGAACGCGTAGCCATGCGACTGGTAGTGCTCCGCCTCGTCGCGGATCAGCGTCTCGCCTTCCTTGCCGTACGGCGTGGCCGTGACGATGGCCGGCGCCGGCTCCTCCTCGGCGCCCGGCGGCAGGTAGACGTCGGCGGCGAGTTCGATGCCGTCGCGCATCGGGATGCCGATCTCGAAACGTCCGCGGGCGCCGAGTTCCCCGGCTCGCTCGATCCAGGTGCGGAACGGTGTGGTTTCGCGAGGTGTGGCCATGGCAGCCGAGCGTAGGGCCGGAAACCGGCCGGGTCTTCGGCGGATTGTTCTGCTGTGCAGGGCCCGGTTCGGCGCCTCGAACCAAGACAACCTCTCCGCACGAGCCGAGAAGTACACCACGCCCGGCTGAACACCGCGGCGAACCAGCGCGGATTCGGTCGCCGCCGAAACCGGGGCCTCGCGGCCGGATCGATGTGATCATGGGCGTGTGACGGCGTGGCAGGATGTCGAACGGGCCGAGCCGGAGTTCGCGCGGCGCGTGCGGGCGCTGTTCGACGCGCACCGGCACAAGACCATCGCGACCGTGCGAGCCGACGGGTCGCCGCGGATCTCCGGGATCGAGGCGGCGTTCGAGGGCGGCGAGCTGGTTTTCGGCTCCATGGCGAACGCGCGCAAGGGCGCGGATCTGCACCGGGATCCGCGGTTCGCCCTGCACAGCGCCACGATCGATCCGGTCGAGGGTGCCGAGGCGCAGTGGCCGGGGGAGGCGAAGATCTCCGGCCGCGCGATCGTGGCCGGGCCGGTCGCCGACGGGCAGGACGGCGATCTCTTCCATGCCGACATCGCCGAGGTGGTGCACACCCATCTGAACAAGCAGGCCACCAAGCTCGTCGTCGAGTGGTGGACGCCCGGGTCCGGCCTGCGGAGGGTCGACCGCGACTGACGTCCGGCGAACCAGATCAGAGGGGCGAGCCGGACGGGCTGGGCGCCTTTGCCGCGGTATCGACCAGCGCGATCGCGTGGTCGACCAGGGTCACGAGCGTATCGCGGCACGATCCTCGTTCCCGCGCGTCACACGCGACGATCGGCACATGGGCGTCCAGGTCCAGTGCCTTGCGGACCTCATCCACCCCGTGCCGGGGCGTTCCAGGAAAACAATTGAGCGCGACGACGAACGGCGTGCTGCGATGCTCGAAGTAGTCGATGGCCGGGAAACAGTCGGCCAGGCGCCGGACGTCGGCCAGGACGACGGCGCCCAGGGCGCCGTGGGACAGGTCGTCCCACATGAACCAGAAGCGCTCCTGCCCGGGCATGCCGAACAGGTAGATGACCAGCCCGCCGCTGATCGTGATCCGGCCGAAGTCCATCGCGACCGTGGTGGTCCGCTTGCCCTCGACGCCGACGATCATGTCGATGCTCGTGCCGGGGCCGCTGAGCTCCTCCTCGGTCCGCAGGGGCTGTATCTCGGTCAGCGCCCCGACCAGGGTCGTCTTGCCCACCCCGAAACCGCCCGCGATCAGGATCTTGATCGCGACGGGCGCCGGATTGTGGTGCCGGCCGGCCGGGCGCCGGGCGTCAAAGTCGTCGTAGGCCATCTGCTACCTCTCGCAGAAGCCGGATGTCGGCGAGCCGCTCCGGCCGTGGCTGGTGAATTCGGATGAGCCCCCGGTCGCGCAGGTCCCCGAGCAGGACCCGGAGCACGCCGAGAGGCAGGTCGATCTCCGAGGCCAGATCGGCCACGGACATGGGGACCCCGCATTGCCGCAGTACCGCCAGGTGCTCCGGCTCGAGGCCGGCCGGATCCGGCACCCGGAAGTGCCGGGACTGGATCATCGTGATGACGTCGAGCGCCTCGCCGGTCGGCCGGGTACGGCCGCGGACCAGTGCATACGGGCGTACCACCGGGCCGGGGCGCCCATCGTCTGCGCGCGGCATGGCCGGCGTCACATCGGTTCGGAGGCTCCGGCCTCCGGACGGCCGTCGACCGCCAGGTGCCGTCCCACCTGCTTCACGATCAACGCCATCTCGTAGGCGACGAGCCCGACGTCGGCCTCGGGGGCGGCCAGGACGGCCAGGCAGCTTCCCTCTCCGGCCGCGATCACGAACAGGAATCCGCGGTCCATCTCGATGACGGTCTGCTGGACCTGGCCCCCGCCGAAGTGCTGCGCGCCGCCGTTGGCCAGGCTCTGCAGCCCGGCGGCCAGGGCGGCCAGGTGCTCGGCGTCCTCGCGGCCCAGGCCCATCGAGACGCCGAGGACGAAACCGTCCCGGGACAGGACGGCCGCGTTCTGCACGTGGACCACCCGTCCCACCAGGTCATCGAGAAGCCAGTTAAGCCGGCTGTCGGTGCTCGTGGTCCGCTGCGGCGGCCGGGCGAAGTTCGTGGTCATCGGCTTTCTCCATGCTGCGGCAGGTTCGCGCCGCGGTCCTGTTCCTGGTGGGCGTCGCCGACGCCGCGCTGCCAGCCGCGGCGGAAGGCGGACATGACGCTGCGCGCCTTCTCCGGCGAGCGATGGCCCGCGGGCGCGCCGGCGGGCGGCATCTGCGCCGTCCCGCCCCGCAGCTGCGGGGCCAGGTTCGCCTGGCGGACCCGCTGCGGAAGTCCGTTCTCGGTCACACCGCCGCTGGTCACGCCGCCGCTGGTGACGCCGCTGCTGGTCACGCCGCCGCTGGTGACGCCGTTTTCGGACGGGGCGGGTGGCCGGCTCGCAGGCGCGGGTGCGCCCGCGTCCGCCAGCGGCTCCGGCCGCTCGAGCTGCTTCGGCGGTTGCGGGGGTTCCGGCTGCTCCGGGCGCTCCGGGTGATCCAGC
>Ga0335075_10003346_pt1 | contig 25482 bp, 26 predicted proteins | sample Lox_Sample_24_FD_206723 | JGI IMG/M metagenome (GOLD analysis project Ga0335075, IMG submission 206723) | Soil microbial communities from Loxahatchee National Wildlife Refuge, Florida, United States - Lox_Sample_2.4 | ecosystem: Environmental > Terrestrial > Soil > Wetlands | place: USA...
GGGACGGGCGGAACGCTCTGTTTAAGTTGACATGGCGGAGAGGGGGGGATTCGAACCCCCGGTACACGTTTTAGCGCGTACAACGGTTTAGCAAACCGCCGCCTTAAGCCTCTCGGCCACCTCTCCGAAATTAACTGCTTGCAGCATTGTACCTTACAGCCGGATTTAGTGACAGTACTGCACTGTTTTGGTGCAACTTCGTGGGGACTGTCACCAAATTGTCACCAAAACCGTCGAGTTTTTCGACCGCCGCTCGCTTGCTGTCGAAATTTGTGTGGGCGTAGCGCATCGTGACGCTGAGGCTCGAATGTCCGAGCAGTTCCTTGACTGTCACTATGTCCACGCCGCGATTCACAAGGCGAGATGCAAAGGTGTGGCGCAGCGTATGCCACGTCACACCGGAAATCCCCGCCCTTCGACACGCGCGAGTGAAACCGTTCTTCAAATCCATGAACGGCGCGCCAGTCTCGGGATTGTAGAAAACGAATTCGTTCTTCTTGGCGAGCCACCAGGCCTCAAGAACTTTGCGAGTTTCCGTATTGATCGGGACCTCGCGTATCTTTTGAGTCTTGGTCGCAAAGACCGTCAGAATTCCCTTCTCCAAATCCACGTTCGACCAGCGCAAGCGAAAAATTTCTCCCGTTCGCAGTCCCGTGTTCAGGGCAAAACGGATCAAATCCTGAAGGTAGGGAGACGCATTGCGGAGGAGACTTTCTTCCTCTTCCGGACTGACAATGCGAAGCCCGGTGTTGAATTCACGAAAGAACTTTACCTTCCGGACCGGATTGCCACTCAAGAAAAGGTCCCACGCGATTGCGAGATTGAACATGCGCTTGAGCAAGGCCAGTTCGCGATTCACCGTGGAGCCCGAAACTTCCGTTCTCCGGCGGGATTTGTAACCCTCGATCGCGAGCGGGGTCACTTCGCCGAGTGGCCTATCCTTTCCGAAGAAGCTGTAGAGATGCTCACGCATTTGCTGGTCTCGCAACCAGGACCGTTTGTTGGTCTTCGCGTGCTCCAAGTAGCGCTCGCCGAACTCTCCAAGGGTGATCTTGACGGGCTGTCTGTAAACGCCGCGCAAGACCTCCGACTTTCGAAGGACAAGGAGCTTTTCAGCATCGCGCCGGTCATTCGTCTGCGAAGACTCTTGGATCCTGATTCGGGTTTGGTCGTAAAAATCGATCCAGTAGACTCTTCCTCTCTTGTAGATTCCCATCTGCGACTCGCTTTCTATCCCTTGCCAGCCGCGCGCCCATTCTACCAAGAGGGGTCTGCACGGCGAATCAGATTTCGACCGAAGAGCGGGCTTCGACGCGGTTCCGTGCGATGAACCGTTCGAGGTCAGCTTTGTCGAAACGGACGGCGCGCCCCACTTTCACGAAGGAAATTCTTCTCTGCCAGACCCAACCATAAAGAGTGGAGGGCGAGACGGCCAGGAAGCGTGCAGCTTCGGTCACGTTGACAAGCTCCGGTGCGCGTGGGGTGGGCCGTGAATCTGTGGAAGTGTTTTTGTTCATCGATTTCATCCAGCGCGCGTTTGCGGATCGTGCTCCTGGCTCGATCGGTCAGCGACTGTCTGGCTTTCCTCCGCCGGGCGGGCAAGTGCGGCGCACGCCTTGGTCACCGTATGCGTTGCGTAATAGAGAGGGTCGGCCTTGTCCTCGCTGCGGTAGTCCGCGATACGGCGGATGATTTCGTCGGGATTGTCGCCGCGTGCGAGCGCCCTCTTGGCGTAGGCCCAATCGGCTTCGGACTGACTCCTGTGTCCTGGCGCCGACCGGTGTTGTCGCGCATGGCCGTCCGAAGTACGTCGCGGCGCTTCAGGCGAGTCTTCAGAAATCGCGAAATCGTGGAGGTGGTAGACCGCGTCGGTCTCCTGCACCGCGCGTACGATAAATGGCTCGTTGTACTTGCGGTTGACAAAACCTGGAAGCCGGAGCAGTCGCGTGATGTCGGTCGCAGCGCTGTCTCCGCGAAACTGTTCGGCGAGCGAGCGAAGCAGTATTTCCGCCTGTTCCTTGCCGATCCCGGCAACGCGCCAAACGACTTGATTCTTTTCCGGCGAGGTATCGAGGACGAAATTCGGCGCCGGGACGTCGCCGCTGGTTCGAATCGAGGGCAAAGAAGCAGGTGCGTCCTCGTCGAGATCGATATAGACGTGCCGAATCTCGCGGATGCTCTCCTTGGTTCTCGCAGTGCTGTCCGTTTTTAGCGGATTCATTCCAATGAAGACATCGGCGCCGCCCTCATTTTCTCGCCGGAGCCACTCCTGGAAGGAAGGGCTTGAAATGTCTTCGGCGGCAAGGATGCGCTGCATGGTTTGTCTGCGGGCTCGATTGCGAACGAGCACGGCAACGCGGTCCTCGGGACGATGAAGCGCGAGGACATACTGCGCGGCGGACAATTGCTTGGAATGCGATGAGAGTCCTTCGGTCACTGACGCTCCCGCGGAGCGGCATAGATCGCGCAAAAATCGAACAGGTCGGCGTCCGGATCGTAGCTGTTGATTTCGAGGACTTCGGAAACAAAGCGGCGTCCCGGCCGGCGTTCGATTTGAATCACGACATTGAGCGAATCGGCGATATTCGATTTGATCGAGCGGTAGGGAAGTTCGACCCCGCTTTGCAAAACGCAATTTGTGAACCGCGAGAGCCCCTGCCGCGCGGAATTTGCATGAATCGTCGACAGCGTCCCGGAATGTCCTGTATTCAAAAGCTGAAGGAGATCGAAGGCTTCTCCTGATCGAATTTCGCCGAGCAGGATGCGGTCGGGGCGATGGCGCAGCGCCGCCTTCAGGAGTTCGCGGATGGACACGGCAGGCGCGCCATTTTGTTCGCGGCGGGCTTCGAAGTGGACGAGATTGGCGTGGTTGAGTTGAATCTCGGCGGTGTCTTCAATGAGGAGAATCCGCTCGTCCTCGGGAATGAATCTCGCGAGAGCGGTGAGCAGGGTCGTTTTGCCGGTTCCGGTCCCGCCGGAGATCAACAGATTGCGGCGTCGGAGCACGTAGTCCTCCAGGCGGTTGGCCAGCCCCCGCTCGAGCGTTCCACAGGAGATCAAATCCTCGATTTCGAAGTGCCTGGAATTGAACTTGCGGATGGTAAGCGTGACGCCGCCTAGGCTGCATGGAGGAATCACCGCCGCCACACGGCTTCCGTCGGGAAGGCGCGAGTCGAGGATCGGCTTTGTCTCGGAGATGTCGTCTCCAAGCCGGCGCGCGATGTTCTTGACGGCCACGGCAAGAGATCGCTCTCCGATCAAGATTCCCGGAACATGCTGGACGAAACCGCCGCGTTCGATGAAGACGCGGTCCGGTCCGTTGACCATGACCTCGCTCACCGAACTGTCGAGGATCAGATGCTCGATCGGTTTCAAGAACGGAAGAATCGTTTCAAAGCCGTGCATCAGAGAGCTCCTTCTTCGAGCTGCTCGAAATAGGATTTGTTGGGGTCGTTGTAGTAGGGCTTCAGGTAGCAGAAGGTGGGAGGGATGGGATTGAGGCCGTCGTAGGCGATAACGACGGATTGTGCGTTCCGCAATTCGGTGAACGTCTTCATGTCGAACCGGTAGTCGGTCTGCGTGTTGTAGCTCTTAGACGCAGTGATGTTGGCCTTATGGGACAGCGTATTGCCGGTCAGCAGGCTGACCCGGGCATCGTGCCCGCTTTCCGAGAGGTTGTAACTGACTTTGAGCCGATCCTCCCGCCCGCACATTTCGCTGGCCGTCTTGGCGGAGAAGTCGTCGGACAGAGTGAGAAAAATCTTGGTCCGGAAGGTCTGGAGGAGGGTCCGCCAACTGTCTCCTGGAATCGCCGAACGAAGCGAGCTAATGCTTTGGGTGGCGACGATGGGGATGCACCTAGGCTGGCGGGACAGGCTGAAGAATTTTTCATCGCCGGTCGGGTCGCTCTCTCCCACCGTGGCGAAGTGCTGGTATTCATCGCAAAGAAACAATACTTGGCGGAAGAATTGTTCGGGATGAGCTTCGATCGAGGGAACGCGGTTCAGGACCGCGCGTTCGAAATCGAGCTTCATCATGACGCCGATGGCCTTGGCAAGTCCCGGGTTTATTCCTATAGGGAAATTGAGTGCACAGACCTTCCCAGTCTCGATCAGCCAGGAAAACGAGGGCAGGGGTTTGCCGTAACGATTTCCTGCGTTCTTCTGGGGGTCGTAGCATTCCTGCGGAGGGCAGAAGACCCTTTTCACTTTGGGGTTGTCGTCGAATAAGGAGAGAAACACGGAAATGCCCTCGACGATGGAGGTGCGGAGCTTCGGCTCGATGCGCCTCCAGTCTTCCTTGAACCACCTCTTGACGGCTTCGAGTTGCGAGAGCTTGTCCGGGTCGGCGTGCGAGGGATCGAGGATGGAACGATGTTCGAACGAGATTCCATTTACCCGAAGCAACTCCCGCAGTTCGGGTGTGGACTCCGCGACGTAGCGGTCCTCGCTCGCCAGGTGCCGGAACCCAAGGCCGGCAAGATCGGTGGCGCGTTTGCCGTACTGTTCTGTCGTGAGGGACACGAAGTGGCGGCCCATGAGAATCTCTTCCGCTTCCTGAATCCTCTGGTCGAGGAGAGGAGGAGAGATGGCGCACTCGTAGACATTGAAGAGGGTGACGTAATTGTAGGCGACCTTGTGCAGGAGGATGATGAACTTGACGAGATTCGTGTACGCCTGCTGCCAGAAGGGCTCCTTGCCGCGCCCAAACAAATTGTTTAGCAGGGATGCGATGTTGAAGGCCAGAGCGTAAGCGTCCAGGTCATTGTGGAGCGGGTTATATCGATACTCGGAATCGAGACTGATTTCGACGTAGTCCTCGCTGCGGCCGTGGCGTTCGAGGATCTGCTTCACTTTCCTGCAGAAGTCGCCCTTCACCTCCAGAACCATTCCTCCGATCCGGCGCTCTGGGTCGTCTGATCTGTAGGCGAGAATTTGTTCGGTATACGGGTACATGCAACAGGACGTCTTCCCACTCCCTACGGCGCCGAGAATGGCGATGCCCGTGAACAATCCCCGCTCGGGAATCGTGAGCCAATGCGGTGATTCGGAAGGGCCCGGCCTGCGCGGGTCATGCACCTCGCCGACGACAACAAACAGATCGTCGCGCGTTCTGGGATTGGGGTAGCACGAAAGTCGGCCGGGGACCACGCGACGGCGACGCTTCAGCGTACCCACATACAGCGCGGAGAGCAGAGCGAGATAGGCCATATAGGGAGTCGTGAAGAGGCATGCCGTATAGAGATAGTGAAAACTCACGAGCGCTTGGGGAGCCCGTATGGCGATAACGTGGAGGAACAGTTGGTTATCCGGGAACGGACGCGCATAAAAAAGCGCCGTTCCCGTAGCCATCGCCAGGAGCGCGGCGACGAAGTGCCGCGATGCGAGAATTCTCCGAGTCATGACTTGCCCGTCCGCTCCTGCCCAGTCGGGGCTCCCTCGCCGCCGCGCGACCTGCGAGACTCGCGCCATTTGCGATAGTCCTGGTCGCGCCAGAGAGTCCTTTTCAAGACAGCGTTGACGACATGATCCGGACTGCTTTCGATGAACTGCGCATAGTCATCGAGGAGGACGCTGACTGGTTCTTCCAACTTCACGTCTCGACGGACGATTGCCGGGGCCTTCTTCACGATAGGCATGACTGCCTCCTTGAGTTTGAATTTGCGGAAGCTGCTTGGCAGCGTTGGGAAAACGGATGGCGCCTTGCAAGGCGCCACAGGGCGGGAGCGACCCCGAAACACTTTTTGGGCGGCTGAAAGCCGAAAAAGTGGGGTCGCTCCCGCCCGTTTCTGTACTTTTCTGGTTGCTGCTTTTCGGCCCTGCCTTCAGGTATTTGGTGGAAGCGCAGACCATGCGGGGCCACAAGCGGAAGGCCTGGGTGCAGAGAAGGTTGCAGGGCGACTCTGATCTGGTCTTCACCGGTTTTCCTCTCGTTCCGGCGGGAAAGCGCCGAAGGAGTTCAGAATCTCTGCCGCGAAACTGATGCGGTGCTGAATCTCGCTTCCGCGAAACTCCTCGCGGATTTCGGAGTCGGGCAACCTTCCAACTTTCCACGCGCGATAGACGTGCTCAATGTGGGAACCGCCAAAGCGCTCTTTGGCGACGTTGCGGAAAATCAAGTCGCCTTCCGACAGAGTCGTGTACTGTGCGAGATCCCATGCCTTGCGGATCCTGAAGTAACGGAGGAGGTCATCGGCGGGGTGCGAATCGAGGGGAATTGTAACGAGGTCACGGAACAGCTCGAAAGCCTTTTGAAAGTGTGCTTCCGAGCGCGCGAGGTAAAGGAAATTGAAGCTTGCGAGCTCGCGAAACAGGGGCAGATAGAGCCGCAAATGGTGAACAAAACCAGCCAGAGTTGTGGCGGGGTTATGGAGGTAAGTGAAGGTAACGACCCGCGAGGCCTCCGAGCCATTCGGGAAAAACATTGGAAAGCGGTCGACAAAGTAGCGGACGGTAGATTTTACCGTATAGCGGCCGCCATAGGTTTTGGAGGGCAGAACATGGGACGACAGACCCAGCTCATTGCAGAAATAGGCGACCTTGGCGGGCTCGGTTTCCAGGTATTCGTGGCCAGGGTTCGCCAGCACGAAATCCAGCATTGCGATTCGCGTGCGTATGTATTCGAGTTCGTGCTCGCGCCGGTTGCGGAGGTTCTCATGTCCAATCTCCCGATAGACCTTCCGGGAGAAGAGATGGAATACCGTACCCCCGTGCACGAGACGGCAGGTCCGCGCGTGCTGGAACGTCTGTAACCTATTCCAGAACAGAGTAGTGCGTCTTCCCCATTGAGTCCCCGCAAAGCCGAGGAATTGGCGGGCGACGAAGAAACCCGAGTGAGTGGCTACCAGATAAAGAAACCGCGCCTCTTCCTCCGTGTAGCCGAAGGCTTGCAGGGCGTCGATCCGGGTCTTTGAGTCGTTCATAGGGAGAGGATCTCCGCAGTGATTTCGCGCTCGTCGAGGACTCGCCGAAGCCGCGCGGCATCTTCCCGCCGGGCGTAGAGAGAAAATCCGGCTTTGGCCTTAGCGGCCAGCATGCGGGGGCGGTAGCTGCGAGTAGCGAGTTCGAGGTCAACATACTTTCGTTCCATTTCGGCCGTGTCGTACTCGACGCGCAGATCCGGCAATGGAATCTTGCCGTCTACGACGGCAAGTCCGTGGCGCTCGGCGATCTCTTCGCGGGTTAGCGACGGCGTCTCGCCGGAGGCGAGAGCCGCCAAGTCGCGATTCAGATTCCGTTTCAATTCGAAGTCCAGCAGAACGCGTGCTGGCCGTCCTCCGGCCCGCTCGATTCGCTCTGCCGCCGCCCGATAGAGGCGATAGAGATCCGCGTCGTGCTTCGCCTCGCGCGGCTTCACGAAGCCGTAGTGGACGGCTTGTCCTTCTGGAAGAGATCCCGAGTTGCGCACGAGACGCGCGGCTTTTCGAGTGAGCGCGAAGAGGCGGATTTGTTTGCTTCTGCCAGCGGGAACGCTTCGCTCCGAGAGCAGTCCCTCTTCCTTGAGGCGGCGGACGGCGCGCTCCATCCGTTTCCTGTCGCCACCGTAATCGAAGCGGGCGAGGTCGTCGGCTGCGACCGCGCGAAACGTGCCAACGGACCGCAGTGTTCGAAGCTCGGAATCCAGTAGGAAATATGTTCGGTCGCGCGTGTAATGCGCCCGGACGGAATCGCCTCGTTCTCGTGCGGGAGCGTCGCGCTCAAATTCACGCGGCGCTGCGGGCACGATTCCCCCGTCATCGTATGGTTCCGGATTGCGTGGGTCTTCAAGAGAAGAGGATCTTGACCGCGGTTTCGGCGCGGGCGTCTCGGCCTCGTGGTGGTCCCTCACGTCCTGGGGAAACGCATCACGCGACATGGCGGGGGGCCTCACCGTCGTCATCAGGCGCCGGCATTTCGACTTGGCCAATCTGGAACTGCCGGTCGAGGTGCGTCAGCTTGCGGCCCGTGTCCTTGAGAAGAAACTTTCGTTGCAGCAGCAGAGCGGCGCCAAAGACATTGGCGAAGAGGACTGCGGTGGCCAGCAGAATCACCGAACCATAGGAGTGAAACAGAGCTGTTCGGTAAGGAGCCATGAACTTCAGCTGGTCGAGCAGCCAGAACCCATACGCAAGCAGCACCCCGATCGTGAGTAGAACGGCGTTCGCAATCATGGTGTTTCCCGCCTTTGGGGGTTGGGTTTCCCCTGACATGCCCTGGGATTCGGGGAGCGGGCGGAACGCGGAAAGCAACGAAGGCCCTCCTGGAGTGCGCCTGGGGGATCGGGAAGCAAGGACGAGCAGGGGGATTGCGGCGTGGATGGCAGGGAGGCTTTCGCGCCCGGAGGAGGCGTGGCGCGCGGAGGTTGGGCCGAGGCTGCGCTGCGTCCGCCCGCTCCCTCTTCGGTTTTGACGCCGCGCGGAATTTTCATTTGAACGCCTGGTCTTCGCGGAAGTAGGTGATGGTCATTCCCAGCGGGTTGATGGGAATGAGTTCGTTGGGAACCTGGGACTTGAAGACGAAGACGAAGCTGGCCGTATAGAGTTCGCGCTTCAGCTCGCTATGGTCGGAGGGCGAGTAATAGACCATGTAGAAGTCCACCCGCGCGCGAAACGGCGGCGTGCGCATCTCTTCAAGCGCGACTTTCTGGACGTCCACATCGATCTCCGGCGCGGCTGTATTGGTTAGAAATTTCTTGATGATGTCGCCCTTGCGGTAGGCGTCGAGAACTCCGTCAGCGAGGTTTCCGTCGAGAAAGTAGAGGGACTTCGAGAAATCGTCCTGGATGGTGTAGCGATTGCGGCGGTAGTAGAGCGAGCAGAACTCGGAGAGAAAATACTTGGCTTCGGCGTCCTGGGGCTTGTATTCGAGGTTGTGGTAGTTGATGGCTTCGGCGCGCCCGAGATCGTCGATACGGATGACGAGCGGGCGGAAGTTCTGGAACGTGCGGATCGTCTTGAGGTCGATGAGCGCCAGGGCCACACAGACGATGGAGAGCAGTGAGAGAGCGATCTTGAGATAAGTATTCGTCACCATGGGATCCCCGCAGGATTCGAGATACAGGCGCTTGGCGTCGTGGAAGGTGGCGTCGCGGTCCATCACATCACCCGGCTAAGGACGGCGGCGGGCGCGTCCAGAAGAGCAGCGGACGAGCCTCCCGCTGTACCGCTGAAGATGTGGTTGGTGAGAGACGGGACCTTCAGCAGGACGTAGATGGACACAAGGAAGGTGATGAAGAGAACAGGAAACCAGGCGACAAGCTGCACGGTCGAGAGCGTGCCGGCGGGCGGAAGTCGGAGCGCGCCCAGCATCAGATTACCGATGACGTACACGACGGCTGCGGCGACGACCTGGTAGAAAGCGTACTGGAGAAAGCAGCGGAACCAACCCCAGAAGAGCCATTCCAACTTCGGGACAATAAAAAAGGGAACGAACACCGGCCCCACCAGCACGCACACCGCGGTGGCGATGAACCCGTAGGCGATGACCACGATGGAGATGGCCTGGGCCGCCGCAAGCAGAATGGTCACGACGACATAGATGGTGGTCCCGAAGAAATCTCCCCAGGCGGGCGAGTCCATTCGGGACTCGAAGTCGGCCACCTGCGAAACCACATTCTGGAGCTGCGCCTGGTCGATCCGCCTGGAGAGGAACTGGGCCTCGTCGGTGACGAGGTTATGAAAGCTCGTGCCGACGCCGGGGATGGGCGCGCTGTAGTAGTTGACCATGGCGAAACCGAAGCTGATGGTGAGAAGCAGGCTCGCGAAGTGGTCGAATTGAAACGGAGACCTGCCGCCGGCGGCGGAAAGGGCGGATTTGATTCCGAACCAGACGATCAGGATCGTGGCAAACGAGCGAAACAGGTTCTGACCCATGGCGTCGAAGAAGCCGAGGTTCTGGGTGAGCAGGTCGTTGATGGCTTGAAAGATGTACTGGAGAAAATCGGTTTGCACTGCCGTCAGCTCCTTCGACGTCGGGCCTACTGCTGCGCACGCCTACGGCATGCGAAAGCTTTGGAGAGAGTCGGTAATGGTTCCGGTGACCTGGGCCATGTTTCCGGCCATGCCAGCTTGCCGGCCGATGTCGAGGTTGATGGCGCCGGTGACCGCGTCCCTCTGCTGTTTCGCAAGAATGGTCTGCTGTTCAAGGAGCGAGGCGAGGAGTTTGTTCGAATCCTGGAGGGTTCTCAGCGAGAGGACGCCCGCGGCGTTGATCTTGTTCAGGACCGAGACTTCCGTGTTGAGGTCTGAGTCGTCTGAGAACGAATCCTGTTCGAGGTTGTCGATTTGCGTCTCGATCCCCTGGGCGCCGTCACGGATCGCTATGGTTGCCATGGCATTCTCGTTGGCGCCGTCAGCGAGTTCGACCGATGCATATTCGGACTGCACGCGCCCGAGTTCGGAGGGGTCCATGCCAGAGAGTTCGTCGGGGTCGTAAACGGAAAGAGGTGTGGTCGCCTTCCGGTAGCCGGTGTCGATGTCCGGAAGAAGGCCCGAGTTGATGCCGGAGATCCAGGATCCGGTATTTCCAAACGTGTCGAGCGAGCTGACGTTCCGCCATTGCGAAAAGACGGCGCGGTAGCGCGCGGGCATGTTGTGAATGAACTGCGCCATCTGGGTGGCGAGGTTGAGCTGGTTGGTGATCTGGGCGTAGCTTTTCTGCAATTCGGCGAGGTGCTGTTGAAGCTGGTAATAGCGCAGCAGCGCGTTGTGGTAGTTGGTCGGATCGAACACGATCCCGCTTCCGAATTGAGCGGTGGCAGTGCCAACTCCCAATCCCAGCAGGAGAACGCAGACCAGAACTTTTCGTTTCATGGAACTCCCGTCCTTTCGCCTTCACAGATCGGAAGGCATCTTGTGGTTCGAGTAGTCGGGCAGAGAGAGATCGCCCGAGAGATAGACTTTGACGCGGTGGCCTTCCCGGATCGTCACGGTAGGCATGACGTTCAGGAACTTGTCGAGGATCTGCGCCGAAGATTGCGCGGTGCTTTGCGCGAATCCTTGTCGCATGAGGTCGGAGCCCGAGGGGTAGAGCGATCCTCCCGTTCCGCCTTCGGCGACGGCGCCAAGAGCGCCGATGGCGAGCGACACTCCGAAGATGCGGAGATAGTGGTTATTGACCTGGTCGCGCAATCCGGCATCGCCGGCCTGGTTGAGTCCCTTGAACTGATCGAGGCTGACGGAGTATCCGTCCGGCATGAGCAGACGGTGAAACTCGACGGCGAGGCGTGTCTGGCCGAAGGCGTCGACTTTCTGGGTTTCACCAAGCAGCTTCGAGCCTGCGGGAATCAAAAGGTGCTGGCGGTCGTTCGAATAGACGTTGTTCGAGAGCAGGCACTCGACAGGCCCTGCAAAGCCCCCGTCGAGACGGTTGATGAGAACGGTTTCCAGGATGGTCCCTTCAAAGAGGAGGTAGGTCTTTCCCGCCGCCGCGTTGGGAGTGCCGGCCGTTACGGCGGCGGGATGCGCGGCTTCCTCCTTTCGATCGCGCGTGGATTCGGCGGAAGCGCTCGCTGCCGGTGCGGGCGAACCGGCAGCGGCCTTCATTTCCTTCAAGAGCTGAGAGACCTGTTCGGAGTCAGGCGCCACAGGCACGAGGCTTGTGCCGGAAGGAACCGGCGGAGGCTCGGGTGCGGATGCAGGGGTCGCAGTCTTGCGGTAGCTCAGAGCCACGTTCGAGGCGAACAGCGAAACGTAGGCGCGTCTGGTTCTCTCCTCCTGAATGGGATCCTGCGTCTTCTGTTCGGGCGGATTTGCGGGTACACCAGCCGGTGAGGTTTGCGGATCCCGCGGTCCCGCGCCGAGCAGTCGGGTCTGCTGCGCGAGAGCGGACTGGGCAGCGAGTTGTTGTCGCTGCAGCTCCTCGATCCGGTTCTGGAGATCGTTGATTTTTGCTTCGTTCACTTCGAGCGGCGGCTCGGCGGAAAGCATTGCCGGAGCCGTCTTCGAGGGAACCTGCGGCTTCTTGCCTCCGGTCAGCCACATGATGGCAACCATCAGAAACGCCAGCCCGATGAGAATCCAGGACTGGACATTCTTGGGTAAAAGCCCCTGGGGCTTGGGAGCTTTGCCCTGAACTTCAACCAGCTGGCTCATCACCTCTCCCTTAGTTCTCAAGAGCGTTTCGTGTGAAGGTTAGTTTTTTCTTGCCGATCGCGAGGTAGCCAGAATCGAGTACTTTGGGAGCGATGTAGACGCCGTTCTCGAACTGGAAGGAAATCAGGTTGGGCTTGCCATCTTTGATTTCGTAAAGAACGGGTCTCTCCCGCGCCGCGCACTTGATGTAGGTGAAAGCGTCGTCGTGGTAGACGGCGGAGACAAGAAAGGGATCGCGCGCGGCCTTGGGGTCGACGCGATAGTCGAACCGCAGCTTCTCCGCGTAACTTGCGCGGAAGCGGTCGACCTGCTCTTCGGCATCGGCCCGCGCGGCACGTACTTGATCCGCCGCCTCGGAACGCACGGCGCCGAGTTCCCTCTTGTATGCGTCCGCCTCTCCGGCACTGACAAAACCCCGCAGGCCCGCGCCGCCCGCCGCGGCCGGCCCATCCTTGCGTTCAACGAAGATCTTGAGATCCGGCTCCGAATTCGGCTGATTGCTGATCTCGGTCAGCAGGAAGGAGTAGACGTGGCCGCTCGCGGTCACCAGGTTCAGGTTGCTGCGAATGCCGGCCTGGGCCGGGTGCAAGTAGCAGAGGTTATGGATGCCGTTGATAACCCAGAATTCCTTGTCGCCGGTGGTGAAATCGAGAATCTCTTCGTCGTCGGGAAGAACAATGAGTGTCGAAAACCGGACCTTGGCGTAAACGGGAATGATGTCTTCTTTCGAATACTTCACGACCCTCGCGGACACATCTGCGGCTGCGCGTACTGGCGCAAAAGGCCCGACGCCAAAGAAGAGAACAGCCAGGGCACCAAGAAGGCACAACTGCCGGCGACTGCCAATCTGTCGTTTCATCGTCTGCTCCTTTGAAATGTCTCAATGCTTTTCAACGCGTCTTCCGCGAAGTGACACGACCCAGAAGGCCGCAATCAGTGCCGCCGAGAGGATTCCGGCAAAAACAATCAACACCGGATGAGGCAAGCCGCACCACGGCGTCCAGCCGGCGAGTCGGAAGAAAGGAATCACGGATTTCCTCCTGCGAGGATTTCGAGGCCCTTTTCAAAGCCGTAGGTGTCGAAAGCCTCTTTTCGCTTCTGGTTGTCGTAAGGATCGTTGGTGTAGAGCCAGTAGCTCCGGGGATCGACGGTGAGGTTGGCGACCTTGGCAAGCTCGGGAGTCTTGATCAGGAACTGCTGTTTGGGGATGAGAGCTGAAATGCGTTCGACTTCGTTTTCGTTCAAATGAAACTGGCGGCGGTAAAGATCGCGGTCCATGTCGGGATTGGCGAGAAAGATCTTCGTGGCGCAACTTTCGACGATGACATCGAGGATGTCGGAGCGCTTGAGCTCATCGAGCGACTGGGTCGAGAGAATCATGGCGGCGTTATGCTTGCGCCAGGTCTTGAGCGCCTCGACGATGTAGCGCTGAATGCTCGGGTTCTTCAAAAACACCCAGGCCTCGTCGATGAAGAAGGCCTTGAACACGGAGCTGATCCGGCGGTCCCCAATCACGGCGTTGGCTCTATGCAAAACGTAGAAAAGCAGAGGTTCGAGAAGTTCCGGGTAGCGGCTCATGCTCTGGAAGTCGAAGCACTGGAATCGGGAAAAGGAAATCGTGTCCTCGGCGTTGTCGAACAGGAATCCGAACTGGCCGCCGCGGGTCCATTTCGAAAGGCGGCTTGCGACTTCGCGCCCAAGCGTGTTCGCGAGCACGCCCAGCGTGCGCAGCGCCGGATCGACCGCGTAGAGGTTCTCGACCTGGTGGAAGAGGTCGCGCTCGGTGGCTGGGTCGAGCTCCTCCGTCCTCTGTCCTTGGATCAGCACTTTCAGGAAGAGAGCGAGGAAATCGAGGTTTTCCTTGGTCGGAGGCAGCGAAAACGGGTTGATCTTGAAATCTCCGGATTCGAAGCCGACGCACACGTAGGACCCGCCGAACAAGCGCGTAAGGCTTTCAAAGCTTCCGCCCAAATCGAAGACAAAGGTGTGCGGCTCGTACTTCTGGAGGTTGGTGATGAGGAAATTCAGCAGGAAGCTTTTCCCCGAACCCGTTCTTCCGAGAATCATGGTGTGGGCCACGTCGCGATAGTGAAGGTTCAGGTAGTAGGGCGTGCGGTGGTTGGTTTCGAGCACCGCGAGATACTCCTGGCGGAGATGGGTGTTCCGCGGCTCACCCGAATGAAGCGTAAAGAGAAATGAGAAATCGGCGTAGTTGGTGTTGAGGAGATAGAGCGTGCGCAGGTTGAAGGCGTGGTTGCCGGGAACGGCGGCGAGGAAAGCGTTCAGCAGGTTGTAATTCTCCTGGTAGAGCTGGGCGTCGTGAACGCTGAAGACTTTGTAGAACTCCGCGCATGCGCGGTCCACCTTGCCGAGGTCGAGGTCGTAGATCACGACGGTAAGCGAGAACCGTCCGAAGTAGCTCCCATACAGCTCAATCTCCTGGATTGCATCTCCGAGCTCCCGGACCTGCGACTCCTTGGAATCGTCGAGCAGCACATCCTGCGTGGGTGCGTCGTTGAGGCTGACCTGGCTCGTGAAGGACCGCTTGGTGTTGTGAAAGTGGCGGCGCTTGCCCTGGATGACGCCACGCATCTTGCCCGAGTCTTCTTTTTTCCACTCGGTCACGACGTAGTAATTCGCTTCGACTTCGAGCAGTCTCTTGAAGAGGAGCGGAAAGCTCTGCGAGGAAGGCTCTTTCAGGGTCAGGACCTTGACGTAGTAATCGTCGACGCGCAGGTGTCCGCGGTGGCACTCGACGGAGGATTCAGGAAGGTAGTAATCGAGAAAAGTGTCGTACTTGAGTTCGGCGAGGTCGAGCTTGTCGGGATGGAAGTTGAGGGTCCGCTTGAGAACCCGGAAAGCCTGGTGCTTGTCGAGAATCCGGACGGGAAGAAAGTCGCTCACTTGCAGGATAAAGCTGCGGGCCTTTTCGAGAAGCGCTGCCTGGGCGCGATTGACGCTCTCACCCAAAATCACGGCCTGCGTGCGCGTAGAGAATCGTCCCAGAGCTTCGGCAATTGCCTTCCGCGGATTTTTCCGGAACTCTGCGACGGCGTTTCCAAGCCATTCCGCAGCGGGGAATCCTTCGTGCAATACGACGTAAAAAACGGAAAGAGAAAACAGCTTGTCCGCCTTTCCTCCGAGGTAGGCGATGCGGTTTTTGATCGCGGCGTCGACAACGGGATTGCCGTAGAGTTTGTAGGGAATCGTTTCGTTGTTTCGTTTGAACAGGTACTGATAGATCCGGTAGCGCTCGTCGAACAGCTTCAGGGCCGATTCCAACCGCTTGGTCAAGCCGTCGATCGAAGCGCCGTCGAGGCACTCAAAGTCGACGCCGCGCACTTCGAGCACGACGCCGAGTTCTCCACTCTTGGTGAGAAGGACCTGCGGCCCGATGAATCCGTAGAGATTGACCTGCTCGCTGAGCGAGCCGGTCTCGCCGTAGTTCTTGAGAATGCGGCTAAGCCTGAGCATGTCCGTCCCTTCGAATCGTCACGGGGCTGAACTTCATCGGGTCGTATTGCGGGCGAAGCATTGCGGCGCTTAGAAGGAAGCGCAAGATCTGCGGGTCGGTCTGCGTAGCCCAGCGTGCAAGAACGTAGAGCGCGAGAAAGATCAGGACTCCTCCCAGCAGGCTGTTGAGCAGGTTGAAGGTGGCGGCTCCCAGGCACATGGCGAAAAAGAAGAGTTTCCTCTCGGCTCCCAGAATCGTGAGCGGCCGGGAGAGCGAGCGGTGGATTCGGTTGATTCGTCTGGCCTCTGCCATCGGCTTCTCCTTTCGGGAACAGCGCGTTTCAGCTTCCGGGAAAGAGCCAAGCTAGGAAGTTCACCGCGGCGATGGCCATCCCGACACCGAAGAGCACACCCGCCAGAACGCGTTTCGAGCCGCCTTCACCGAAGGCGAACGTGAGGCCCGCAACGACAATGGCGACGAGGGAGAGTCCGCGGGCGATGGTGCTGGTGAAGGCCGTTTCCAGGACGTTGACCGCGTTCTCCCAGGGCGAGTTTCCCTGCTGCGCGAAGGCTGGTGCGGCGAGAAGAAGCGCGAAGCCGAGGGTGATGAGGGGCGAGCGCATCCATCGCCGACCCATGCGTTTCCACGAAAATCGTTTCATGTTCGGTTCTCCCTGAGTTCTCGTAGTTGTGAGGCGGTTCAGTCGAGAAGGAGTTCCCGCTGGCGCGGTCGCAGAGAAGGCACTTCGAAAGCGAGGGGGGACGGCTGTCTTCGCCGGTTCCTGGATTCCCGTCCAGGCACACTTGGAGCGTTCGCTCCTGTACAGCGTTGTCCCACGATCGCGTCCGTCGTGCTGTTGGCCGCACGCTCGACAAGGAGGCCGGCCGATGGAATCGGCAGCGCCTTGTCCGCGGGAGTTAACCGGCGGGAACTCCCCTCACACTACTAATCAGCCACGGAAAAAGAAAACGGACCGGGTACCCTGCAAATATTTTTCAAGGAGCCACCACCCTTCCGAAACCGCCGCGTCCGGATCCTCATCCGGGGCCCGGCTCAACGCGGGAAGAGGTTAAGCTGTTCGGGCCGCGCCATTCCCGAATTCCGGGCGATGCGGCGCAAGCGCGCGAGGAGCCGCTGGACGCGGTGGCGGACCGCCACCGGGGATTGTCCGCTGCGGAGGCCAAGGTCTCGGCCGGACATTTGTTCGAGCTTCAACTGCGTCAAAAGCTGGCGTTCTTCGAGGGAAAGCCATCCCCTTCTCTCGCAGGTATCGAGAAACCGCCGCAGAAGAATTTCCGAATGCCCGTCGTCTTTCGCTGCATCTTCCGCAGGGACTAGAGGCCTGTGTCCGTTCAGCTCGTTTTCCAGCGAAGTCCGGGACTCGCGGAGTGCCCAGCGAAACGCGCTGCGGCGCAGTTTCCTGGCAATGGTAAAGGCCAGGTGCGAGCGGCGGGAGCGGAGTTCCTCCGAGGGAAGAAATCCGAGGAGGACTGCGAACAGATGCTGGGCGATGTCTTCGCGGGCAAGCGAAGGAAACGTGGCTGCGATCTGGTTCATGGTGCTGTGGAGGGCGGGAACGAATGCGAGAAGAAGAAGTTTCTGCGCGGTCGCTGCGAACGCCCTCTCGCCGCTTCGCGCCAGAAGATCGAGAAGGATCTGGTCGGAGGAAGACTTCAGGAGCTGTTCCTGGTGGCCGTGAAGGCGGTCGAAGAGCGCAAGCGCGGTCGGAAATGCGTACAGTGCCGGTGAGAATGACGCAAACCTTCGGTATTCCTCGTGGCCCTTGTCGCCGTCCAGTTCGGCAACGAGGCTCGTTTCCAGCCGGCAGACCAAACAAGTGCATTTCGGGCCGGTAAGCATGAGAAAGCCCCCCATTTCCTCGGCCTTTGCTTCCAATGCGGCGTTTTATCTTTTCCGTTCGCGGACGCGGCTTGAGCGTCCGAAAGCAGCCCGCTCGAAAGCCCACGTCCCGGGATCCTTCTGCTGAAAGCTCCGTTTTCCGGCGGCGTGGTCGGAACTGCGGCCCGAGCGGAGGGAGCAAATGCTGCTACAGCAAGCGCAGGGAGCGGGAGGATTCATTTCCCGTGGTCGGTATGGCGGCCAGCAAAAAAAAGGCCCCGGCTTGGCGCCGGGGCCTTTGCTTCCAGCTGCTAGAACGGATCAGCGTCGGAAGCCTCCGGAGCCCCGGTGGAGACGGGAGCTTCGGGCTCGGGTTCGTTGCGGTCGAGCTTTCGCACGGCGTCGGCGCGAATCGACCAGGAAGTGATCTTCGCGGCCGGAGCTTTCTTGCCCTTGCCGTTCGGGCGTTCGTAGGTTGAGCTGACGAGGCTGCCCTCGACTAGCACGAGAGAGCCTTTGTGGATCGAGGTGACGACGTATTCGGCGAGGCGCGGCCGGAAGACGCAGATGCGGTGCCACTCGGTTTTCGAGACCCATTCATCCTCGGCGTTCTTCCAGGAGCGCTGCGTGGCAACGGAAAGGACCGTGAATTTGGAGCCGTTGTTCCGCGCCTGCCGCCGCTCGGGGTCGGCGCCGACGAATCCGATGAGAGTGACTGAGTTCAGGTAAGACATGTGTTTCTCCTTTTTCTGCACCATTTTCCTGGGGCACCCAAAAGCGAGTGGCTTCTGCTCCCAAAGCGAGGCTCTGCTTTATGGGAGGGACCCGCATGGTTCGGGAGGAACCGGGAAAGCAGAAGAGCCGAAGCTGCCGGGCGCAGGAATTAGCCCGAAGCAGTGCCCAGGGAAATGAGCGGCAGAAAAAGGTGTGGCCTACAGAACTCAGCAAGCGCCTTCAGGAGACGCGCAGCGCCACGCGGAGCGCCGGCACGGTTTAGCGGGAGTCGATTCTTTCGGACGGGCTGGAGAGGGGCAGCTCGGTGTCAGCCGCGGATGGGACGACGAGCAGAATACCGATCTATGTCGTCGCTATCTTTTCTGCGGCAGCCTCGGTCACCACTTTCGCGGAAGCCAATGGGCCCGCGGAGTACCGAAGCCGCGTTCGCGCCAGCTGGAAGTACATCTCGGAGAGCTCGATGCCGATGTACCGCCGGCCTGATTCACGGGCCGCAACCAGCGTGCTTCCGCTTCCGCAGAACGGATCCATCACGACTCCTCCAGGACATGAGAACGATTCGATCAGAGGTTTCAGGACGCACACTGGTTTCTGCGTGGGGTGGAGTCCGTTTCCGGTGTACTTCCAGGAGACTACGTCGGGAATCGTCCGTGCCGGCTTCGGCGGATTGCCTTTCGCGAGCAGATAGGCGCATTCGTGATGGTATTTCAGGAAGCGTTCGCGCGATGCATACTCCTTCACGAACACCAGGTGCCCTACCGCGCAAAAGCCTGCCTCGCGCCAGGCAGCGAGAAACTTGTCGACGCGGTTCCACGAATAGAAGCTTGCGCAGAAGCAATCCCGCCGAAGCAGGCGATAAACCTCTGCGAAAGCGGGTTTGAGCCAGGTGTCGTTACCGTCGTTGATGACAGTGCGCCCGTCCCTTGACGAATAGTTCAGAAGGTACGGCGGATCGGTGAGGACGAAATCCACGCTGGAACTGCGGAACGCCCGCATGATTTTAGTGCAATCGCCTTGCAAGATTGTGTTGCGATACGGCTGGCTGACGGCTGGGTTGCTCTCTGCAGAATTCATAATCGTTCTCCTGTTTCGGGAGCTTCTTGCTCCCTTCCACCACCAGCAAGGGAGCAAGCGCCCGAAACGAAGAACGGAAGCCGGTAATCGGCGCGGATAGGCCGGAACGATTAGCATCAGCGAGTGACGCCGTCATTGGGTGGCGCGAGAAGTGCTAGTGGAGGCCGGAGGCGTCAGAGAATCTCAGCCGTGGACGCGCCGATTTCCGAGCGGCAGGAGCAGAGAGCAGATGCCGCCAGCGAAGAAGTGCAACACACTCGACATTGCCGTTCGAGATGCGTCATGCGGGAAGGGACGAAGAATGGGGAGCACGTCTTCACCGTCTGCCGGCGATCGAAGCGTTCACGAGCGAATCAGTGCGCACATCCCAAAAGCGAAAATCGACAGGATATCCTTGGCTCTACCTTTGAAGATTTGAGGAAGCGCGCGCCACGGTCGGTCAGAGCTCGAAGTATGTTTAGGAACCTAGGACACGCTCTCGCTGCCCGCGGCCAATGGGGGACACCGTGCCGTCATTCGGGTCGGAGTGCCTTCGCGCCCTGCTCCAAATCTGCGAGCTGCTGTTCCAGTTCCGCACGAAAGATCTCGGCTTGCTCGTAAAGCCGCGCATTTTGGATGGCCACGGATGCCGGAATGGCGAGCGATTTGGCGAGGCGAAGATGTTCGCCGGTAAACGTCCCTGCCTGCGTGTCGCCGAGCGAAAGAAGGCCGAGAACTCGCTGCGAAGCGACAAGAGGAACGCAGAGCCAGGAGCGAAGATGCGAGAAGCCCTTGAAACGCGCCCATTCAGTTTCTTGGTCGGCGTCCGCGATTAGGACGCTTTTCTTGGCTGCCAGGACCTCCGTTAGAAACCTGCTGTCACACGCGTCAAGAGTTGCGGGAGACCGCGGTAGGCGGCGGCCTGGTTCGCAGTTCTGGACTTCGCGAGCAAGAAACAGCCGCATGTTCGCTTCCACAAGCATGACCTGCGCCGATTCGCACGGGACAAGACTCAGAAGTGACTGAAGAAGCGTATCGAGCACGTAGTCCATGCTCAAATCCTGCGTGAGCGCGAGGCTGGTCTTGCGAAACGCCTCGGCCTCCGCCCTGGCGGCTTCCGCCATATCCAGGTTCCGGGCCATCTGCTCCTCGGCGGACTTGCGTGCCGTAATGTCCTGGGTAGTCCCGACAAGCCGCCGGAGAACTCCACGAGCGTCCCTCACGGGAAACCCCCGCACCCAGACCCAACGCGTTGTGTTGTCGGGCCTGAGTATCCGGAACTCCTCATCGAATTGGCCCGTACTAATGGATTCGTCCAATCGCGAGAGCACGCGGACCCGGTCCTGGGGATGAATCGCGTCCTCATAGGACAGGGGATCGTCGCACAGCGACTGGAGGGAGCGGCCGGTGATTGTCTCGTAGGCGGGGTTGGCATAGAGGACTCGCCTGTCTGCAGCATCCAGCATCCAGAAGATTTCCTGGATGTTTTCGGCCATCTGCTGGAATCGTTCCTCGCTTTGGCGCAAGGCGGTTTCCGCACGCTTCCTCTTGGTGACATCGCGAAACACTATGACGTGGCGGCCCGGAAGAAAATCGGCCTTTGCCGTGTACTCGACAAAAGCCATCCGGCCGTCGCCGCGCAAGATGCGCGCCTCTCTTTGCTCGCAGGTTCGCGCGATGAATCTTCTCCAGGAAAGATTGAAGTCTTGGTCCTCGACGAAAAACTTACCGATCGACTGACCCACCAGCGCATCGCACCTAGTTCCCAACAAGTCGAGGGCCGCCGGGTTGGCTTCGAGACACGCGCCCGGGTCGTCGAGGATCAGAATGCCGTCCAGGGCATTCTCAAAGACGGATTTGTATCTGCGTTCGGCGGCGTCCAGCGCATTCGTGGTCTCACGCTGTTCCCGGTGCGCGAGAACCAAGAAGCGTGCATGGAGGCCGATGGCAACGGAAAGAGCAATTAAGAGGGCTGCAAGGAGGACGAGAGAGAGCGAGCCATTTGAAAAGTAGGCGTGCAGCGCAGTGCCCAGCAAGGCGGCGGCTGCAAAGGCTATGAGAATGGATCCGGCGCGCAGCCAGCGGCGGGGGAACCCTTCGGGCGATATTTCGTGGTGCATCTTCATACTACCGTGCTTCCCTTCGCGGGACGAGACCGGCCCGCAGCCCTCCGCAATGGACCGATCTTCCTCGGCTTCCGGCTCGATTCGCGTGTTCGAGAGGATGCTATGCCTAGAGTGAAGGAGAGTCAATGTACCGTCTCGGCATCCCAATTTGCACGAGTCTCTCACCGAAACTCCAACACAGATACCGGATCCCTCTGGTCATTGCACGGATTCGCTGCCGAATCGGATGCACGGCGCGCAGCGGTGCGACTCTTCCTGGTCATTTTCATCAGGTTTCTGATCGTCCGCAACGGAAGCCGCGCTTCTTGACTTCCGGAAACTCCCGGTGTTTACTCCCGACGTAAGACTTCTCAAAGTAACTTCGCACCACGAGTCCAGGAGACAGAAATGGCCGCTCTCGGCAGAGCTCTTGCGTTTGTCTTGGCGTGTTCACTGGTGACGGCTGCGGACGGAAACACATTTTGCCGCGTGCGGTACAACGGAGGAATGGTTTCCACGAAGGTCGACCCCAAGGACTGGGACAACAAGCTCACCATTACTTCTGACCTTATCGACTTCAATCTGAAGGACGGCCAGAGAATCGACATTTTACCGAAAAGCGTGACGGCACTCAGCTACGGCCAGGAGGCGCACCGGCGGGTGGGAACGTTTGTAGCTTTGGCCTTCGTCTCTCCGGTGGCTCTCTTCGGTCTCTTCCACAAGACACGGCTGCACTTCATCTCCATCGAGTATACGGAGAAGGGCGGCAGTGGAGCCGCCCTGCTGCTGCAAGGAGACAAGGACAACTATCGCGCCATCCTGGTTGCGCTGCAGGGAGGTGACGGGAAAGCCCGTATCGGTCAGTGAAGAGGATCGAAAGTTCGTTCCGGTCAATGTGACGTCCATAGTCTCGAAGGCGAGCCCCGCTGAATCCGCGGCTGCGTCGTCCGCTTCATCTCCGGCGGTGGAGACGGGGACAATTTTCGTGAATTCTACTCCGGCAGGCGCCGATGTATATGCAGACGGGAACTTCGTGGGAAATGCCCCTGCGACGCTCAAGCTCGTTTCGGGCAAGCACTCCATACGAGTAAGCATGTCCGGGTACAAGGACTGGAGTCGGGAAATGACGGTCATGTCGGGATCGTCCGTGAATCTGGCGGCCGGGCTGGAAAAGGACGGATCGTAGGTTACGACTGGGGAGGAACCCTATGCGAAAGATTATCCTCTCGTCCTTGCTTTTTCTTTCCGTGGTGGGAGTGGCCGCAAGCCAGACGAAGGCTGCGCATCTGACTGCTGCGGAAGCCAAGAACCATGTCGGTGAGAGGGCGACGGTGTGCGGCAAAGTCGCGAGCTCGCACTACGCGCAGCGGAGCCGCGGCGAACCGACGTTCCTGAATCTGGACGAGCCCTATCCGCGCGAAATCTTCACGATTGTGATCTGGGGAAACGACCGAGCGAAGTTCGGGGAGTCGGAGCAGAAATACCGCGACAAAAACGTCTGCGTAACGGGAACCATCGCGAGCTACCGTGGAACTCCCGAGATTGCGGCGAGTCAACCGGAGCAGATTAATCTGGTGAAGTAAGTCTGAGGGCTAGGAAGAAACCAGTAGCCAATGACGGAACGGCCTCGTGGGCCATTGACTTGTGCATTTCGGTCGACTTCCTTGCCGGTTCGCGGGAGCTTATCGGCCAGTGCCGATGCAGCGGTAGTTCGAGTCTGCGATCATAAGGTTTGACTCCCTGATGACTGGCTTGCTCTCTACCGAATTCATAACTGGTCTCCTGTTTCGGGAGCCTTTGGTCCGTTTACCCGGACTCAGGGAGCAAGAGCGTGAAATAGGGCGCGGCACGCACGAGTACGCGACTTTTCGGTGGCGCGAGAAGTGCTAGTGGAGACCGGAGGTGGTAAGGATCAGAGCCGGCGACGCGGCAATTTCGGAGCGGCGGGGATAGAGAGCAAGCGGGTCGGCGGAGGAGTTCAAACGAGCCAGGAGGCGAGCCCCGTTGAGGAGAACGCAACACGGGCTTATGTTGCCGCGGCGGAAGGCGTGATGATAGAGGAGAAATGCGCATTCACTTGTGAGGCGATTGCATGGACGCGGATCAAGCACGTCGCATACTGGCTGATTGGGGTGGGGAAAATGGGCCAGCCGATTTGCCAGCGTCGCTTCTGGCAAGTCTGACCGTTGATGATCTTCCAGATGGCGCGACAATACAGATCGGAACCATGAAGGACGGTGCCCTGCATCTCGACTGGAACGGGACGCTTGGTCGGGATGGCAAGGAAATCCATGGAGAGGCGGACCATACTTGTACCCGCAAATATTGGTATTCGCCGCTGGGGCTCGAACAGTATCTAGATCTTGTGAGAAGAGCCGTGGAAACGCGCCATCGTGTACGGGGCGATGTCGAACTGACTGACTATGACGACGATGGGGCTTACGTGGCACTACGCTTCCACATCGACACTGGGGAGAGGAATTTGGGAAAAGCGTTCGATGCTATCCGAAAAGTTGCGGCCGAAATCGAGGAAGTAGCGGAACAAGCGGCCGACGAGGTTGGGCAACGCATCGCCGAGGTCGCGGCACAGATGTCGGGGTGGGGATCACAGACACTAGACGGGCTGGTTGACGCCGTAGAAACAGCACGTTCGGCGGACGATAAGGGCAGAACACTCGAAGAGCTTTGCAGCAGGCTGTTCGCATCCGTTCCGGGATTGGTCGTGACTGGACGAGTCCGGACTGAAACTGAGGAAATCGACGTCTCGATCCTGAATGACAGTCACGACCCGCGGCTGCTACGGGAGGGAGCGTTGGTTCTCGCTGAGTGTAAGAACTGGAGTGGCAGATGCGGAAAGAATGAATTCGTTGTTTTTTCGCGGCAAGCTGGAGAATCAAAGCCGGAGATGCACTCTCGGTTTCCTTATCTCGTGGAATGGATTTAGCGACACGTTCGTCAAGGAAATGCTGCGGGGCAGTCGGGAGGAGATTCTCGCCGTGCCGGTGACGGGTGAAGATATCCGGTCAGCTGTACGCTCTGGCAACTTTGCGAAAGCTCTCCTCCAATGCTGGGATCGGGCGGTGAATCTGTAAGGCCAACCTTCCCTAATTCTCGTCACCGGCAGGAGGCACAATTATCGCGACGATCTTCCCGCGAGATTCGATCCTTACGGACTGTCTACCGAATCGCGCACGCGACAGGTATTCGGACATACGGCACCGAAATCCCCCCGGGGTTATGGCTTTGTGCCGATATTGGGGCCGGGTAAAACGACGGTGACCGTCCTTGCCCGCGGGAGCCTGTCCGGCTGGGATGAGTCGCGCCAAAGTTTGCCCGCGTTTTTCGACTGCGAAGGAAGCACCACCCCACCGGACCATCCCCAGACAATCGGCCAAATTGCGATACAGTTCGCTTGGTGTGACCTTGTCATCTCTCTTCATGATTTCTCCACTTAAAGTCGCAAATATCGTAACGATGATAAGGGGTGACAGATACGTTGTCAATGGCCCACCCAGGATTGAAGGAACAGCTGTCGTCAGGGTGGCGTGTTTGCGCGATTAGACTCGGGCAAAAGAGCTATTCTGGCCAGAGAAGAAATTCGACGGTGTCCGCGATGACCGATGTATTTTCACGTTCGAAGCGAAGCTGGGTAATGAGCAGGATTCGTGGTACTCATACAACTCCCGAGATCGTCGTGCGTAGATTTTTGCATGTGCGAGGGTTCCGATTTCGATTGCATGTTCGCTTATTGCCTGGCTGCCCGGATGTTGTTCTGCCACGGTACAGGTTGGCGGTGTTCGTTCTCTGGCGCAGCACGAAAGATCAAAACTCGGAGCAGCACTCCGCATCCTGCCGAAGGCTCTGGGTTTACGCGCCCCGCCTTTTGACTGGGATCACGACCAGGGACGGACGATTCCAAGCTTCTTCATCCGAAAATAAAGCGTCGACCGGTTCATCCCCAGGCGCGTGGCCGCGCCTCTCGGGCCCGACAGTACCCACCGGGTCTCCTTGAGGATCGAGCGAATGTGTTCGCGTTCAACGTCGGCTAGCGTGTGGGGCCTTTCGCAGTCGTGCCCACCTGTGACTCGAGTCTGCAGATCTGTAAAGGGTACGTCCAACACCGAGCCGGGGGACAGAATCACCGCACGCTCGATCACATTCTCCAACTCGCGAATGTTACCAGGCCAGGGATACTCCGTGAGGGCTTCCATCGTTTCCAGCGGAAT
>Ga0335075_10003347_pt1 | contig 25478 bp, 26 predicted proteins | sample Lox_Sample_24_FD_206723 | JGI IMG/M metagenome (GOLD analysis project Ga0335075, IMG submission 206723) | Soil microbial communities from Loxahatchee National Wildlife Refuge, Florida, United States - Lox_Sample_2.4 | ecosystem: Environmental > Terrestrial > Soil > Wetlands | place: USA...
ACCTGGCCCCAGTGGTACCGGGAGGCGTGCGCCGCGTGGATCATGCGGTCGTCGTCATCCGCGGTCCGGTCGGGCTGGTCCATGAGCCGCCAGGTCTCGTTGAACAGCTGGGCCGCGAGCAGCCGTTCGTCGGTGACGGACCCTGATCCCGGCGCGCTCTTCGTGCTCACGGGGGTTGCCATGGCAATAGCGTAAGATCCCCGGCGTGATCACCGGAATGCACGCCATCGTGTTCTCCCCGCAGGCCGAGCAGGTTCGCGCGTTCTTCGCCGACGTGCTCGGCATGCCGTCGGCGGACGCGGGCGGCGGCTGGCTCATCTTCGCGCTGCCCCCGGCCGAGCTCGCGGTGCACCCGGCCGACGGCGAGACGCGGCACGAGCTGTACTTGATGTGCGACGACATCGAGGCCACCCTCGCTTCACTGAGGTCCAAGGGCGTCGAAGTCGCGCGGGACGTCTCCGACCAGGGCTGGGGCCTGCTCGCGGCGATCCGGCTGCCCGACGGCTCTGAGCTGCCCATCTACGAGCCGCGGCATCCGTCGCCACCCCGCCACTGACCCGCCGACGGGCCTCGGGTACGGTGCCTGGACGCATACTTGCCCGTACGCGGGCAGGGTGAGGCGTGACCAGGATCGCGCTCCGGAGCTGATCGGAGGATCAGAGCATGAATACGCCCGGCTATGTCGCCGCTGTGCTGGCCAAGGCCGAGGCCGGCGGCGTGCACGGCGCCGAGCTGACCACCCTGCGCAGGCGACTGCGCCAGCTGGGTGAGCCGCGGGCCGGACTCCTGCCCGGCTCGGCTCTCGAGCCGCTGCCTGACCTGCCCCGGCTGGAGGAGCTGCCGGTGCCGTCCCCCGGGCAGGCCCGTGACGTGCTGGACCGGCTGGTGATCGTCAAGCTCAACGGCGGGCTCGGGACGAGCATGGGCCTGGAGGGCCCGAAGTCGCTGCTCGAGGTCAAGCCGGGCGCGAGCTTCCTCGACGTCATCGCCAGGCAGGTGGAGGCGCTGCGCGAGCGGCACGGCGCCCGGCTGCCGCTCGTGCTGATGAATTCCGTGGTCACCAGCGACCCGTCGCTGAAGATGCTGGACCGTTACGGCGACCTGAGCGTGCCGGGTGTGCCGCTGGACTTCCTGCAGGGGCGCGAGCCGAAGATCCGTGCCGATGACTTCTTTCCGGTGCGGTGGCCTGCCGAGCCGGAGCTGGAATGGTGCCCGCCGGGGCACGGGGACATCTACCCCGCACTGGCGTCGTCCGGCACGCTGGACGCCCTGCTCGACGCCGGGCTGCGGTACGCGTTCGTCTCCAACTCCGACAACCTGGGCGCGATCGCCGACGTCCGGATCGCGGCGTGGCTAGCCGCGGAGGGGGTACCGTTCGCGCTGGAGGCGGTGCGCGGCACGGCGGCCGACCGCAAGGGCGGTCACCTGGCCAGCTACGAGGGCCACCTGGTGTTGCGGGAGACGGCGCAGGTGCCCGACGGCGACGACTCGTTCACCGACGTCGAACGCTGGCGCTGGTACAACACCAACAACATCTGGGTGGACCTGCGCGCGCTCAAGGACCTGCAGGCCGCCGACCCGGCGGCGCCGGACCTGCCGCTGATCGTCAACCGCAAGACCGTCGACCCGCGCGAGCCGGACAGCACCCCGGTGATCCAGCTCGAGTCGGCGATGGGCGCGGCTCTCGGCTCGATCCCCGGCGCCCGCGCGGTCCACGTGCCCCGCACGCGGTTCGCCCCGGTGAAGACCACCAACGACCTGCTCGTGGTGCGCTCCGACGCCTACGAGCTGACCGGGGACGGGGAGATGCGGCCCGCCTTCGAGGGCGAGGAGCCCGTCGCCACGCTGGACGACACCTATTACAAGCTGCTGCCCGACTTCGAGCAGCGGTTCCCGGCCGGCCCGCCGTCGCTGCGCCGCTGCGACCGGTTCACGGTCGAGGGCGACGTCACCTTCGGCGCGGGCGTCGTGGCCGTCGGCGACGTGCTGGTCACCGGTCCGCGGCACGTGCCGGACGGCGAGGTACTCGGCGAGTGAGCCTGGATGCGGCGGTGCGACGGCGCCGAGATGCCACTGCGAGGCAAAAGTCCATCCGCGCTGGGTGAGCTGCTGCTCGCCGGGCGCGCCAGGTGCGGCCGGCACGACGGCCAGGACCGCGCCCATCGCCGCGGCGGCGGCTTCGACGGCGGCCAGGCTGGTGCCGCCGGGCAGGTCATCGAGGAGCAGCACCGGGCCGCCCGGGTCATACACCGGCGGTGCCGGGCCGAGGCGGCCGGCGAACCCGGTGCCCGGCACCCGGCCGGCGCGGGCGGGCGGGGCCGGCGGGCGTGACGGGCGTGACGGGCGTGACCCACCACCGGCTGACCGGCGCTTGTCCCGCGGAAACCAGCAGCGCGACCTTCGGGGCGTCAGCGGCCGCGGTGACCACGCGCGCCGTCCGCGCCCCGGCCGTGGCGGCCTGTCCGCACGCGGATGCTAGCAGCGCGGCCCCGTCGGCAGGCCAGCGGTCGTCGCCGGTGACGGCGAAATCATCGACGAGCACCTCGGGTCCGCGCAGCTCCGCGATGAGGAATCCGTCATCGGTGCACAGCGCGATGGACCGCGGTGCGGCGACCTGGCGGGCCAGGAAACGGGCATGCAGGCCGCGCGCATCCTGAGCTGGACGCCAGAACACCGGCGAGTACCGCGCGTATGCCTGGCGGCGCTGGTCCATGACCAGCGCCGCCCACTCCACATCCCGGGCGGCCATCGCACGCACCATCGTCGGTTCACGATACTCATGGCCGCGCGGCGGGCCAGGTCAGCGCTGGGCGAGCACTTCGTCGAGCCAGTCGAACATGACGCGGTGCTTGAGGCTGAAGTTGTCGAGCTGCCGGTAGAGGAGCGTGCCTTCCTCCGGCGTGAAGACCCGGTGCCGGCTGGCCGGATTCGGTGCCGCCTCGACGGCGGCGGCGGCCTGCCCGCGCAATTCCGCGCTGTCGCTGGGGTCGTTGAGGCACAGCAGCGGGCAGCGGATCCGCTCGGGCTCCGCCGCCAGCCTGGCGTACCCGCGCCCTGGTTCGCCTTCGTAGAACCTGGCGGTCTGCTGGGCTTGCCCCGGCACCGTCGGGCTCTGGACGGCGATGTCAGGACGGTGGATCACCGACAGGATCGCGTCGCTGTCGGCCACGTAGGGGTCGGCGACGCAGGCGGCGATCCGGGGCTCGCGGGCCGCGGCCCTGACCGCCACCCAGCCGCCGGGCTCGCCGCCGCCGTAGAAGGCGATGCGGGCGGGATCCACGTCGGCGCGCTCGCTCAGGTAGTCGATGCAGGCGCCGACGGCCACCTCGGTGTCGGGCCGGAAGTAGATGCCATGGAAGGTGTTCAGGCCCATGCCGGGCAGGTCGGCCAGGAGCACGTTGTACCCGCGCTCCACGCCCGGCGGCCCCACCCAGTAGTACAGCTCCTCTGAGGTGTTGTCACCGATGATCACCGTGGGATGCGCCGCGCCGCTGGCATCCGGCCGCAGGAAAAACGCGGGCAGCCGGGTGCCCTGGTAGGGAATGCCGATGACCTCGATCTCCGGCGCGCTCAGCGCCGCGAACCGCTGGAAGAGCGAGCGATAGTGTTCCACCCCCGCGCGGAAGGCCGGATCGTCGACTCCGACCGCCAGGCACGCATGGTAGTAGTACGTGACGGCGCGCAGATAGGCCTCCCTGGCGCTGACCCGGTGCCCGCGATCGTCGGCCTGCCTGCCCGCTCGCTCGGCCTTCTCCCCCTGCTCCTGCCAGGCCCGCCGCCAGCTCTCGGCATCACCCTCGACGACCTTGGCGGCGGCTGCCAGGCACTCACCGATCTCCGCTCCCTTGAACGTGGCGTGGTTGAACATGTGCACCAGGGCGATGTCGGCGAACACGTCGTCGAAGTAGAACTTCTTCCTGGTCCTGGGCTGCTGCGTGTCAACTGGCACGATGATCTCCTCCTTGGCCGCTGATGTGCCTGTTCGAACCCAGGCTGCCGTCCGGCACGGTGAGCGGGCGTCATCCCATTGATGCGATCAGACGGGCGCGCTCGCAGCTGCCCTGGGCCGACAAACGACATCCACTTGGCCACCGGTTCACGGTTCGCGGCGGCGTCATCCGTCGGCGAGGGCGACGTGGCCCCGACTACGTCCTGGTCACCGGCCCGCGGCACATGCCGGACGGCGAGATACTCGGCGAATGAACCTGGGCGCCGCGAGGATTGTGCACCCGTCTCTGTCGCCGACCCGGGGTGGTGCTCCGGGGATTGCCCGATTAGCACGGGGCCCTGCCGATTCCGCGTTCGAGATGATCAGTTAGCCGAAGCACGCTGGTGCTCACAGAACATCCGATTCGGCGCACCACAGTTGCCGGTGCATAACGCTTCGGAGCGGCACGGTGGTTTATGCCTTCGAGGCTCCGCAAGGCCGGTCGCCTAATGGAAGGGATCCGAGGAAGATCTGATCATGATCTGGATCAAGACGGCGGCGCTAGCGCCGCTCGGTCCAGACGCACCTGCACCGGGGGTGTATCCCTCCCGCGGATCCCGCCGCGAGCCCTTCTTCGTGAAGCACTGCCGACCTTGGCGGACCTGATGGCGAAGGTGGTGTCGCAAGCCAGGCCTCACGAGCACGCAACGAACCCTCCGCGCCGACCATCAGGATCTGCGTCAAACATCTGGCTGTATAGCGCCGCGCCTAACTCAATGGAGCATTCGCGCTATCTGATGCTAGGCAGTCTGGCTGAGCTGGAATGAACTCGTCAAGTCGCTGAGGGCAAAACTGGATGTCATTATAACGCGCGCCCTAGAGATGTTTTGATTAGGCTAAGCATTTCATCTCGGGCGGCAGCATGTTTAGGAAGGAAAGCTATCGTCCCCAAGGACGTATATATTGCAATTTCAAGGCTCCTGCCGTTTTTGAGGTTAACGACTAGGGACGCTGGATGGATCGGATTAGCTCTTAGCTGACCAATGCTAACGGAATCTATCTGGTCTATCGGGACTGTTCCCGTTCTCTGCTTATGGTAGTCAGCGGCTGCTTCGACCAATGCTCCTAGTACGGCACCGCCACCACCGGGCAGCAGAGGTAGACCCAGTTTTACAAGTTTGTTCAAGCCGCCATAATTTACAGGCTGAAAAAGCAATCGCTGGTTTGTGAGTACCAGTTGGCCTGGGACCATGTTCACGCCATGCGATAGCAAGGTAGCTGCCTGTCGGTGAACGATCTGCTCGCCTTCAAGCAGAGGCACATCGATGTAGTACTTACCAGACGATCCCCCGAAAACTCCCGTCATGGGCCTCTTCCTAGGCTAGATGGTGGGACTGTGTTTCTCGCAAGCAACAGCGCCATCGACAACGGCCGGGTGTGGCCACGACATCATCGCCAGGCGCGGCGGCTAACCCTTGTGCCGCCGCCATATTGGCGATGCACATAGTTGGACGTGGTACGACCGCTCTTTCGGCCTAACGGGATTTGGCGGCGAACTACCGAAACGCCTGCCTGGGGCAGAATCCGATAGCTAGGAACCGCCAATTGTAAACCCGTACGTACCTGTTCCTCTGCTACGAGGTACCCAGCTACGAAGAACACCACGACGGCCGCGGCTAGCCAGAACAGCCGCTCAAGTGGATTGGGTCGCATAAGGTATCCCCCCGACTTACGCGAGTAATGATAGACACCATACTCTATCCAGTGCTGGACATCTAGTCCCAGATCGATGATCTTTTGTACAAACATGTTTAACCCGGGACATGCCCATGACCTGCGCTAATGGTTTCGTAGAGAGCAAGGTCAGCTTCGTGCTGAGCAACTGAATTACCTAAGACTCCTCTAATAGCGAATTCCATCATGTAAGGGAATTGGCGTCGGCATCGACCCTAGCGTGCTGGTCGCGCTTGGCGACGATGCAGAGGATCGTCTTCAGGGTCGCGGTCTGCCTGGCGGGCCTGCTGCCGGTGCGGGCGGCGTCAACCCGGACCAGGCGGATGCGGCGGGTATTAGCGTGCAGTTGTGCTGATTGCAGAGATGCTGCTGCTGACCGCGCTGGATGGCAAGGGGCGCGTTCCGGTCGGGAGCGGCCCCTTTATCCGGGTCGGCTTGACCGGCGCGCTGTTGGCCGAGCTGGCCATTGACGGACGGCTGGCGGTCGCGGAAGACGGGACAGTACGGGCCGGAGATGCCAAGCCTGGCGACGAACTGCTTGCTGATGTCTGCGATGCGGTGCGGGAGCATCTGCAGGGCAGGAACGTGAGGCAGGTCATCGGGGGTCTGAGTCATCACATCGGCGGAAGCTGGGATCGTGTGGTCGGCCGGCTTACCGATGCAGGCGTGCTGGGCCGGGACAGGCCGTCGCTGCTGCGGCCGGCTCGTCATCCGGTCTTTGACACGGCGGCCCGCCAGGCGGTGCTGGATCAGATCCGGGCGGCAGCGGCAGGCCAGGGGCCGGTATCACCGCAGGTCGCGGTGGTGCTTGCGCTAATCGGGCCGTGTCGTGTGCTGGAGCGGGTCGCGCCAGATCCAGGCACTCGCGGCGAGGCCAAGCGGCGGATCGATCGTGTCACCGCTGAAACGCCGCTCGCGCCGGGTGTCGCCAAGATTGTTGACGAACTGATCGTCGCTATAACCGTGACCGCGACAACCGTCCCTCCGTCTTTCGTCTTTTAGCTGCAGGCCGCGACGTCCTCGTCTAGCGGATCGAGCGGCTCACCGGCCTGCCCGGCGAGCCCGGGAGATCATCGGTCGCGTCAGCCGTGACTGGCAGGCGCTCGGGCCGCACGGACCGGCAGGCGTTTTCACATCATCCACATACGGCCTGCATGAAGGCTGCACGCAGCTGCGGTCTGCTCAGGGACAAGGGACGGCCAGCTGCCGGCAGCGCCGTTCCCGCGACAGGCAGGCGGTGACCGCGGCCGCGAGGAGCAGTCTCCCGCTGCCCGTCCGGGGAAGCGGACGGGCAGGAAGCGGGCGCCCGAGCCGGGCCGACAGCTGACCGGCGCCGCCTGCCCCGGCAACTGCTGACGAGGGGAGAGCAGGTCATGGCGTTCATGCAGATCATCGAGTTCCGCACCTCCGACACGGAGCGTGCGCGCCAGGTCGATGACGACTGGTGGCGTGCCACTGAGGGTAAGCGCACCGTGCGGCGGGAAGTGCTCGCCCGGGATCGTTCCGACCCTGGCCGCTGCTTCGCCGTGGTGTTCTTCGACTCCTATGAGTCGGCGATGAAGAATTCCGGCCTGCCCGAAACTCAGGCCGCGGCCGAACAGTACGCCAAGATGTCCGACAGCCCGCCAGTGTTCTACGACCTGGACGTGGTAGAGGACCGAGCCTGAACTCCGGCAGCGCAGCTTTGCCCGTTCACCCTGGACACCCCGCCACCCGCATCGGGCCGAACAGCGAGCGGAAAGCGGCACAACCGCTGCCTCAACGACTGAAACTTGCCGCAATACATATGCTCACGTCGGCTAGGGGGAGGACGTCTCGGCCGGCAGTTGGACTATCGCGTAGTCGGACACAGATCACTCGGTTCGGCGTCGCATCTGGCGGTCGGCTCGGCAGCCAGGCCGCGGCGCAGGCGGATCCGGCGTGCTGAAGTGCAGTGTTTGTCCGGGTGTGACGGCCGCTCGGGCGGCGAGCGCTGCCTGTCTGTTCAGTAAGGGCCGCCTCGCGGCGTATAGCAGCCTTGCAACTGTAAGACATGATGTCTTACAGTTGTGGTATGGCTGACACGATCACCATCCGCACCGACGAGGAAACCGAGCACGCCCTCGACGTGCTGACCCGCGAGGGCGCATCGCGATCTGCCGCCGTCCGGCAGGCCGTACTCGAGGCGGCCAGCCGCCGCGAGCGCGCAGCCCGGATGCGCCGGGACGTGCTGCGGATGGACCTCGGCCAGCCAGACGGCGTGAACGTAGCCGAGGAACTGGCCGGTGACCGGGCCGGCGAGCGCTGATGATCTACCTCGACTCGGCAGCTGTCGTCAAGCTCGCCCATGCCGAGGCGGAGTCACCGGCGCTGCGCGCCTGGCTGGGCGAGCGGGCCGAAATAGGATGGGTCAGCTCGGTGCTGACGGAGATCGAGTCCTTCCGCGCGCTGGCCCGGTACGCGCCCGATGCGGTCTTCCGGTTGCCTGCGGTGCTGGACCAAATAGAGCTGATCGGCCTGGACCCGCCCATCCGGATCCTGGCCCAGACCGCCCGCCCGGCCACCGTCCGCAGCCTGGACGCGATCCACCTCGGGACCGCCCTGCACGCCCGCACTGCGGTGACCTCCTTCGTCACCTACGACAAGCGACTGCTGGACGCAGCCGCAGCAGCAGGCCTCCCAGTCGATTCACCCGCCTAGCCCAGCCAGCCGGCCAGCCCGGCCCGCCAACATGTAAAGACAAGCCCAGCGCCGATGACCGCGAAAGACGCCGAGCGCCGAATCGGCGCGCAAGATCATCCGTTGTCCGGGGAGTGCGGGCGCGCGCAGGTCGCCTGGTTCTGAGCGTCTTGGGCTCTTCCGCCGGCAGAGTTGATCATGTCGTGTGCCCGGCGATGGACCAGCTGTGCTGGCGCGGGCGACCGTGGAAATATGGGGTCATGGAGGCCGGTGTTCACTTGCCGTTGATCGATTTCGGCGGCGAGGGGTTGTCGCACCGCCGGCTCGCCGAGGCGGTGGACGCCGCGCGGGAGTGCCGGTTCGCGGCGGTTTCGGCGAACGATCATTTTTTCTTTTCCGCGCCGTGGCTGGACGGGCTGACGGCGCTGGCGGCAGTGGCCGAGCGATCGGGCGCGATGAAGCTCATGACGAGCCTCGCGCTGGTGACGTTGCGCGGGCCGGTGCCGCTGGCCAAGACGCTGTCGGCGCTGGACATCTTGTCCGGCGGCCGGGTGATCGCCGGGCTTGGCCCGGGTTCGTCCAGGGCCGATTACGCGGCGGTGGACGTGCCGTTCGAGCAGCGGTGGCAGCGCTTCGACGCGGCGGTCCGGCTGATCAGGGCCATGCTTCAGCCGGGGTCGGCCGGTGGCGATCCGGCCGGGGGGCTCTTGCCGCCGCCCCGGCAGGCCCGCGGCATCCCGCTGTGGATCGGAAGCTGGGGCTCGCAAGCCGGCTTGCGCCGCGTGGCCTGTCTCGGTGATGGCTGGCTTGCCTCGGCATATAACACCACCCCGGAAGGATTCGCCGCGAACATGAAGGTACTCCGCAGTGAGCTGGAACGACAGCAAAGGCCGCCGGGTGATTTCCCGAACGCGCTGGTCACGATGTGGACATGGATCACCGGCAGCCGGTCAGACGCCGAGCGTGCCCTGGCCGGGATTGTCGCTCCGCTGGTCAGGCGGGATCCGGCGGAGCTTCGCGGCCGGATCTGCGTCGGCTCGGCGAGCGAGTGCGCGGAGCTGCTGTCGCGTTATGCCCGCGCGGGCTGCCAGCGGGTTCATTTCTGGCCGCTAAATGATGAGCGTCGCCAGATTGAGCTGATCGCGGGCGAGGTCATGCCGCAAGTGTCCGGCTGAGCCATCCGCAGGCCCGCCTTGACTGCCGCTGGAAGCGATACCCGGTCGCGGGCATCGGCTCCGGTCAGTCATGGGGCATGCCCGCCTTCAGTCGCTCGACCCCCGCAAGATCCTTCGCGCAGTACTCCAGTTCGCCTGCAGCCCATCATCTCGGCTGAAAAGCACACAGGCGACGGCAGGTTAGGGCGCCCGGTCGGCGGCAGATCCGGATGTTTGCCCACAGCGCGGTGATGCATGAACATACGGCCGGGTCGTCCGTCCGCCGAGCAGGTGACCGTGACTGCGCAATCCAGCGGGTGCAGCGGGCTCTTGAGAACTGTGCAGCGGCAGTAATCCGGGACCGCCGGGCGGAGGGAGAACCGCCAGGCCAGGCCACAGCGGTCGATAGCCAGAATTGGCTACTGCCGCCGCAGCGCCTGCTACCAGGACTGGTCATGACATGATCCCGCCGCCGTCCTTAGCGTGAACCATGACAAGGGGGTTGCCGTCGGCGATGATCGCCGGCGGTCTCACGAAAAGGGCACCATCATGCCGGCGAGCGCGACCAGGCTGACGTACTACAACGGCTACATGTGGCATGTTGTCCTGTTTCCGGGCGGGACGCGTGCGGTGTGGCCGTCCCGGCTCGATGACCGGCCGGCGCCGGGCGCGTCGACGCGCTACTATCGCAGGCCCGCCCAAGCGCGCCGCGGCGAGGATCGACAGCTGGCGCCCGCCCTGGCATCCGCCTAACCGCCTTAGGCGGCTAGCTGGCCTCATAGTCGAGCAGAAGTCCTGGAGAGAACATGGCTGGGATCGCCAGGAAGAGTTTCGATGCGCCTGATGAGCGCCGGACTCCGGATAAGACCGTCCTGCAGGTCGTCGATCTGGGTTCGGTGAAGGCGGCGCTGATGACGTTGCAGCCAGGCTGGCGCTGGTCGGAGTGCATCAAGCCCGTCGCGGGCACTGAGAGCTGCCAGGCGCATCACGTGGGAGCGGTGGCGTCTGGCCAGTTGCAGGTCCGCCATGATGACGGCACGGAAGTCCTGGTTGGTCCAGGCGACGCGTACGTCATCGAGCCGGGCCACGACGCGTGGGTCGTCGGCACAGAACCGTTCGTAGCCTACGAGTTCGATAGCAGGGCCGCGGAGACATACGCTCGGTAGCCGTCGATGGGACTGTTGCCGTGCGTAACCGCCGCAGCCCTTCGCGACATGCAGGAGAGCGCATAACTATACGTCCTGGAAGTTTCGCTCACCGGCAGAAGAGCGTGTCCGGACGTGCTGTGGCGCGTTGCAGCGGAAAGCGTGCCTAAGGCGTGCCTGGGCTGACGATAGGTGCCTGCGCAGGCGCAGCCCTTGCCGTCTATACACGGGCTGCCCCGCGCTCCACATCCCGCTATACCTGCGGGTGTTGTGGCGTGCCTGCCGGTCGGCAGCTACCCGTCTCAGGTCTGCGGGGATACTGTGGCTGCAGATGACCTGCGCAAGGGCCATGGGGAGGATAGGCATGGATCGCGCGCAGCTGCTGACCGGGCTCGCCGGCGCCGGTACTCAGCCCGGAGAGGCCGTGTTCGTCGAGCGGCGAGGGGAGGACTATCTGTGGAGCCGCCTCCCGCCCGGTAAGGTGGCGGCCCTGACCCCGTACGAGCTGCCTGGGCCCGACGCCTGGATCGTCTACTCCGGCCCGTGGCCCGCGGGCCGGCCCGAGGATATGGTCCCGTTCCTGGAGGATCTCCTCGCGGAGATGGACTCGATGTGCGGGGGAGCCGACCGCTGCCGGTGGCCGCTGGACGAGCCCTACCCGCCGGGGCATTAGCGGCATGCCTGTCCTCGTCACTGCCGCCGACCGGGCGTCGTTCCAGCGGTGCCGCCGGCAGTGGGACTTCGGCGCCGGGATGCGCCAGGCGCTCGAGCCTGCGCGGCGGGCCGCGCTCCCGGACCTGGACCGGGCTGTGCGCGACGCGCTGGCCGTCTACTACTTCCCCGGGATGTGGGACTGGGACCGCGGCGTCCGGCTTCCGCTGGTTGGCCAGGAGCTCGAACGAGCCCTGGCCCGGCAGCGGCCTGGCGGCAGCGACGACGCCCATGCCGATGCCTGGCAGCAGGCATCGGAGGAGGGGAAAGCCCTGCTGGCCCGCTACATCGAGTGGGCGCCGACCGCAGACCGGTTCGCCCCCGTGCTGGTCGAGACCGACTTTGAGGTGAACGTGCTCGACCCGGCCCGGCCCGACACCGCGTTGACCGTCGGTCACGGCGAACCTATCCGGTACTGCGGCCGGATCGACCTGATGGCCGTCGACCAGGACGACGCCTACTGGATCGTGCGCCACCGTGTGGCCGGCGCGGACTGGCTGCCTGCGGAGCAGCTGATCGCCGATGAGGAAAGCCTGACCGCGTGCTGGGCCTGGGACCAGTTCTATCCCGGCATGGCCATCGCCGGAACCATCGACAACGAGCTGCGCCTCCCGCCGGGCCCGGCCGTCAAGGCCGTCGATCCTGCCCTGGGCACGCCGGGAAAAGCCGGACGGCGCTGGCCCTGGATGCGCCGGTCGGCAGCAACCGCGCTCCCCGCCGTGCGGCAGCATGAGCCGAGTGGCGGAGGCCGGTCGATTCCCCAGCACCGCCGGATGTACGCTCGGGCCAGACACCCCACCCGGGTCGAACCGGTCGAGCAGCTCACCCAGGACGGTTTCCGCCGCACCTGGCTGCGCCGCACGCCCGCCGACGTCGCCGAAGCCGGCCGCCGCCTCGGCGTCGATGTAGCCCAGATGACCCGCGGCGACCTCGACGTCTACCCCGAGCCCTCTGACCGCAATTGCCCGCCTTGCCCGTTCCTCGAGCCGTGCCGGACCATGCAGGAAGGCCGCGACGAAGGGCCCATTATCCGCACCGCCTACCGCAAGCGGCTGCCTGAACCACCGCAGGAAGGCCGCCTCGGCGGCCGCACCTGGGGTATGGGCCGCGGTGCCGCGCCGCCAAAGTTCCCGCCCCGCCGGAACGGAGCCCAGGGAGGCGCATAAGACAGCCCCGTGGTTCTTGGATGTGGGACCAGGAGCTCGCGGCAGATCCCCGTGTGCTGCAGTTGCCCGCCAGGCCCGCCACAAAGCGGAGCGCACCGGGATCATCGAGGGGTTGTGCACCACTGTCGTGGGCTTCACCGATGGAACGCACTCTCATGGGTGATATGCAGAAGATGACGTGTCGGTCGGCAGTTGGCCATGGCGTGGCCGGACACAGACCACGCGGTTCGGCGCGGCGTCGGCCGACCATCTCAGCAACCAGGCTGCCGATCAGTAGGCGGATACTTGCGCGTAATCAACAGGAGGCGCGCGCCGCGGCAGCGGAGAACTACGACGTTTCCGCGGAAACGGGCGCTCATGTCTTGCTCAATCATCGTCTTGGTGGGACGGCTATCTGAGGCCGGTGCCGGCCACGCCCTCCACGATCTGCCGCTGCGCCAGCAGGAACACGAAGACCAGCGGGAGCGCGCCGAGGATCGCTGAGGCCATCTGCAGGGCGTTCACGATCCCGACGCCGCTGACCACCGTGCCGATGCCGGCCGGGATCGTCATCATGGTGGGGCTCGTCGAGGCCAGGAACGGCCACAGGAAGTTGTTCCAGGTCCAGACGAACGTGAAGATGGACACGGCCGCGACGGCCGGCCTGGCCAGCGGCAGGGCGATCCGCCAGTACCTCATCCACAAGCTCGCCCCGTCCACTTCCGCGGCCTGCTCCATGGTTATCGGCAGGCCGTCGAAGAACTTCTTGAAGATGAACACCGCGATCGGCGCCGGCACCTGCGGCAGGATCAGCGCCCAGTACGTGTTGATCAGGTGAGCGACCTGGAATTCGCGGAACAGCGGGATGATGAGGGCCTGCGGCGGGATCATGATCCCGGCCAGGATCGCCGCGTAGACGAAGGTCTTTCCCCTGAACCGCCCGCGGGACAGCACGTACCCGGCCATGCTCGTGGTCAGCACCGTCGCCGCGGTCACCACGATCGCGACAATGGCGGAGTTGATGTACCAGCGGCCGATATCGGTGGCGGAGAAGACCGAGCTGTACGCGGACCACGTGAAATGCGGGATGTTCCAGGTGGCCGGGATGGCGATGGTGTCGTTCTCTTCCTTGACCGACGTGTCCAGGGCCCAGGCGATCGGGATCAGCCACACCAGCGCCAGGGCGATCACCACGCCGGTGACGGTCCGGCCGAACAGTCGTGTCCTCCATTCCATGTCAGACGTCCCTTTCCTGCTTGCGGACCAGGGCCAGCCAGATGAACGAGACCACCAGGATCACCACGAACAGGATCAGGGATGCGGCCGACGCGTAACCGACCCGCTGGCTGGTGAACCCGGTGTCGTAGATGTACTCGATCGCGGTGCGGGACGCGTAGTTCGGGCCGCCGGCGGTGATCAGGTACACCTGGTCGAAAATCTTCAGCGAGGCGATGACCTGCAGGACCACCACCAGCGTGGTCGTCCTGCCGAGCATGGGAATCGTGATCCGCCAGGTTTGCTTCCACCGGCTCGCGCCGTCCAGCGCCGACGCCTCATACAGGTCTCGCGGGATGTCCTGCAGGCCGGCCAGGTACAGCACGAAGTTGAAGCCGATCGTCCACCAGACGGTGACGATGACGATCGAGTAAAGCGCCAGGTTCGGAGATGACAGCCAGCCAGGGGGGCCAAGGCCGAGCATGCTGAAGAAGCCGTCGACAAGCCCGTAGCCCGGCTCGTACAGCCACGCCCAGATCAGCGCGATGGTCGCTGACGGCAGGATGTAGGGCATGAAGAACGCCAGCCGGAAGAACCACTGGCCGTGGGAGATGCGGTTGACCACGATCGCGAAGAACAGCGGCAGGATGACTAGCGGCGGGGTGCTCACCAGGGTGAACAAGATGGTGTGCCACATGGCCTGCCAGAACCGGCTGTCCGAGAACAGCTCCCGGTAATTGCCCAGCCCGGCGAAGCTGCCGAGACCTGGCAGCACCAGGCTGGTGTTGAAGAAGCTCATCACCACGTCGTAGACCAGCGGCCCGATCAGGAACAGCACGTAGAACACGCAGAACGGGGCGAGCAGGCCTACGTTGCCCCAGCCGCGCCCGCGCTTGGGAGCCTTCTCCCCGGCCGCCGTTACGGGCGCCCGTACCGCCGTCGCCGTCATACCGGCACCGTCTCCTTAGACAGCGTTTCGAACGACTGCCGCATCTCCTGGTACGCCGCCTGCGGGCTCATGCCGCCCAGCATCAGGGTCCCGATGGCCGCCCCGGCGTAGTTCTCCATGTCCGACCCCGAGCCGCTGTACCAGGCGGGCGGGTCGTACACCGCGCGGTTGGCGACCGATTCGTAGTTGGACTGCGGCTTGAGCTTCGCGTAGGCGGCGGAATCGCGGACCGGCAGCCAGGCCGGGATGTGGCCTCCCTCGGCCCAGGTCAGGCTCTGGCCGAGCAGCGACCGGATCATGGTCAGCGACATGGACAGCTTCTGCGGGTCGGGCGACGGCTGCCGGGGGATGACGAACGTGTGCGAGTCGGCCTGGGCCACGTCGCTGCCGAACAGCGCCGGGAACGGCTGCATGCTGAACGGCATGTTGGCTGCCTGGAAGACGGCCACGTTCCACTCCCCCTCCCAGTACAGCCCGGCGGACCCGGCCTGGAACAAGGCGACGCCGCCAGGGGCGTCGGTGTTGGCGTTCATCAGGCCCTGGGTGGCCAGCTGGTAGATGAAGGTGAGCACCCGCGTCGCGAGCGCCTGATCGAGGACGACCTGCTTTCCGTCGCCGGCCAGGACCTTGCCGCCTGCCTGGCTGTAGAGGGTGTAGAAGAGCCGCCACGGGGTGGCCGGGTCGTTGATCTGGTCGCAGACGACCGGCGTCGCGCCCGTCGCCTTCAGCTTCCGCAGCACGGTGAGCATGGCGCCGGCGCCCGTGATGGGCGGCAGCTGGCCCGAACTGTCGAGCAGGCCCGCCTTCTGGCAGAGCCTGGTGTTGTAGTACTGCACGAACGGGTGGGTGTCCAGCGGAATGGCCAGCTGGTATCCGTTGACGTGGGCCTTGTTGAAGGCAAGCGGGGTGAAGTCCTGCGGCCGCATGCCGTGCGCGGCCAGCTGGCCCAGGCTGAGCGGGGTCAGCAGGCCCGGCGGGCCGAACTCACCGAGCCGGCTCAGGTGCATGATCGCCACGTCGGGCGGGCTGCCTGAGCGGATCGCCATGGCGAGCTTCGTGTAGTACGGATTGCCCCAGGTCAGGATCGTGGATTGCAGATTCACCCCGGGATGAGCTTGGACGTAACCAGCCTCCATGGTCTGCATGTGGGTCCCGTCCCCGCCGGTGAGCAGGTTCCAGTACACGAGCGTGGAGTTGTTCACCCCGGCGTCCGGGCTGGTGAACCCGGCGCCGAGGCCGTAGGTGCCGGCGCATCCGGCAGTGGCCAGTCCGGCCCCGAGCGTGGCGGCGCCGACCAGGAAATGGCGGCGGTTCATGTCAGGCTCACCTCCAGCACAGTGAATGAATGCGGCGCGAAGGTGACGTCGATGTGCCCGCCGGTCGCCTCCCGCTTGGAGCGGTGGACACGCACCGCGTCGGGATGCTCGACGCTGTTGACCGACTCCGGGCGGTCGCCGTTGACCTCGTGCACGGTCATCACCCCGGTCGCTTCGGCGTCCAGCAGCCGGATGCGCGTCGCGAGCGCCTGGCCGGGGTCTCTGTTGACCACGGAGACCGTCAGCCTGCCGCGACCGGGGTCACGGGTGGCGGCCACGTCGAGCAGCTGGAACGGCCCGACGTCGGCGACCCGGTGCGGCCAGCGGTCTTCGCCGCTGTCGGTATGGGCGTGGCTGCCTGAGTCGGTGATGGTGTCCAGCGCCACCTCATGGCTCGTCGTCGCCGTCAGCTGGAACGGGTGGTAAATGGCCTGGGTGAACAGGCCGTCCGGCGAGGTGACGATGGGGGCGATGACGTTCACCAGCTGAGCCAGGTTGGCCATCCGCACCGTACGGCACTGGCGGGTGAAGACGTTGAGATAGGTGGCGACGGCCAGCGCGTCGGCCAGGTTGTAGCGTTCCTCCAGCCGTCCGTCGTCGGTCCGGTACCAGACGTTCCACTCGTCGTAGGCCACCGAGACCTGGTGCTCGATCCGCTGCGCGTACCTGGCCCGGTCGATCAGCGCCCCGGCCACCGCCAGCGCGTGCTCGGCGTGGTGCGGTGCCAGCACGTTGGACCAGTAGTCCGCCGAGCCGGTGTACAGGTGAATGCTGTGCCAGTCGACCTCGCTGGCCAGGCCGTCGATGACCGTGCGATCCCAGTCGTCGAGCCCGGTCTGGCCGCAGCTGACCAGCGAAATCCCCGGGTCGAGCATTTTCAGGGACTTGGCCCAGCGCCGGGCCTGCGTCACGTAATCCGCCGCGGTGCGCTGGCCGATCTGCCAGTCCCCGTACATCTCGTTGCCCAGGCCCCAGCACCTGACGCCGTAGGGTTCGGCGTGGCCGTTGGCGCGACGGCGGTTAGCCCAGTACGTGTCGCCGGTGCCGTTGCAGTACTCGACCCAGGCCAGGGCCTCGTCCAGGGTTCCCGTGCCCATGTTGAGGCAGAGCACCGGCTCGACCCCGGCGGCAGCGCACCAGGCCATGAACTCGTCGGTGCCGAATCTGTTGGGCTCCTCGCTATGCCAGGCCAGTTCCGCTCGCCGGGGCCGGTCATCGGGCGGCCCGATGCCGTCGGTCCAGTGGTAGCCGGAGACGAAGTTCCCGCCGGGCCAGCGGACATTGGTCACGCCGAGATCCCGGACGGCCTCAAGCACGTCACCGCGGAAGCCGCTGGCTCTGGACCGGGGCGACCCCTCGTCGAACACGCCACCGTAGATACAGCGGCCGAGGTGCTCAATGAAGCTGCCGAACACCCGGCGGTCAAGCGTGCCAATCGGCCGGTCTGTCAGTACATCGATTCGGGCCACCGCTGCTCCTCCTCAGAGCGACCTCTGCCCGTTCATCGAGAATTAAACAGCTTCGGACAAAAACGTCCGGTCATAACCGTCCCGCGGGTGGCGATCCTGGTGCTACCCCAGCTGGTCGCGGCGGCGGGTCAGGGAGACGGTCTCCGCGGTGTTGCCCGCCAGCTCGATGGCCTTGTCGTACGCCGCGCGCGACTGCTGACCGCGGCCCAGCCGGCGCAACAGGTCGGCGCGGGTCGCGTGGTAGGCGTGATAGCCGGCCAGCTTGCCCTCGAGACGGTCGACGGCCGCCAGCGCCACCTCCGGGCCGTCAAGCTCGGCCACCGCGATGGACCGGTTGAGGGCGACGATGGGCGAGGAGTCGAGGCGGACGAGCTGGTCGTAGAGGGCGACGACCTGCGACCAGTCGGTGTCACGGACGTCGCGCGCGGAGGTGTGCACGGCGCTGATCGCCGCGAGGATCTGGTAGCGGCCTGGCGGCACGCCCGCGGCGGCGGCGGCCAGGCGCTCGCGCACCAGCCGGTGCCCCTCGGCGATCAGCGCCGCGTCCCAGGTCCCGCGGTCCTGCTCGCCGAGGGAGACCAGTTCACCGCTCGCCGACACCCGCGCGGCGCGGCGGGCGTCGGTGAGCAGCATCAGCGCTAGCAGCCCGGCCACCTCACCATCCTGCGGCAGCAGGGCGCGGATCAGGCGAGCGAGCCGGATCGCCTCGGCGGTCAGGTCGTGGCGGACGGGATCGGTGCCGGGGCCGGTCGCGAGGTAGCCCTCGTTGAAGACGAGGAACAGGACGGTGAGCACGCCGGAAACGCGGGCCGGGAGATCCTCAGCCGACGGCACGCGGTACGGAATGCGAGCCGCCTTGATCTTGGCCTTCGCGCGGGTGATCCGCTGCCCGATCGTCGTCTCTGGCACCAGGAAGGCACGGGCGATCTCCGCGACGGTCAGCCCGGCGACCATGCGCAGCGTCAGCGCCACCCGGGTCTCCATCGCGAGCGACGGGTGGCAGCAGGTGAAGATCAGCCGGAGCCGCTCGTCGTCGATGGCGCCCAGCGGCTCGGGCGGGTCGTCGGCGCGCATCAGCTGGGCCTCCCTGTGCTTGTCATCGCGCTTGTTCTCGCGCCGGATCCGGTCGATGGCCTTGCGGTTGGCGGTGGTGGTCAGCCAGGCGCCCGGGCTGGGGGGCACGCCGTCGGCCGGCCATCGCTCGACGGCGGTCGCGAACGCCTCGGCCGCCGCCTCCTCAGCGATGTCGAGGTCACCGAAACGCCTGGTCAGGGAGGCGACCACCCGGGCCCACTCCGCGTGGTGCGCCCGGGTGACCGCCTCCCCGGCGTCGGCCACGCTCACAGGACCGGCCGGACCTCGACCTTCCGGTTGCAGGCCTTCGACCCTGCCGCGGCCAGCTTGAGCGCCACGTCGAGGTCGGCGGCTTCGATCATCCAGAAGCCGGCGAGATACTCCTTGGACTCAAGGAAGGGCCCGTCGGTAAAGATCGGCTCGTCGCCTCGGTTGTCGATGACGGTGGCCGACCCGGGCGCCGCGAGGCCAACGCCGAAGACCCAGTGACCGTCGGCCTGGAGCCGGTCGTTGAACACGTCGATCGCGGCGTCCTCGTCCGGCGTGGCGAGGCCGGCACCGTCGTCGATCACGAAAACCATGTACCGCATCTTGGATCATCTCCTGTGGTTCGGGGTGCCCCGCTGGGCAGCCTCTCACCCCCGCTACGAACACCCCTGGCCCGATCCGACACCGTCCGCGGGATGTCTTTCAAGACTTTTTCTCGCTGGCGATGACCTGGATGGTCGTCAGGGCCGGATCGGCCGCGTAGGCGATACGACCGCCATCGGCGAGCGTCGTCTGAAGCGCGCTGAGCGCCGCTGCCGAGATCACCTCCCCCGGCGCGAGGACGGGGACACCCGGCGGGTACGGCGCGACCAGTTCGGCGCTCACCCGGCCCACGGCGGCCGCCGCGGGAACGGTCTCGTGGCGGGCGAAGAATGCGCTGCGGGGGTCGGTCGCGGTGACTGGCTCGACCGTCCACGCGGCGGCCGGGACCGCCTGCCGCGGCTCGCCGCGGTGCTTGCCGATCGCGGCCACCAGCGTGTCCACCAGGCGGGCGACCGACGGTTCGTCGTCCGAGAGCGTCACCATGGGGACCAGCACGTCACGGTCGGCCATTTCCAGGGAAATGCCGGCGGCGAGCAGGTCTGCTTCGACGGCGTGCCCGTGCGCGCCGGTGCCGGCGAGCAGCACGACGAGCTTGGCCGGGTCGACGCGGAGCGGCCCCGCGGGGTGCCCGCCCTGGCGGTCGGTCAGCACGGCGAGCCCCGGCACGGCGGCGAGCCGGTCGCGGGCGCCGCGCACCAGCTCGACGAGGCGGCCGACGAGGCCGCCGCCGTGGTGCTGCAGCAGCGCCCTGGCGGCGTCCGTGCTGGCGAGGATCGCCCCGGCCGGGCTGGTGGTGTGGCTGGCGTCGAAGCCGCGCTGCAGTCGGCCGGGATCGAGCAGACCGCCGGATCGCCTGGTGCGGGCGAGCAGCAGCGCGCCCTGGCTGCACGCCGGCAGCGTCTTATGCGCGCTGGTGATGAGGGCATCTGCCCCGAGGGTGAGCGCGTGCGGCGGCACCGCGGGCGAGAATCCGAAATGGGCCGCCCAGGCGGCGTCCACGACGAGCGGCACGCCGGCGGCGTGCGCGGCGGCCGAATGCGCGGCGATGTCGGAGCGCGTGCCGACGTACGACGGATCGCCGAGCACGACGCCGCACGCGCCGGGGTGCGTGGCGAGTGCCGCCTCGACGGCGGCGACGGGCACCGCACCGGGCAGCCCGGTGACGGCGTCCAGCTCCGGCCGGACCCACACCGGCCGCAGCCCGGCGAAGACGATGCCCAGCAGCAGCGAACGATGCAGGGTCCGGGTGACGATGACGTCTTGCCCGGGATTCCCGAGAGCGAGCACGGCGGCCTGACTGGCGTGCGTCGCGCCGCCGACGGACAGCCGGCACCAGTCCACGCCCCAGGCCGCCGCGGCTCGCTGCTCGGCCTGTGCCAGCAGCCCGCCGTCCTGCTTCATGGTGTCGAGGCCCCCGTACAGCGGCACATCACCGCGCACGACGTCGCCCACCAGGTGCGTACGCTGCTTGTGTCCCGGGATCGTGAACGGCGTCGCGGTGCCCGCGCGGACGGCGGCGTCGAACCGCAGCCAGCCGTCCAGCAGCGGCGCGTCGACCGCGAGACCGAGGGGATCCCGTGGGTCGTGCGGCTCGGGCGTCAGCGGTCCTGTCATGTTCCGGCTCGGGCCGCCGCTTCGGCGGACGTGACCACGGGGTACAGCTCGAAGCTGACCAGGTCGCTCCAGCGCTCGAACCACACGTCAAACAAGGCTGGGTCGCTGGTTTCCATGAGCTGGAAGCAGCGGTCCATGCCGCCCTCGTCCACCACCCAGCTGTCGACGTACGTCAGCCCCTCGGGCAGCATCCGGCCGCGTGCGGCGGCGCGCTCGTAAACCGGCCTGGGCCCTGACAGGTACCGCTCGATCACCATGTACAGCATGGGCACATTCTTGCTGAGTACATCCGCCTGCCGGTTCTCTACGATGGGAGCCGTGGTGGATCCGGTGGTCGCGGTGCGCGGGTTGCGCGCGGCGTACGGCAGCGTCGTCGTGCTCGAGGGCATCGACCTCACCGTCACCGCCGGCGAGATCATCGCGGTGACCGGGGTCAACGGTGCTGGCAAGTCGACGCTGCTGTGCTGCCTGGCGGGGCTCCGCCGTCCGGCGGCGGGCACGGTCTCCGTGCTCGGCGGGCCACCGCGCGACACCGCGGCGTTCTGGCGGGACGTCACACTGGTCGCCGACCAGCCGGCCTGGTATCCAGGTCTCACCGTGCGAGAGCTGCTCGAGCTGGTCCGGATGACCCACGAGCCGGTCCGCGGCTGGTGCCTGCCCGCCGACCAGCTCATCGAGATCTTCGGGCTCGCTGAGCGAGCCGACGCAAGCCCGCTCAGCCTGTCATCCGGCCAGCGGCAGCGGCTCTCCCTGGCGGCCGCGCTCGCCCGGCCAAGCAGGCTGCTGCTGCTCGACGAACCCGAGCAAAGCCTGGACGAGGGCTTCAGGCAGGACCTGGCGGCGCTGCTCCGCGATGAATACGCGGCTCGCGGCGGGACGGTCGTCATGGCCACCCATGATCACGACTTCGCGCTGGCGGCAAGCGCGCGCCAGGTGCGGCTCACCGACGGGCGCGTCGTGGCGGAGAGCACAAGGTTCCCCGATGCCAGCGGCCCAGCCAGCGCACAAGGCATGAGCGGATACCACCCATGACGGCCGGGCCGATGACCGCGCCCGGGCCGGCCGGAGTCGGCGAGACAGGTCCCAGTGTGGCGGCCATCAGGTCGTTCATCGGCAAGCGCCGCCGCCGGAGCTGGCTGGACTGGTACTTCGCAGGCTTCGCCCTCGCCATAGCCGCTCTTTACCTTTCTGACCTGCTGGCGACCCCGCTCGGCCGGCTGGGCGGCCCGGCGACCCACGCCGCGACGCAGGCCACGGCCGCCCAGGCAGTGGCCGGCGCTGGCCTGGTAATCGGGGCCGCGGCGGGCCTGCTGCTGCTTGCGCTGGCGCTCGGCCCGCTGGCGCTGTCCCCGGCCGACGCCTCCTGGCTGTTGCTTTCTTCGCTTGACCGGCGCGCCGTGCTCCGCCGGTCGGCGGTGACGGCCGCGATGCTTGCCGCACTGGCCGGCGCGCTGCTCGGCGTGCTCGCCCTGGCCATGGCGGGGCCTTACCTGCGGCCGGCGGGCGGTTCGCTGCCCGCGTCCTGGCTGGAGCTGTCCGCGCTGGCCGGCGCGGGGTGCTGCCTGGGCGCCGTGTCCACCGGGGCACTCGCCCAGCCGACCGAACGCCGCCGCCGCCTGGTGCGCGGCTGCTGCGCGGTCGTCGCCGTCCTGGCGCTGGCCGGAGCGGTGCTCGGCGAGTCGTCCGCCACGGTGGCGCACGCGATCGCCGCCGGATTCGGCGGGTTGTCCACGTCGGCGTTCGATACGGCCACGGTGGCCGGGCTCGGCTTTGCGGCCGTCGCCACGGCCGCGTGCTGGCGCCTGCTGCCGCGCTTCCCGGCCAGTGTGCTGCACACCGACTCGGCGCGCGCCGGGCGCGCTCTCACCGCGGCGGCATTCCTCAACCTGCCGCTGCTCGCCTGGATGGCCGAGGACGAGCACTGGCGCGGCCGGCTGCTGCCGTCCAGGCCGTGGCCGAAGCTCCCGCCCGCCATGGCTCTGGCCTGGGCGGACTGGCGCCGCCTCGGCCGCAGGCCCGGATCGCTCGCGGTGCTCGCCATCAGCACTGTGGCGCCCGGTCTCGTGGGCGCGGCAATGACCGGCCAGACGCGCGGCTACCTCGTCGCCGCCGTGCTGCTCGCCGGGGCGCTGGCGGCGGGCACGCAGGGCACTGTCGCGGCCAAGCGCGACCTGAACGACCCGGCGCTGCGCCGGATGCTGGGCGTGGCTGCCGGGTCCGCGCTCGCCGCCCGCGCCGTGCTGCCGGTGCTGCTGGCAACGGCCTGGCTGACTCTGGCGCTCACCACGGCGGCCGCGATCGGCGTGCTGTCCGGCTGGCTGTGGCCGCTGCTCGGGCTCGCCGCCGGACCGGCCCTGGCGGCGGCCGCTTTGCGGATGGCCCGCACCGCGCCTATCAACCCGGCCGAGCAGGGCTTCGACACCGCGATGGGCACCATATATCCCTGGATGATCGCCCGGGTGCTCAGCGTGCTCCTTGGCGTCATCGGCGTTTACCCGGCGCTGCGCGCGGTGCACGCCGGGCACGTCCATGCCGCCACCCTCCTCAGCCAGCTTGTGCTGACCGCGATCGTCCTCGGCGGTTACCTGGTGATCGCCAGCCGCCAGCCAGGCTGACGATCTGGGCGGTGTTCGGTCGTCATCGTGGTGCAGCTGTCGCGGTTGGCGCGACACTGGGATGGGAGGTAACGATCATGCGTTACGCGCTGCTCATGCACTACCGGGAGCCAGGCGAGGGCGAGATCAGCGAGGAGGCCCTCAAGACGGCCATGGAGGCGTTCGGCGCCTACGGCCGTGCGCTGGCGGCCGCCGGGGTGCTGCTGTCGGCTGACGTGCTCCAGCAGACGCCCGCGACGACGTCGGTGACCCGCCGGGATGGCGGCCTGCGGGTGGAGGACGGGCCTTTCGCCGAGACGAAGGAGGCGCTGGCCGGGATCTTCATGGTCGAGGTGCCCGACCTTGACGCAGCCATCGGCTGGGCCGAGAAGTGCCCGGGCGCGCAGTGGGGCGTGGTTGAGGTGCGCCCGACCGCGACCGCCTTCATCAACGGCGCGTGGACCGCCTGACGTCCGGTGACGGCGGCCGGGAAGCCGGCCCTGGCGCAGGCGGGCCAGGGCCGGCGGTCCGCTCTGCCGGCGTGGCGGCCCGGGACAGCTACGGCCGGCTGCTCGCCCTGCTGGCGGCCGCCACGAGCGACCTGGCCGCCGCGGAAGACGCGCTCGCCGACGCGTTCGAGCGGGCGCTGCGGACGTGGCCGGCCCAGGGGGTGCCTGGTAACCCCGACGCATGGCTGCTGACCGTCGCGCGCAACCGGCTGCGCGATGAGTGGAAGTCCGCGCGGGTGCAGCGGGCAGTCCCCCTCGATGCCGCCCCGGACACGCTGGGGCACATCGATGACGTCGACATCGACGCGATCCCTGACCGGCGGCTCGAGCTGATGCTCGTGTGCGCGCACCCGGCCATCGACCCGGCGATGCACACGCCGCTCATGCTCAACACGGTGCTCGGCTTCACCGCCGAGCAGGTGGGGCGGGCATTCTCGGTGCCGACGCCGACGATGGCAACGCGCCTCGTCCGGGTGAAGAAGCGGATCAAGGCCACCAGGATTCCGTTCCGCATTCCCGACCTGGCGGACCTGCCGCCGCGGATGGCCTCGGTCCTCGAGGCGGTCTACGGCACCTACGTCATCGACTGGGCGACCGGCCCGCAAGACCGCCAGCTGCCGTCCGAGGCGCTGCACCTCGCCGAGGTGCTCACCGCCCTCGTTCCCGGCGATCCCGAGGCGCACGGGCTCGCGGCGCTGATCGAGCTGTCGGCGGCACGAGCGCCGGCCCGGGTGGACGCGGCCGGGCGTTTCGTGCCGCTCGCCGACCAGGATTCTTCGCGGTGGAACCAGGAGCTGATCGCCCGGGCGCACGAGCACCTGCGGGCCGCGCACGCACGCGGGCAGCTCGGGCGGTTCCAGCTGGAGGCCGCGATCCAGGCCGTGCACTGCGCCAGGGCACCCGATGGCACGACGGACTGGCCGGCGTTGCTCACGCTGCACCGCATCCTGCAGGCGGTCGCGCCCTCCCTCGGCAGCGGCGTCGCGCTCGCCGCCGTCACCGCCGAGGCCGACGGGCCCGCGGCGGGGCTGGCCACGCTCGACGCGCGCCTGCTGGACGCCGGTCCGCCCGCCCGGCTATTCCAGCCGGCGAGGGCCACCCGCGCGCACCTGCTGGACCGCCTCGGGCGGACAGCGGAGGCCGTCGCGGCCTACGACAGCGCGATCAGCCTGACCCACGACGCCGCGGAACGCGAGTACCTGGAAGAGCGCCGCGACCGGGCCGCCCGCGTCAGCCGGTGACGGTGAAGTCCGCGAGGACCTTCGCCGCGTCGTTCGGTGCCGCTTTTGGGGGCACCGACTGGACGCGCCGGACACCTCGCAAGCCGGCGCGACTGGCGAGGCAGGTCAGCGGGCGAATTCGGTCGCGCGGGATTCCCGGACGACCGTGACGCGGATCTGGCCCGGGTAGGTGAGTTCCTCTTCCACCTGCTTGGCGATGTCGCGGGCGATCACCTGGGCCTGGATGTCGTCGACCTTGTCGGGCTTGACCATGACCCGGATCTCGCGGCCCGCCTGCATGGCGAAGACCTTCTCGACGCCTTCCTTCTCCGAGGCGATCTGCTCAAGGCGCTCCAGGCGCTTGACGTACATCTCCAGCGACTCGCGGCGCGCGCCGGGGCGGCCGCCGCGCAACGCGGCGGCCGCCAGGGTGAGCACCGCCACGACCGTGC
>Ga0335075_10003348_pt1 | contig 25477 bp, 24 predicted proteins | sample Lox_Sample_24_FD_206723 | JGI IMG/M metagenome (GOLD analysis project Ga0335075, IMG submission 206723) | Soil microbial communities from Loxahatchee National Wildlife Refuge, Florida, United States - Lox_Sample_2.4 | ecosystem: Environmental > Terrestrial > Soil > Wetlands | place: USA...
CGCGCGCGGCCGGCCAGCGCGCGATGGCCGCGTTCTCGTCCTACGCGCCCACGATGATCGGCGGCGCCGCCGATCTGGTCGAGTCGACCAAGACCGTGTTCGAGGGCGGCGGCGAGTACGCGGGCGTGCACACCGGGCGCAACATCCCGTTCGGCATCCGCGAGCACGGCATGGGCGCGATCGTCAACGGCGCCTGCGCGCACGGCGGGATCGTCAAGCCCTACGGCTCCACCTTCCTGACGTTCTCCGACTACATGCGCGGCAGCGTGCGCCTCGCCGCGCTGATGGGCCTGCCCGTCGTGTGGGTGTGGACGCACGACTCGGTCGCCCTCGGCGAGGACGGTCCGACCCACCAGCCGATCGAGCACTATGCCTCCCTGCGCGCGATTCCCCGCCTGTGGGTGATCCGCCCGGCCGACGCCAACGAGACCACCGTCGCGTGGCGCGTCGCGTTGCAGCGCAACGACGGACCCGTGGCGCTGCTGCTCTCCCGCCAGGGCATTCCCGTGCTCGACCGCGCGCAGGTGGCCTCCGCGGACGGCCTGGAGCGCGGGGGCTATGTATTGTGGGACTCAGATGGCGGACCCTCGGGGGACGGTGCTGGGGCCACGGTCCCCGAGCTGATCCTGATCTCGACCGGGGCGGAGGTGCCCACGACGCTGCGCGCCGCCCACACGCTCGCGGACGAGAGCATCAAGGTCCGCGTCGTCTCGATGCCGTGCATGGAGCTGTTCGAAGCTCAGCCCGAGGACTACCGCGGGCGGGTGCTGCCGACCGCGACCCGCGCGCGCCTGGCGGTCGAGCCGGGAGCGAGCATGAGCTGGTGGAAGTGGGTCGGCTCTGCGGGCGATGTGCTCGGCCTCGACCACTTCGGCGCCTCGGCGCCGGGTCCCATCGTCCTTGAGAAGTTCGGCTTCACCGACGCGAACATCGCCGCACGCGCGCGCGCTCTGCTGGAGCGCGATCGTGCGACTGCCACGACGAGTTGACGGAGGTCCATCCAGATGACACACGACAACCTGACCCCCATGCGGATGCTCTCAGCGCTCGGTCAGTCCGCCTGGATCGACTTCTTGTCCCGCGAATCCACACGCGACGGCCATCTGCAGCGGCTGATCGACGAGGACTCGATCGTCGGTGCGACCTCCAACCCGACGATCTTCCAGAAGGCGATGGCCTCAGGCGAGGCCTACGACGAGCAGCTGCGCGAACTGGACCTGGGGCTGTCGATCCGCGATGTGTACTGGACACTGGCCGAGCAGGACATCCGCGAGGCGTGCGATCTTTTCCGGCCGATCTGGGACGGCGGCAGCGGCCGCGACGGCTATGTATCGCTCGAGGTCGATCCCGGCCTGGCCTATGACACGCTTGCGACCTACCGCGCGGCCATGCACCTGCACGAGGTCGTCGACCGACCGAACCTGCTCGTCAAGATCCCCGCCACGACTCCGGGTCTCGCGGCGATCGAGGACGTGATCGCCAAGGGACACTCGATCAACGTCACCCTGATCTTCTCGCTGCGCCGCTACGAACAGGTCGCCGAGTCCTGCATTCGCGGGCTGGAGCGCCTAGTCGCCGAGGGCGGCGACCCGCGCACGGTCGCGTCGGTCGCGAGCTTCTTCGTCTCACGCATCGACACCGAGGCCGACCGGCGGCTGCAGGAGCTCGGCGGGGAGTACGAGCACCTGCAGGGCCGGCTTGCGATCGCCAACGCGCGGCTGGCCTACCAGCGCTACAAGTCGATCTTCTCGGGCCCCCGCTGGGAGTACCTGAAGTCCAAGGGCGCCACGCCCCAACGCGTGCTGTGGGCTTCCACATCCGTCAAGAACCCGGCCTACCGCGACACCATGTACGTCGAGGACCTGATCGGCCCGGACACGGTCAACACGATGCCCGAGGAGACGATCCGCGACTTCCAGGACCACGGCCGCGCCCGCCCACTGCTCGAGTCCGAGGTGGCCGCTGCGCACGAGCTGTTCGACCAGCTCGCCCGCGTCGGCGTCGACTATGAGGACGTCACCGACACACTCGAGCGCGAGGGTGTCGCCAAATTCTCAGACTCCTTCGACGAGCTGCTCGGCGCGCTGCAGGCCAAGCGCGCGGCGCTCGTCCCCGCCGCTGCCTGATCAGCTGTAGGGGATCGGGATCAGCACCACGATTCGCAGCGGGCCCGAGGGGAACGCTTCGGCGTGGAGGGTGAGCACGCGATAGGTCCGTCCACGATAGGTGTAGGCGCCGCTCGCGGGCACCTTCGCTCCGTCCAGTGGGCCGAGACTGTTCTTCACCAGCTCCTGGCCGGAGGCCGCGCCCGAGCCGTCGGAGCCCGCGCCGGGCAAGCGCATGTACATCAGCACGTCCAGCCCGGCGAGTCGTTGGGCTAGGCGCTTGTAGCCTTCGTCGTCCTGGATCGAGAGCACGACCGTGCCGATCCGCCGGCCGTGCAACCGCAGCGGCGCGCGCACCGGCGCGAGCACGTACGGACCGCCCACATCCGACAGCAGCCGTCCACCCGCGCTGACGCGCATGCGCACGATGTGCTCGTTGAGCAGCTTGTCGATCGCCACCCGCGTGGCTTCCGGTTCACGTGCGGCGACCGCCTGCAGCAGCGCCTGGTTGCGCTGCACGCGGCGTACCTGTACGAGCGCGTGCGGGCCTCCCTCGCTGGTGTAGATGAGCTTCGCCACGCGGCCGAGGGTGTTGGTGAGCGTGCCTTCGCGCGTGGGTGCGCACAACGGCGCGATCGAGGCGGGTGTGCGCAGAACGTACACTCGCAGCGGCCGACCTTCGGGATAGGCGGTGGCGGGCAGCCAGGTGTAGTCGTAAGCGATGCCCCTGACCGTGATCGTGCCCCGCTGAGCATCCGGTTCGCCGGCCGCGCCGGCGGGCAGCGCGAACGAGCCGCCGAGATTGCGACCGTCCGCCCGCAACGAGGCATCGCCCTGATCGATCCCATCCGTCTCGGCGATCAGCCCTTCGTCGGTCCACACGCTCGCCACGAACTTGGCGATCGGCGCGCCGCTCTGATCGACGATCGTTCCGTGCAGCGGCGCCAGCGCCGAGGGGGCGCCGGCGCTCACGAGAACTCGTTCGCCGGAACCGACACTGGAGCCCGAATCCGAGCTGGAGCCCGCGTGAGAGCCGAAGCCGGAGCTGGAGCCCACACCAGAACCAGAACCCGAGCTGGATACCAGGCCAGAACCAGAACTGGAGCTGGAACCAGAACTGGAGCTGGAGCTGGAGCCGGCCACGGTCACGCGCAGGCTGGTCAGGTGCCCGGTCGCGATCAACGCCTTCGCGGCCGCGCGCGCGGCGCGGGGGTCGTCGTGTTCGACCGCTTCGCGCAGCGGCCGTGAGTGTTCGACGAACACGCTCGCCGCGGCCGTGCGTTCGCTGAACACGCCCTCGTGGTACACCCGCGCGGCGATGTCGCCCAGCGTGTCGAGCACCGTGCTCGCGCAGGCGCTCGACACGGCGACTTTCATGCTCGCCGGCGCGAGCGCCGAGTTGGGAAGATCCGGATCGGCGCTTGCCCAACCGTCGATGTCGGCCTGCGCCAGGCCGTACCCGCCGGCTGTCAGAGCGGCCAGGGTCAAGCAGGCGAGCAGCGCGCGCCGAGGGCTCAGGTGCTTGGTCACAGCATCCACCATCCCCTCACATCCTAAGCGTCCGTTTAAGTTGCGGTGAGACTGTGCACATCGCATCTCGCTACCGTGCGTGACGGACGGCAATGAGCGAGAGGACGAACACGCCGCGACTGCGTCTGCGCCCCCGTCTTGGCGAGGGCCGTTCATCCGCTGATGACGCAGCGTTTGAGCACGTGCCCACGCCGCCCTCGGAGCGCGTGCACTGGCTGGTGGCGGGCGCGGTGGCGCTGCTGGGCGTTGCCCTGCTGGCCGCCGTGCTCAGCGGGCTGATCGGCGGCGCTGCGCCCGCCCCTGCGGCCGCGCCGCCGGTGCTGGTGGCAGCGGTCACACCGGCGCCGGCGTCGGGCTCTGGCTCCGGTGATGTTGAGGGCGTCGCAGGCGCCGGGTCGGGACATCGGGCCGGCTCGGGGGGCGTGTCGGCGGGCGTGGAGTCCGGTTCGGCCGTATCCAGCTCGGGCGCGTCCAGCTCGGCGACCGGTTCTGCCGGCGCCGCCGGGCACGCGGCGATCGTGGCGCACCCGTCGCCAAGCGAGCAGACCGAAGCGCTCTCGCGTCTGGAAGACCCGTTGCAGAGCTACGTGTCCACGCGCTGGCTGGAAGGTTTCTACCCGATCTACTCCGTCGCCCAGAGCGCGTTCGGCGTCAATTGGCTGCTGATCGCCTCGATCCACGACCAGGAGACTGCCTTCTCGACCGCGCCCTCCACCTACCACGGTCTCAACTACGCCGGCTGCTGCGGCGGCCCGATGCAGTTCAACGTCACCAACGGGGGTGCGGGCGCCCCGTCAACCTGGGATTTGTTCAGCGACTCCTATCTGTACGGGCGGCGGCCGGCCAGCTACAACCACATGACCGTCCACCACCCATCGATCTACGACGACTTCGATGCGATCATGGCGGCCGCGCACCTGCTCTCCACAGACGGGGCCACGCTCGCGCTGAACGCCGGCTCGTGGGACGCAGCCTATGACTACTACGGCCACGATGCCGCCGGGGTCACCTACGCCGATCAGGTGCTGGCCCGCGCGATCGGTTGGTCCCAACACGGGTTCTGCGCCAACTGCGGCCTGGAACCCTCGCTCGTCTCAGCCGTCTACGCCGCCTGGGGCGCTCCAGTATTGGCGGCGCTGGAAGCCGAAGAAGCGGCCGCGGCTCAGGCCAGGGCGGTCGCACGGGCGGAGCGCGCTCGGCGCCACAAGCGCTTACCGGGTCGGGCAGAGCACGACAGAGTGTGAAGGGATTGTAAAGGCGAGGGGTGTGTGTATGTCTTTTTGAGTTTTGATAACTATGGTATAGGCTTGATGATGGGCAGGATCAGGCCGCCTGAGCCTGGCCGAGCAGCTCGCCCGCGACGCGGTCGGTGGCCCCGCTCGTCCCGCCCAGCAACCGTCGCGATAGCTGGGCGCGGCGGAAGTACAGCGGCGCGTCGTGCTCCCAGGTGGCGCCGATGCCGCCGTGCACGGAGATCATCGTGCGCGCGGCGGTGTCGAGCGCGTGGCCGGCCACCGAACGCGCCGCGCTGGCCGCCAGCGCGAACTCCTGCGGCGCGCCCTTGCGCGCCCAGCCGGCGTAGTAAAGGAGCGAGCGACCGTTCTCCAGCTGGCGCAGCACCTCGGTCAGCGAGTGCTTGACCGCCTGGTATGAGCCGATCGCGCGACCAAAGGTGTAGCGCTCCTTGGCGTAGGCGACTGTGGTCTGAAGGGCTGTCTCTACGCTGCCCAGCGACTCGGCCGCGATCAGCGCCTGGGCGATGTACCAGGCCGCGATCAGCGACTCCTCGGGAGCGTCCAGCAGCACGGCGGGCGAGTCCTTGAACGAGACGTGTCCGAGCGAGCGGGTCGCGTCGTAGCGTACGAGCGGCTCGACCGTCACCCCGGGCGACTCGCTGAGGACCGCGACGCCCACCGGGCGGCCGTCCAGCAGCGCCACCCCGATCATGCCGCTTGCGCCCGGCGCGTCGGGCACGAAGGCGACGCTGCCGTTCAGAGTCACCATGCCCTGCTCGTCGCCGGGCGTGGCGCTCGGCAGCTGCGCGTGGGCAGAGCCGTGCGCGGGATCGGCGCTCCAGCTGTCCCGCACGTCGCTCGGCGGTTGTGCCGGCAGGTAGGCGGCGCGCCTCGCGCCACTCGCCACCTCGCCGATCCATGCGGCCGCGGCGGGAGAGTCGTTCAGGATCGCGCTTGCCGGCAGGTGCCCCAGCAGTCCCACGCCGGCCAGCACGCGCCCACACTCGCCGAGTACGAGCATCGCGTCGAACACGTCCAGACCGGCGCCGCCCTTGGCTTCGTCGATCAGCAACCCCGGCCAGCCGGCCTCGCACGCGGTCGGCCACAGGTCGGGTAACCCGGTAACGGGTGCCGAAGGGCGATCGAGCGCTGCCCGAGCAGCCTCGAGTGTCTTGTAGCGCGACAGCGCCCCGCGGGCGGCCTCACGCAGGAACTCCTGCTCGTCTGACAGTGCCAGGTTCATTATGCCGCCGCCCCTTCCTTGGACCGCAGCTCCGAGAACGGAATGCCCTTGTCCAGGCGCGGCTCGGGCGGCAGGCCCAGTACGCGCTCGCCGATCGTATTGCGCAGGATCTCTTCGGTGCCGCCCGCGGACTTCAGGCCGGGCAGGAACGAGATCATGTAGGCCCACTCGCTGTCGGTGGCCAGCGCGTCGGGGCCCTGTACGTCGGCGATCAGGTCGCCCGCGCGGATCGCGCCGTTGACGATCGTGACCTTCGCGAGTCCCGCCTCCGGTCCAGGGATCTGGCCCCGCTGCAGCGCTGTCAGGGTGCGGTAGCCGGTGAACCTGACGGCGAGCAGTTCGGAAGCGATCTCACCCAGGCGCTGGCGCACCTCGGGGTCGCGGCGGGCGTGCTCATCGCCCGCAATCGCCCTGGCGAAGCGGATCGAGTTGAAGCCGAGGCCCTCGCCGCCGAGACCGATCGTGACGCGCTCGAACATCAGCGTCGTCAGCGCCGTGCCCCAGCCGCCGCCGACTCCGCCCACGACCGCGCCGTCCTCGATCTGCACATCGTCGAAGAACACCTCGTTGAACTCCGCCTCGCCGGAGATCTGACGCAGGCCGCGCACGGTCACCCCGGGCGCGTCCATCGGCACGATGAACATCGTCAGGCCCTTGTGCTTGTGGGCGTCCGGGTCGGTGCGCGCCAGCAGCAGGCCGTAGGAGGCGAACTGCGCGTTGGTCGTCCACACCTTCTGGCCGGAGAGCAGCCAGCTGCCGTCGTCCTGATGGCGCGCGCGGGTCTGCACCGCCGCCAGGTCCGAGCCCGCGGCGGGCTCTGAGAACAGCTGGCACCAGACCTCGTCGCCGTGCAACATCGGGCCTAGATACCGGCTCTTCTGCTCGTCTGAGCCGTGAGCGATGATCGTCGGCCCGAGCATGCCCACGCCGATAGCGTCGAGTATGCCCGGCACATGCGCGCGTGCGATCTCCTGGTTGCAGATCACCTGCTCGATCGGCCCGCGCCCCTGGCCGCCGAACTCCTTGGGCCAGGTCACTCCCGCCAGGCCGCCCTCGGCCAGCTTGCCCTGCCAGGCGCGCCGCGCGGCGATGATCTCCTGCTCATCCTGCAACGCTCCCTCGCCTTGCAACACGGGGGCTTGCGCCTTGTGCCGCTCGAGCCACTCGCGCACCTGCGCACGGTACTCGGCCTGCTCTGGGGTGTCGTCGAGATCCACTTTGCCGTCCTCCGATCTGTGTTATGCCCTCTTGGTCCCGCCAGGACCCCATGCCGCCCGCTGGCTGACTGACCAGTCAATCACCTCCGGTACGGTACTCCTCCGGACGAGCAGGTGCGCCTCCGGGCGGGCGAGCGGGCGCGCTCCCGGGCGTTCTGCTCAGCCGTCCGTCAGACTCCGCCGGGGATCGGCGGTTCGGGGATCGGGTGCTGGTGGTAGACGTCGTCGAAGCCTTCGGTGAGCAGTTGCGCGGCCTGCGTGCCCGGCAGGGGCGAGTGCAGCAACACGACGCCCAGGCTGACCCCGTCCCGTGTGGCCGTGGCCACCAGACAGGGTCCGGCCGCTTCGGTGTAGCCGGTCTTCAGGCCGGTCGTGCCCGGGTAGCCGTAGATCAGCAGGGGGTTGTTGTTGTACAGGTACAGCCGACCGCCCTTGATCGGAAACGGCAGCGCCGCCGTGTCGGTGTGCACGATGTCGGCGATGCGCGGCTGCCGCAGGTCCACGTAAGCGAGCTCGGCCAGATCGGCCGCGCACGTGTAGTTGCCCTTGTCGTAGTAGCCCGACGGCGAGGAGTAGCGCGTGCAGCCCATTCCCAGTTGCGCCGCCTGTGCGTTCATGCGCTTGACGAAGTCGTTGACGCTGCCTGCCACATGCTGGGCCAGCGCGACCGCGGCGTCGTTGCCGGACGGCAGCAGCAGACCATACAGCAGCGTCTCCAGCGACACGTGGTGGCCGAGCGGCAGCACGCCCACCTTCGAGCCGGGCATTTCGACCGCTTCCTTGGTGATCAGCACGGGCGCATCGGGCGGGGCGGACTGCACCGTGAGCAGCGCGGTCATCATCTTCGTCAGGCTCGCCATGTGCAGACGGATGTATGGATTCAGCTGCCACAGCACCTGGCCGGTCTGCAGGTTGAACAGCAGTCCCGCGCGCGGGGGTTCGGGGAATCTGGTCCGCAGCGGATCCTGGGCGGGATCGCCGATCCCCGCGAGCGTGAGCGGCGGCGTTCCGAGCGGCAGGTCCTCTTGGGAAACCCGGGCGGACACGAGCCCCGAGGTGGAGGTGGTGGCGCCGGTGGCGTGAGCGGCGCCGGCAGCGTGGGTGTATCGGGCGGTGTGCCCGGCGTCGGCGGTGTGCCCGTGTTTAGAGGCCGAGGTCGAGTCAGAGCCATGAGCGTCATGGGTGTTGGCCAGCGCCATCACGACTGCGCCCACCAGGATTGCGAGTGCCACTGCCCCGATTGCGATCGCACGCCTGCGCGTTCGCCGACGGCGGGCGTCTTCGCGCCGGCGGCGACTCTGGTCGGGGGTCATGAACGGGGAGATGCTCATGTCTTGGGCTGATCGACGTCCCTCACTACGTCCTCTGCGACTACGTCCTCTGCGTACTCCGCTGTGTCCTCACTGTCTTCTCACACCGTCATCGCGGCCCTCACCGCGTCATCGCGGCCGGTGCAACATGGCGCCGACGATCCCGACCACGAGTAGTGCCAGCACGAGAATCGAGATCGCACTGGCCAGGGTAAACCCTTGATGGGACACAGCGTCGATGGTCAGGAACGCGAACCCGGATGCGAACACGGCCACGAGGGCCAGGATGATCAGGCGAGTGAAGATCGCAGCAGACTATCCATGTGCCGGGGAGCCACGACCGGCAGGGGTCGTCCGCCGGCCGGCCTCGACTCGCCGCGTCTCTTCGTGCCGCCGCGTCTCTACGCGCCCGTTGCGAGGAGCGGGTCCGTCTTGGCGGGGGACGGCTTGGCCGCCCACCCCACGTGTTGGTCGGCGTGATAGGAGGAGCGCACCAGCGGCCCGGCGGCGACGTGGTCGAAGCCGAGCTCGTACGCGGCGCGCTCCAGCGCGGCGAACTCGTCGGGGTGCCAGTAGCGCACGACCGGGAGGTGGCGCGCGGAGGGCCGCAGGTACTGCCCGACGGTGAGCACCTGCACACCGTGCTCGCGCAGGATCGCGAACGTCTGCACCAGCTCCTCGTGCGTCTCGCCCAGCCCGACCATCAACCCCGACTTCGTGACGAGGGCGCCCTCGCCGTACTCGCCTGCGAGCGCCAGCACGCGACAGGAGCGCTCGAACTGTGAGCCGCGCCGTGCGAGCGGGTACAGCCGCGGGACGACCTCCACGTTGTGGTTGAACACGTCGGGGCGCTCTGAGATCACGCGCGCCAGCGGCATCTCCTGGCCCTGAAAGTCAGGCGTCAGCACCTCCACCTGGCAGCCCGGCGCCTGGCGGCGAACCTGGCGGATGACACCGACGAACGCGCCCGCCCCCTTGTCGGGCAGGTCGTCGCGATCGACCGAGGTGATGACTGCGTGGCGCAGTCCCATGCGTGCGATCGACCGCGCCACGCGGGCGGGCTCCAGCGGATCGTTCCACGTCGGCCGCCCGGTTTTGACGTTGCAAAAGCCGCACCGGCGCGTGCACGTGTCGCCGAGGATCATGAACGTGGCGGTGCCGCGCTCCCAGCACTCGCCCACGTTCGGGCACGCCGCCTCCTGGCAGACCGTGTGCAGGTTCTCCTGCCTGATCAACTCGGAGAGCGCGCGATAGCGCGTGCCCCCGGGCGCCGGCACTTTGAACCACGGCGGCTTGCGCTCGCGCAGCGGCCTGACGTCCGCCCCCAATATGTTCAGCACGTCCGCGCCGCCGGGGTTGGCGCGCGAGCGGGTGGGGGTCCTCGCGGGGGAGTCGGGGGGAGCGATCGTGCTCACGCGGCCGCCATTTCGCGCTCGCGCAGTGTCGGGGCCTGCGACCGGGCCTCGAGTTGCTCTCGCCCGACCCACTGGACGGCTTGACCGTGGGCCGCCGCGAACCGTCGAGCCACCTCTACGCGCAGCTCCTCGGCGTCGACCGCGCCCGCCGGGTCCGGTAGCTCGTGCGCTAGGGAGGTCATCTGCACGTCGGGCAGGCCACACGCGACGATCCAGTCGAACGGCTGCAGGTCGGTGGTCAGGTTGATCGCGAACCCATGAGTCGAGACTCCGCGCGAGATGTGCACCCCGATCGAGGCGATCTTGCGCTCGGCGACCCAAACGCCGGTGTAGTCGGATCCCTCATCGCAACGCGACCGCGCCGCGATGCCGTGGGCGGCGAGGACCGCGACGAGCGCCGCTTCTATGCGGCGCAGGTGGACGCCGATGTCGGTGACGCGCATGATCGTATACCCGACCAGCTGGCCCGGGCCATGGTAGGTGACGCGTCCGCCGCGGTCGGTGTCGACGAGCTCGATTCCGCGCGCGCGATAGTAGGCTTCGCCCAACGCCAGCTCCTCGGGGCGCGAACGCCGGCCGCGGGTGTAGACCGGGGGGTGTTCGAGCAGCAGCAGCGTGTCGGGCAGCTCCCCGGCCAGGCGCAGGTCGCGAATGAGCAGTTGCAGCTGCAGCGCTTCACGGTAAGGGATCGTGCCGAGGTGACACACCCACAAGCCCTGTTCAGACGGGGACGGTTCAGTTTGGTTCATCGGCTGTGCTTTCAGCCTAGCTACAGCACCGCCGAAGCCTCGAGCGGCTCGCGTATGCGCGTCAAAAAACGAGCCGCGTCAGCTCCATAGAGCACCCGGTGATCGCAGCTCAACGTGAGCGTTGCAATGCGATGGACCGCCAGCCGACCGTCATCGAGCGCCACGGGTCTCGACCGCAGCGAGCCGATGGCGAGGATTGCCGTCTGGCCTGGAGGAACGGTCGCGGTAAACGAATCCACGCCGAAGGCGCTCAGATCGAACACTGTAAACGTGGCGCCGCTCAGCTCGGGCGGGCTGAGAATCCCTTCGAGTGCGCGGACCCGCAGGTGGTCGATCTCACGCGCCGTCTCCTCGACTGTGAGTCTGTCCGCATCGAACACGGTCGGCGTAACCAGCTCCGTCTCATCACCCGTTACCGCCACGCCGACGTTCACGCGCGAATGCACCAGCACGCGCCCGTCGCGATAAGTGGAGTTGACGCGCGGATGCTCGCGCAGCGCCAGCGCGCAGGCCTTGACGATCTCCCCGGTACACGTCGCCGGCGCGGCTTGCTCGGCGGGGGCACTGGCGGTGGCGTGTTCGTGAGCGGCTAGGCGACTCTCTAAGTCCACCTCGGCCCGCAGCGTCAGCTGCGGAATCGTCGCCTGCGACTCGGCCACGCGCCGGGCGAACGTGTGCTGGGCGCGCGTGAGCTCGATCTCTATCGTCTGTCCACGGGCGGTCGTGACTGTGTCGGCTCCGGCGACTTCAGCCCCGCCTCTGCCCGCGGGCGCTTCAGGCTCAGGCTCAGGCAGCGTGTCGAGCGGGGGATGGCGAGGCGAGCTGTCGGACATCGTCCTGCACGGTAGCCCACCGCTCGAAGAACTCCTCCGCGCGCAGCTGGGCGAGGTCGGTGCGCAGGGCGCGCGCCAGGCGCGAGGCGACCTGGGGGGCACAGTCCCAGAACAGCGCGACTTCGCCGCTGTCGATCTCCACGACCTCGACGTGGTCGACGCGGCTGGTGTCAGCCAGCGGCGCCGGCATCAGCCCGCCGCGCGTGACGATCAGCCGGTAGGCGCGGTTCGCTCGCATTTACCGCTGGCCCTCGATCCTCGATGCGTCTGAGCGTAGAAGGCCCGGCGATGCCGCAGCGTCCTCGACCGAACGCTCTCCGACAAACACCCTCGCACCAACTTGCACCGCCGGAACATAGCTCACGCCCACGACGGAAGCGGCGGTCGTCGCGGAGTGCAGCTGCTCGCGCACCGAGGCCATCTGCGTCGCCGCCAGTACTGCCTTGGGGTGCATCTCGCACGCCGCCGCGGCGATCAGCACGTTGTCTATATCGCCAAGTGAGCGCCCGCCCGCGAATGCCTGGCGAAACGCGGCCTGCGCGAACGGAACCGCCCGTCCGATCGACTTGGCGTATGTCGCGGCGAGCATCGCGATAGTGCTGTCAAACGGGAACGGGGTCGGCCAGCGCAGCGGCTGCAGGCCCAGCTCGCTCGCGCGCAGCTCGATCGCCTCGCGCCATGTGTCATCCGAGCGCTCGGTCTGGAGGCCCGAGTCATCGCTCGGGAGTCCGGCGCCATCCGTTCCCCCCAGCTCAGAGGCGAGCACCGGCTCCCACTCGAGCCCTGGGCCCAGCACGCCCACGATGCGCTCGGCCACGAGGTATGCCCTCGGGCTGGCCAGATCGAAGTAGAAGGCGGCCGGCGGACGCTCAACCGTGGATGAGCCAGCCATCCGCGGCACGTCCCGCCTCCATCACGGCCTCGGACAGGGTCGGATGGCCGTGGACGATGCGACCGACCTCGGCGAAGCCGCCCTCCAGCGCGCGCACGTTGACGAGCTCCTGGATCAGCTCGGTCGCGCGCGAGCCGACGATGTGCCCGCCGAGCAGCTCGCCGTAGCGGGTCTCGCCGACGAGCTTGATCATGCCGGTGCGGTCCCCGTAGACGATGCCGCCGCCGACCGCGCCGTAGGGGACCTTGCCGACGACCACCTCATAGCCCTGCTCGCGCGCCTGCGCCTCGGTCAGCCCGAACGAGCCGACGTTCGGTGTGCAGAACGTCGCGCGCGGAATGTCGACGTGGACGAGCGGGTGCGTGGGCAGTCCGGCGGAGTCCTCGGCGGCGATGATGCCCTCGTCGGAGGCCTTGTGCGCGAGCGCCGGCCCGGCGACGAGATCGCCGATCGCATACACACCGGGACGAGTCGTGCGCTGCGCCCCGTCGACCCGGACGAGGTCGCGCTCGTCGAGCTCGATGCCGGCGGCGTCCAGGCCGAGACCCTCGACGTCGGCGCCACGGCCGGCGGCGATCACCATGTAGTCGACCTCCAGTCCGACATCCTCACCGTGTGTGAACGTGACGCCGTGCTTGCCGCCCTTGGTATCTACGATCGCATCGCCGGTGTGGACGGTGATGCCCTGGCGCTTGAAACCACGTTCGACCAGACGCGAGATGTCGGCGTCCTCGCTTGGCAGCACGCGGTCGAGCATCTCCATCAGGCGCACTTCCGTGCCCAGGCGCGCGTAGCCGGAGGCGATCTCAGAGCCCGACGCGCCCGCGCCCACGACGGCCAGGCGCGCGGGCAGCTCGCTCAACGCCCACGCCTGCTCGGTGCCGATGATCCGGCCCCCGTACTCCACCCCAGGGATCGAGCGCCCCACCGACCCGGTGGCGAGGATGATTGTCGTAGGGGCATAGGTCTGCTCGCCGACCACGACGTGCCCGTCGGCGTCGAGCGCCGCGTCGCCTGCGATCGTGTCGATGCCATTTTTCTTGAACAGCCCGCCCACGCCGGAGGTGAGGGTGGAGACGACTTTCTCGCGGCGCGCCTGCACAGCTGCGAAGTCGACCTCTACGCCCTCAACCTTCAGCCCGTACTCGTCGGCCTCGCGGATCTCAGAGAGCAGGTCGGCCGAGCGCAGCACGGCCTTGGCGGGGATGCACGCGTAGTTCAGGCAGCGCCCGCCGAGCTTGTCGCGCTCGACCACGGCGGTCCGTTTGCCGAGCTGTGCGGCCCGAATCGCGGCGACATAGCCGCCCGGGCCCGAGCCGATCACGATCGTGTCGTAGGTGCTGTCTGTCATGGCCGCTCGCAGCCTATCGAAGCCCCCCGTCCTCTACGGGCGCCTGGATGCGTCCCATCACCCGCACCAGCTTCCAGAACAACCAACCCGTCAGCACGATCGATGCCAGGCACAGGACAGCTGCAAGAATCGTCGAGGCGACGACCAGCGCGAGGGAGGTCACGAGGAGCTGAAAGGCGAGCAGCGCCTGAAAGCCAAGCACTGCCCAGTAGCGCCGCCGGTACATCCCCACTGCCAGCAGCGCCAACACGCCCGCCAGGAACACGCCTCCGGGCAGTGAGCCGCCGTGACGGCTCAGGTTGTGGATCGTGAACGTGCCGATCACGATTGCGATAGCCAGCACGCCGGCAACCGCGACAGCCACCAGCAGCGGCGTGGGGCGCTCGCCCTCGTTCAGGGGTTGCAGGCTTGCGCGGGCGATCTCATCGCGGCTGGGGCGTACCGCACCCTGTGTCGGCGATTGCTCGCGCGCCGGCGATGTCGCGTGGCCTGTCTGCGTCGCGTCGGCGCCCGGCGTCTCTGTGTCTGCATCCACCTCAGGCCTCCGTCCGATCGCGATCGATCAGTGCGCGCAACTCGCGCGCCGCTTGTCCGGGGTCCGCGGCCTGCGCGATCGTACGCAACACGCACACACGCGTGGCGCCCGCGTCCAGCACTTCGCGGACGTTGCCCGCGTGCAGTCCACCGATGGCAAAGAATGGCACCTGGGCGTTGACGGCCGCGTAGCGGACGAGCTGCACTCCGACCGCCGGCCGGCCCGGCTTGGTTGGGGTGGCGTGTACCGGACCTACGCCGATGTAGTCGACTGTCCCCGCGACCGCCTGCGGGGTGACTGCATCGATCTCGGTGGGCGCGTGGGTTGAGAGTCCGATCAGCATGTCCTGACCGACCAGCTCGCGCACCTCCGCCACGGGCATGTCGTCCTGTCCAACGTGCACCCCGTCCGCCTCCGCCTCCCGCGCGAGGTCGGGACGGTCGTTGAGGACGAACAGCGCCCCGGCGCGTGCGCAAAGCGCCTGCGCCCGGCGCGCATGGGCGAGCAGCTGCGCGTCGTCGATCGGGTCCTTGATCCGCAGTTGCACGATGTCGACTCCGCCCGCAATCGCCGCCGGCAGCACCTCGGATAGCGGGCGTCCTCCGGGCGTGGCGTCACACACCAGATACAACCGCGCGACGTCGAGGCGCTCACGACGGTCGGTGGCGAGTTCGCTGGTGGGCATCGCCGTTGAGTCTGACAGCGGACTAGCATCAACCGTATGCCCGATCCCGCCACAGGCGCTGTATCCGAGGTGGCGATCGTGAACGGCGCCGATCCCGCACACGGCGCCGCGCGTGCCGGCGAGGCCGCGCCCGGCCTCGTGTCTGTGGGCGATCCCGACCACATCGTCGGCGCGACGCCCGACATGGTCATCGTCGGCGGCGGGATCGTCGGCCTGGCGACTGCCTGGCGCGCGCGAGAGCGGGGATTGTCGGTGACGCTGCTCGAGCGCGATGAGGTCGGTCAGGGGACCTCGCGCGTGGCGGCGGGGATGCTCGCGCCGGTGGCCGAGGTCGAGTTCGGTGAAGATGGGCGACGGCTGCTGGAGTTGGGGTTGCGCTCGGCGCGAATGTGGCCGGGGTTCGCGGCCGAGCTGGAACGGGCTACTGGCATCGACGTGGGGTTGAGACAGACCGGCACCCTGATCCTCGCCCGCGACGGGGACGAGGCGCGGGAGCTGGAGCGCCGGCTGGCTTACCGCGAGTCGCTGGGTCTGCGCACCGAGCGGCTGCGCCCGAGCCAGGCGCGCGAGCGCGAGCCGGGCATCGCGCCCACCGTGCGCCTGGCGATCGAAGCGCCGGACGACCACTCGGTCGACCCGCGGCGCGTCCTTGAGGCGCTGCGCCGCGCGTGCGAGCGCAGCGGGGTCGTCCTGCGCGAGCACGCCCGTGTGAAATCTCTCGCGCTCGACGACGCCGGCGAGCGCGTCACGGGGGTGATCCTCCCAGGCGAGCACGAGCCCCTCCCCGCCCGTGGGGTGGTGATCGCCGCGGGGCCGTGGAGCGCTGAGATCGGCGGCCTGCCCGCGCACGCACGCGTGCCGGTGCGCCCGGTCAAGGGCCAGATCATGCGGCTGCGCGATCCGGCCGGGCCGGGGCTGCTCACGCGCGTGGTGCGCTACGAGGGCGGCTACATCGTCCCGCGCGGCGACGGTCGCTACGTGCTCGGCGCGAGCGTCGAGGAGCGCGGCTTTGATCTGGAGCCGACGGCGGGCGCGGTGTACGAGCTGCTGCGCGACGCGAGCGAGCTGGTGCCGGGGATCGACGAGCTGCGCATCGAGGAGCTGTCGGTCGGCCTGCGCCCCGGCAGTCCCGACAACGTTCCGAGGATCGGCGCCGGCGCGCTCGACGGCCTGATCTGGGCCACGGGTCACTATCGCAACGGGATTTTGCTTGCGCCGGTCACGGCCGAGATCGTGGTGCAGGCGCTCGTGGGAGCGGGGGTGCTCGTGTGATCGTCAATGGCCGGCCTTCGGATATCCCCGCCGGTGAGACGGTCGTTGCGCTACTGCGACGTCTGGGCCTGGCGCCCGACGCGAAGGGGGTCGCGGTGGCCGTCGACGGCGAGGTGCTGCCGCGCGCGTGCTGGGATGAGTTCGCGCTGCCCAGGGATGCGCGCGTGGAGGTGCTGACGGCGATGCAGGGCGGATGAGACGTGGCGGAACCTGCTCCCACCCCTGTTCCCACGACGCTCCACAGCGGCGATCCGTCCCCGGGGAGGGCCGTTCCCACGACCACTGCATCCTCGCCGTCCGCATCGGCCACCCCCGCGCCCGACGACCTGGTCATCGCCGGGCGCACGTTGCGGTCGCGCCTGCTGCTCGGTACCGGGGGGTTTCCCTCGCTGGAGCTGATGGCGGGCGCGATCCAGGCGAGCGGGGCGGAGCTCGTGACAGTCGCGTTGCGCCGCGTGGATGCACGGGCGCGCGGCTCGCTGATCGACGTGCTCGCCCGGGCCGGTGTCGAGCTGCTGCCGAACACCGCAGGCTGTCGCACCGCTCGCGACGCGACCCTGACGGCCAGGCTCGCGCGCGAGGCGTTTGCGACCGATTGGATCAAGCTCGAGGTGATCGGCGACGAGGACACGCTGCTGCCCGATGCGCCCGAGCTGCTGCGCGCCGCTGAGGAGTTGGTCGACGAGGGGTTCGTGGTATTGCCCTACACGACCGACGATCCGGTGCTGGCCCGGCGCTTGGTCGACGTCGGCTGCGCCGCGGTGATGCCGCTGGGCTCGCCGATCGGCAGCGGCATGGGCATCCGCAACCCCTACAACATCGCGTTGATCCGCGAGGCTGTCGAGGCGCCGGTGGTGCTCGACGCGGGCGTCGGCACGGCCTCGGACGCGGCTCTGGCTATGGAGCTCGGCTGCGACGCCGTGATGGCGGCCTCGGCGATCTCCCGCGCGCAGGACCCGGTGCGCATGGCTCGCGCGATGCGCCATGCGGTGCAGGCGGGCAGGCTGGCATACGGCGCGGGTCGCATCCCTCGCCGCACTCACGCCAGGCCCTCGACGCCCGTAAAGGGTCTGCCGGACTTCGGTTAGCCGTCTACCCGACCATTTCAATTGTCTCGCAAGAACAGAGAGAGGAGGGCCCCGGAGGGGGGATCTCACGTCCCTACCGAATGGATGAAGGGGTGTTCCTGGATGAAGGGGTGTTCCGGCAGAGTCCTACCCGACCACTTCAATCGTCCCGTTCATCGTGACCGGATAGTAGGTGCACTCGTAGTGGATCGTGCCCGGCTTGGACACGTGCAGCTCGAAAGAGCCGCCTTCGCCGAAGTCGGGCGATTTGAACGTGTAAGCGCCGCCGACGCTCGAGACGTTGCACTTCTGAGGGTCTTCGTTGACCCACCTGATCGTGCTGCCGACCTTGGCACGGACGGTGTCGGGGTCGATCGCGATGTTGCGGTAGGCGATCTGCACGGTGCCGGATTTAACCGGTTCGGAGGATGAGGGGGAGGCGAACTTGGGGGTCGTATCGGCTTTGAGCCCGCCTGAGGATTTCGCGGCGGGCGAGGTCGACGAGGACGGGGAGGAGGACGAGGTCGTCGTGGTCGTGGCGGTGCTGCTCGATCCGCTCGATCCGCAGCCCGCCGCCAGCAGCAGGGCGCAGCAGGCCGCTGCGAGTCCGGGCGTGACTTTGCTCATCTGCACGTTTCTCTCCTCCCGCGTTTGACGTTGCCGGCACAGCCTAATGAACCGCGCGCGCCGCGGACGCGCTCGGAGCGAGCCCCGCGACCGTGACCTAGACTGGCCCGTCCATGCCACGCCATCTGCTCACCGGTGCCGAGCTGACGCGAGCCGAGCTGGACGCGCTGCTCGATCGCGCGCTCGAGCTGAAGGCCGCGCCGCTGTCCTCGCGGGCGCTCGCCGGCCAGAGCGTGGCGCTGATATTTCAGAAGCCCTCCACGCGCACACGCGTGTCGTTTGAGGTCGGGATCGACGAGCTCGGCGGCCACGCGGTCGTGCTGCGCTCCGACGAGCTGCAGCTCTCGCGCGGCGAGGCGCTGCGCGACACCGCTTACGTCCTGTCCCGCCACGTGAGCGCGGTCGGCGTGCGCACGGGGCCGGACGCGATGCTGCAGGAGCTAGCCCGGCACAGCGACGTGCCGATCGTCAACATGCTCACCGCCCTGCACCACCCCTGCCAGGCGCTGGCCGATCTGCTGACGCTGCGCGAGGCGTGCGGCGCCTTGGAGGGTGTCAAGGTGGCGTATGTCGGCGACGGCAACAACGTCGCGCGCTCGCTGGCGCTGCTCGGGTCGATCGCGGGCATGCATGTCGCGGTCGCCTCGCCCGAGGGCTATGCGCTCGAGGATCTCGACGGCATAGCCGACCTGGCGGCTCGCGCTGGCGCCGGCGACGCGGGCGGGTCGGTCGCGGGCGGATCGGGTGACGCCGGTGCGGCCGGCGCCGATGGAGCACGGGGCAAGGTGACGCTGACCGACGATCCCTATGAGGCCGTGCGCGACGCCCGGGCCGTGTACACCGATGTGTGGGTGAGCATGGGCGACGAGGAGAGCGCCTCGGAGCGTAGGCGCGCGCTGGCCGGTTATCGTGTCGACGACGCGCTGCTCGACGCCGCCGCGCCCGGGGCGTTTGCGATGCACGACCTGCCCGCCCACCCGGGCGAGGAGATCTCCGCCGAGGTGCTCTACGGGCAGCGCCAGCGGATCTGGGATCAGGCCGAGAACCGCCGGCACGCGCAGAAGGCGCTGCTCGAGATGTTGTGCGCGCCGGCGCATGACGAGCCTTCCTCATGAGTGTGGACACCGATGCGGCGTCTGGGATCTCGCCACCCGGGGAGCGCCCCACCCGTCTGCACCTCGGCGATGAGCTGGAGCTGCAGATCGACTCGCTCGCCTACGGCGGCGAGGGAATCGCGCGGCTCGGCGAGGAGGGGTACGTGGTGTTCGTCGCCGGCGCCATCCCCGGGGACAGGGTGCGCGCGGTCGTGTACAAGCGCAAGCGCTCCTACGCCCACGCCCGGGCCGCCGAGATCCTCGAGCCCAGCCCCGAGCGCATCCCGCCGCGCGCCGATCATCCCGGCGTGCCCTGGCAGGTGTTGCCGTACGAGCGCCAGCTGCAGATCAAGCGCGACCAGGTCGCGGAGGCGTTGCGGCGGATCGGCCACCTCGACGGGTTCGAGCTCGAGCCGATCGTGCCCGCGATCGAGCAGTGGCGCTATCGCAACAAGCTCGAGTACTCGTTCGGGACGAGGGATGGGAATCCCGCCCACCCCGAGCTGGTGTGCGGGTTTCACGCCTCCGCCGGCGGCATGCGGGTGGTGCCGATCGCAGACTGTCTGCTCGCCTCCGAGCTCGGCAACCGCGCGCGCGAGGTGGCGTTGGGCTGGTGTCGCGAGCAGGGATTGACCGCGTGGGAGCGCAGCGGCGGCGGCCGCGGCGATGAGCGCAGCGGGCGGGTGGGGCCCGATCGGAACGGCCGCGCCCGGCTGCGCAACCTGGTCGTGCGCGAAGGCCGGCGCACCGGCAAGCTGCAGGTCCGCCTCGTCAGCACCGACGGCGAGCTGGACGCAGGCGATCTGGCGCTGACGCTGGCCGGCGAGCTTGGGGAGAGCCTGAGCGGTGTGTTGTGGACGCGCACGCGCAGCCTCGCGGAGACGACCGCCGGCGGGGATACAGAGCTCGTGTGGGGCGCCGCGGAGCTGCCCGAGCGCCTGGGCGAGCTCGAGCTCGAGATCTCCGCCGAGGCGTTCATGCAGACGAATACCGAGATGGCCGAGGTGCTGTACGGGATCGTCGCCGAGTACGCGTCGCTGCAGGGTTGGGAGCGCGTGTACGACCTGTACTGCGGCATCGGCACGATCGCGCTGACCCTGGCGCGCCACGCGGGCGAGGTGTACGGGATCGAGCTCCTCGAGCGGGCTGTCGCCGATGCGATTGCCGCCGCGGGGCGTAACGGGATCGCAAACGCCCACTTCTATGCCGGCGACACCCGCCTGGCGCTGCCCGAGCTCCTGACGCGCGCTGGGCGCCCCGACGTGCTCGTCGTCGATCCCCCACGCGCGGGGCTGTCGCGCAAAGTCGTGCGCCGCATCGTCGAGGCCGCCCCCAAGCGCATCGTGTACGTGTCGTGCAACCCCACCACGCTGGCCCCAAACGCGGCCGAGCTGGTGCAGGCGGGGTGGGGGCTGAAGAAGGTGCGCCCCGTCGACATGTTCCCGCAGACGCACCACATCGAGTGCGTGGCTCTGTTTGAACGCCAGTAGGCTGCGTGCCTATGCGCGCTGCCACCATTCGCGACAAGGAGATCGTGATCGAGGAGCACCCCGATCCGACACCCGGGACCGGGGAAGCGCTCGTGCGCGTGCGTGCGGCGGGACTGAACGGAGCGGACATGATGCAGCGCCGCGGCCTGTATCCCGCGCCGCCGGGCTGGCCGCAGGACATTCCGGGGATGGAGCTCGCGGGCGAGGTAGTCGCGCTCGGCCCCGGCGCGACCCGGTTCGAGCAGGGCGATCGCGTGATGGCGATCGTCGGCGGCGGCGCCCAGGCGGAGCTTGCGATCGTGCACGAGCGCTGCCTGATGCCAGTCCCCAAAGCGCTGGACTGGCCGCAAGCGGGTGGACTGCCGGAGGTGTTCACGACGGCTCACGACGCGCTGTTCGCCCAAGCGCAGCTGCGTCCCGGCGAGCGGCTGCTGGTGCACGGCGGCGCCGGCGGCGTGGGTGTGGCCGCGATTCAACTGGCTAGTGCCACGGGCGCGCGGGTGACGGCGACCGTGCGCGACGAGACTCTGCGCGCGCAGGTCGCGGCGCTCGGCGCCGAGGCGATCGCGCCCGAGGGGTTCGGCGAGCATGGACCGTTCGACGCGATCCTCGAGCTGGTCGGCGCGCCCAACATGCCCGACAACCTGTCCTGCCTTGCGAGCGGCGGGCGGATCGTCGTGATCGGGGTGTCCGCCGGCGCCAAGACCGAGGTCAACCTGCTCGCGCTGATGGGCGCCCGCGCGCGCATCCACGGATCGACCCTGCGGGCGAGACCCCTGGAGGAGAAAGCCCTCGCGGCCCGGCTCATCGAGCGGGAGGTGCTGCCCCTGTTCGAGTCGGGCGCGCTGACCCTCCCAATCGCCGCGACCTACCCCCTGGACGAGGTTGCCGCGGCATATGAGCGCTTCGCGCAGGGCGGCAAGCTGGGGAAGATCGTCCTTGTCCTCGATTGAACCCGCACATGTGCGGGTTCACCGGGCGGTGCATGCACCGCCCGACCTGACGGCACATGTGCCGTCAGGAACAGCGAAGTGAGCAACGGGCGAGGCGTCAGTACGGCGGCTGTGCCGCGTACCAGTCGCCGAGCACGCGAAACGCCGCCCAAAACTCTCGCTTTGAGTCGGTCTCATCCAGCGAGTCGTCGATGTTGGGGACGTACAGCGCGTCGATCATCGGCGTCAGCCGCTGGATCTCGCCAAGGCGCGGGGCCAGCTCGCGACCGAGCGGGATCTCCATCTCGCTGAGCGCGGCCAGCGCGTCGGGGCCCATCACGACGACGATCTTGGGCTGCACGATCGCGATCTCCTCGACCACCCGCCCCATACAGATTGAGATCCCCGCCCACCCCTCGGCCAGCGCGGGGTCTGAGAGCGGGCACTTCACGCACAGCGTCCCGTACACCGCCAGCGGGTCGATCGACAGCCGCTTGAGCGACTTCATCAGCGCGCCGCCGGCGCGGCCGTAGAACGCGACGCCCTCCTCGATCTCCGAGGGCATCGGGGCGTACTTGAGCAGCATCACATCCGCCTGGGGGTGTCCGGAGCCGAGCACGGGCATCAGGTTGCCGCGCGGGCAGTGTTCGCAGGACTGCAGCTCGCGCGTGACCGAGTTCAGCTCGCGGATGGCGCGCTCGAGGTACTTCTCGCGGATCTCATCGTCGGTGATCGGCATCGACCCGCAGTGTTTTGACGGCGCGCCCGCTTGTCCTTGGCGCTGCACCGCTACTTGCGCGTGTCCCTCGCCGTCCGCCGGCTCGACGTTGGCGTCTCCCGGCAGGTTTCGGCAGGGTTTGGCCGCTGCGCCCGTCTGGCTCGTCATCGCTCTCGCTACCGCCGCGATCCGCCCAGCGCGCGCTTGACCCGCCGTGCGCGGCTGGCGCGCCGGGCCGAGGGTGGAGTCGCGCGGGTCTGCAGGAACTTGAGCGCCTGCACGTACAGCAGGCTCGTGGGGCGCGTGAGGATGTCGGCGTCGAGCAGCGACTGCATGAACTCGGCGGGGCCGTTGAACTCGCGCATCCTGATCCGCACCGAGCCGAGACCCTGGGCGACGTGGGCGTCAGAGCCCGCGCCGCCCGGGATGCGGTACTTGGCGGCAAACCGCGCAGCCTCGTCGTTGAACGCGCCGATCGCCACGCGCGCGTTGAACACCTCGATCGCGTCGATGTCCTGCACGACCGGCAGCAGGTGCTCGTAGTCGGGCACGGAGTGCATGCGGTCAAACGGGTGGGGCACGTACGCGAGCCCGCCCTGGCGGTGGATCTCGGCGATCGTCCGCGGCAGCGTCAGTCCTCGTGGGATCAGCTCCTCGATGAACAGGCCGATCACCTCGCCCTGCTCGGCGGTCTTGATCTCCTCGCCGACGATCACCTGCACGCCGATGTCCAGCTCGCGTGCCCGTTCGCGCGCGGCCAGCGCACCAGAGATCTCGTTGTGGTCGGTCACCGCGATCGCGCCAAGGCCCCGTTCGCGCGCTGTGGCGAGCAGCACCTCCACGGGCGTGGCGCAGTCGTGAGAGTGATCGGTGTGCATGTGCAGATCCACGTCGATCAGTCGTCGTCCGGCCAGGCGCCGCCGCAGCGTGGGGTCGCCGTCGGGGTCGTGCCGGCGCGCGGTCAACTCGCGGTAAACGCGTTCGAGCTCGTCGGCATCCGCGCGGGCGCCGGCCTGCGCGCCCGCATCGTCATCGGTCATGGCTCGTGCCTGCGCGTCCGTGTCGTGGCTGGCTTGCGCGTCGTCCCGAACGTCCGCCCGCGCGAACCCGTCGATGCGCGCGTCCAGGCGCCCGTGCAGCGTGTCCATCACGCGCCGTCCGACGAGCGTGGAGATGACGCCGCGCTCACCGGTCGCGTGAAAGGAGCCGACGTTCAGCGCGCGCGAGTGGCGCAGCGCCGCGGCGGAGGTGCTCGGCACGAACGGCTCGTGCACGTGCACGATGTCAAGCGGAGCGGTGCCCATCAGTTCCTCGATCGTGCGCGCGACGTCGATCGGCAGGGCCGGCGGCCGCCGGGTCAAGGGGCGCGCGCCGTTGCCGGAGGTCAGGCTCGGCACGTCCAGCACCTCGCCGACCGCGATCACGCCCGGCGCCCCCCCGTCCGTGCCCGCCAGCAGCGCGTCGGGCCGCCCGCGTGCTGCCCACAACGCCCGCCGTGAGGCGCGCACCCGCTCCTGCGAGCGCGACGGCGCCACCACCAGCACGCGATGACCGCGCCGCGAGAGCTCCGCGGCAACCGCGGCGATGCGGGCATTGAGAGGGTTGTCCTGCGCCTCCCACGGATACGGGGTCACGTGGGCGATCGCGAGCCGGGCAGTCATCAGCTCGTGCGGCCGGCCACCTTTCGCGGCCGCGCAGCCGGTTTGCCCTCGGGCCTGCCCGCGTACTTGGCGATGAACTTCTCGGTCGCCTCGCGCGCCTGATCGTCGGGGCGCTGGGTGTGCGGGGACTTCATCAGGTAGGAGCTCGGGCCGTCCAGCTGTCCTGAGACGCCGTGGTTGAGCGCCAGCTTGCAGCAGCGCACGGCATCGATCACGATGCCGGCTGAGTTGGGCGAGTCCCACACCTCGAGCTTGAGCTCGGCGTTCAGCGGCACGTCCCCGAACGCCTGACCCTCGAGGCGGATGTGCGCCCACTTGCGGTCGGTCAGCCACGGCACGTAATCCGACGGCCCGACGTGGACGTCGCGAGCTGGCAGCTCGTTCTCCATGATCGAGGTCACTGCGTTGGTCTTTGAGATCTTCTTGGACTCCAGTCGCTCGCGCTCGAGCATGTTGTAGAAGTCCATGTTGCCGCCGACGTTCAGCTGCGAGGTGTGCACGATGTCCACGCCGCGGTCGCCGAACAACCTGGTCAGCGCGCGGTGCACGATCGTCGCGCCGACCTGGGACTTGATGTCATCGCCGACGATCGGCAGACCGGCCTGCTTGAAGCGCCTGTCCCAGTAGTCCTCGCGCGCGATGAACACCGGAATGCAGTTGACGAACGCGCACCCGGCCTCCAACACCTGCTCCACATACCACTTGGTCGCCTGCTCGGAGCCGACTGGCAGATAGGAGACGACCACGTCGGTGTGCGTCTCCTTGAGGATCTTCACGATGTCCGCGGTCTCGCCCGGCGCCTTTGAGATCTTTTCCTTCAGGTACTTGCCGAGCCCGTCGTGGGTCATTCCGCGATACACGGGCACCCCCAGCTTCTTGGGCACGCCGCGCGCGCCCTGCGCGAACTTGATCGTGTTGTTCTGCCCGGCCCAGATCGCCTGCCCGAGGTCCTTGCCGACCTTCGTGCGGTCGATGTCGAACGCCGCGGTGAACTCGATGTCGCGCACGCGATAGCCGCCGAGATCGACGTGCATCAGGCCCGGCACGCGCTGGGAGGGGTCGGCGTCGCGGTAGTAGTGCACGCCCTGCACGAACGCATTGGCGCAGTTGCCCACCCCGATGATCGCCACGCGGACCTTGTTCTGCTGGTAGCGGGCCCTGCCGTTCGTGGACGCTGCGCGCTGAGCGGCTCCGTTGCCGTTGCTGTGCGATGGGGTCACGTTGAAGAAGTTCCTTCCTGAAGACTGGTGAGTCCGGCCGAGCACAGCCCTGTGTCCAGGGCGCGGCCGGATGCCGGCCGGCGCCGGACTCGTGGACCTCGAAGGTTACCCCGCCGCGTGCCCGCGGTCACACCGGGGCCGACAGCGCGCGCCTGACGTGCGCGATGCGCTGGCCGACGGTGATGACGCTCAGGCCCGCCAGCACGTACACCGCCGGGGCCAGCAGCTGGAAGTCCCCGAGCGAGGCGCCGCGCGCGAACAGCAGCCCGATCGAGAGGATCACGACGCGTACCGGC
>Ga0335075_10003349_pt1 | contig 25476 bp, 21 predicted proteins | sample Lox_Sample_24_FD_206723 | JGI IMG/M metagenome (GOLD analysis project Ga0335075, IMG submission 206723) | Soil microbial communities from Loxahatchee National Wildlife Refuge, Florida, United States - Lox_Sample_2.4 | ecosystem: Environmental > Terrestrial > Soil > Wetlands | place: USA...
CCGGGTCATCCCCGCCTCGACCAGGTTGTAGCTGGCGTCGAGTTCGGCACCGTAGGCGCGGTAACCCTTCTCCAGCCGGCCAGTCGTGCCGTAGACGCCGATGCCGGCCGGCACCATGCCGTAAGCAAGGCCCGCGGAGAAGAGCGCGTCCCACAGCTTGGCGCCCTGCTCGAACGGCACGTACAGCTCGAAGCCAAGCTCACCGACGTAGGAGATGCGAGACGCCAGCACGGTGATCCCGTCGGCCTCGATGTCCCGGCAGGTCCCGAACGGGAACCCGGCATTGGAGATGTCGGCGTCTGTGAGATGCCGCAGGATGTCCCTGGCCTTAGGCCCCCACAGGCCGAAGGTCGTCCAGGCCGAGGTCAGGTTGGTCACGGTGGCGGAGCCATCGTCAGGCAGGTGATCAGTGATCCATTTGAGATCCATCATCCCGGTAGCGCCACCGGTCACAACCCGGAAGTGGCGCGGACCGAGTCGCATGATCGTCAGGTCAGCCCGGAACCCGCCGGCATCATCGAGGAACGAGGTGTACACCACCCGGCCGACCGGGACCTGCAGCTGCGCCACTGCGAGCCGCTGCAGCGCCTGCAGCGCTCCAGGGCCGGTGACATCCAGCACCGCGAAGGCCGACAGGTCGAACAAAGCGGCACGCTCGCGCATGGCCAGGTGCTCGGCGTTGATGATCGGAGACCACCAGCGGGACTCCCACTCGCTGCCCCGGTCCATCAGCTGGCCGGCGTACCGGCCGAGCAGGTCGCGGTTGTGCTCGTACCACATGGGCCGCTCCCAGCCCGCGGTCTCATGGAACACTGCGCCCAGCTCGCGCTCTTGCTGGTAGACCGGACTGACCCGCACCGGACGGCCGGACTCCCACTGCTCGGCCGGATGCACGATCCCGTACATCTTGTTGAAGCCCTCGCGCGCCCGCGCCGTCACATGGGCGGTGGTGCGCTGATGCGGGTAGAAGCGGGAGATGTCGGCCTCGTGAATGTCAATCTCCGGTGTCACACCGCTCATCCACTCGGCGACTGCCCGCCCGATGCCGGGACCTTCCTTGATCCAGCTCGCCGCGACCGACCACAAGCCGGGTACCTCCGGCGTCTCCCCCAGCGCCGGGTGCCCGTCCGGCGTCATCGAGATCAGCCCGTTGATCGCGTACCGGACGCCGGCCCGCTCGTCGCCGAGCAGCTCGGGCATCAGCTCCAGTGCGAGCTCGAGCTGCGGGTCGAAGTCGTCGGAGGTGAACGGCATCTCGGTCGGCGACAGGACCGCTTCCTCGATCGACGGGATGTCATCAGGCGCCACGATGATCGGCCGGTGCGCGTACGAGCCGACTTCCATGTCGCCACCGTGCTGGCGCTCGTACATGTTCTCGTCGACGTCCCTGACGATCGGGTAGCCGATCTCGCCCTCGGTGCCGTCGAACAACGCGATCGGCCCGACGCTGATCATCTGATGCACGATCGGCGTGAGCGGAATGCGGGCGCCCGCCATCCTGGCGATCCGCGGGCTCCACACGCCGCAGCAGATCGCGACGACGTCGGTCGCGATCTCGCCCCTGGTAGTGCGCACGGCCGCGACCCGGCCATCGGGCGACTTGTCGATGCCGAGCACTTCGGCGCCGGCGACGACGGTCAGCGCGTCAAGCTGCTGAGCCCGCTCGCGCATCAGCGTGCCCGCCCGCAGCGAGTCGACGACTCCCACGGTCGGGAAGTAAGCGCCGCCCAGTATGACCGAGTCGTCGAGGTAAGGCACCAGCTTGCGCACGCCTTCTCCGGTGAGCATCTCAGCCGGGATGCCCCACGACTTCGCCTGGGAGCAGCGGCGGCGCAGCTCCAGCATGCGTGCGTCGGTCCGGGCGACCTCGATGCCACCGCTCTCGGTGAAGACGCCGAGCTCCCTATACTGCTCGGTGCTGTCCCTGGTGAGCTCCATCATCATCTTCGAGTACTCGATCGGGAAGATGAAGTTCGAAGCGTGCCCTGTCGACCCGCCAGGATTAGGCATCGGGCCCTTGTCCACCAGGACGAGCTGCGTCCAGCCGAGCCGGGCCAGGTGATAGGCGAGGCTGTTGCCGACGATGCCGGCTCCGATGATGACCGCACTGGCCCGGCCAGGTGTCTCAGTCATGCCGCGATCTCTCTCATCTTTCTAGCGCGTCGGGCTTTCCTAGTGTTGATCTAAGCCGACCGCGGCCCGGCGGGCATGATGCACCGACAGAATCCCCGTTCCCGGAAGAATCTGTCAGTGCACCGTTAACCCGCGCGGATGCGGTCGGTCGCTACTACTCGACCGGGATCTCCTTGTTGACGAGGCCGAGGTCGATGCCCTGGCGGCGGCGGACAATACGGGCGACCACATACACGATGATCGCTAGCGCGTACATGATGGCCATGAAGTACAGCGAGTCGTGGTTGTTGACGAAGTAGGAGTCGTTGTAGAACCACTCGACCAGGTCGAAGACCAGCAGCGCGATGGTCACCCAGCCAGCGGCCGGCACGATCGGCACGCCGAAGAGCTTGAAGCGGCTGGCCGGCGACGCTCGCCACAGATCAGGCTTGCGCCACGGCAAGACGACCACAGCGATCGCACTGAACAGGTACGTCACCGCGATCACCAGAGTGGCATCGAGCGTGTAGTTCCGGAAGGACAGCCAGAACGCATAGACCGCGCTCAGTCCCGCGGCGGGCAGCAGCATGAGGACCAGCGAATAGAACGGCACCTTGCGCTTCTCCGAGACCTCGGCGGCGCGGTCGGGTAGCACCCGGTCGAACGCCGCGGCGAAGATCACCCGGGTCGAGGACAGGAACAGCGTGCCCACCCAGCCGAAGAACCACAGGCTGAGCGCCAGGATGAGGATCACCTGGAAGGCGGTGTTATGCACCAGCCAGCCCGCGAACATGAACGGGTAGGGCCAGATGCCGAACTGCGGCGTGAGGTTGTAGTCGAGCGAGTTGAGGTTCTGGTAGAAGCCCCAGCCGATCGTCTTGTCGACCAGCAGCAGGAAGACGATGACGAGCAGCACTGTCATCCACAGCCCGGTGAACATGCCGGTGAAGACGCGCTTGAAGTCGCTCGCGCCGCGGATCTCGCCGTACAGGGTGGAGCCCCAGTTGGGCCACAGGATGAAGAACATCATGGCCGGGACCAGCAGCATCGTCGGTCCGATCGGACCGAAGCCGATGTTGTACGTGCTGTACCCGGCCTTCACCGCCGCGGCATTGGTGGCGGCGTACGCGTTGTGCACGCCGAAGATCTTCTGCGCTTCGTAGTTGAACGAGCTCACGAACGAGGCGTGGCTGTTCACCAGCAGCAGGATGACGACAACCGCGAACGCGACCAGGCCGCCGTAGAAGCACCACTTCTGGATCCGGGCGTAGCCAGCCATTCCGAGCGACACCAGTACGCCGGCGATCGCGATCGTGATCAGGCACACGACGAAGATGCCGGGCTTGGAGGTGAACCACAAGGCCCCGCTGGGAGAGCCGAGCGTCGCCCACAACGGCTGGAAGACCATGACCGACAGAATGTTGCCGTAGATAGGCGCCCACAACCAGAGGATGAACCACCAGCCTGTCGCGGCCATCACGAAGCCGATGCCGCCGCCCAGGATACGGGTCTGCCAGACATAGTCGCCGCCTGCCCGCGGGATCGTCACGATCAGCCCGCTGTAGGCAACAACCAGGAACGAGACCAGGATCGCCGAAATGATGATCGAGGTAATGAACTGGCCCTGGGGGAACGCCGGGCCGGCGAAGGTGAACTCGTAGATTCCCAGGGTCACGAAGTTCGTCGCCAGGCAGGCATAGATGATCGAATCACGTACCGACCAGCCGCGGACCAGGCCGGTCGCGTTACGCAGGAACAGGGTCGGGGTTCCGCTAACGGATTCTGTCGCCATTTCCGCCTCTCAGTTTGAGGCGGCCAGCGTCGCTGACCGCCCGCCGTTAATCCCCGTCCGCCTGGCTCCCGGCCTAACTAGCCGTTTACCAGCAGGTATCTGCTAACTTTCGCCTTCTTCTTGTCCAGTTCCAGGACGGCGCCCTGCAGGACGCCGTCGCCGTACACGCTGCCAGGGTTGATGGCCAGCGTCCGGCCCATCCGCTTGATGGCCCGGCTCTCGTGGATGTGCCCGTGCACCGAGAGCATCGGCTGATGCGTGAGAATCGCGTCCCGGACGGCTTTGGAGCCGACCGGCTTCATGGCCGCACCGCCGTGCATCGGCCGCAGGTTGTCGTCGAGTGCGGGAGCCTCGTCGAGCCCGGTGCCGTACGGCGGCGCGTGGAAATTGAAAATGGCCCGGCCCATGTCAGGCACCAGGGCGGCAAGCGCTTCGATCTTGGGCGCGAGCTCCTCTTCCGGTGCCTCCCGGTAGGTATTCCACGGCGTCGGGTTCGTCCAGCCCATGGACACCAGCGAGAATCCGTCGAGGTCCAGCAGCTTGCCCTCGGCGAAACTGACACACGGCGAGGCCTCGATGACGCTGTCGATCTCGAAGATGTCGTCGTTCCCGCCATTCAGGATGCACGGGATCTGGCCGCCGCGCAGTTTGCCGTCGGCCATGTCCAGCCAGCGGTCCAGCGAGCTGATCATCTCGTGCTCGAAGCGCTCGCCGACCGCGGTCTCGCTGCCGCCGAGATGGGCTAGCTCGTCGGGGCTCACGATGGCCGGATAGAAGCCGCTGTTGCGAATCCTCGCCATGATGTCGTCGAGTTCGGACTTGGAATCCAGGCGGAGCGTCTCGCCTCGCAGCGTCACTTCCCAGTAGCCACTGCGTGCCGTGATCGGCACCATTGCCTTGCCCGTGACATCGCCGCCGAGCACCACCAGGTCGGCCTTGTAGAAGGCCGCCGAGTTGAGGAACTTGCGCCAGCAGACTTCCGATCCGTGGATATCGGTGGCAAAGAAGATCTTCATGTCACTAACCGCGCCTTTGCTTGTCCGCGTGTTCAATCGGTGTAGCAGCCAGCGCAGCACAGCGTCAAGATTGATAATCCGGCAATAGCGCAATGGCCTGCGCGAATGGACGGTGCCGGGCTGCCGGGGCGGCGCGGTGACCGGGGCGGCGAATCGCCGGCGGCCTAGTGGCCGACTTCCTCAGGGAGCTCATACCAGCGGACGCGATCGCCGATGTTGGCACGTAGCTTCCACTTCATGCCCTTGGGCACTGACTCCGCGACCTGGGCAAGCTGTCGCGCCTGGGCTACCGGGTCGTAAGGAGCGCTCGCCGGGACGAGTTCGGGCTTGTCAGCCGCTAGGCCTGGAAGCTTGGCCAGGTTGCCGGTGACGGTACGCCACCAGCCCCAGTCACCGGCCAGTAGCTGGCCGAACCGCTTGGTGTCCAGGGACGGCTCGCTTGCGTCGCCGTCCGCCTCTCGGGCCGGCAGCCCGGCCAGCAGCTGAATGATGTCCCTGGCGTCCTTCTCGTTGAGCTCGACGATCTGGAGCTTCGACAGCAGGATGTCGATCGCGTCGAGGGTGAGCGGGAGGCGTGCGTATCCGGGCCGGAAGTCAAGGACGTGGCACATGGTCAGCCGGTCCACCATGACGTCGACTGGCCGGCCCGACGGAGCAGTGAAGTACATCTGCCGGTCGCCGTTGAGGTTGTTGAACCTGCGGTCCGGCACGCAGCCGTGCTCCTCGAGGAACGCTGCGGTCGCCTTGCGCCCTTTGGACAGGCAAGCGAAGTCCATGTCCTGCCCCGGCCGCAGCCTCGGCGGCAGGTCCGGTGTGAGCACCCGGACGGCGAGCCCGCCGAGCAGCTTCAGCCCGACGCCGGCCTCGCGCGCTCCGCCGGCCAGGGCGACCGCCTCGGGAAGCGGGTCGTCGGCAACTGCTTCGGGCACTTCACCAGGCTGAACTCCCACGGCTGCTCCTGCACGGCGGCGAGTTAAGGCGTCAACCGCACAATACAGCGGAGTCAGGGCGAAGCAGCCCTGCTGACGCGCAACCACGGATGGACAGGACCGTTGCCGGCTCCGTGCTGCCACGGACGGACAGGACCGTTGCCGGCTCCGTGCTGCCGCGGCGGCCCGGTCCGGCTGCGCTAGCGCGGCGGCAGTCCTATGCCGGCCGGGCCCCTGTGATTCGCCTGGCGCTCGGTGCCCTCGGGAGCGACGGCGGTCGCCCCGAGGCCGGCAGTCCGGTAACTCTCCTCAGCGCCGGGAGCACGCTGACCGGGAATCTCATGCACCCGTTCGCCGGGGATGGGCTCGAGCTGGCGGCCGCCATCGACCGCCATGAAGGCCCCGCCGGCTACCTCAGAGCGTGGCGGTACACCGTGGTGCTTCCACCTGGGATGCCTGTGCGCATACAGGACAATCGAGATCCAAAACGTCAGAGCGGCAGCAATGACAATCGGCATAACCCATTGGCTGGTCGTCGATCCTGACACGACGGTCCACCCCCGCTCCGCGCCATGTCCTGATAGCCCCCATACCCCCAGGCTGCGATCGCCAACAGGACCCGAGCGAGCACACCCTGCTGATTTGCCGGGGGCAAAAAGCACATATCGATCGCCGTACGCCGGGAAACCTGCAGGGAGTGCTCGCGCCGCCCGTGCAGCCAGCGCGCTGAGCTAGGCGCCTGGCTCAACCAGTCGCGCTTCGTAGGCAGCCACGACCAGTTGCGCCCTGTCTCTGGCCGCCAGCTTCGTCATGGCCCGCCCGGCATGCGTCTTCACCGTCGACTGGCTGACGTACAGCTGTCTCGCGATCTCCTCGTTGGACAACCCGGTACCGATAAGCCGCACCACTTCCCGTTCCCTGGGCGTCAGTTCCGACTCGCCGGGTACCGGGCGGGGGCTGCGGGCATGGGCACTGAACTCGGCGATGAGCCGGCGCGTCACGGCGGGCGACAGCAGCGCGTCCCCGCGCGCCACGACTCGGACCGCCCTGATGAGCTCCGCGGCGTCGGTGTCCTTGAGCAGGAATCCGGCCGCGCCGGCCCGCAAGCCCTCGAAGATGTACTCGTCAAGCTCGAATGTCGTCAGGATGACGACGTGAACGCCGGCCAGCTCGGGCTGGCCGGCGATCCTCCTGGTTGCCTCAATTCCGTCCAGCACGGGCATGCGGATGTCCATCAGGAGCACATCCGGCCGCTCCCGCGCGGCAAGCCAGACCGCTTCCTCGCCGTTCGCAGCCTGGCCAGCTATCTGCATGTCCTCTTCGGCAGCGAGCAGAGCGGCGAACCCGGTACGGACGAGCTCCTGGTCGTCGGCCAGTCCGACCCTGATCACAGCGTCTCGCCTGGGGCCGGCGCCTGGCGAGCGGCCGGCGCCAGCGGCAGAGCGATCGGCTCGGCGGGGGCCGCCGTCTGGCCAGCGGCCGGTGTCTCGGCCGGGCCCGCCGGCGCGGAGCCGGGCAGCCATGCGGCGACGCGGAATCCGCCGTCCGCGCGCCGCCCTGCCGACAGCCTCCCGCCGAGCGCATGCGCGCGCTCGCTCATTCCGGTGATGCCGTTGCCAGCTCGCGCCGCGGCCGGTGACCGGGCCGGCCCGGCATCGTCTACCTGGACGAGCACGCCGTCCGCCTGGTAGCTGACGAGGACATCCGCGGCGCCGCTGGCGCTGTGCCTGGCGACGTTAGTCAGCGCCTCCTGAACGATGCGGTAGGCGGCGAGATCGGCGCCGGCCGGAAGCTGCCGCCTTTCGCCGCGCAGGCGAAGGCGGGGCTCGAGACCGGCCCCGCGGACCGCGGACAGCAGATCATCCAGCTGGCCGAGGCCGGGGCTCGGTGACCTCGGCGCAAGGTCACCAGCCGAGCGCAGCACGCCGAGCACGGAGCGCAGCTCGGTGAGCGCCTGCCTGCTGACATCGTGGATCGCGGTCAGCGCCTCCCTGGCCCGCTCAGGCTGGCGGTCCATCAGGTGGAGTGCCGTGTTGGCCTGAACGTTGATCACGGAGATATTGTGCGCGACCACGTCGTGCAAGTCCCTGGCAATCCGCATCCGCTCCTCGCTGGCCTGGCGGCGCAACTGGTCCGCGCGGTTCCTGGCCACCTCCGCCGCGTGATCACGGCGGAACCGGACGAACTCAGCCGCCGCGAGCAGCACCAGCAGCCAGGCGGCAATGCCGAGCGCCACCGCTACCGAGACGTGGCCGGCCTGGCCGATCTGCCAGAGCGGCCAGCAGCTCGCCGCGTAACCGATGAGCAGGGAGGCGATAGCGGCAAGCCGCTTGCCCGCCACCACCGCGCTGCAGAACGCGGCAATCAAGGCTATCCATATCATCCCGGTGTGGCCGATCGCGCCAGCCAGCAATGTCGCACCGAGCGATGCGGCGAGGACCGCGACGGGGAACCGCCGCCGGAAGGCGAGCACCAGCCCGGCGACCGCCAGCAGCAGGTAGGCCGGCCAGGCCGGTGCGCTGCTGGCTGCCGCACGCGAGTGATGTGCCCAGGACAAGTTCGCCTGGACCGCGCCCAGTTGCACGGCAGTCACGACAATGGCGATCGCGACGTCGATCGCCCAGCGGCGTCGTGGATCTAGCGGGCGTCGCGGGCCCAGCACGTACTCAGTCATGACTAATCCCGACGCTACGTCAAGGCTGTTGCTGGTCGCGTCGGCCTGCGGCCGGCTTTCGCGACCGGACGGCTGCGCCAGAGGTCTACGCCGGGGTCCAGTCAGCGTGGCCGCCGGGTCAGGCCGGTCAGCCCTGCAGGCCGACGACAGCCGCGCCCTCGCGGAGCAGCATGGCTTCCGGCTGCCGCAGCGCAGACCGCTGCCGCCGCGCTGCTGGCTGCATTCTGCGTCGTCGTGGCAGTAGTTGCCGCGAGTACTACTGTCGGCAGAGACATCAGCTAGCCGGGAGAGCCGATGGCCGAGCCCAACCTGATCGTGAACCCGCTGAGCGGCGAGCAGATAGTGATCCTGCGAAGCGCCAGCCAGACCGGCGGACAAGTGCTCGACTGGGAGCTCAGGCTCGCGCCCGGCGGTCGGGTGCCAAGCAGCCATGCTCATCCCGAGCAGCAGGAAACCTTCACGGTGCTCGAGGGAACGATGCGCTTCCGCGTCGGCTGGCACCGCATCATCGCGCGGCCAGGGCAACGCGTGGTAGTCCCGCCGGGCACGGTCCATCACTTCGCCAATGCCGGCCCGGTCACTGCCAGAGTCGCGGTCGAGTCGAGGCCTGCCCTGCGCATGCAGGATCTGCTTGAGACCGCGGCCGCATTGGCGCAGGACCAGCACGCCGCAGGCCGGGCCCTGCCGCGGCCGCTGGACCTCGCGCTGTTCATGACCGAATTCGAGCACGAGGTAGCGGCGCCGTACCTGCCGCGCCGCCTGGTCCGGCTTGTCATGCGGGCGGTCGCGCGGGCTGCCCGCCTCGCTGCCGCCAGGCAATTGCCGTCTCCCGCCTGGCCAGCCCGCGGAACCGCCCGTGTCCGCAATTGAGGTGGCCGGCCTGGTCAAGCGTTACCGGGGCGCGGACCGCAACGCCGTCGACGGGATCAGTTTCCAGGTCGCCACCGGCGAGTTCTGCTGCCTACTCGGCCCGAACGGCGCCGGGAAGACCACGACCATTGCCATCCTCACGACCACCCTGGAGAAGACCTCGGGCGTAGTGCGGATCTCTGGCCGGGATATCGCGGCCGATCAGGCGGGCGTGCGCCGCCAGATCGGCGTGGTGTTCCAGCAGCCGGCGCTTGACCAGAACCTCACCGCCGAGGAGAACCTCCGGCTGCACGCTGTGCTGTACGGGCTGTACCCGTGGCGGCCCTTGTACCGGATGATGCCAGCCGGCTACCGGACCCAGGTAACCGAAGTAGCCGGTCTTCTCGGCATGTCTGACCTGCTCGGCCGACCCGTAAGGTCGCTGTCGGGCGGCCAGCGACGGCGGCTGGAGATCGTCCGGGCGCTCATGCACAGGCCCGCCGTCCTGTTCCTGGACGAGCCGACAGCGGGCCTGGACCCGCAGAGCAGGCGCAGGCTGTGGGCTTACCTGCGTGCGGCGCGGTCGCAGTCCGGGACCACCGTCCTGCTGACCACGCATTACCTGGAGGAAGCCGAATCCGCCGACGCGGCCTGCGTCATCGTGGCCGGCCAGATCGTCGATCGCGGCACTCCAGCCGAGCTCAAGCAGCGCCACGGTACGCGCACGCTTGAAGACGCCTACCTCACCCTGCTTGGCGACGCACAGGAAGGCGAGCCGGAATGATGGCAAGGCCAGGCCTGCGCCGGGCCGGAGCCGACCAGGCTCGCCCGGCGAGCCAGCCAGGCCAGGCAACCGGCGCGCCAGTGAAGTTCAGTGCGTCAGCCGAGATCAGCGCGCTGCTCGCGATAGCCCAGCGAGATGTCATCAAGCTGCTCAGGGACAGGCCGCGGCTCGCGGTGAATCTGGCGTTCCCGGTCTTGCTCATCGCAGGTCTCGGTGGCCTGCTGCAGGCGACGGTTGGCAAAGTCACCGGCCTGAGCACGATCACGCTGTCGTTCACTGGCGTGCTGGCGGCGAGCCTGTTCCAGTCCTCGGCTGCCGGGATGATCTCGATCGTCGAGGACCGGGAGAACGACTTCTCGCGCGAGCTGTTCATCGCCCCGGTCTCGCGGCTGACGCTGCTGGCCGGCAAGATCGCCGGGGAGAGCGCGGTGGCGCTCAGCCAGGGCGTGCTCATCGTCTTGTTCGCGGTCGCGTTCGGAGTCCGGATGACCGGCTGGCAGTTGCTCGGGCTGGCCGGCACCGGGCTGGTGTGCTGCCTGCTCGGCGCCGCGTTCGGGCTGGCCACGATCGCTGCGCTGCCGAACCAGCGGTCCGCGATGCAGATCTTCCAGTTCCTGATCATTCCGCAGTACGTGCTTGGCGGCGTTCTGGTGCCACTGACCACCGCGCCCCCGCTGCTGGCCGGCATTGCCTGGCTGATGCCGATGCGCTACTGCGTGGAACTTGCCAGGGCGGCGTTCTACGCCGGGCTGCCTGGCTATCACCGCGTGGTCGCCGTGAGCGCTGGCGTTGACCTGGCCGTCATCGCCGTGCTGACGGTGACCTTGCTCGCTGCGGGCGGTGCATTGTTCAGTTACCGCGAACGCGTCAGGTAGCCGGCGGGCCCTCCGCCAGCACTCGTTCGAACGCCCTCAGGTAGCTGTCGTCGCCCTGCTTCTTCCGCAGCAGCCAGTACTCCGCGCCCCAGAACAAATACGCCCACAGGCCAGGCGGAACGCTGCGGCCAAGCCGCATTGCGGAGTTGTAGTTGCCGATGACGTGCTCAGGCAGGCAGCTGAACATGGCGCGGCCCGGCGTGCTTGGCGGCGTCGTCACGGTTTCCCATGGCTCGCCCTGACCCTCGGTGATCATGAGCTGCCGGCCGGAGCCGGTGACGCCGCGGCAGTAGCTGACACTCGCGCTGCGTACCCACCGGGCGTTGCTGCCGGCCAGGTAGGCGGTTGCCGGCCCGAGCCTGACCAGCCCGTGCCGGGGGTAGAAGTCCAGGCCGACGATGTCCGCGAGCTTGGCCGCGACGGCCAGCGAGTCGCCCTGGTCCCTGGTGCGCCAGTGCTGTTGCAGCCGGACCGGCAGGGAAGTCGGCAGGAATCCGGTCAGCACGATCGGCCTGGACGCGTCGGCGGCGCGAACTGCCGCGGCCTCGGCGGCGACGAATCCGGCCGTCAGCCGCCAGGAATGTTCCATGCCGAGCGGGTCAACAGCGTCGTGCTCGATCTGCCAGCCGACGATCGCGGTGTGCGCCCGGTACCGCTCGACAATCCGGGTGACGAAGCCAGCCGCCGCGTCCTGCAATGACCGGTGCGTGCTGTCGCCGATCAGCTGTCCCTCCGGCAGCGGCACAGGCAGGTGATGGGCGGGAACGAAGAACTCGGGGTAGCCGAAGGCCTTCACCGCGCCGACGCACAGGATGATCTTCTTGCCAGCTTGGGCAGCAGCGTCAAGCTGCTCGTCGAGCGCGCTGGTATCGAAACCGCCGGGTGTCCGCTCGATCTGGTTCCAGTAAGCGGCGAGCCGGATCAGCGGGAACGGATACGGCAGCAGCTCAGTCAGCGCGCGCTGCGGATCGAAGCCGAACTCGCGCGCCTGCAACGGCCGGAAGCTGATGCCGAGCAGCGTGCTCCCGGCTGGCTCGACCGGCAACCGCGACCACCGGCTGCTCAGCGGCTGGCTCGGTCTGGCGATCCGGAGTTCGGCCAGCACCGGGATAACCGATGCCACCCGCGCTGTCAGATTCATTGCGGCGCCCACGTTAGTCATGCTGTCGCAGGACCGCGCCGGAGGCGTCATACTTCCGGCCAGTCCTGGCTGCGCCTGCAGACGACGAGTGTCAGCCTGGCGATTCAGGCAGCCAGGGATTCTGCCACGGCGGATAGCCGGACACGAGCGCTTCGGCCGCTGACGGTCCCCACGTCCCGGCCGGGTATCTGTGTACCGGCGGCGGATAGGCCAGCACCGGCTGCAAGATCCGCCAGGACTCCTCCACCGCGTCCCAGCGGGCGAACAGCCTGTCATTGCCGGTCAGCGCGTCGTACAGCAACCGCTCGTAGGGCGCCTTCGGCTCGCCCAGATCCCGTGCGAACGCTGTGTCTAGCCGCACCGGGCGCCACCCCGCTTCTCGTCGAGAGCCGACAGCTGCAGCCGGAGACCGGGATCGGGCGCGATGCGCAGCACGATCTGGTTGGCCTCGACCCTGGTGGCATCGGGCAGGAACCGCAGGCGTGGCGTATGACGCAGTATCAGCCGCACTTCGGTGTCGCGGACCGGCAGTTGTTTGCCAGCCCTGATGAAGATCGGCACGCTGGCCCATCGCCAGCTGTCGATCTCCAGCCGCAGCGCGACGAACGTCTCGGTGTCCGATCCGCGGGCAACTCCTGGAACCTGCTGGTAGCCGTCGTACTGGCCGCGCACGCAGCGCTGCGGGTCCGCTGGCAGCACCCCCTTGAGCGCCTCGGCCTTCTTATCCCGCAGGTCGTCAGCCGAAGCTCCGATGGGCGGCTCCATTGCCACCAGCGCCAGCACCTGCAGCAGGTGATTCTGCACCACATCACGCAGCGCCCCGACCGCGTCGTAGAACCGGCCGCGATCATCGGCCCCGAAGTCCTCGGCCATCGAGATCTGGATGGCCTCGACGCTGTCGCGTGACCACAGGTCAGCCATCGCCAAGTTCGCGAACCGTAGGTACTCGATCTCGATCACGGGTTCCTTGCCGAGGAAGTGATCCACGAGCAGGATCTGCTGCTCGTCGAGCACCTGACGCAGCCGGGCGTTGAGCTCGCGCGCCGAAGCCAGGTCGTGCCCGAATGGCTTCTCCACCGCTACCCGGGCATCACCGAGCAAGCCGAAGGCATCCAGCCGTTCGACAATCGGCGCGAACAGCGACGGCGCCACTTCGAGGTAGTACAGCGGTCGCCGCGCCGCCGATAGCTGTACTGCCAGCGCCTTGTACATCTCGGCGTCCGTCACGTCGCCGACCGCATAGGTCAGCCGCCGGGCCAGCCGGGAGAACACCGCCTCGTCGACGGGCTCACCGGAATCCTCGATTGCCCGGCGCGCCCGCCCGGCCAGCTCCTGGGTAGTCAGCGCGGTTGACGCAACGCCCACCACCGGACATGTCAGCGCACCCCGGCGCTCCAGCCGGTAGAGCGCCGGGAAGGTCATTTTCCGCGCCAGGTCTCCGGTGATCCCGAAGATCACCAGCACGTCCGCGACCCACCCTGGCGTTGACAGCGTCATAGCCGCTCGCAGTCGGTTGACATGGCCCGTACCCCCGGTTGACCAGGTACCCGCCTGAGCTTCGCCGTGAACGGGTGTCCGGCCAGTTATGCCTGGTCAGGAGTTGACATGGCGACATATTTGCTATTGGACGATAGATATGACATGTCACTAAAAGTTTGCGCGTGCTGTCCAGGCGATGGCCGGACGTGCAGAAGGGTGGCGGCCGCCGCATTGAAACTGTCGCTAGCGAGACGGCGCGGTCACCTTGCCGGAGTATTCGAGCAGTGCGGTGCACCCCTGATCGCTCTGCGTCTGGGCCGGCGCGGGCCGGCTCAGACGCGGACCTAGCCGAGAGGCACCACGATGGCAGGGCACCGGCCGAGCACCGAAGGCAAGGGCTGTCTGCAGGACAACCTTGACCCGCGGGGCGAGCGGCGGCTGAGCGGTAGCATCACCGCGGTCATCGGCGTGCGCCGAGCCCGGCACAACAACCTGAGGGACGTTGACGTCGACGTGCCGTTATGGCGGACGGTTGCGGTGGTCAGGGTGTCGGGATCAGGCAAGACGTCGCTAGCTATGGGCACGCTGTATGCGGAGGGAATGCAACGATTCCGCGGTGAGTGCCGCCGTCAGGCCGGACGCGCCGATTCCCGCGACCACGACGTCGGATACCGGCTCTTCGGCTGTCATGCGATCACAGTAGAACACGTTCCCGTTCTGGCCGGCTGACCGGCCGCAGCAACACTTCATGCAACCCTGCACCGCATATCGCAACAAAACAGGCGCGAAATGTGCAGACTCCCATGAAGAGTCGGCACGACTTCCATGAAGTGTCGGCGGCAGCGGCAATCCGGAGGTCGTGACAGCAGCTTCCCGGTTAACATGCGGCGCCGCTGGAAGGCCGGGCGCTTCTCGTTCAATACTCATGAAGGCCAATGTCCGACCTGCCGAGGGCTTCGTCACATTGACCTCGACGTGCAGTACCTGCCTGACATCGCCGTTTTGTGCCCGGCCTGCCACGGCGCTCGCTTCAATGACGCCACCCGCGGTGAGAGTCGACGGTCTGACGGTGGTCGACGTGCTCAGCCTCAGTGTGCGGGACGCTCTCAAGCGGTTCGCCGACCAGGCCCCCATTGCCGCGGCACTGCGCCCAGTCAGCGAAGTCGGCCTCGATTACCTCCGGCTCGGCGAGCCCACGCCATCCCTTTCCGTGGGGGCGGCCCGGACGGCAGAGGCATCCTCGCAGCCGGAACTTCAGCGGAAGTCAGCCACGCGGCGGGCAGTGTTACCGGGCCCTGGCTGGATGGCTATCTGGACTTCCCGGCTGGGTTGGCCAGCCACCGGATGGGGTAAACACGCGGAATAGCATCGGGGGCTGATCAACACTCTGCTCACCTCTGTTTGGTGTCCCCAGTGTCACGAAGCCCAGGTGGCGCAATGAAACGCTGCATTGTTGCCTGCACGGCGGCTGCCATGCTCGTTGCCGTCGCGAGCTGCTCCGGGTCAACCAGTTCTGCCCACTCGGCCGACGGCCCTGCCACCTACCTGGCGAAAAACAAATCAGAAGTGGCCCTCATCCAGTGGCGGATCACGACTGGCGGCCACGTCCGCGGTACCTTGACCGCCGATCACATCGGCGGCGCGGCGCCAGCGGCGTCAGTCGCGGTGAACAGTGTGCCGTTCACCGGCACGGTCCATGGCACCTCGGTCAACCTGACCTTTGTTCACGGGCTGTTTCTGCATAACAGTGCCTACGGGCGGATGTCTGGCAGCAGCCTGACGCTGGCTGTCCCGCACGTCGACGGAGCAATCCACACCTCGACATTCACCCGGTCCAGCAATTCCGGCTACGACAGGGCGGTCGCGGCGCTGCGAAGCAGCGCTCAGCAGGAGAACGCGGCGGCCGCGCAAGCGGGCAGCCATCCCTCCGCGAATAGCAGGGCTGTTCAGCACAACACGCAGACGGACCTCACCTCGCTCTACCAAGCCGCCAGTCTCGCGCCGCAGGCCAAGCTCACTAACGACGTGAACCGCTTCGCCCGCGACGCGGCGACTGCCCGATCTCGCCTGGCGACTGAAAAGCAGGCTGCCTCCAGCGACAATCGGTACTGCACCGCCGCCTCGACGGCCGTCGGGATTTCTCACGGGGTGAATGGCGCGGCCCTGTCGGCGCTCGGCGATAGCCAGGCGCTGACCGCGGAGATCACCGCGATCCGGATGGATATCCGCACGGCAGGCGCCGATCAGCGGCGAATGAGCAGGGCCGGGATGCCCGCGCCGACATCAGCACCGGCGCTGATCGCGACCGCCAGGTCCAGCATGGCGCACGCGATCGCGAGCGCGAACTCCTACATCGATCAGATCAACGCCACCAACACCCAGGCCCGCGTCGTGGCCGACCGCATGGCGACCGGCAAGTGCTCCTCGGCAGGGCAAGCCACCTTGACGCCACCGGTTGCCCACATCAAGTAGGCCTGGATAGCAACTGCAGGCGGGACAGCTCAAGCCGTCAGCGTGACACTGTTCGAGTAGCCGTACTGGTAGTAGCCAGGCTTGTCGGCGACCACGGCTCGATAGGTGTGCGTACTTCCCGGCACGGTGAAGCTGAATTTGCCGGTCCCGGATTCATGCGTGGTCTTCACGCGGTACCAGCGCTTCGACCGCAGCACCTCCAGCGTGACGAGCTGGTTCTTGAGCCGCGGCGAGGCCGATCCGGTGAACTTGGTGCTCTGCCCGTGCCTGACGTGCGTGCGCGCCAGCCTGACGCGCACGTTCTGCGGCTGCAGGATCGGCTGCGCAAGCAGACTCGATGGAGACTCAGCCTCGAAAACGACGCCAGAACCGATGCTTCCGAGAACCGGGACGAGCTGCTCTGACTTGATGGCCGACGCGTATCGCCGCAGCGGGGTCCAGGCTTTGCCGTTTCGCGTGGTCTCCTCGAACAAGTCATAACCGTTCCTGCGCCCCTCGAAGAACACGTGGACCGTACCCGCGACCTTCTGCATGGCGAAGTAGCCGTCGTCGCCCGCCTTGCTGTCCGGCACTTTGTACGGGCCGCTGAGCGAGGTTCCGTTGAAGAACCATAGGCGGTCCCCGCCGGTCAGCGAGCCGCCCGGGTCGGTCAGCAGCGCGTCGCCGGAAGCCGCGACTGTCAGCTCGTTGTTCAGCGTCGCCACGTGGTGGTAACTGCTGGAGGCGTTGAAATTGCTGCCGGACGGGGCGTACTCCACGTAAGTGTTTGTCAGATCGTCGTTCACCGACAGCACTCCGCCATTAACGGTAGACAAGGCTGAGTCGCCGTCTGCACCTGAGTGCGGCGTGGCGACGGCCGTTTCCGGACTCACCGGATTCGGGGGAAATGCCTGAACGTTATAGGACGAACTAGTAAAGGTGGCCACTACCAATTGCCCGCCTGCGACGGTTCCGGCGCCAATCGAGCTGATGCTGCCCGCAATTGTCAGCGGACCAAAGATGTGGCCGCCGTCGGTGCTGTTGAACACGACAGCACCGTCAGCAAGGCTGCAGCAGTCCTCGGCCGCAATGGAAACCTGACTAGCGCCGGCCGACAGCACTTCCGGCACACCATCGAATGTGTCTCCGGAGTGAGCGTGCAGGACGACCGTGGCTGCGCACGAACGGGCGCCGGGCCGCAGGAGGCAGACGTTGATAGTCGTGCCCTTGGTCGCCACGGAGGCCAGGATGATGGTTCCGTCAGCCAGCATGGCTCCCGAGCCCGACTGCCCGGACGGGCCGACCCGGAACTGAGCCAGTTCCGGCTGCGGGCTCCCTACCGTGCCGCCAGCTGGTGCGGCAAGCACGCCCCCGGCAGTGAGCACCATTGCGGCCGCCGTTGCGGCGGAAAGTAGCGCGGTTACGGCTGCTCGCCCGAGTTCATCCGGGCGGACTGCGCGGGCCGCGCGTCGGAGTGCCTTGCCAGGGAAGTGAGCTCCGGACATCGGGAACGTCTCGGGCATGGGAATTCCTCTATTCGGCTCGAAGTGCCGCCGGAATTGGCGGGCTGTTGATCAGCGCTCACTTCCGGTAGAGCGGAGATTAACAGTGCCGAGCCACACTGCGAAATGGCTACGCCCTGGCTAACTTCGGCCCATGTACCGGGATAGGCGTCATGGCTCGGGTTGCTGACATCGGCCTGCAGTGAGACCGCGCGGCTGCCTTTCTCGGTCAGCTGGTCTACCAGTGCCACGGCGTCGGAGACGCTGGAGCGGTAGTTGACCACCACGGGGGCGCCATCAGCGGCCTGACGCCGCGCCACCGCAGCCCCGATGCCCGGACTGGGTCCAGGCCGGGAGTTGGCCGAGCGGGCAGACGCGCCGCTAGTTAGCCGGCTGCCTCGGCGGCCGCCCAGTGCTACTGGCACCTATCTGAGCCAGCTGTGTGCCAACCGGTGCCAGATGGTGCCATGGTGGCTTGCGCGTGTGCCACTGAGTGTGCCATAGTTGTGCCATGGACCTGACGCCGTACGTATCAAAGCTCAGCGCCGAGCTGGCAGTAGCCGCCGAGGCAGGTGGCGAGGATGCCCGTGCGCTCGCCGAGCGCCTCATCGCGCCACTCGACTCGGCCGTGCGGCTCACGCTGCTGGAGGCCCTGTCCTCAGCGGCGGACGACATCACCAGAGACCTCGCGCCCGGCTCGGTGGAACTGCGCTTGCGCGGCAGTGAACCCAGCTTCGTCGTCACCCCGCCGCCAGCCGATGATTCCTTCGGCGGCACCACAGGGTCCCCGCCCGTTGCTCCGCCCGTGATCGACGCGGACGACGGCACGATGGCCAGGATCAACGTTCGCCTGCCCGAGCAGTTGAAGGGGCGCATCGAGGAAGCCGCGGCGAGAGAGAAGATTTCCGCCAACGTCTGGCTGGTGCGCGCTGCCACGGCCGCGCTGGACAGCACTTCCGCCCATCGACCCGTTAACCGGGCCCGCATCGGCGGCCAGCAATTCACCGGCTGGGTCCGCTAGACCAGTCGCCCGTCGCACTTTCAAGGAATGAGTTAAGGGGACAACTGTGCCTACATTCGAAACGCCGCAGCCAATCGGCATCACCGTCGACCTGTTCCTCGGCCACGTCGAGATAATCGCCTCGGACCGTACCGACACCGTCGTCGAGGTCCGGCCCTCCGATGCGGCCAAGAAGGACGACGTGCGAGCCGCCCAGGAGACCAAGGTCGACTTCGCAGCCGGCAACCTGACCGTGAAAGGGCCGACCGGGTGGAAGATGTACCTGCCGCCGGCTGCCCTCAGCAACCCGTCAATCGACGTGACCATCGAGGCGCCGGCCGGCTCCCGGCTGAATGGGACCTCACATCTATGCCGGTTCCTGGTTACCGGCGAACTCGGTCCGTGCGATCTGAAGACCCATGTCGGCGACCTGCAACTGGACAAGGTCGGTCCGCTGAAGTTGCAAACCTCCGTCGGCAATGTCACGGTCGACCAGGTGATGGGCGGGGCGAGCATCACTACCAACGGCATCGTGCGCGTCCGCGAGGTCAACGGCAGCGCGGTTGTCAGGAACACCCACGGCGACAGCACGATCCGTGACATCGCCGGAGACCTCCAGGTGAACGCTGCCCACGGCAACATCACGGTGGAGCGCCCGCGCGGTTCGGTGACCGCGAAGACCGCCACCGGGAGCATCCGCGTCGGCGACGCGGAGCGCGGCACTCTGCGGCTGGAGACCGCGACCGGCGAGCTTGAGGTGGGCATTCACCCCGGCAGCGCCGCGTACCTGGACGTCAACACCACGAGCGGCACCCTGCAGAACCTGATGGCAACCGTCGACCAGCCGGCGCAAAGCGAGGAAACCGTGCACGTCTACGCTCGCAACTCCGTCGGCAACATCATCATCCGCCCCGCTAGCATCATCTAGCTCACCGAGCACAGCCGACACAAACAGCACGAGGAGCCAGTCCGGCGATCCCCGTCATCGCATCGCGCCTGAAGGGTTCGCCGGCGGGTGACGCGCGCCCATTTTCGAGTCGCTCAACGAATTCGTTTACTTCTGAAAGGGATAACTGGCATGAGTACGTCGTCTTCTGCTATCGCCGTGCGCGGATTGCGGAAATCGTTCAAGGACAAGCTGGTGCTCGATGGCATCGACCTGGACATCGCCGAGGGCACGGTCTTCTCGCTACTCGGCCCGAACGGCGCCGGGAAGACCACCACGGTGCGGATCTTGTCCACGCTGAGCAAACCGGACGCTGGCCAGGCCTGGATCGGCGGGAACAACCTGGCCACCGAGCCGGACGCGGTGCGTGCCGCAATCGGCGTTACCGGGCAGTTCGCCGCAGTGGACGGCTTGCTCACCGGCTGGGAGAACCTGCTGCTGATGGGCAAGCTGCACCACCTGGGGAAGCGCGAATCACGGCAGCGCGCCACGCAGTTGCTGGAGAAATTCGATCTGGCCGATGCAGCCGGCAAGTCGCTCGCCACCTATTCCGGCGGCATGCGACGCCGGCTGGATCTGGCCATGACGCTGGTCGGCAAGCCCGCGATCATCTTCCTGGACGAGCCGACCACCGGGCTCGACCCGCGGAGCAGGCGCACCATGTGGCAGATCATCCGTGACCTGGTCAGCCAGGACGGTGTCACGATCTTCCTCACCACCCAGTACCTCGAAGAGGCCGACCAGCTCGCCGACCGGATCGCCGTACTTGACCAGGGCAGGCTCGTCGCCGATGGCACCTCAGCCGAATTGAAGCTGCTTGTTCCCGGCGGCCACGTGACCTTGCGTTTTACCGATGCGGCCGCACTCGACCTGGCTGCCCGCGCACTCGGCACCGACAACCGGGACGAGGAGGAACTGACGCTTCAAGTGCCCAGCGACGGCGGAGTCAAGTCGCTGTACTCCCTGCTGGACCAGCTGAACCGGGCCAGCCTCGAACCGGCCGAGCTCACCGTCCACACTCCCGACCTGGACGACGTCTTCCTCGCCCTGACCGATCACCCCACCCAGTCCCCCGCCGCCGCCTCGATCATTGAAACCGGAGCAGACCGATGACCGCCGCCACCTACACCTTCGCCGACACCCGCACACTGCTGCAGCGGAACCTGGTGCACGCCCTGCGATACCCCGCCATGTCCGTGAGCGGTCTGCTGATGCCGCTGATCTTCCTGCTGTTGTTCAAGTACGCGTTCGGCAACGCGCTTGGCGCCGGCATCGGCGGAAGCTATATCAACTACCTGACCCCAGGCCTGCTGATCATGACCGGAGCCTCGAGCATGGTGAGCACGGCCGTGTCGGTGTGCACTGACATGACCGAGGGAATTGTGGACCGCCTCCGGACTATGTCGATCTCGCGGTTCGCACTACTCGCCGGACACGTGCTTGGCAACGTGCTCCAGACTCTGCTGAGCATCGGCCTGCTGCTCGCCGTCGCGGTGGCCATCGGGTTCCGGCCGCACGCGGACGCACTGCAGTGGCTGGGCGCCATTGGCATCGCGGCGCTGACCGCCTGGGCGATGACGTGGGTCGCCATGGCCCTGGGCCTGTCCGCCAAGGCCCCGGAAGGCGCGAGCAACCTGCCGTTGCCGTTCGTTCTGCTGCCATTCCTGAGCAGTGCGTTCGTGCCGGCCTCGTCGATGAGCCCGGGATTGCGGCAGTTCGCCGAGTACCAGCCGTTCACGCCGATCACTGAGACCTTGCGCGGCCTGTTGCTGGGCGGGCACATCGGGAGCCAGTGGATTTCCGCGGTGGCCTGGTGCGTCGGGCTGACCGTGATCGGCTACCTGGCATCGCGGAGGCTGTTCGACCGGCGCGCCGAACTCTGACCGACCACAGCCACTCAATTAACATCAGCCGACGAGACGCGGTTCCCTGGAACCGCGTCTCGTCGGCCGTTGCCGTTACTGACCGACGCGGCCGTCGATCCGTTCCCGCAGCAGGTCGGCGTGGCCGCAATGGCGCGCGTATTCCTCGATCATGTGCACAAGTACCGAGCGCAGCGCAACGCCAGTGCCGTCCCGGTTAAGGCCCTTGACACCGAGGTCGAGGCAGTCAGCGACGAACTGCTCGGCAAAGGCGACCTCGTCGCGCCAGGCCCGCCAGGCGTCGTCTACGAGCGCCGGGTCGGCGTCCGCGCCGAGCCAGTCAGCGTCCTCGACATCCTCCGACCAGTACAGCGGCGGAGCGTCGGCCTGCGCCATCACGCGCCGGAACCAGTGGCGTTCCACGTCGGCCATGTGACGGATAAGACCGAGCAGGGACATCGTTGAGGGCGGCACCGACCGGCGAGCGAGCTGGGCCGCGTCGAGGTCAGCGCACTTCATCTGCATTGTTAGCCGGTACCCGTGCAGGTATTCGAGCAGCGTCGCCCGCTCGCCCTCAGGTTCGGCCCCGGTCGCGAACCGCGGATCCGCCGCCATGTCCATCCACATGCCGGAACCGGCTCCGACGGCATTCCACCGTTCCGGCACTGTCTCGCGCTCGCTGCCTTCAGCCACGCGATTACCTTGACACATGCGAATCAATCAGGGCAAACAGTTCCAGGCACCCCAATCGCGAACGAGCAAACTGCCGCGGACCGCTGGCACCGGACATCAGCGGGCGATCACCTGGAATGTCGCCAGGCTGGGATCGGCCGCGTAGGCGATCCGGCCGCCGTCGGCTGCGACCTCGGGCAAGGCCTTCACCGCGTCGGCGGTAATCAGTTCGCCGGGCGCCAGCACCGGCACGCCTGGCGGGTAAGGCGCAATCAGCTCGGCGCTTACCCGGCCGATCGCCGCAGCGGCCGGCACAGTCTCAGCGCGGGCGAAGAACGCCTCCCGAGGCGCAAGCACCGTCTCCGGCTCAACTGTCCAGGACGCTGCGGGGGCAGGGTGCCGGGGCTCGCCACGGTGGTGCTCGACTGCCCCGATCAGCACCTCGGTAAATCTGGCGAGCTGCTCCTCGTCGTCGGCAATCGTCGGAATCGGCACCACAGTGTCGCGGTCGGCCATCTCTACCAGCATGCCGGCAGCGATCAGGTCGGCCTCGACCTTGTTCCCGTTCGCGCCTGTTCCGGCCAGCAGCACCACCAGCTTGGTCGGCTCGACAGCCGGGCCGTCGAGAACGTCCAGGCCGGGCACCTCGCGCAGTCGCTTGCGGGCGGCCGCCACCGCGCGGATCAGCCGGCCGCATAGCCACTCGCCATCCGCTGCCAGCAGCGCGCGCGCCGCGTCGATGCTCGCCATGATCGATCCGGTCGGGCTGGTGGTATGGGTCGCCTCGAACGCGCGGTCCAGTCGCGCCGGGTCGAGTCGCCCGGTGCGTGCCAGCACCAGCGCACCCTGGGTGTAGGCAGGAAGCGCTTTGTGGGCGCTAGTCACCATCGCGTCGGCGCCTGCCGCGATGGCGTGCGGCGGCAGGTCCGGGTGGAACCCGAGATGCGCGGCCCACGCCGAGTCGACGATCAGCGGTACGCCAGCGGCATGCGCGACTTCGGCATGCCCGGCAAGATCGCTGATCGTGCCCACGTAGGTCGGATCACCAAGGAACACCGCGCACGCACCCGGGTGTGCCGCCAATGCGTCCCGCACCGCCGGAACGCCGATACCCGCCGGCAGCCCCGAAGCCGGGTCGATCTCCGGCCGAACCCAGACCGGGCGCAGCCCGGCTAGGACCAGCCCGAGGAGCAGCGACCTGTGCAGCGTCCGGTTGACGATGACCTCCTGGCCTGGCTGGCCGACCGCCAGGGCGAGGGCCTGGTTCCCGTGTGTCGACCCTGCCACCGAGAACCGGCACCAGTCGGCGCCCCACAGCTCCGCTGCCCGCCGTTCGCAGTCGACCCGCAGCACGTCCGCATGCTTGATCGTGTCGAGCCCGCCGTAGAACGGCGCATCCCCGGCGATCACCGCGCCGACCAGATCCTGCCGTTGCTTGTGGCCTGGCACGCCCATGGGCAGCAACTGCCCGGCCTCGGCCTGCCGGGTGAAGTCGAGCCAGGCAGCCAGCATCGGCGCGTCGGCGCGCAAACCACGCGGGTCCCGGGGGTCGAACCGCAGTTCAGTCACCCGCCTAGTGTGCCGGACACGCGCCCGCAGCGTTAGCCTGCTGGCATCCAGTCGCGCATGCCCGCCTCCGTCAATCCGGACAGGAAGCTCAACGACCTGGCTGCCGGGAAGTCCGTCCCGCATGGCTTCCTCCCCTGGAGTCTGCTCTCCGGCCGCGATCCGATGCGTGCGACTCGGGGTGGCGGCCGACCGCCCGATAACCGCAGACCCCAAGCGGCCGACCACCCCCGATGCGGCCGATGCCCCCGACCTGGCCGGGCCGCACGCCAGCTGCTCTGTGCACTGGCTGGTATTGACGTTACGGCTGCAGACCGGTGCGCGAATCAGCGAAATCACCAGTCCGATCCCTAGTCGGTCGCCGGCCCCCGGCTCGGGCTACCCGACGAGCAGCGGAAAAGGCCAGGTAGGCGGGCCAGAAGAGGCGAAACGGGCAGTCAGGCCGAGGTCCGCGAGTCGCGCCGGCGCCGGGGCGAACTAGCATGAGCTGGGGGGTGGTGGTGACGGGGTACTCGGGTGGGTCAGGGCCGCCGGGCGATCAGGGCTCATCACCCGCAGGGCAGCGCCTGCTGGATCGCCATGCGGAGCGGGCGGCGATCGACCACGTCCTGGGGTCGCTGCGCGATGGATTGAGCGCAACACTGGTGATCCGAGGTTGTCTCGGCGCTGGCAAGACGGCACTGCTTGGATATGCCGCGGAATCGGCCCCGGACATGCGGGTCTGCGGCCTTACCGGGCTCCAGACTGAAATTGGCCTGGAGTTCGCTTCCCTGCATCAGTTGCTCGTCCCGTTCTTGCCCCGGATCGGGGAGCTGCCAGGGCCGCAGCGCCAGGCCCTGCAGGTGTCCTTCGGCCAAGCCGAAGGACCGCCGGCCGGCCTGTTCCTGGTCGGCCTCGCAGCACTAACCCTGCTGGCATACGCGGCAGAGGAACAGCCAGTGCTGTGCCTGATCGACGACGCTCAATGGCTAGATACGGACTCAGCGCTGGCGCTCGCATTCGTGGCGCGCCGCCTCTACGCCGATCGGGTCGGCATGCTGATCGCCGTCAGCGGGGACGAATCAGCGCGCGTCTTCGAACAACTCCCGACGGTGTCCGTCCACGGCCTGCCGACCGCAGAGGCCGGCCAGCTGTTGCGGTCGGTGGCCTCGGCGCCCGTCGACACACAAGTAGTTGATCGCATCCTGGCCGACACCGAACGGATTCCGCTGGCCCTGGTAGAACTCGGCGCGGAGTTCAGCGCCGACGAGCTAGCCGGCCGGGCTGCGCTTCCTGAACCCATGCCGCTTGGCCGTCTGCTCGCGGATCGCTTCCGGCGGCAGACTGCCGGGCTGGGTCCTGACGCGCGGGAGTTGTTGCTGCTCGCGGCGGCCGATTGCCGCGGCAACCGGGCGCTCGTGTGGCGCGCCGCGCAGCAGGACGGTATCGACACCGAGGCAGCCGGGGCTGCTGCCGAATCGGCCGGCCTGATCGAGCTTACCGCCGTGTCGGTGCGGTTCCGTCACCCGCTGATCCGCTCGGCGGCATACCACAGTGCTTCCGATTCCGACCGAAGGCGGGCGCACCAGCTGCTGAGCGAGGCGGCGGATCCCGGCCGGGACCTCGACTTGCGCGCCTGGCACCGCAGTGCAGCGGCGACCGGTCCTGATGAGGGCATTGCCGTGGAGCTTGAGCGCGCCGCCGACCGCGCGCACGACCGCGGCGGCTATGCGGCGCGGGCCGCGTTCCTGCGCCGATCGGCCGAGATGTCCGGCGACGCAGACCGCCGCGTCGCCCGTGAGCTGAGGCTGGCGTCTGCTGAGATCAAAAGCGGTCACCCGGAGACC
>Ga0335075_10003350_pt1 | contig 25472 bp, 18 predicted proteins | sample Lox_Sample_24_FD_206723 | JGI IMG/M metagenome (GOLD analysis project Ga0335075, IMG submission 206723) | Soil microbial communities from Loxahatchee National Wildlife Refuge, Florida, United States - Lox_Sample_2.4 | ecosystem: Environmental > Terrestrial > Soil > Wetlands | place: USA...
GAGAAGCAATGATGTAGCTGTTTCAGCTCGCAAGTAAGGTAAATATAGTTTATAAGCGCTGGTAAAAAATTTCGTATTATCTTCCCCTTTTCTTGTATATTTAAAATAGTTATAAAAAGGAGGGTTTTTAAGCGAGACTTTCCTCTTCTGAGACGCAGATCCATGTCGCTAGCTCTTTCCTAGCAGGTTACACAGAATAGAGTTTTTAAACAGTCGCATTATGCGACCCTCATGGCCTATAGTATTGATCGGCCTCGTAGTGGACAAAAATAGCCGGCTTAAATGTAATCCTCCTGAGGGATCTGCAATGATATGAAGCGGCCTCGCTGACACCAAGCTGTGCCCTACCAACGTCGCGTCGGATGGCTGCGCCGCAGTATATTATACTGATCTTGAGAGAGTTGTAACCATGCAATACCGAAGTTTTGCGGGCGTAACGGTACAACTACTGATCCCGGGGGCCAAGCATTGGATGCCTAGTTGATAATGAAGAGACAGCTCTGTCCTAATGGCTTAATATATCGGACCTTGTTTTTGATGATTAATGCACATCCGGCTGAGCTTTACGAAGACTTTTCTATAAAGACCGGACCGAAATCTCTCGAGCAAGCTGTTCATTATCCTTCCTTCAGAGAACTAAACATACTATCTCCTTGCCCTTTACATATCTACCTACCTCGGTACCATCTACCAGCGCTCATCAATCTTCATCAATCTTCATCAAATCAATCTGCATCAAATCAGTCTTCGTCAATCCTCACCAAGTAAGACCCTCCCTCAGCCTAGGTCCGCGACTTGCAAGTGTATCACTCGCCGTTCCAGTTGTTGACTTTGTTCCAAAATAGCCGCCAACATGTTCGCCCACTCCGCCATCCTCGGCGCCATTGTCGGCTCTGCCCTCCTCGCCTGTCCGGCTGCCGCCATTGCCGTGCCTGACTCGGCATACGCACTTCAGGCCCTCCAGGCCAGGGCGTATATCAGCGGCATCGATATACAGTTGGCCTGTAGCCAGCAGTGGGGAAATAACTGGCTTGCTGACAATACCGGGAGCACCTGCGATGATTGGAAGTGTGTGAACCAAAGCGGAGAGCTGCAGGGTCTCAATCTCGACTTGTATTGCACCAGGAATTATGGCAGCAATGCTTATGCCACGTGCAGTGGTGGCGTTTATAACTGGGAGTGCGATGATCGCTCTTGAGAAGCCCTGATGGGCGCGCCAGGCTTGACAGACCTGTCATTAGGAAGGATGCTCTGAGAAGTAGTATTCGTTTCTGTTTGGATGGGAGAACATGTCAGGCTCTGTCTTTTAAGTCTGTCTTTTGAGTAACTTGAAAAAATCAATAAAATCTTTCAGTGGACATACCTAGATGACTGCTTCCACTGAGGATTGAACTGAGAACCTTCCACTTGCGCTGTGGGGGATTCACTGTAGTTTGTTGATGTCTCGCCGTCTGTATATAAACCCGACCAAGTAAGAATTGGCGGTCGAGCACTAACTAACTACCTTGAGGCCTGTCTGGCTCGTTCTTGCACTTTTGATTGAGCGAAAATGTGCACTTTAGAAAATGCGTTGAAGCGGTTTTCGCACCTTTTTTGGTCTTACAAGCGTCTGGCTCGCATCCCTGAAAATGCTTGTGTAACCTACCAAACAAGGAGACGCCTCTAATAGTTATACGAGTACGGAAGCGATTGGACGAAATATAAAGTACGTTCTTAAAACGACAACGATTTACGGCAAACCCATAAGCACCCCCTCAACTTCTTAAAAGGCCGCTCAAAATGACAACAATTTACGGCAAACCCATAAACACCCCCCTCAACCTCTCAAAATCCGGCGCCCCCAACCCAGTAACGGCATCCCACCCCTCGGCCGCCCTGAAGGCCTCCGCTACACCACACCCCTCATTCGCCCCCTTCTTCACATCCTCGAAGATCTCCTCGTGTCGATACAGCACGGGATTCACAAACCCGACCGTCCCCTTGCCCTCGCGCAGCCTCTCATTGTTGATCCGCGCCAGCATCGCCGCAAACACGGGCGTCGACGCCGACGTGCCGTCGATGGTGTACAGACCCCCGGCGTAGACGACGAGGTAGTTGGATGCAAGGAGCGCCACGTCCGGGTATCCCCTGCCGCCGGCGTTGAAACGCGTTGCGAATGAAGCGGTGTGGTTCTGCTGCGCAGCGAGATATGATGATATGTCTTTGGCCTGGTATTCGGGTGTGGAAAAGACGCGGCTGAAGCCCCCGCCCGAGGTGCTCGCGCCCTTCCCGGTCGAGATGTTGTCTCCAGCGACGCGGTAGGCCTGCTGTGGAGGAAATAAAGGGGTGGACTGGTTCCAGGCTGCCGGTGTGCCATTGGTGAGTGATGCGAGGGAGGTGCCGCCGACGGCTGTGACCCATGGGCATGAGGCCGGGAAGGTGCTGCTGAAGTCAAAGTTGCTGGTTCCATTTCCTATTCCTGGGAGGCGGGTCGAGGGGTCGAGGCACTGCGAGAGCTGGTCGGCCACGCCCCAGTCGCCGGTGGCGGCAACGACGCTGACGCCCTGCAAGCCGAGCTTGAGGAACTCGAGGCATTGCTGCTCGAGGTAGCCAGGCGGGAAGTCGGCTTCGTTCAAGACGTAGGAGATGGAGATGACGCTTGGCGGGGCGGCGATGCCGCAGTCGGTGGTCTTGTTGTAGCCGCCGGTGTGTGATGCGTTCTGCATGATGGTCATGTCAGTTAGCGTGATGGAAAGTGGGAGTCACCGGACTGGATCTGACATACCGGATATGTGTGGTCAAACTGGGGGTCGAGGGCATCGCAGTCGGATGCGTCCAAAGCGGCGAGCATATTATTGAGATCGCCAGGGGTGAAGTAGTCGCCGACTTGGATGTTGATGACTGGCTGGGGTTGCGTCAGCGCCATGGCGTACTCGAAGTCCACGGAGGGCTCGGCGTTGAAGGCAAAGCCAGTGTAGTTGGACTGCATGTAGCCGCCGTTGACGGGCAGGACGACGGGGCGGCTGCCAACGAGCTGGGGCTCGAAGCGGGAGAAGAAGAGGTCGAGATCGTTGGGGAGCCAGGTCACCCACGATATCTCGTAGATGCCAAACGAGTTGTTGGGATGCAGTTCCATGTGGTCATGGGGGATGTGGTACAGCAACCGGAGGCATTCTGGTGTCATGTACTTAAGGCAATTGACATTGGTCCCGTTGCTCGCTGCGACCCTCTTTTTACTCCGTGTCGGCTTTGTCCGCCCGAGATCAGTGGGGCAGGTTGGCTCTATGAAGTTGATGCTGTCTATCACCGAGTTTTTATTCCGTGTCGGCTTCGTCCGCCCGAGATCAGTGGGCCAGGTTGGCTCGATGAAGTTGATGCTGTCTATCACCGAGTCAGGAATGCTGTATTCCTCGACAGCGAGCTGTGGTTCATGACCGGACCGTGTCTGGTCGTGGAACTCATGATAGTGAGTGTTGAGCAGCAGCTCGGCGTCCCGGACCTTGGGGGCCAAGAAGATGTGGTTCCGGTCCTGGGACACTCGCAGACTTGACCGAGGGATCCCAGACTGGTTGAGCCAGGCTACAATCTCTTGGATAGTATCTGACGTCGGGGCAAAGTGCGATTCCACTCTGGCAGCGCTCCAGTGTTTCCCGTAATCAACTGAGGCGGGATCGGATTTCCTGTAGAGATGCTGCGCAGCATTGGCTATTATTGACTTGGAAGCAGCAATGGAAATATGCATAGAGATCCTGCGGTTCCCGTCGACCCTTGCCCCTCGGATCCAGCGAGAGACCCCCGGCCGTTGTTGAGCAGTGAATACATGGGCATTCGTGAGGGTGAAGAGTACAAAGGCGGTAAATACCAGTGAAAGCTGCCAACCTGAAGTTCCGAGTCGTTGCATATTGGCTGGTCACGGTATCAAGATGCCTCAGAATGCGTGTTTTGGTTTGTCGGAAAATCAATAAAATGTAATCACCAGATTTCGATACAGTACGGCAAGACCTCTAAGAAACGGGTATAAGTACTCCGCGCTTAGCGGCGTACCAATATAAGTCAGAGGCAAAGTTAAACTAAAGGCGGCGCGATCTGCGGTTATCAATTAAGAAATCACTAGATTTAGATACAGTACGACAAGACCTCAAAATATACGAGTACAAGTACAAGTACTCCGCCCCCTCGGCGGCGGAGTAATCCCCAACGGCGTAGTAATCCTCAGCGGCGTAGTAATCCTCGGCGGCGTAGTAATCCTCGGCGGCGTAGTAATATAAGTGACAGGCAAGTTTGAAACGAAAGACGGCGCGGTCTGGGGCCCTATAGTCGGGGGCGGCTATGCGGGGCTCAGCCTCGGACTGCGGGGGATGATGGGTAACAGCCAGACCATGCAAGGCTACCTGTGCCACGGTGTTACATAAAATGTGACGGCCGATGTTACCTTGCCACTAGGTTCAGTAGTTGTACCCTTGCGCCCGCAAAACTTCGGCGTTGCATAGGTACAACTACTAATCCTAGGGACCATATAGCCAAGTAAAACAAGTAATAATATAGCTATAGTTGACTGGCGTGAGATTAAGTCTCAAGGGCGGTTATCAATGCGGCGTAAAGAAAGTGATTGCCTAGGCCATATATTAAATATTTAGATACGAGTATTACGTAGGTACCTAGGTAAAGCTTACCTAGGCACACGAGTATTTAATATCTGGTCACATTCGCCCAATTTCGAGCTTCTCATTTCTACTTCCATCAGCTTTTCTTGCCTCCTACCTTTAAGTTGAATTCATTATCAAATCTCCCACCTTCCAGTATCAACTTGCTCCAAAGCCCTCAAGCTCCAAAATGCAGTTCTTCGCCCTTCTTCCCTTTCTTGCCGCGATCGCCACAGCGATGCCCTATGGTAGCCAACACCAAGCCGAAAATTCGCTTGTCGAGCGTGTAAGTTCCCGCCGTCCTTATTGGGTACTATCGGCTTTTAACTAATCGGTCATGTGTAGGGTCGAAACCCGGTATGATACTTTCGACAACTTACCGTAGTGTTGACGCTGATGCTTGCGAATACTAGGTATTCTGCACGGCTCTTTGTAACGTATTCTGCGAAGGTAGCGCTGACGATGGGTGTTTTTATGTCTGTTTCCAAGGTTGTCTTCAAGCTGCTGTTCCTGGCGAGCCTGTCGATCCAAACCAGCTGGGATAGTAAATTGGTGTGTCAACCTCCCTCGCGCCTGTACGCAGGATATCACTATGTGCGGCGGGATGGGGAGGTAGTGTGGCCTCGGAATACAAAGTTGGGCATTAAGGTCTAAGGAACTTGGAGGAATAACTGTCTTTATCGAATAGTACCGTGGAATTCAATCAACCCGCTATTATTGTTAGGATTTCGTGATTTTGATGATACAATTGATAGTGTTGATGATGTAAGTAATGATTATTATAGTACGAGTAAGAGCTGAAAACGCTCTGCTTTATAGCGTGACAGCTGACTAAGCACCATAAAACACGCTAGTTCTAACACTCCCCTATGCGCAGAAAGCTATCCAAAACAGGCCCAAAACGAGGATATACTCCGAAAATTCTCTTCGTTCAAACTCTCCCCAGAGCACCCATGCTCCCGCATCTCCCTATCTCCCACGTAGTTGCCCAGGCCTCATTAACTCCAGCAATGAGACTCCTCTCGTAGTGCCTACGTCTCCCTGTGGAAGTTCAGCTACTCCGTGAATGGTTCAGAGTCTCATACTCGAAGTCTTCCATTTTCTGGCTCATGTAGAATACATGCAGATTTAGCAGAGAGGGAGTACAAACCGAGGCCACCCTACCGTAACTTTCTATTAGCTGCAGTTCAAGACAAGACAGACTTCAGGAAAGTTGGCGGCAAAGAGTTAAAGATAGGTGTTGGGTTGAGAGGGGGAAAAAGAATAAATGTAGGATCAAAAGCGTTGAACAAGGTGGGACAGTATGACATTTTACCCCTCGAAATGTTTCAGATATGGCCTCTTTCGGAAGGGTACTCGTGCTTACCCCCCATTGACCTGACAGTCGATGAAAATTCCATCGAATGCGATCCAGTATGAAACCCATGTTACGCCACTTAGCTGTGAGCTAAAGAGAACTCATTTTCCTCCCGCTTTCTTCACTTTTTGCACAGCTCAGCCGCAATACATTTCAAATTTGTAGTCAGCGTTGCAAAATGAAATCTATATCAAACGCCAGAGTGAGGATCCATTTGACCTGAAAGACTGGCCACTGCTTCTGATCGTCAAACTCGAGCATCGAATGTTCGTATTCCCATCTCACACACTCTCTCTCTACTCTAAGTTTCTCCTTCGATTTTAGTTCTACGTCTCACTTCAACCCTTTTTCATCAACACCAACAACCACACCACAATGGCGCGCATCTTCATAACCGGCTCCTCAGACGGCATTGGCCAAATCGTAGCACGAAATCTCATCGCCCAAGAGCATCACGTAACACCTCATGCTCGCAACCCACTCGAGCAACAGAAGCCATGGCCTCCGTCCCAGGAGCGGAAGGCGTTCTAATCGGCGGCCTCTCCAGCATCGAAGAAACCAAACAACTCGCGCTCTCAGCAAACAAAACTGGAGCTTTCGACGCCGTGATTCATAACGCTGGGATCGGCTACTCGGAACCGAAACGCATGACCGAGGACGGGATAAGTCATGATTTTGCTATCAATGCTTTGGCGCCGTATATTTTGACGTGTATGATGGAGAGGCCGAGGAAGTTGGTTTATTTGAGTTCGGGGTTGCATAAGGGTGGGGATGCGAGTTTGAGGGATGTAGGGTGGAGGAGTGGCAGGCGATAGAGTGGGATGCAGGCTTATAGTGATTCAAAGTAAGATACCTTTTAACCTACTCCAATTGGCATGAACTGATTTTATTTTATAGATTATTTGATGTGCTGCTCTCTTTTACGGTAGCGAGGCATTGGCCTGAAGTTGCAAGCAACGCTGTCTCTCCAGGCTGGGTCAGGACGAAGATGGGCGGAGCAAATGCTCCAGCGTCATGAAGAAGGCGGCTGAGTTGCCGGCTTGGCTGGCTACGCATGAGAGGGAGAAGACAGGAAGTGGGAAATACCTCGTTGCGCAGGATCAGAAGACTTTGCATAAGGCGGCCAATGATGAGAAGATCCAAGACGAGTTTTTAAGGATTTGTGAAGAACTTTCGGAGGTTCCTTTTCCTAAGTGACAGCCAGAAAGTTGAATAGTTTCTGGTTTTGATTTTAAGTAATAGCCTGTTGATTAAAATTGATTCTGTTGAATGGTGATAGCCAGAAAGTTGAATGGTTTCTGGTTTTGATTTTAAGTAATAGCCTGTTGGTTAAGATTGATTCTGCTGAATGGTTTCTACTTATAGTTAGCTACTTTCCACCCTTATCACTAAATTTCAATCAGCGCAATAGTATTGGAGAAGCCTTCACCCCCGTAGACTCCTCCCAAGCCTCTTCATCCATGATTCTGTGGACATAAGAGTGATCCACTAAATGAAGCCTCAGATGACTTTCAATTTCGTCCTCCCTCAAATATTCCGATGTGGCAGCCGCATTCTCAATAGTTCGCAAGATAAAAGGAACTCGTGATCCATTGACTACATAAATATCGTCGTTAGCCGCAATATCTTCAGGCCCAACACCCAAATGGCATGTTGAGTAACAAATATTACTCAGTCCAACAAATTGGTACCTATTGCATATCGTATATCTTGGGCACGACGACTAGGTTCGTCATTGCCCACTGTGGTTCCATCATGATCACTATTCATCCATAGAAGATAGGCTTGCTTGTCCTCCGGCATGTAGCGTCTATTGTAATTTGGAAAGTTGGCTCGGTAGATATATTTCAAACTTCCTTCTGACCTATAAGAGACGTCACTGCTTCTAATCTCCAAACTCTAACCAACGCTACAAGACAAAACCCCATTGCAGTGCAGTACACTGTGAATTTGGGCCGTTGTCATGGGGTAACCTATCATTAAGCTCGGGGGTGCCTCTCTTCCCCTGCAGCCACAATACTATCAATGCAGATCATAAACTGTTTGTAAGTCCCGCAGAAAAGCTCTGTAAATTTATAGCTTCTGATTTCTGGCCGATGGCGATTAGTAGTATCCCGAGAAAAAATAAGAAGGATTGCTCACTCCGCTGGCACTTGGCATAATCAACGCTTTCGCCAAAGTTTTCCGATTTCTTTTGCATGAGAGTTGTATACATCGAGTTCTTGTGGCAATGGACGATTCGATGGGTGTTTGTTCACGAAGTGCAGTACTTCGATTGGTTACAGCCGCCCTTCAAGCAGATTGTCGCTATTTGATCGTAGGCTAGCACTGTGAAACTTTTAGCAAGGGATCAAATATGGTCCCCAAATAACGCATAGGGTGGGTTTACTAAAAGAACATTGATAGCATTTCCATATGGCTTTGTCAGGGTATTGGACTGAGTCTTTGAGGCATCGAACTTTGTCATAGCTGCGGTAGTTTATAAGGCGTAATATATCGCTATAACGAGGGCTTATAACCCATAGGTAATTTGGGCGCCTGTTTTCCAATGATTTACCAAGGACTAGCTCAGACTTTGTCGTCGTGGGCTCGTTAGCCGGGTGTGTATGCTCTACTTGTTCGCCTTCCGGTGACGCTAAATTCGTTAGACTCGTAATATGGTGTATGCACTTGAATGATAGGGACGAATATATTTTGCATGTTTCGCAATAATAGGTCTTCTGATGGTTATCGGATAGATTAGTATCGTAGCTGACCTTGTATTTACAGAAGTCGTGGCCTAGTTTGTGGAGAACATTCTCTTCATCCGAGGAGAGGAAACAGGCTTCACATAGCCACTAGAGGATATCGAAAGTTCCTTTACAAGTACGGCATCCATATATTTGGGCCGAGTACTGCCACGCTGCGCGGAGATTAACGATCGGCCACGATAGAATGCTGTACGTGGTTTACTTACGTGCATGGCACCTTTGACAGTGCCCCAGTGATAAAGGGTGGCTCAGAGACTAACAGGTACATGAATCGACTCGCCAGATCTTGATTATATACCAGTAGGTTGGAAATATGATATAAAGCACCCGATATGTTAGATCCTTTTCGAGATGAGACTTGAGAAACTTCTCCTTCGTTTGGGCGTTTTAACTGCACCTTATACACAGCGCATAGCTGTAACCGTCATTTGTGCATTGAAGTCTAGAACGAGCCTCTAATGAACAGCCATTGCAGTCCGCTGTGGGGGTGAACTCCTTGGACCCATCGATCCACTGCCTTGCTTGGAATCGCACCCTCGGGTTGTGTAATTGATTGTGAGTCTTGTGGCAATTTTGACACATCCAAATCTTGCATTCCAGACATATATAACTATCTGAGTAATAAACTATCCTTACATCCACTTAGTACGTTGTCCGATATCGAGAAATAATCAAGAAACGGCTTACTAGTTTTGTAATTTTCACAAAACATACAGCAAATAGACGAAATAATTTGAGCTCTCGAATTATCTTCTGCAGCTGATTTGACCCTTTGGTTAAACAATCCTTGTATAACCGAGTCCTGGGTAGGAACCGACTATGTTGGCTCGACAGCCGGGCTAGACAATCCTTGTATGGCCAGGTGATGGTGTTAAACCGACGGAGTTAGCTCGACAGCCATTGATCTGATCTCATATTCCCATCTCACCAATTCTCCGAGCAAGCGTTTGAAGCCTGTGTCTTCGGCTGTCTTAAATCTGACGACTTCTCTATGGTCGGCTTGGATAGTTAGAGCAGTATAGCCGGGAAAAGCCGCTGATTCTTTGGTGACAACTCTCCCAATCCCAGGCAAAGGGAGTTCTTCAACGAAGCAAGTTACCCAAAGAGGCCGGTTGGTGCTTTCAAGCACCAGAACTATCTCCAAGAATCTGTTTTGAATAGACTCAAGTAACTGATCATCTGTCTGCAAGACTTTCAATAGCGAGGCGTTGGTCGACTTTATAAGCCCGAGCCGGTAATTTAGCCAGTTCGCCATCCAGCTTCCCTTATGAGGAGTTCCTATGAAAATAATCCCCTTGCAGAAGTTGAATATACTTCGTAGATGATCTTCTGGATGATTTCGCGAATGCAGAATAGCCTCCTTACAGACGAGACCGCCGAGACTATACGCAACAAAAATAATATAGCGAGATGACGCACTACTACTTGCCCTTTTTGTCGTTAAGTCGTTGAGAAGGTTCGTGGCGTGGTCTATGAGTCGATTTGACGACGCAACCGGCTTCTGCACAACGTACGCATCGTAACTGAAAGTGAGAATACGGGCTGTGTTGAGCCTAGGTGGTAGCAGCGTCCAGGGCCACGGCGCGTTTTGCCCGTGAGAAGTCCATGTAGTATTTCGATCTTCAGACAAGCCGTGCACAAAGCAGATATCTACTGTGGCTCCTGGATAATCGTACCAGACTTTGAATCCATCTGATTGTGGCGGAATATCTGAAGAGATGACGAAGTGTTCATTTTGAATGGCAGGGCCAGACTCGAAACCGTTCCCTCTGTCGTCAGGGCGCCCAGGAAAGGTAGCCTGATGGTGAGGGTCGGACTGTTGTCCTCGACGACCCTTCAAGGCGTTCTTGAATCTCCTCACCGCTTAGGGTGAGGTCACGTTCAACCTACGAAAACTTTGTAGAGAAGGGCAAGGTACGGAGGCGTGACACACGTGTGGTCTTCAGCTGCAATTTAAAAATAGAAGAAGAAGAACGATTTATGATCACGGGATATGCACTGGTGACGGGGGTTTAAGAGCTACCTTTACCTCATTGTGCAAGATCAGAAGAGTTTGCATAACCCGACCAATGATAAGAAGATCGAAGTGGAGTTTTTGAAGATTTGCGAAGACATTCCGGATGTGTTTTTCTGCTAAATAAAAGCAAGAAGAGCAAGGACGTATGCTTCTTGATGTGTTGGGCAGAAGTGAATGCGTCACATGTTGGTTGATCCGATCGTGTGATGGCCTAGAGGAGTGGTATCGAGAGTGAGGCCGGCCTTGGGCGAGCGTAGAAGCCAAGTCTTCCTGCTCAGGCGGAGGAAATGGACGGAGGTCCTCGCCAACAAAGCGGTCGTCTTCGACATCATACCATGCTTCATGATCGGATGGATCAATTGGCTTCCTCAGCTCGAAAGCGGAATCAGCGCCAGCGTCGACCGAGGCGGAAACGGCAGCGGCTTCGGGGTCGGGAGTATCTGGCTCGTCATCTTCGAGAATTACCGGTCTATCTGCGTAGGATCTCTTCAGGCGATGGTAAGTCGTCGTCTGCTTCGTCGTTGCGATTGGTGGAGTCGTTTTTGTGGCTTATAATTCCTACGACAGATTAGACAGGCTCATATTTCTGGAAGTCACTCCTGATTGTACCTTCCCAGCTCAGCCAGCGCCTCCACCTCATCGTTAGCGGAAGTAGGATAGCTACCCAGGCTGCCTCCACCATGTCCTCCCTTTCCCTTCTCATCTGTTCCCTTGCCTTAAGCTGCATATTTATTGGATTTTGGACTAGATGTACGCAGCGGATAATTATACAAGAAACGAATGACTTGAACTTGATTCTCAATTACATAGGAATAACTACAGGTTTATATAGACTTTTTAAAGGAAACATGGAATCTTCTAATGTAATGAAATTATTAATGAAGTGGCGTGGTCATTGACTCCTTTAGTATAATTCGTGGGCCGATAGTTGTACCGAACTTGTATAGTTCCAACAATATTAATTGCTAGTATAGCGACTTCTATAGCTAGGTCCTAGAAGAGACCCTTTTTAGCTTAGGATCCTACTTTATAACTTAGCAGTCATAGAGAACAGCTAGGCTATTAAAGTGCTATCGAGGATGGAAGAGGGGAATAGGAAGAGCAGTCCTCGACACGACTTATATACATCTAATGCTTACAAAGTAGGCTGTATCTTGCCAGCAACTTGCAGCTAAGTATACAGTCCGTGTTAGGATCAAACTCGAACTCTTCTTCTTTCTCATCTTTAATATTATTTGTGACGGCTCGGCTCGGCTCTCGCCTCCTGTCACCCAACTTGAGACGAACTAACAACAGTTGGTGTTTCACACTAAAGAAGCAGAAGCCCTTAAGGCCACGCTTCTCCCTCCCTCTTCTTCTTTTTGTAGTTTAGTATTTTCGATAGTTGCAATCTACAGAGCTCCCTTCATCCTTTGTTGAATAGCATTTTGTACGTGCCGTCACATTATTAGACTACTCTAGGATTACAAGCTTTGATATATAATATATAAGCCTCCTTTTTATAGCTAAGAAAGCCGCATTGTTAAGGATTTATAGCGTAGTCTGCTACTATTAGTTGATTTTAGTATTATATTAACACTCAGGCTCCATTACCTGCTTGACAATAGTCTACACAGTATTACGAACCCAGTCAATCGATGGCACAGGGACGCCAGCAAGTGGGCGAAGCTGGTGCAATTGGTAGCCCTAAATACAAGAATCTAAAGCTAAGGAGAGAAAAGAAAAGAAGAGTGTCAGCAAAAAGACTGCGTTTAAGGGGGTGATTAGCCACGTGCGTTAGCTGACGGGTGGTAATCGGTTGGCTAACGGCCCAAAAAAGTCGTCCGTAAACATGCGAAGTCATCCGTTAAAGCTGCAATAGTGCCTGTAGTAACTACAGTTATCAACGGCTGTAACTCCCTGTCTATAAGGGCAGTTTCCGGTTGCCGCTAAAGCAGTCGCGGACTGTCCTCTGTCTTACGGTCCGTAAAATACAGCTCGCAAGATAAAATTATAAGCTATTAGATAAGATTTTACTACTACATAGTAGCTCTTGCTGCGTTGTGTTGTATAAACATTAAAGCTTAACTATTTTTAAGTAATACTTAGTAGAAGTAGTACTCTTTTAGCTCATAGTAGCTTCTAATATATTAAGCTTCTTGTAGCGCTTGTCAAGTACCTTAATATTTACTATTATTTAGTTCTAGATTATTAAAGCAAGTCCTTCTCTTTGTTCTTAAAATACTATCTTGCTACGATTAGCTGTCTTTCAATAGCTTAAACAGCATGCTACTTACAAAGCTAGAGAGAGATAGGTTGTAGCATTCTTAAAGCTTTACTAACAATAACTTTAGCAGCTTCTAGCAGCTCTTTGCTTTAATTAAGTAATCTCAGTCGTGCGGTTTGCCCCCCGGGTTTAGCGGCCTCCGCTTCGGGCAACGCGCGTGTACGGGCCGGACGCCGCTTTCAAGCTGTATAAAAGACCGCGCTCTCCCCGCTGCTCGACCATCCTCCTCTTCAATCCTTTTCCAACACTCCCTCGCTCGGTTCGCGTGGTCTCATCATGCGCCGCTACCCCACCCTACCTAGACCCACCCAACAAGCCCCCTTCGTCGGCCTCGCCGTAGCTGATGACCCTAGCGGCACAGCCGGTTTGAAGCCAGAATCCTCGAACTTACAGTACCACTCTGGCTTCGATGCTCCTAAATAGTCTGCGACGGCGATCATTCCTCTAAGCCACGTCGCATTGGCTGAGATACGAGCATGGGCAGGGCTCACGCACCCTCTACTTCGTCGTTGCACCATCACAACCCTCACGATAATGCTTTGTCGATAATTACGAGTGCAGGCTCTGCCTTGGCAGTGCCTCTATGCGGTGCGTCTAGGCCAATCGAAGAAATGCCTCACAGCGACGTAGCTGGCTTCTGCCTGGCTGCGCTGCAGATGAGTTACGTGTCAGCGGCTTTCTAGTCAGCTTCCCTGCGCAATTAGGCTCCAGCAGGAGTCGCGCCCCTTAATCTGGGCTGATCTGTAACGAGAAGGGCTGATATCTGCTTGCGTGGCTGCGACAGATTAGATCATTAGAGCTTCTGTTAAGCATCCTGCAGGACCAAATACGAAACGTTGCTAGTAAGAAAACTAGGGACAAGTGGGCAGGGAGACAGGGGCGATTGCAGGCAGGCAGATTGTGTAACCTTAAAAGGAGCACTATCTAGGGCTATTAGTAGCATATTAGGGGATAGGTCTGACGATTGAGGGCTGCACAAGGATTCTTAGCATAGGACGCTGCTGCTAGCAGGACAGGTCTGTCTGCAAGGCTTCCTTGCAATTTGCCTTAGTTCAAGCACTAATAAAAAGGAACCTGTTAGTTAAGACTAGCTTTCAACTACAATCTCATTTAGGCTGTATAGGCAAGATTAGCTAATTACAGCACTATCTCTTAATTGTTAGTGAAACTAAGAAATTCTAGGTAGGGGAGATGTAGGCGATTGTAGGCAAGCAGAGTTGTCTGACCTTGAATGTGGCTACTTCCACAGTCCTAATGTAAGTAGAAGGATGAAGTCTAACACTTAAGCACTATATAAGGATTGTTAACATAGCACGCTGCAAGTAGCAGATTCACATAGCACGCATAGCAGACTAGATACAAGAACATTGCGCTACGCAGCCCTTGTAAATAGGGAAAGTTTATGTGGACTAAGCTCTATAGAGATAGTTGCAAGCAGCAGCAGATAGGGGATAGGGTGGATGGGTAAGAGGCAGGATTGGCTGATTGCAGTACTATTTCTTAATTGTCAGTTAAGGCGAGGAAGATTGGGGTGTGAGATGTTAGCAATTGCATAGCTTACAGCCCTTAAAGAGGAGACGGAGAAGGCTAGGGGGGGCTCTTTGCGCTCTACTATATCCTTTTCTAGTGCCTTAAGGCCTGCAATAATGGAATAACAGTTGTAAGCGGCAAATGGGACACAGTGAGATTGGAGGACGGGGTCAATCTTTGTGCAGCGTTTGCTTGTAGGCAGGGCTATATAATCCCTCTATGCTTCCTGCTTTAAAGACTTAGTTTAAGAAATCAGCTTTTTTTGCAGTATTCCTAAGACTTTTCCCTTTGCCTACATCTAATTCTTTCTTAATAGCTACTATTAACTTGAATTATGTTTAATTTTAGCCCCCCCCCTTCAAACCTATTCCTTTACAAGCAGCGCACTACTTTATTACAGAGCAAGGGCAGGTCTATCTGCACAAATAGCTCTCAAAACCAGCCAGCACTGCTGCACAAAGCAGATTGAATATTCAAACGCAACGACCAGTCCAAGTCTGCAATTAGGCTCAACCTGTTGAGCTCTCATACGGCGATGGCGGCCATGAACCTCGCCGATCTAGTAGAGTAAAGCGCTCAATTAGAGTGCTAGAATCACAGCAGTGGCAGGTAGAGCATGGGCTCATTCTTGTGCCGGGCTCTAAGGCCAAGGCTTGCGCTTTGAACAAAAAGAGATCTCAAAACACCAAGACATCTTAGCTGGATCACCAGTATGAGCTTATAAAGTAGATTAATGGATTGAATTGAACTTAACTATTGTGGTGGGGTTCCGTGGTCCCCTATAAAAATCACATGATCAGAGCCAGCACTAGGGTATCAATGTATTTAGCTAGCTCGTAGACTACCTTCGAGCATCATTAATCATTGCTTTACAGTTGTCTTTTACAGGTCGGATAGGTTTTACGGGTTACTTACGGGTTTTACGGACGGACAGAGAGAGTTTACAGACGATATACAGGTCTTTGGACAAAGATTTCTTTACGGACACAGAATACAGTTGTTTCTTTTGTGTGCTTTGCTTTGAGCTTGTACGCTGACTTGCCCGTTGCCCTGACGATCGTGCACTTTGACGACACATCCATTCAATCCCTCCACCTATATACCTCAGCCACAGTGTGGCGCATGCACCGGCAATATATACGGGCCAATCCGATGGGACTGCCCGGTGGGACTGCCCGAGACCCTCCGGATTTCTGTATGAATGTAAGCTCCATTTGGCAAGACCTTTATTCCCCTATCCCATCCTAGCCACCAGGTCTACTTCAAAACTTCAACTACCCATTCGACTACATCACCATGGAGCTGCACATTCATTGCAACGAGATAGAAGAAGGACCTGATTGCTTTTGTACGAGGCGGGCGAATTGATTTGGGGCAAAGCAGCGGCGTTGAGGCCAATTGGGTAGAGTATAATTATAATGCCTTTTACGTGCAAAGAAGCTCTTCATGCTGATGCATAGTATCTCTAGCAACATGATATAAGGCCATGAGGCACGTGACTTATACTCTAATTAAAAATGACAGGTTTTGACAAATTAATGAAGCATATATATACTATTAATTGATTGTATGTATGATATATCTAGGACTCCGTATGCTCCCCCTTAAGTGCACCAGCCTCCTTATTTATTACCTAATCATCCAATTACGTAAGCATTCCCCTGACAAAAAACACTATTCCACCAAAAGCCTAGCGAAATCAATTAACAATCGATTTCGTAAAGAGATCACAAAGCTCTCTATTTCGAACCAAACCCTCAAAATAACAGCTATAGGTACAATAGACTGCGTGCCGCATACGCAATCTCTTAAGAAGAATTTTAATAAGAAAAGCCTGCCAGGCTCGGCAGAAGATGCTAGTAACATGACTAGTGAGCTTCTTGTTAACACTATATTGGGCTTGAATGCGTGGGTACAGGTTGGAAATCCGATAGTTGGCTTTCTTTCAAAGCTCAGTAAAATTGCGCGTTCTAAAGGACGACTTCAGACTTAGTACCTAGAATCCTGGTTGTGTAGAGTCGTAGAAATATAAGTCCGTTAACCTAATCACGTGCATTTATTAGCGGGTAGATTCGTGCGAATGCGATAGGTAGGCAATATTCGTACGAATACGAATACGGCCAAAATCTCACGAACACATTCTACCCTAGGAGGGTAGGAGTTCATGTGTGGACATAAGCTACCCGAATCTCGCCGTCTTCACCCGAAGCGGGGGTTTCCCAACCGAGATTCGAGGGTATGCAGACCACAAACAAATATAAAGTACGGACCATCAACAAACATAGAGTAAGTACGGACTGACTGCCACTTGCCGCTATCGAGACATGGGCTTCAGTCAAATATCAGAAGCCATCTGTCTCCCCTCGGCGTGATAAATTTTTAATCGGCTAAGATGTTTAACCTTGTAAGTCGGAGCCGTGCTTCATCTTCGGCTTCAAGAAGCATCTTCAGCTCGACGCACATATCAAACGTCAGTGAACAACAGCTACTGCGTATATAATATATACTGATGAGATACAGAAATTAACCTTGGCTATAAAATATGTTCCTGCACGGGGTAATAGCTCGCTACCTGCAGGTAATGGCTCGCTACCTACGGGTAAGATGTCTTCGTTATTGCTCTCTCCAGAGCCGCTAATGTGTGAAAATGAAGACTATAAAGAGGATATCTCGAAAGGACCAATGCTGCGATTCGAAGATTCTCTACCAAGACTACCAGTGCCAACGCTCGAGGAAACCGCAGCTCGCTACATAAAATCAGTCCATCCACTACTATCACCACCCGAGTTCGAATCAACAAAGAGGGCGGTTGCCGAATTTATCAAACCGGGTGGTGCAGGCTCAAAATTGCAAGAAAAGCTAATTGCACGTAGCGAAGACCCCAAACGCAAGAATTGGATATACGAATGGTGGACTGATACATCGTATCTCAGTTATCGTGCTCCTGTCGTACCATACGTCAGCTACTTCTACTCTTATCGAGATGACAAAAGTAGGCGGAACCCTATCCAGCGCGCTGCTGCTATCACCACTGCAGCTTTAGAGTTCAAGAAGATGGTTGATCAAAGCACTTTGGAGCCGGAGTACATGAAGAAGCTACCCATTAGTATGGAAAGCTACCAATGGATGTTCAATTGCAGCCGCGTCCCTGCGAAGCCATCCGACCACTCGGTGAAATACTCACCTCAGGATTACAAACACATCTTGGTTATCCGCAAGAATCAATTCTTCAAAGTCATGCACGAAGTTGATGGAAAGCAATTGAACACTTCCGAGTTTGAGCAACAATTCAAGCATGTGTATGATCAGGCAGAGAAGGCCCCACCTGTAGGGATACTCACAAGTGAGAACCGCAATGTCTGGAGTGACGCGAGGGAGATTTTATTGAACGCGAATTCATCAAATGCCCAAACGCTGAGGGAAATCGAGTCTGCCTCTTTTCTAGTCTGCCTAGATGATGCCGCACCTGTTACTCTTGAGGAACGGGCTCATCAATACTGGCATGGTGATGGTTGCAACCGCTGGTTTGATAAGCCTATTCAACTGATAATCAATGACAACGGCACGTCTGGTTGCCTGGCCGAACATTCTATGATGGATGGTACACCAACCCATCGCCTAAACGACTACATCAACGAGGTCATCTTCAAAAACAAGCTCGATTTTTCAGATCCTTCTGTGCGATCTCATCTCCCGGAGCCAAAAGCTCTCAAATTCCATATCAGCAAAGAACTGCAAGCCGAAATTTATCGTGCTCTAAAAGATTTTACGGATGCCATTGGAGTTCACGAGCTGAGAGTTCAGGCGTATCAGGGGTACGGCAAAGGATTGATCAAGAAATTCAAGTGCTCTCCTGATGCTTATTGCCAAATGATAATCCAATTAGCCTATCACAAGATGTACGGAAAGAATCGGCCGACTTACGAGTCAGCGGCAACGCGGCGGTTCCAACAAGGCCGAACCGAGACTTGCCGTTCTGTCTCTGATGAGTCGGTGGCATTCTGCAATGCTATGGCTGACCCAGACGTTGATCAGAAAACCAGGGCGGACTATTTTCGAAAGGCCTGCCATGCTCATGTCGCATACATCACCGCCGCTACCGATGGAAAGGGCGTTGATAGACATCTGTTCGGGTTGAAAAAGTTGGTTGGACCCAATGATGAGATGCCAGCGATCTTCGAGGACCCAGCTTACTCCTACTCTAACCATTGGTTTATATCAAGCTCTCAACTCAGCTCAGAATATTTTAATGGCTATGGATGGTCGCAGGTAGTGGATGATGGTTGGGGAATTGCGTACATGATTAATGAGAATAGGTAGGCTCTTTCAGCTCATCCTCATGACTTTTGCAAGCTAACGATCATCAAGCCTTCAATTTAATGTCGTCTCCAAGGGACTAGGAAGCGAGAGGATGAGCTTCTACTTGAGCAAGGCGGCAGGAGAAATTCGTGATTTACTATTACCGACGATCCAGCCGCCCAGAGTGGGGAAACCCCACTCACACCCACAGGCTAGGTTATAAGGTTCACAGCCCATATGTAGGTTGGGTTACTGCATAGCCAACCGACCTGTCAAAATAACAGGTGCTGGGTCGAGTTATTCAAAGAAATTCCATCTAAACTAAAATGTGACTTAATACGTGCTGAAATCACGTGTAGATCACGTGTAGATTAACATACAGTTGCCCTGTCTTTGCCATAAAATATAAGATTATTATATATTAACATTGTTACATTATACTCTCTAACGAACTTTAGCATATTGCGCAGACTGCACCTACTACTACTCTGGCGTCTGCTTGGGCCACGGTTTGTAAACTTTACTCTGTGGCCTTGTAGAGAGCTTTGTCCAATTGGTTTAGTTGCTTGCCTAGGCCTTGAAGAGCAATTGATTCTCTCTCTTTGAGCACTATTTCTCTCTCTACTCGTAGCGTCGTAGACCTAAGACGTCGTTGTTCTACAATTGGGTTATGTCAGTATCTCCGCTTCTGTATTACCCACAGTGCATATTAGTGCGTTAGCTCATTTCCTTTAATTCCCTGGTGCGCCGGTACCCAATAAAGCTCGACCTAGATGTGTCTTTTATCCAGTCGGCGTGCGGTCCAAATAATTCATTGGATGATGTGCTGGCCATTCTGCTGATGTGGGTTCTGGAGTCATTGAATTGCCCCTTGGCAGTCGGTACAGATAGTAACTTTCCTTTGGAAATATGGTTCTTGGGCCATGTATAGGAGTGCTATGTGAATCGTTTGCAGTTCGGCTGGCGTATTCATTGCTATCCTCCAACCTTGCTACCGTATCCTAGATTGTATTCCAGCCCTTAGGTTAAGTACCTTCATTTCCCTTTAAGATTTGGGGACGTTCGCGACACCTTTTCCAAGCAACCCCGACACCTACTAACCCTTTCCAAACTGGCCCATCTGTGAAGAAGGTTTGTTCTAGCCCTAGATCGTTCGCATTGGATTCTTCGTGATTCCTATGTATAGTAAATTTGAAGGGGGCTTCCCTGCTTCCCAGCCTCGTTCCGAATGCGTAGAAAGTCTCTATCATAGTCCGATGAGGGCCTTAGATTACTCCTTAGAATTTCCTAAGCATTTGCATTAGTGATAATTGGTACCGGTTAATATTGGAACTCTGTTTCTTTTCTTCCCACTAAGGGTAACTCTCTAGGAGGCCCTCTCAGAGTGGCAGCATCCTTGAGCTCTTCCCTAAGTTCCCAAGGTATTTTAAGGCGGTCCACGTACCCTAGTTGTCGCTGAGAAATTCGTAATAATGGCGGTTCATTTGCACTTCGATAGAGTTGAAGTAGCGTTTCCTCGCTCCTTAGAGACTTCCCGGAGCCGAGTATTTGGCTCTTCACTTCTTTGGCTTGACGTCTATTGGTTCCTCGCGTAGTTGTATTCTCTATCGAGGTTCTGGCGGCATTGTGCCAATTGATTGCGTTGTATGCCGTGTACGACGCGTTGTTGTGTTTGGGCGTCGCAAAGCTGTCAGCACTGCCAGCACCGTTCAACACCCTGCGCAAGATCCACAAGGTGAAGCCTCATCTTCTTTGCTGAGGCAGATAACCGCCGCACTTGCGTTTTGATAGATATCAAGCATGAAAGTAATCTGCTGACTTTTCTCCATGAGGCCATTTTAGTTGATACAGAGCTAGTCTACCCAGGCGTATCACTCTTCCAACAGATTACGCATTCGGACCAGAAGAGTGTATATATGTGCAGTGGTTAGTAAGGCTTTGGCTTTCCATTTATTTGAACGTTCCATAGACTCCACGGGCTCTTGAAGTTTGCTTAGCATAACTATCTGGAAGTCGCGAACCCCACGTGTATGAGATAGCTGTGTTTTTGATATTACTCGAATCCCAACTTCGTCTAAATCAATTCGTATTGTATGCAGTTGGTCCCAAGTTTGCTCGAAGCATCACTTAGGGGAATTATTCGTAGAAGTCTGGTGGATCTGACATCTGAATTAAGTGAATCATGAACGTAGGGTTCGACCTTAAGTATGTCCAAGCCTGCTGGCTTCTGGATCCGCGGTGGCTGTCTTATAACTCGATTTTCGTGCGACTTGGTATAGCGAGATTTGTCTCTCTAGATTTAAAACTTGGAGATACAAAAGTCGCCATTGTATTAAACACGCCAATTTGAATGGCTCCAGACAGATTGCCGATGGCTTCAAAAACACCCTGGAAAGGGAAGGCAGCAGGGCAGCCAAACATTGCGCGGAAGTTGACAATCAGTATATTTGCAGGCTCGCCAGTGGCAAAGTTATTGCGCGTATATCAATGATGTATGATAAGATGTCGCAGTGGTGTAATTTCAAGCAGCTCATGGTAGTCTGATTCTTTCGGCCGCGCTCACACTATGCTTTGACCTGAACTTCTTCAGATGGTTATTGGAGCGTTTACACGACCAATGAGCCATAAGATGTTTCTTTCACTCATTTATGTCCTAACCCAGGATGGCGAGCAGCGCTAAGACTGTACATTGCGTCGAGGGGAATTGCAACTTAGCTTAGTACAGGTTATATAGACGTATGTACAGTACACACTCACAATTAACGCTATCAAATGAAATAAGTTGGAAGAGAAAATGTTATTCAGACTTCCCAGATGCGCTTTCTCTCTGTGAAATAGAATTCATCAGCAACTGAACAATCGACTTCTTCCCTCTCTTCACAGCACATTCCAGTGCTGTCATGCCCTCCGCATTTGTGGATTTTGGATCGGCCCCAGCATCTAACAAGAGGGAGACTATCGAAGATTTATTATTCCTGACAGCCCAAAACAGAGCTGTGCCTCCGTTCGAACTCTTGGCTTCGAGGTCTGCTCCGGCCTCTATTAACAGTGATGCTATCGAAGTGTCGCCTCTCGAAACGGATAGATAGAGAATAGTATCTCCGCTCGGACTAGTGTTGTTGGCGTCTGCGCCTTTTTTCAGTAGGAGTGACACAATGGAACTGTTGCCTTTGCTGACGGCTTGGTAGAGAGCGCTTTCACCCTTCAAACTCTTCGCGTTAGGATCCGCTCCAGCATCTAGTAGTAACGACACTATTGAAGTTGAGCCTTTACAGACAGCTCTGTAGAGAGGACTATCGTCACACTCGTTCTTCACCTCGATATCTGCACCGTGCGATAGAAGGAGACTTGTTAATGATGTGTTGCCATGAGAGACGGCTATATTCAGCATTGTCTTTGCATTTTCGGGTCTTGCTGCCGTGTTGGCTCCTCTTTTCAGGAGCATATCGACAAGAGAAGTATCACCACGGGTCACGGCTGAGTAGAGTGGACTCTCCCCGTTAAGGTTTTCGGCCTCAATGTCAACATCGTCTTTTTGTAAAAGTAGCGAAGTTATTGACAGGTCTCCGCGAGAAACTGCTATAGATAAGGGCGATAGTCCTTTTCCAGTCCTGACCCCTACTTTTGCTCCATACTGTAGCAGAAGCTTCGTGATCGATACGTCTCCTCTTGCTACAGATCGACAGATAGGGGTATCTCCGTCCATGTTTTTCCTCTCCGTTTTGGCATTTTTCTCTAGCAATAACTTCACAGTGGATATATCACCCTTTGAAACTGCTATATTGAGCATTGATTCCCGGTCTGTTGGTCCAGCCTCCACATCGGCACCTTTCTCTAGTAGTAGCTGTACGCATGTGTGGGCTTGTCGTACCACCGCGCGATAAAGTGCTGTCTCGCCTGTCGAAGTCTTCCAATTGATATTTACATTATCATTTTGGAGTAGAAGTTTTACTATCGTCTTTCTATCCTTTGCAACTGCTATAAAAAGCGCTGTGTCTCCATTCGGAGGCCTCACGGCCGGACTGGCGCCACTTTTAAGCAACATCTCAACGATAGATTTGTCTCCGCGAGCAGTGGCAATATATAGTGCTGTCTCCCCTTTCTCGTTTCTCGCTTCGATGTCTTCATCTCCTTTGTCCAGAATCAGTCGCACCATCGATTTATTTCCCCTCGCCACCGCAGCAAGAAGCAGGGTTTCTTTATCCGAACTGTTGGTTGGACCAGAAATTGCATCCCGAGAAGCAGTCGGTGGGTGCGCTTCATTTGGGATCCAGTTTGACTCAATAGTGGCATGTACTCTGAGGCAACGCGGGTAGAAGAAAGCGGCATTCCACTCAGCAAGGACAGTTTCAATTCTTAGTCGTCGTAGTCGCTCATTCTCCTTATCATCGTAGCTCTCCGACCTTGGCCGCTGATGAGAAGGATGCTTTCGTAGTTTGTTAGGTCCTAACCTATGATCTTCAGCATCATGGCCCATGAGTCCATTTCTGGTTTGCCCTGATCCATCCTCCTTCTCGCTAAAACTTGCACTATCATTGATGTCCAGAATAGGTAGAAGATAATTCGCAAAAGTCATCCAATCCTGAAGCTCTACTTCCCTCTGCAGCCACAATTTATCAGGCTGAGGGTACGGGAGGCTATCAGGGCGAGCGTCCAATGGGATAACCATGTAATGATGTATAATGTCGCCAGATATTGGATTTCGTGGCAAACGCGCTTGGAAGTATGGAGCTGCAGAGACAAATCCCGCCCGGGCAAGGTCCTCTCTATCATTAGGGTTAAGGCCTGCTGTAATGGAAGTCCCATGAGGCGCCTGGCTGTTCGCTGATACGATTGGAGGTAAAGCACGACTTCCGGTCTCAAGGAATAATTGGCGGGCAGGTATTTCATTATGGTTCACGGCACCAGGAGAGGAATCGAGCTCAGAGTGTACAGAGAGTGACGAAAATTCGTGTGGTAACGAAGATTGTACATTTGAATGCGAAGAGTTCGGATCCCAAGGGGAGTAGGGAGGAGGAGGAATGTCGTCCATGCTGCGGAAGGATGTTCAGACTTTCAAAAGATCTCTGTGGACTGTGCGTAAGAATGACAGCGGAAGTAGAATGTGGACACAAACTAGGAATAGAGTCGTGAAGTTCAATGAACCCACATAGATAATATACTTAAAGATAATCGGTGTCTACGGGGAGGTGGCCGCGCGTGTTGGGTGTTCAGCTGGCGTGGCAACGATGGTTGGTGTGCGATTAGGTTCGCTGTCGCCGAGAGTTTAACCTGAGGCAGTAATGCAGCGGCTGCATTGGTGACGCGGCACCGGGTCAATTCTGGTATTTCTTACGATGCGCTCGGGCAACTTCTAAACACCAAATATAAAACCATCAACGAATCTGTTTGCCCTCTTATGCGCTCACAATGTGCTTCGTTACGTCGGTGTCAATACTAGGGATTAAGCATCGTGTAAATGCTTGTTAAGGCGGATACAAGGCAAGGCTCGGCAAACGGACCAAACTGAAAACAAAGAGAACCATTCCTGTGCCCGAGTCGTGATGTTAAGTCTTGTCTCCAAATGAGAATATCGCTAGCCTATCTTGGCGGAACATTGTTGAAGAGGCGCATCCAGGTTGCCGTGAGATGACTCGATAGCAGTAAGCCTTACAATATCATCGTCATAAGCTTAATATGTTAGAATTCGCAACATACCAATCTGTCATACATATTGGCCGTGCTCTCCGATGCGTCTAAAGCTTAATTTAAGCTCTAACGCCCCGAGGAAAAAGAGATCCAAAAGGAATCTTGGTGACGCGATCCATGAGCGAGCTGCTTGCCATCCATTTTCCCGCATTATCCGGTTTAGCCGGTCGAAAACTTCACTGCCGGATAGGAACAGGCACAAATTCACCCAATCAGTGACTCGTGTTGTGCCGGTAATGTAAGCTTATCGCATGCTTGGCCGGATTGGTCCTAGTCTGAATATTTCCTGGACTCCTTCAGCCTGAAGCAGCTTAATTCTACGACTCGTGATAAACAACGGGGTCGGCATGGTAAAGCACATACCCTTTAATTAATTGACTCTTCTATGGAAGATATGCCTTCACACTCGACACCTGCTGCTCCCGAGAGCCCAGCGCCTTCCAGTGCTGGACGAGGGCATGGTCTGAGGCGCCGACGGGTCGCAAAAGCTTGTCAGAATTGTCGATTGCAAAAGTCTAAGGTACCTACGTCATTGCAACCATATATATAATACAGAACTGCCTCACTGTTATTGACTTGGTCATGGCGTAGTGTGACGGCCGACAACCAGTATGTAATCGATGTGAAGGTTACGGACATGCCTGCACTTGGTCCGAAGACAGGAGGAATCGCCTTCAGAAGTTGGATACAAGCAGCCTTACGGGTTTCACGCCCGAGGCTCCACGGTCTTCTGTCTCTGCAGGTAGTCCTTCACCGCTACATGTAGCAATTCAGTCCTACGAAAAATTGATAAAAAGTGTCCGGCTCGATCTCCCCGAGTCGGCTCGTGCGGCGGTCGACCTTACTCTGTCTTATATTCGGCTAGGTCTGCCAGCGGAAATTATACATCCAAAGGCGGCACGCAGTGACTCTGTTGCTGCTGGATCTCTCGTATCTTGTTCGC
>Ga0335075_10003351_pt1 | contig 25470 bp, 14 predicted proteins | sample Lox_Sample_24_FD_206723 | JGI IMG/M metagenome (GOLD analysis project Ga0335075, IMG submission 206723) | Soil microbial communities from Loxahatchee National Wildlife Refuge, Florida, United States - Lox_Sample_2.4 | ecosystem: Environmental > Terrestrial > Soil > Wetlands | place: USA...
TCCCCCCCCCGGCGCCCCCCCCCCCCCACCCCGCTCGCCCTACTCAACGCGATTTTTCTCGGCCGGTATCGTCGCAGGCAGATACGCCGCCTGCGCCATGGCGACGGTCACCAACAGCACGGTCAGCATGTTCAAGCCAAGGCTATAAAGGTGCCAGCGCGCGAAAGTCCGACGCGCCTCGACGGCCTCACGCACATCCTTGTCCTGTGGCGACGAATGACTGACCATTGCATCGAAGGTACGGTTGCGCGGGCCACGCAAATCATCGACGACGTGCTCCAGCCACCAACCCAGTCCCACCGTGACGAGCGCTGTCATCAAGATACCGGCGCGAAGGCGATGGATGCGTCCCGTGCTTATCCGCCGACAGGCAAGCGCGGTCGCGGTCGCCAAGAGCGCGCACACCGCCTGTATGCCGAAATACCAGTGGAATAACGGTGTGATGACCACGCCGGCGGCGCGCGTTCCTTGCTCCTTGCGCAGCGGATCGGGGAGCGCCGGAGCCGGCGGGGGACCGTCGTGGGCCTTCCACATCGGAAACCATATCGGTCGCTCGGCCGGCGGCTCCGCGGCGACCTGCTCGAATGTGCCAAACAGGTTCAAGCCGACCACGAAGCTGAAAAAGATCACGGTGCCGAACCACAAGCCGAGCGCGAGGACATGGAGGATTTTGCTGAAGTGCAGCATGGCGGGGGTCTCCTTGAGGTGGTTCTCGTTGCCGTGCCAAAGCCGGCCGATGTTGCCGCGATGGCGGAGGAAAATGAGGGCGGCGGCGATCAAGCAGAAGGAAGTTAGAATGCAGTGATCGACGCTCCACGGATGCGGCGTGAGCATGAGACGCACGGCGCACAACACGGCGGCGGCGACGAGCGAGGACAACGATACGTAGCGGCTGGCAAGGACGACGACGAGCCAGGTCAACAGCGCGGCCAGGGTCGGTCCCGGCAGCAGGACGCTGACGGCTCCGGCCGCGGTGGCCACGCCCTTGCCGCCGTGAAATCGCAGATAAATCGGGTAGATATGGCCCAGAAACGCGGCCACGGCCGCCGTCACCGGCAGACTATCCGGCGGCAGTTCCAGGGGGTGGGTGGACGCAAACCACTTCGCGGACAGCGCCGGTGCGGCTCCCTTGCTGAAGTCGAGCAGAAAAACGAGGATGCCGAAAGGCCGTCCCAGCACGCGTCCGACGTTGGTGGCGCCGATGTTGCCGCTGCCCTGCTTCATGATGTCCACGCCGCGCCAACGCGCCACCAGGTAGCCGAAAGGAATGGCGCCGATGAGATAGGAGAGAAGCGAAGTCAGGGCGAGGGACAACAAGGTCATGACGGACTCCAGCGACGCGGCGGTGGGTTCTTCTCGGCATGATAGCGGATTCCGCCGTCAGGTGGAGGAGGTTGCACCTCTCCTGGATCCCCGTCACTGCGCCCCAAGAGAGGGGTCCAGCTCCAGCGCCTTCTTCTTATCCGCCTCGGCGTGTTCCCGATCGTTCTGGAGGGCGTAAGCGAGGCTGCGGTTCCAGTATGCGAGGGGCAGCTTGGAATCGATCTCCAGGGCGTGGGTGCAATCGTCGATGACCTGCGCGCTCTCGTTGCGGCCGAGATGGATGACGCTGCGATACACGTAGGCCAGCGCCAGGCGCGGCTCGCGCTCGACGGCCTGGTTGAAGTCTTGCAGCGCCTTGTCGGCTTCGCCCAGACGAAAATGAGCGAGGCCGCGATGGAGATAGACGAACGTCAGGCTCGGATCGCGGCGCAAGGCCTCGTCGCCGTCCTGGATGGCTTGCAGGTCGTCGCCCTTGTTGAAGGAAGCGGTGCTGCGGAGAGCGTAGGCGCGGGCCAGCGCCGGATTGATCCGCAACGCCTGGGTGCAATCGGCGAAGGCGCCGCTGGCGTCGCCCTTGCTCAGAAAGGCGGCGGCGCGGTTCTGATAGGCCAGCGCCAGGCTCGGATCGTTGGCCACGGCCTGGCTGCAATCGAAGATGGCCTGATCGAGCTGGCCCTTGTTGAAGTACGCGGCCCCGCGATTGGCGTAGGCCAGCGCCGAGCGAGGATCCAGCTCCAGCGCCCGCGTGCAATCCGCAATCGCCTGATCGAGATCGCCCTTGTTGAGATGGGCCGCGCCGCGATTGGCGAAGGCCAGCACCGCCTGCGGATCCAGCTCGATAGCGCGCGTGCAATCGTCGACGGCGCGATCCAGCTCGCCCTGGTTCAGATACGCGCCCGCGCGATTGGCGTAGCCGAGGACCAGACGTGGATCAATCTCCAGAGCACGGTTGCAGTCCTCGACGGCATGCTCCAGGTCGCCCTGATTGAAGTAAACCGAAGCTCGATTAGCGAAGGCGATCGCCGAGGCAGGATCGAGGCGAATCACCTCCGTGAATTCGAGGATGGCGTTATCGTAATCCTGTTGCTGAAAATACGTCTGGCCCAGGTTGAGATGCCGATCGCGCTCCCTGGTGTGCTTGCCATGAACGACACTGAAAATCATGCCCGCGATCATCGTCACAACGAGCGCCGCGCCGGCAAGGATACGCCATTTTCCGCCGCGTTTGCGGATATCCCGGTCAAGGCTTGGCGGTGGATCGAAACCAGCTAGTTCGGTGCCGACCTCCGGGACAAGGGTGGCAGGCTCGCCGGCGGGTGAGGAGGGGAGCGCTTCTCCAAGCTCCAGCTGCGGGACGGCTGAGCCGGCGCTGCCGCACACGGGACAGCGTTCGGCGCGGACGCCGACCGGCAAGATACTGCTGTCCGAGTCTCCCCAATGGTGGCCTTGCGAGCAAGCGAAATGAAAGGGCATGGCCGCCTCCTGCGTTTTGATTCGGTTAGCCGCGACCCGAAGGGGAGCGCTCGACCGGCGAGACGCCGGTCCCACCGCGCTCCCCTTCGGGTCGCGGCTAACCAGGGTACTTGAATTCAGGCCGCCTTGCTCTCCTGGCGATGCTCGACGGACAATCCCGAAGCGCTCGCTTGCTGCTCACGCTGTTTGCGGAACGGATGGAGCAATTGACCCCAAAAGTCCTCTGGAAAGTCGCTCTCGCCGTTACCGAACTGCTCCGGCATCTTCCCCGGCGGCATGTAGAACGTACCGAACAACAGATCGAGGAAGGGGAACGTGGAGGCAAAGTTCTTGTTGAGGCCGTCCTTCTCGGTGGTGTGGTGCCAACGATGGAACACCGGACTGGCCAACACATACCGCAAAGGCCCGAACGTCCAGTTGAGGTTCGCGTGCGTCATGGCGGAATAGATGAGGTTGAACGGCGTCAGGACGACCAACGCTTCCGGCGAGAAGCCCATCAGCAGCACGGCCACGTCGGCGACGGTAAAGGCGAAAAGATGGTTGATCGGATGGAACCGCGAAGTGGACATCCAGTCGAGCACGGTGGGCGAATGATGGATGGCGTGAAACTTCCAGGCCAGGCGCGTGTGAAAGATGCGGTGAATCGCGTACAGCAGCACATCCTGAATCAGCAGGATCAGGAGACATTGCTGCCACATCGGCAGCTGCTGGACCGGCAAGGGTTGTGGGTCCATGCCGTGAAACAGCAGCCGAATGCCGGCCCACAACAGAAACGTGCGGCCCAAACGCACGAAGAGCGGCACGATGAACCAGTAGATGAAATCGGTGGCCGCACCGCGCAGGTCCTTCCACCAGTACATGCCAGGGTTGCACGGCATCAGCCGGGTCAGAAGGCCGAAGCCGAGAGCCAGGCCGATGCACCAGTACAACGTGGTCAGCCAAAAATCTCCGAAGTCGGCGAACCAGCTCATGCCTTGTCCCTCTCAGGCGGCGTGCTTGCGGGCGGCAGCCTCGGCGAAAACGGCCAGCATTTGCCGATAATGATGCTCGAAGGTCCATTGCGCCGCCGTGCGCCGCGCCGCCTGAGCGCACGCTGTACGACGGGCCGGATCGAGCAGCTGGTTGATGGCCCCGGCCAAATGATCGAGATTGTGCGGATCGTCGATGACGTAGCCCTCGCGCGGCGGATGCATGACCTCGGCGGCGCCGTTGTAGCGCGTGGTGATGACCGGCAGACCGCAGGCCAGCGCCTCCAGGACGACCAGCGAGCAGGGATCGTAGAAGGTCGGATGCACGAAGAAATCGGCGGCGAAATAGCAGTTGCGCATGTCGGCGCAGTAGCCGGCGAAGCGAACACGGTCGGCGATGTTTAGCCGCCGGGCCTGGCGCTCGAAAACGGCCGTGTCGGAGCTGCCGGCCACCAGCAGACGGAACGACGAATCGCTCGGCAGCCTCGCCACGGCGTGAAGGAGCGGCTCCAGACCCTTGAGGCGGTAATTCATGCCGGCGAACAGAGCGACTGTGTGCTCCGGCGCCAGGCCCCATTGTTGCCGCCATTCCAGCCGGCGGCGCGGTCGATCGTGCTCGTCGAAGCGATCGAGATCGATGGCGATGCGAACCATGCGCAAATTGGCCGGGTCGAGCTGGTAATACTCTTCGAAATGGCGGCGAACCATCTCACTGATGGCGACAACGAACAGCGGCCGGCGGCGGTACTGATGGCGCTCCAGAGCCAAGAACGAGCGGTGTGAGGGATCGAGCCAGCGGACCCAGTGCGCCAGGTGGCGCATCAGCGGATGGCGATATTTCAGCAGGTTGTGCTCGATGGTGGCCGCATACAGGCCGCCCTGTGGATAGAGAACGTCGAGACCGGAGATTTTGTCGAAGCCGACCGTGACCTGATGGCGAGCGGAGGCCAGGGCGCGGCGGCAGGCCGCGCCGAAGATCCACGGCCGCAGAAAGCGCGGCACGCGCGGCACGCGGATGCGATGAATGGTCAGCGCCGCCGGCAGCGCCGTGGCGTCCCAGTGGCGGGCGTACAGGTGAACGTCATGACCGTCCGCCGTCAAGCGCCGCGCCAGGTCGGCGATGTAGGTTTCGCAGCCGCCCCGGCTGGGCAACACACTGGCATAACAGAAGGCGATGTTCATATCGTGTTGGCCCCCCAGAAGGGACGGCTATCTCCAATGCGCAGCCACAGGTCAAGGTCTCTTTTTCCCTGCCGCGTTAGGTCCATGATTGCCCATCCTGCCGTGGTTGTTTGCCGCGAGCGTTGTGATGGCGATAGCGCCGCCAACGATAAAGGATCAAGCGGCGCAGCCACGGGCAGCGAGGCCGGTGCGGCCCCTCGCCGTGATACGCCCGCCAGAAGGCCAACCGATCGCGCGCGTCCACGCCGACCATGTCGGAGGCATACAGCAGCTGCGCGAGGTCTTTCGTCTGCCAGGATCGCCAGGACAGCGGATGATGGCCGAGCCGGTGCAAATCGATGAGATGGACCCGGCCGCGCCAACCCGCCGACGGTACGCCGTGCGTGTCCTCGCGGGCAATGAAGAGGTGGCACAGGTAAAGATCCTTGTGGAAACAACGGCGATCGTGCAGCATGCGCGTCAGGCGAGCCATCTCGACAGCGAGACCGCGCTTCCAGCTCCGGAACGAATGGGCGTCCTGGCGAACGGCGGCGAGCGGTATGGCCTCCTGCAACGACAGCATGCCGGCCAGCTCCTCGACGGCGAGGACACTGCGGAGCTTGCCCCAGGGGCCAATATACTCGGCGGCGGCAACCAGCTGAGGGACGGGCAGCCCCTGGCGCCGCGCCCATTGCAAATGCCGTCCTTCCTGCCAGGCCGGCGACCAGCTTCGCCGCGGCCACAGCGTCGCCAGCCAACCCTGCCACCACGGCAGCTGATAATGTCGCTTCAAATACACCGACAAGCGCGGCGGCCGTTCCCGAGCTTCGGCCGGACCCCTGACGATCCAGCGACCGGTCGATCGCCCCTGCTTGGCGTGAAAATGATCGGTAACGGCCACGTCCATGATGCGATCGGCCCAGTCGGCGCCGGTGAAACGCGGCCAATCGGGACGCTGCCACCAACGGCGAATCCCCACCAGCAAGCGCCGCCACAGTGAATCGCACTCGCCGTGCGGGCCATCCGCCCCGGTTAGCGACGCTTCGTAGAGGCGTTTTCGCTCTCGACGCTTCTGTGAAGCGTCGCTAACCGCTCCTTCGTGGAGTTCGGATTTCGGCTTTTCACCAAGATAGCCGGCGCGAAAGCGATATAGATCACTGCGGCTGCAACCGGCAGCATACAGTATCTGCTGCAAACGGCGCACATCGCGGGCGGCGCGACGCGGATGCCGGCGACGTAGCGGCGTCACGCTCTCCACACGATCGAGAACCACCGAGAATTGCCGTTCCGACTGCCGCACCGCGAGTCCGCAGCCGGCGGCACTGAGATTGAGATAGCAGCTTGCCTCATGCAGGCGGCGGAGCAACGCTCCCGTTTGTCGCAGGACCGACCAGCCATGCGCCGCCGTCGCCGATCGAGTCCGGCGGCGCGTTCGACAGGCCAGCCACGCTTCCAGGCTGCACGTGTCCGCCAGCGGCTCGGTGAGAAGCAGGGATTCGATCCGACCATTTCCGGCGCGGCGTTGCCCCAGGGCGAGGACTTGCGGCGCGGCGATGCCGTGGCGCTGTAAACGCAGCAACAGAGACGCCTGCCGCTGTTCCGGTGAGACTGTCGAGCGCCGCAGACGGGGCCACAGCCCAGCGAGAGAATCTGTCTGCGTTCGCTGCACGAGCAGCGCGCGGCCGGCGTTGGGCAAGACGGGCCAGCGACGTCGCACCGAAGTATTGCCGGCACACGTTTCCCCGCGAGGCCGCAGGTACTCCGGAATGCGATCGCCATGGCGCTCATGCAGGACCGGAGTGACGCACAGCGCCTCGCCGTCCAGGCATATCCACGCCTGCTGCTGTCCCGGCGGCTGACGTTTCTCGCGAATGTGCCGCCGTCCCAGCAAGCGCCGCGCTTGCCGCTCGACGCCCCGCACCGTGCGTCGCCACGAGATAGCGAGAGGCGCGGTAATTCGCCAATAAACGCGCAGACAAAGCAGTCGTTCCTCCGGCGTGGCGAGCGCGTCGTCCAGCGTGGCGTGCAACGCGGCGAGATCGCGGCGGCGCTCCCGCCAGGACAGCTCCGGCCGCAGCTCGGCCCGCTGCCAGTCGAGCAGGTGAATCGTGGCCGTGTCGCGATCAACGAACAGATGATTGGCGTACAAATCGGGATGGCGGAACCCGGCCAGGTGCAGACGAGCCAGCATGGTACCAACAGCGCGTGCGATGCGCCGACGCCTCCCGCGATCCCACTCCGCGGCGAGTACAGCTCGCAGCTCTCTACCCGGTGCTTCGCGCACCAGCAGGAAAGCACGGCCCTGACTATCCTCGCCCGCCGCCAGCCACTCCGGACCGGGATGACCTTCCCGCTGGAGCGCTTGCAGCATGTGCGCCTCGCGCAGTGACCGCGATGACAGACCAAAGCCGGCCAGGGCGTTGCCGAGGCGCGTTCGCCAGGTGACGCGATGTTCCCGCTTGAGGAAAGCGTGCCACTGCTGGCGGCCGGTTCCGAAGGCGATACGGGCGACGTGCCGGTCCGGATGGCCGCTGACAATGTGCGGCGTCTCGCCGGGCAGTGCCAGGAAGTCAGACGCGTCGATCACACCAAGCTGGCGAAAGAAGGCTCGGTAGCGAGGGGATATTTCGAGAACACGCGTGCGGCGGCGCGAGCGGACACGGACCACGAGCAGACCCAACATCAGACAGGTCGCCGCCAGCAAGGGCAAGATGGTTGTGAAGGGGGGCATGGGTCGGATCCTCGGTTAGCGACGCTTCGCAGAAGCGTCGTTTCCCCCAACGCTTCTGCGAAGCGTCGCTAATCTAGTGCAGCAATCCCTCGGCGGCACCGTAGACTTCCTCGGGCGTCAGCCGCGTCATGCAGCGATGATCCAGGGGACAAACACGAAGCTGGCACGGGCCACATTCAACCCGCTTCTGTAGATGCACGGCACGGGGATGATACGTCTCCGTCCATTCAATGTGCGTCGGCCCGAACAGCGTGACGACGGGGCGATCGAAGGCCGCCGCGAAATGGCGCGGCCCGCTATCGGTCGTCACCAACAAGTCGGCGCGTTTCACGCATGCCTTGGTCAGCCCCAGCGACAGACGCGGGCCGACGGCGACGGCGGGAGCGGTCAGGTCCGCGAGGGAATGGACATTCGGATGACCGGCCTGTGTCGCAATGTCGCGCGCCAGCTCGCGCTCGTTCGGTCCACACAGCACGAGGACGCCGCTGCCGCGCTCCTCGGCGAGCCGCCGCGCCAGGGCGGTGAAATACGAGGACGGCCAGTGTTTCGCGGCACCGAAGGCGGCGCCGGAATTGAGACATATAATCTCGGTATAGTCACTCAAGCCGCCGTGCTCCCACACCTGATCGGCAGCGCGTTCATCGGCACTGGTGGTGAACAGCTCCATCAGGCGGCCCGGTCGCGGGCAGCCGGCGACTTCGACGAGGCGATTGTAGGCATCGAGGACGGAGCTGGGTTTCAGCCGGCCGAGATCGTCGCGCGCCGGCGGCAAGGCGTCGGTCAGCAGTAGCGAACGGGCATAGCGAGCGTAACCGATGCGCCGCCGGCAGCCGCCCAGCCAGGCCGTCAACGCGGAACGAAAGGTGTTGGAGAGCAACACCACCAGCTCGACGCGGCGACGCCGCAGCTGCCAGGCGACCGACAACACACCCTGCGACCAGGGGCCGCCATTGACAAAGACGAGGTCGTCGAACCAGTCGCCTCCCGCGAACACGTCGGCGACATACGGCTTCATGACGCCGATGAGACGCGCCTCGGCGAAGTGGCTGCGCAGTGCGCGCAGCGCCGGCGTCGCCATCACAGCATCGCCAATCCAGCTCGGCAGGAAGACCGCGATATTCATCTAGCGCCTCCCGCTTGCCTACGCCGCACCCAGTCGTTGCAACAGCCGCGTCGTCGAATATCCTTCGCGGAGTGGAGCCAGATACACGCTGCCGCCATACGATTCGACGAAATCCGCACCCACCACGTCCTCGCGGCGATAATCGGCCCCCTTGACCAAAACATCGGGGCGAAGCGTCTCAATCAATCCCAGCGGCGTCGGCTCGTCGAAAAGGACGAGATAATCCACCGCTTCCAGGGCGGCGAGCACGAGCGCGCGGGCCTCGACGGAGTTGAGCGGCCGAGCTGGTCCTTTGAGCGTCCGTACACTAGCATCGCTGTTGAGACCGACGACGAGCAGGTCGGCCTGGGCACGCGCTTCTTGCAAATACTGAACGTGACCGGCGTGAAGCACGTCGAAGCAGCCGTTGGTGAAGGCCACGCGCTGACCAAGCGCGCGGCGTCCGTGCAGCTCCGCCAGCAGTGCTTCCCGCGAGCGCACTTTTTCCAGCCCCGGAACAAGCTCGGAACGCCCCGGCGTCCCGTGCAGCAGGTCGCGCAGAATCTCATCGCGGCTGACGGCAGCGACGCCGATCTTCTCGACTTCGAGGCCGCCGGCAATGTTGGCCAGGCGAATGGCCGCATCGTAATCGGCGCCGGCGGCCAACGCCATGCCGAGAACGGCCAGCACCATATCGCCGGCCCCGGTGATGTCGTAAACCTGTCGCGGCCGAGTCGGAAACACCTCGGCACGGCCGTCAGCGTGGGCCATCGCCATGCCTTCCTTGTCGAGCGTGACGACGGCCGCCTCCAGGTCGAGCTGCTCGCGCAGCTGAGCGGCGCTGGCAAGCGCCGACGCGGTATCGCCGAGGATACGGCCGGTGGCCAGGCCCGCCTCCAGTCGATTGGGCGTGATCGCCGAGCAGCCGTGATATTTGCGATAATCGCGACCGCGAATCGGATCCGCGAGCGTGCGAAGGCCATAGGCCCGCGCCGTGGCGACGGTCGCGGCCAGCACGCTCGGCGTGCAAACGCCCTTGTCGTAATCGCTGATAAGCACGATGTCGGCCCGGCCGAGCTGTCGCGCGATCGCCTGGTTGAGCCGATCTTCCTGGGCGGTCGAGAGCGACGTGCGCACCTCGTAATCGACGCGGATCATCTGTTGCGGATGCCGCTGCTGCGCTCGCCCGATGTAGCGCTCCTTGACGGTGCTGGGTCGATCGGGATCAACCAACACGGCCTCGTCGTCGATGCCGAGGTCCAGCAAGCGCCGGCGGATGTGTTCGCCGTCGGCATCGGGGCCGACCACGCCGGCCAGCGCCACGCGCGCGCCGAGAGCGCGCAGCAGCGTGGCGACGCTGCTGGCGCCGCCGAGACGCTCCTCGCGCTTGTCGGCGTGCAGCAGAATGACCGGCGCTTCCTGGCTGATGCGCTCGGCGTCGCCCCAGACGTAGCGATCGAGCATGAGATCGCCGACCACCAGCACGCGCGGCTGGCCAAGGTTCTGCACCAGCTCTGCAAGGTCGCTCGACATGGGGTTCTCCGGAATCCGGCGAGCGGGGTCGCGTTAGCGCCCCGAGTGACGTAATCTCTCGGGGCGCTAACGCGACCCCGCTCGCCTTGAGTGTTACGCCGCGTGTCCCAGCGCCGTCGATGCCGGACGCTGGGCCGCCAATTTGCACGCCACCGCCGCATGCAGCAGCGGCAGCAAAATCTCGTGATGACCCGTCAGCTCGATGCCCTCATCAGCAGGACGACTCAGCACATTCACGGTGCTGCGATAGCGCGATTCCTTGTCCACGTTGACCGTCACCAGTCCGTCGAGACAATGGCCGAAGTTCCGCGTCACGCTGACCGCCTTGAGCAGCACTTCCGGCAGCAGCACGGCGCTGCCAAGGTTCATCCAAACGCCCTTCTCCATGCCGGCGACAACGCTGCACAACAGGCGGAAATCGATCATCGACGCCTCGCCCAGCGCGGCGCCGGAGACGTGCGGATGCATGTGAACAATGTCGGTGCCGAGGGCGACGTGAATGGTACAGGGGATGCCGGCCTGGTACGCGGCCAGCACGAGACTGCTGTCGGCATGCGGACACTGTTGTTGCTCGATGTAACGGCCCAGCGCGGCTCCGAGTCCAAGGTCGTTCTCAGCGCCGGCGCGAGCGGCGACGGCGAAGGCGTCGGCGGTTTCGCGGGCCATGCCGAACTTGCCGGCGTGCAAGCTGGATGACACGTCCTCGCTGGTCTTGCCGGCCAGCGCCAGCTCGAAATCGTGGATCGCCGCCGAGCCGTTCATCACCACGGCCTTGATGACACCCTGGCGAACCCAGTCGATCAGGTAAGGAGCACAGCCGGTCTTGATGACGTGGCCGCCCAGCGCCGCGACGACGGTTCGCCCCTCCTCATGAGCGCGGCAGAGATGATCGCGCACGCGCCGCAGCGAATTGCAGGCCAGCTGGCGCGGCAGACTATCGAGCCAATCGGCAACCTTTGCGTCGGCCGGCATCGGCTGGCCCAGGTCTTCGTGAAAGACCTTCGACGGCCGTGATTCGAGATCGTAGGTTTTCAGCCCATTCAGATCGAACGGTTTCATGAGCTTCTCTGCTCTCGGGTTTAACCTTCCGCGGACGGAAGGACGGATCGCAAACATCCCTCCAGAGCGTCCTGGCCGGACTCGACGTGAAGCCGAATCCGCAAACACCACAACGGCCGATCTCCCAGACGGGACAGACGCAGCTTCACCAGATCCTTTTGCGTGGTCACAATCGGGGTGCCGGCGGGCAAAGTGCCGGCCCAGCGACGCAGCTCCTCGACATCCTCCCGGCTGTAGGCGTGATGATCGGGATAGACGCGGAAATCCTCCAGGCGAGCACCGAGGTCGAGCAGAGAGCGGCGGAACGCCTCGGGATTGCCGAGGCCGCAGAAAGCCGCCGACGGACCCTCGCGGAGAAGGCCCAGCGACATGTTCTCGCCGTCGCTGTTGCACAGGTCCACCGGGCGATGCGTCGTTTCCACAACCGGTACCTGCGGAGCGATCCGGGTGATGGTCTGACGTAGTCGGTCGCGCTGCTCGGCCGGCGTTTGATCGCAGCGCGTCAGCACGATGACACCGGCTCGCCGCAAGCTGCTCGGCGGCTCGCGCAGCAGGCCGCGCGGCAACAGGTAGCCATGCCCCCATGGCGCCGTCGCATCGATCAATACCAGATCGAGATCGCGCGCCAGGCGGCGATGCTGAAAACCGTCGTCGAGCAGCAGCACTTCGGTTTCCAGCTCCTCTACGGCGGTGCGAGCCAAGGCGACGCGATCGACCCCTTGCAGGTGCGGCACGTCCGGCAGGTTCTCCTCCAGCACCAGCGCCTCGTCATTGCGTCCACCCGCGCCGCCGTAGCCGCGGCTGAGAATGGCCACGCGGCGATCGAGGTCGCGATAGAAGCGGGCGACATGCTCGACACAGGGCGTCTTGCCGGTGCCGCCGGCCGTCAGATTGCCAACGCTGACGACCGGCACCAGCGCTCGCTGGCTGGTCAGCCAGCCGCGCTGATAGGCCAGGTTCCGCAATCGCACCGCCAGCGCGTACGGCACACTGGCGGCGCGCAAGCCCAGGCGCTCCAACACCGGCCACGGGCCGCGCCCTTCGCCGGAAACTAAACTCAGGTAATGATTGCGTGGACCGTCGCTCATGCACCGGGTCGGGGGAGGAGCTGCACAGGTTGGATCGCCGAATGCGAGCAACGGGGGTCCATCCCCTCTGTTTTCGTTTCAAGGCATGCACACAGGGACATATCCTTACATCCCTGACTCTCTCCGGCGAGTGCTGTCAAGCTCCGAGCGTTCGGTGCGCAGCCCGCCGAGCGAACGGTGTTATAGCCAAGCTGTCTTCGCACTGTCAACCGCGATCCGCTTTCGTGACAGGGCCGTTCGATGTGTGAAGCTGGGGAAAGCCGTAGGGTGGGCCTCGCTCCGCTCGACCCACCCTACGAAGCCTCGACTATCGAACGGCCCTGGCTTTCGTGAAAGGCGCCGAAATCGGGACAGAAACAGCCGCAAAGGCGCGATTTCCGCTTGACAGGATCCCTCCCAAACCTTAAAACACGGAAAAGCGGACTGACCAGTCAGTTCTGTCCTCTTCCGGCCAAGCTGGGCAGTCCTTCTCCGCGGCAAAGGAGTGTAGGCATGGCTCAGACGGCGAATGGCGGTCCTCAACGGGCGGTGGATTCCGGCCATCGCGCCCGACGCGAGGAGCAAATTCTGGAAGCGGCCATGCAGCTGTTCGCCGAGCATGGCTACAGCGACACCGATACCCAGCTCCTGGCCGATAAGCTGCAAGTCGGCAAGGGCACCCTCTACCGTTATTTCCGCAGCAAACGCGAGCTTTTTTTGGCCGCCGCCGACCGCGTCATGCGGCTGATGCGGCAGAGCATTGAAGAACGCATCAAGGGAATCGACGAGCCGTTCGAGCGCCTGGGCGTCGGCATTCGCGCCTATCTCGGCTTCTTCGCCGAGCATCCGGAGTACGTCGAGCTGCTCATCCAGGAACGCGCCCAGTTCAAGGACCGCAAGAAACCGACGTACTTTGCTCACCGCGACACGAACATCAAGCCCTGGCAAGCGCTGTATCGCTCGCTGATTGAGATCGGCCGAATCCGTAACATCCCCGTGGAGCGCATCACCGACGTGGTCGGCAATCTGCTCTACGGAACCATGTGTACCAATTATTTCACCCACCAGCGCCCGGCCGTCGAAGCGCAGGCGCGCGACATTCTCGACATCGTGTTTCACGGCATCCTCAGCGATTCGGAGCGCCGCGGCCTCGACAGCAAAACAAGGAGCGACACATGAAAAGCATCCTGATGAGTGGTTTGCTTGGTGTGCTGACCTGTGTGGGTCTGGCTGGCTGCGGTGGGCATGCGGCGCCGAAGGGATTCGGCCCGAAAGGACCGCCGGAGGTCTACGTCAGCGCGGCGGTGACGCGCGAGATCCTCGACTTCGAGGAGTTTCCCGGCCGGCTGGAAGCGGACAAGACCGTTCAGATTCGCGCCCGCGTGACGGGTTATCTGCTGCGCTTCAACTTCAAGGAAGGCGGCATGATCGAGAAGGACGACGTGCTCTTCGAGATCGATCCGCAGCTTTACGAGGCCGAGCTGGCCCTCGCCGAGGGCAACGTGCGGCAAGCGGAGGGAGAGTACGAGCAGGCCGAGTCGAACTGGCGTCGCACCGATCGATTGTCCAAGATGCAGGCCGGCGCCATCAATCTCGAAGAGATCGTCAAGTACCGCGGCGCCTTCGTCATCGCCGATGGCAAGCTGAAATCGGCCAAGGCCAATCTCAAGAAGGCGCAGGTCAACATGGGCTACACCAAGGTGCGCGCCCCGATTGCCGGCCAAATCAGCAAGAGCATGATCGATCCGGGCAACCTGGTGGTCGCCGACAACACCATCCTGACCAGCATCGGCACTACCGATCCGATGAAGGCGTCCTTCGATGTCGATGAACGCACTCTGGCGCGCGTTCTGCGTCTGATGAAGGAGGGCGTCATCCCCCATGATCCCACAGGTCTCCCGGTTGATATGTGGATGGCCGACCAGACCGATCGCGATAAGCCCATGCGCGGCAAGATCGATTTCTACGATACTTACGTGGATACCGCGACCGGCACGTTGCGCGTGCGCGGCCAGTTCTCCAACGAGGATGATCTCCTGGTGCCCGGCATGTTTGTGCGCGTGCGGCTGTACATCGGTAAGCCGCAACAGTCGCTGCTCATCGCCGAGAAAGCCCTTGTCACCGACCAGGGCCAGAAGTTTCTCTATGTCCTCAAGAGCGAGGAGACGTCGAAGCAGGAGGGCGAGGTGGAGTACCGCCCGGTGGAGATCGGCCGTCTGAGCGAGGGGCTGCGCGTCATTCGACCGTATGAGGAGATGACCAACGAAAAGGGCGAGATTGTCAAAAAGGGACTCAAGCTGGGCGAAAAGGTCGTGACCAGCGGCTTGCAGCGCATCCAGCGCGGCAGCAAGGTCAAGTACACGGAAGTCGCGATGCCCGTCAGCGCTCCCAGTCAGACGATCCTCGATCCGACAAAGGTTCCATCAGCGAATCCCGCCAAGGTGACGCCCGCGACGAAAACGAAACACCATAAGGGTGCAGGGAAGAAAGGTCGTTAAGCTCTTCGTTTAGCCGCGACGCGCAGCGAAGCGCGTTCGCTGTCGCGCTCCGCTGCGCGTCGCGGCTAAACGAAGCACCGAACGGGAGAGCCGGACGTGATCTCACGTTTCTTCATCGATCGACCGATCTTCGCCGCGGTGTTGTCGGTGTTCATCACCCTGGCCGGCGGGATTGCCGTTTTCAATCTGCCGTTGGCGCAGTTTCCCAACGTGTCGCCGCCGACCGTCTCCGTCACCTGCATGTATCCCGGCGCCAGCGCCAAGGACGTGGCCGAATCGGTGGCCGCCCCCATCGAGCAGCAGGTCAACGGCGTCGAGGGCATGATGTACATGTCCTCGTCCTGCACCAACGACGGCAACTACAGCTTGACCGTCACCTTCGAGCACAGCATCGATTTGAACATGGCGCAGGTGCTGGTTGAGAACCGCGTCAACCTGGCCCTGCCGTCGCTGCCGGAGGTCATCAAGCAGACCGGCGTCACCACGCGCAAACGCTCGCCGGACATTCTCATGGGCCTGTCGCTCAACTCACCGGACGGCAGCCGCGATCAGCTTTATTTGAGCAATTACGCCCTGCTGCAAATCCAGAATGAGCTGCTGCGCGTCGAGGGGGTCGGCGACATCCTCCTGCTCGGCCAACGCGATTACAGCATGCGCATCTGGGTGGACCCGGATAAGCTGGCGTCGCGCAACCTGAATGCCTCGGATGTCGTGCTGGCCCTGCGCGAGCAGAACGTCCCGGTCGCTACCGGCTCGATCGGCCAGCAGCCGGTGCCGAATGGCCAACAGCTTCAGTTTACCCTGAGCACGCTCGGCCGGCTCTCCGAGGCGTCGCAGTTCGAGAACATCATCTTGCGCACCACGCCCGACGGCCGGATGCTCCGCCTCAAGGACGTGGCCCGCGTCGAGCTGGGCGCCAAGAGCGTGGACATCAATGTCCACTTTGACGGCAAGGACACCATTTTCCTGGCCATCTTCCAGATGCCGGACGCCAACGCTCTGGATGTGCATGATCGCGTCATCGCCAAGATGCGCGAGCTGGAGCGGGACTTTCCGGCCGGCGTCGTCTGGGAGATCCCCTTCGACACCACGCCCTATACCAGCGAATCCATCAAGGAAGTGTTTTACACGCTGCGCGACGCCATTATTCTCGTCGCCGTGGTGGTGCTGCTGTTTCTGCAAAACTGGCGTTCGTCCTTCATCCCGCTGATCGCCGTGCCGGTGGCCATCGTCGGCACCTTCGCCGTCATGCTGCCCCTGGGGTTCAGCCTGAACAACCTGACGCTGTTCGGCCTGGTGCTGGCGATTGGTATTGTCGTCGATGACGCCATCGTCGTCGTCGAGGCGGTGGAGCATCACATCGAGAACGGCCTGGCGCCGCGCGAGGCGACCATCAAGGCGATGGACCAGGTGTCCGGCCCGGTCATCGCGGTCGGTCTGGTGCTTAGTGCCGTTTTCGTGCCGTGCGCTTTCGTGGCCGGGATCACCGGCCATTTCTTCCGGCAATTCGCCCTGACCATCGCCGTCTCGACGTTGATCTCGGCGTTCAATTCCCTGACGCTCAGCCCGGCCCTGGCGGCCCTGCTCCTCAAGCCGCACGACAAGCACAACGCTCCGCCGCTGCCGCGCTTGGCGTTCGCGCTGGGCGGCGGCTGGGCGGCCTGGTATTACCTGCTCGATCGACTGACTCCGTGGCTGGGCCGCGGCATCGAGCATTTGCCGGGCGAATGGGTTGGGTATGTGCAAGGCTGGCTGCCGAATGCGGCCCCGATTCTTCTAGTGATCGGCGGCGCGGCGGGGGGTTGGCTGGCCGGCGGCGTGTTGAATTTCTTGCTCCGCTGGTTCTTCCGTTTGTTCAATGCCTGCTTCAACGCGGCGGCATGGCTCTACACCGGCAGCGTCGGCCTGATGCTGCGTGTCACGCTGGTCATGCTCGCCGTCTACGGCGGACTGGTCTACATTACCTACCAAAAATATCTCGAAACGCCCAAGGGGTTCATCCCGTCCCAGGACATGGGCTATCTGCTCATCAACGTGCAATTGCCGGACTCGGCCTCGGCGGAGCGCACCGATGAGGTGATGAAGCAGCTTTACGACATCGCTTCGCATGCGCCGGGTATCCGCCACGTCACGACCATTCGCGGCCAATCGTTCGTGCTCCAGGCCTATGGCTCCAACTTCGGCTCGGTGTTCGTCAACTTGAAGGATTACAGCGAGCGTCGAAGTCCCGAGCTAGCCAGCACGGCCATCGCCGCGCGTTTGTGGATGGCCTTCGAGCAAAAAGTCCCGGACGCCCAGGTGGCCGTCTTCGGTCCGCCGCCGGTGCGTGGGGCCGGCCGCGCCGGCGGCTTCGCCTTCATGGTGGAGGACCGCGGCGACCTCGGCCTGACGGAATTGCAAAAGCAGACGGAAACCATGGTTCGCCTCTCCAACACGCCTCCGGACAAGGGCGGAGGCGGCTTGGTCCGCGTTTTTTCCATGTTCCGCGCCAACGTGCCGCAGCTGCACATCGAGGCCGACAACCGCGAGTGCCTTATCAAGGGCGTCTCCTTGCGCGACTTTGCCGACACCCTCGCCATCTACGAGGGGTCGCTGTACGTCAACGACTTCAACCGCTTCGGCCGTACCTGGCAAGTGATTGTGCAGGCCGATTTTCGCTTCCGCGATCACCCCGACGATCTGCGCCGTCTCAAGGTCCGCAACCTCTCGGGCAACATGGTGCCGCTCGGCTCGCTGTCGCAGATTCGCGAGCGGAACGGCCCGCTGGTGTTGACGCGCTACAATATGTATCCGGCCGCCTCCATCAACGGCAGCGCGCCTCCCGGCATGAGCTCCTTCCAGGCCATCGCCGTCATGCAAAAGCTGGCGTCCGAGCACCTGCCGCGCGGCATGGCCTATGAATGGACCGACATGTCCTACCTGGAAGTAAAGTCCGGCGACGACGCCACGAAAATCTTCGGCTTCGCCGTGCTGATGGTCTTCCTGGTGCTGGCCTTCCAGTACGAGAGCTGGTCGCTGCCGTTGGCCGTCATCCTCGTCGTGCCCATGTGCTTGCTCAGCGCCATCCTCGGCGTGCAGCTGGCGAACATGGACATCAACATTTTCACGCGCATCGGCTTCGTGGTGCTGGTCGGCCTGGCCAGCAAGAACGCGATCCTTATTGTCGAGTTTGCCAAGGTGCAGCGTGCATCCGGCGTACCGCGGCGGCAAGCGGCGCTGGAGGCGTGCAAGCTGCGTTTGCGGCCGATCATCATGACCTCGCTGGCGTTCATCCTCGGCGTATTGCCGCTCATGATCTCGCACGGGGCCGGCTTCGAGATGCGGCGAACGCTAGGTACGGCGGTGTTCAGCGGCATGCTCGGCGTGACGCTGTTCGGCATCTTCCTGACGCCGGTGTTCTTCTACACCATCGACAGCCTGGGCGAAACGCGGCTGTTCACGTCGCCGGCGATGCAGGCGGCCGGCCGGCTGTTGCTCGACATCGCCTCGCTGGGTCTGCTGCGTTTGTTGCCGGCCCTGTTCCGCCGCCGGACGAGGAAGGTTATTACCGTGGATGCCTCGGTTATCGCCCGATTCGATGGCGGTGCCCACGTCGCGAAACCGCATCATCGCGATTCCGTGAAACAGAAGAATTGAATCACGAAAACACGAAATTAAGAAAACACGAAAGGAGAACAACATCAAAGAATAGAATGCCTTGTTTTTCTTGTTTCGTGTTTTCTTAATTTCGTGTTTTCGTGATTCAATTCTGTGCCAAAGTAATAGCGAGGGGTTGACGTGTTCTCGAAGTTCTTCATCAATCGGCCGATCGCCGCCTCCGTGATGTCGATCATCATCACCCTGGGCGGCTTCATCGCCGTTTGGCAGCTGCCGATCGCGCAGTATCCCGACATCACGCCGCCGACCGTCGAGGTGTCCGCCGTCTATCCCGGCGCCAACGCCCAGGTCGTCGCCGATACGGTCGCCGCCCCCATCGAGCAGCAGGTCAACGGCGTCGAGAACATGATGTACATGTCGTCGCAATGCACCAACGACGGCAATTACACACTGACCGTCACCTTCAAGCACGGCGTCGATTTGAACATGGCGCAGGTGCTGGTCGAGAACCGCGTCGCCCTGGCCCAGCCGATCCTACCCGATCTTGTCAAACGCCGCGGCGTCACGACCAAGAAGAAATCGCCCAGCGTGCTGATGATCGTCAACCTGTGGTCGCCCGACGGCAGCCGCGACAACCTTTATCTCAGCAACTACGCCACGATTCAGCTCAAGGACGAGCTATCCCGTTTGCCCGGCGTCGGCGACATAGCCTATCTGGGAAAGCGCGATTACAGCATGCGCGTCTGGCTCGACCCGACCAAGATGGCGTCGCGCAACCTCTCGGCGGGGCAGATCACCCGCGCCATCGAGGAGCAGAACACGCAGGTGGCGGCCGGGCAGATCGGTCAGCCTCCCGTGCTTTCCGGCCAGGTGTTCCAGTACACCATGAGCACGATGGGCCGGCTCATGAATCCCGAACAGTTTGCCAACATCGTCGTTTACAACGACGGCCAGGGCCGCCTGGTGCGCCTCCGCGACGTGGTCGTGGACGATCGCAAGGACGAGAACGGGAAATATGTGCAGAGGGGCGTCGAGATGGGCGCGCTCGAGTACAACCAGACCTGCACCCTGGACCGCAAGCCGTCCGTGGCGCTGTCCATCTACCAGCTGCCCGGCTCCAACGCCCTCAACGTCGCCAAGGAAGTCAAGGACAAGATGGCTGAGCTGCGCGAGCGCTTCCCCGAAGGCATGAATTACAAGATCGTCTACGATACGACGCCGTTTATTTACGAATCGATCAAGGAAGTCTTCAAGACGCTGCGCGACGCCATCATCCTCGTGGCGATCGTGGTGTTGTTGTTCCTGCAAAACTGGCGTTCGGCGATCATTCCGCTGGTGGCCGTGCCCGTCGCCATCATCGGCACCTTCGCCGTCATGATCGCCATCGGCTTCAGCCTCAACACGCTGACGTTGTTCGGCCTGGTGCTGGCCATCGGCATCGTCGTCGATGACGCCATCGTCGTCGTCGAGGCCGTCGAGCATCACATCGAGCACGGCCTGTCCCCGAAGGAAGCGACGATCCGGGCGATGGAGCAGGTGTCCGGCCCGGTCATCGCCATCGGCCTGGTGTTGAGCGCGGTGTTCGTGCCCTGCGCCTTCATCAGCGGCATAACGGGTCAGTTTTATCGACAATTCGCCTTGACCATCGCCATCTCGACCTTGATCTCGGCGTTCAACTCGCTGACCCTCAGCCCGGCGTTGACGGCCCTGCTGCTGCGGCCGCGCGACAAGGGTAGCGCGCCGCCGTTGCCGCGTCTGGCCTTCGCGCTGGCCGGCGCCGCCGCGGGCGCGTGGTATCTCTCGACGTGGCTTACGCACTGGCTCGAACGCGGCATGGAGCATCTGCCGCCGCACTACACCGCCGAGCTGCATCCGCACAGTGTCCCCATCGCCGTCGGCATCCTCATCGCGGCGGGCGGGATCGTCGGTTGGTTCGTGGGCAGGCCGCTCAATTGGGTTCTCGGCGGGTCGTTCCGCGCTTTCAACGTCGCTTTCGGCGTGGCCACCAACGTCTACACGCGCATGGTCGGCTTGCTGCTGCGCGTCAGCATCCTCGTGCTGTTGGTCTACGGCGGACTGGTGGCCCTGACGTATTTCGGCTTCGTGCGCACGCCCAAGGGCTTCATCCCCGTGCAGGACAAGGGCTATCTGCTTGTCAACGTGCAGCTGCCGGATTCCGCGTCGGCCGAGCGCACGCAACAGGTTGTGAGCCAGATCGAGGAGCTGGCCAGCAAGGATCCCGGCGTCGAGCACACCGTCGCCATCGCCGGGCAATCGATCCTGCTCAACGCCAACGCGCCGAACTTCGGCGCCATGTACGTGATGCTGAAGGATTTTCATCGGCGCGAGTCGGAGGAGCTGTCCGGCGACGCCATCGCGGCGCGTTTGCAGTCGGTGTTGCGGGACCACATCCCGGACGCTCGCGTCAACGTCTTCGGCGCTCCGCCCATCGACGGCCTCGGTACCGCCGGCGGTTTCAAGATCGTCGTCGAGGACCGCGGCGACACCGGCTTGCCCGCCCTGCAAGCCGAGGCCGAGAAGCGCATCCACCTCGGCGAGCAGACGCCGGGCTTGCAGGGACTGTACACCAGCTTCCGCGCCAACACGCCCTGGCTGTACCTGGACATCGATCGCACCCAGGCCAAGGTGCATGGTGTGCCGATCAGTGAGATTTTCAATACGTTGCAGTTTTATCTCGGCTCGTACTACGTCAACGACTTCAACCGTTTTGGCCGGACCTGGCAGGTGAACATCCAGGCCGCCCCCGTCTATCGCCGGCAAATCGACGACCTTAAGCAGATTCGTATTCCCAACATGTGGGGCAAGCTGGTGCCGCTGGCAGGCCTACTGCGGGTGCGCGAGGAGCCGGGTCCGGTGCTCATCATGCGCTACAACATGTATCCGTCCGCGGCCATCAACGGCAATCCCGCCAACGGCATCAGCTCCGGCCAGGCCATCGAGCTGATGGAGGAGATTGCCAACAAGGACCTGCCGCGCGCCATGCGTCCCGAATGGACGGAGCTGGCCCTGTTGCAGCTGCAAACCGGCAACACGGCCATGTGGGTCTTTCTGCTCGCCGTGGTGCTGGTCTTCCTGGTGCTGGCAGCGCAGTACGAAAGCACGTCGCTGCCGCTGGCCGTCATTTTGGTGGTGCCCATGTGTCTATTGTGCTCGATTGCCGGCGTGCTGATGGGCCGCATGGACATCAACATTTTCACGCAGGTCGGCTTCGTGGTGCTGATCGGCCTGGCGTGCAAGAACGCCATCCTGATCGTCGAGTTCGCCAAGGCGCAGCGCGAGTCCGGCAACGATCGTTTCAGCTCGACGCTGGCGGCGTGCAAGCTGCGTCTGCGGCCGATCATCATGACCTCGTTCGCCTTCATTCTCGGCGTGCTGCCGCTGGTGATTGCCGAGGGCGCCGGCGCCGAGATGCGTCGTCTGCTGGGCACGGCGGTGTTCGCCGGCATGCTCGGCGTGACGCTGTTCGGCATCTTCCTGACGCCGGTGTTCTACTATGTGATTCAGTGGTTCAACGATCGGCTGATGAAGGACGAAGCCGCGCCGGAGGTGGACGAAACGAGAGAAGTTGTTGTCGCACTCGCTCACGCCTCATCCAATGGCGATGGGCCGCATGGCGCACTGGTGGGATCAGGCCATGCGGCTCGGCACCCGAACCACTAAGAAAGAATCTGTTCCAGAAGGTGGATTTGCAGAGCCGCGACCGTAAGGGAGCGATGGCAGAACGGCCGACAAGACCGCTCCCTTACGGTCGCGGCTCTGCTCTTTTCTGAAGGCGTCCAAGCGATGCCTTGGCCTCGTGCGTCAACCAGTCGTCGGCCGGCCCCTGCGACCATTCGCGTAGCACCTGCTGAGCCTCGGAGGAGCCGATCCACTCAAGCACTTCAACGGCGCGCAATGTCCGCAATTCCTCGGCCGTCCGCTCTCTGGTCTCCAGCTTCTCCAAGATCGGTTCCAAGCGGCGCCGCATCTCCAGCGAGGGCTGCTTGCGGAGCCTCCGCCGCATCGCCGCTTCCGCCAACATGCCCAGCTCTTGCAATCCGCGCGATGCCCGTTCGCGGACCTCGAATTGCTCGCTGTCGAGATCCGCCAACAGACGAGTGATCTTCGCCACATCGGTACTTGCGGTCTTCGGGAGACGCTGACGCAGCAAGGGTACGGATCGCGCGGAGCTTGCCACCAACGTCCGCATGGCGCGATACGCCTTGGCGGCATCCGCACTCGCCAATTCGTTCCACAGCTCCTCAAGACGCTTTGACGAAGTCCTCGCCGACGTGGCTGCCTTCGGCAGCAAACTCGCCACGTCCCAGATCAACACGGTCCCGTCGGAGTGGGTCGAGGCCAGACGCCGGCTGTCGGGCGAGAAGCTCAAGAAATCGGGGGAGGCCATGTTCGTTTGATCTCCCAGCTCGCCGAGCTGTTTGCCGGCGATCAGATCCCACATTTTGATCGGTTGGCCGTAAGCCCACCAAGCCGCCAGGATGCGGCAGTCCGGCGACAGAGCGGCATAGACGTATGTTTCGGTGTTGGACAGCTCGATCCGGCAGCGTTCCTTTCCGGATGCGACTTCCCACAGACGCAGCGGTTGCTCGCCGCCGCCGGTGACGAGCATCCTGCCGTCCCGCGATAACAAGGGGATTGGATTGCCGCTCGACTGTCCAACGGATAGCCGCCGTATCAGCCGGCTGGTCTGCACGTCCCAGAAGCCGATCGTCTCCTTATCGAGTGCCGAAATGACGTGCCGACCGTCGGGGGAAAAAGCGATCCCATCCGCCCCCGCTTCCTCACAGCGCAACCGCGCGCGTTCCTTGCCGGCGGCGACGTCCCACAATCGGATGGTTTGGTGGATGGTCTGTTTCTCGCCGCGGCGGGCGAGCATTTGTCGGATGTTCGGATCCTCGCCGCGCGAGGCGAGTATTCGGCCGTCGGGGGAAAAAGCGATCGCCGTCACCCAATCGCCATGACCATGCCGCAGCTGCCGCTCTTTGCCGCTGGTTAGGTCCCAGAGTCGGACATCGCAGTGCTTCTTCCTGGGGTCGTTATCCTCCGTGTGGATGAGGCTGGCAGCCAGCATCTTGCCGTCGGGGCGGAGGGCCAGCGTCCTGACCGCGCCGCCCTTGTTGCCTTCCTGCGACAACAGACGGAGCTGCTCGCCGGAGGCCGCCGACCACAAGCGGATCGTTTGATCGTAACCGCCCGTCCACAGCTGCTGTCCGTCGGGCGTGAAAGCGGCCGACGTGATGAGAAAACGATGCCCCCCGAAGTCAAACGACCTGCGGCCCGTCCTCGTGTCCCACAAAAAGACATCGTGGCTGTAAGTGCCGGTGGCCAAGTGTTTGCCATCAGGAGATAAGGCGAAATCCTCGATCTTTCTTATATAAGACGGATGGGGTAGACTAAGGAGCTGCTTGCCGGTGGATAAATCCCATTGCTGCGGCTTGTGATTACCGGGCCAGTAATCGGTAATCACCCACGCGCTCTTGCCGTCTGGCGTCAAGGCGATCTTTTTAATCCCTCCTTCGATGCGCGCAACCGTGCGAATCTCCTTGCCGGTAGCCAGATCCCAGAGCTGGAGCAATTCTCCGTATATGCTGCCGCCGCCCGTGAGGAGAGTTTTTCCGTCGGCGGAAAAGCAAAAGGTCCCCAACCTCGCATCGGCGAGCGGGCCGCGGCGCGGCCGTTCCTCTCCCGTGGCCGCGTCCCAAAAGCGGAATTCGTTTTTGGTGCCGCCCGAACAGATAGTCGCAGCCAAGCCCTTGCCATCCGGGGTGAATCGTAACTGATAAAGCGCGACACGATCCACCTGCCAGGAACGAACCTCGCGAAGCGTGGCCGCGTCCCACACGCGGATTCGATTGTCCTTGCCGCCGATTTCTTTGTCCTTGCCGGCCGATGCCAACCATTTGCCGTCCGGAGAAAAGACAACGATTTCAGTGCCGCCGCGATGTCCTGGGCAGGTCGCTAACTCCTTGCCGGTCGCCAGCTCGTAGAGGATGACCTTGCCATCTGAAAAATCCGCCAAGGCGACCGTTTTCCCTTTGGGATCTATCGCCACGGAATTGATGGAGCCTCCGCGAAACGCGCGCAGACGTTTGCCGGTGGCAACATCCCACAGAAAGGCCCAACCATCGAAGCCGCCGGAGACAAGCGACTTGCCATCCGGCGTGAACGCCACTGACTTCGCATGACCGCCATGGCGCAGGCGGATGGTGCCGAGGCGCGTCAACGCTCCGGGCGGCAGCGGATCGCCGAAGCGGTCGGTACGCTCGCGCTTCGTCGTTTCCGGCTTGGGTGGTTCCGACTTCGCCGCTGGTTTCGCCTCGGGCGGTTTCTCGTTCCGCATCGGATAGGCCAATACACCCGCCCCAGCGGCGAAACCCATCATCAGCAACAGGACCAGTGCCAATTTCGCTTTCGTAATCGCCATGCTCGAGACTCCTGTTTTCGCCAAAGCCAGGACGGTCGCCGCGATGCCGCCGTGTTCGCCACGCGCGAAAGCCATCGCCGCTTGCAGCGTCGTGGAGGTCAATTGTGCGGTCGCACTTTCCAAGCCAGCCTGCGACACACCCAGCGCCAGCGTCGCTCCCGAAAACGCCAAACCGCGACGGTTCAAGCGCGCATGCAACCGCTTGCGGCCGCGCTCCAGCCGGCCTTTGAGGGAACCGAGCGTACAGCCGAGGATGCGCGCCGCCTCTTCCTGAGACCGTCCTTGCAAGCCGCACAGCAGCAGCGGCAAACGATATTTCTCCGGCAAACGCTCCATCTCCTCGTCGAGAATCACCAGCAGCTCGCGGGCGGCCAGTTGATCCAGGGGATCAGCGGAGGATGCGGTGGGCCGAAGGCTCTCCGTCTCGCGCTGACGGCGGCGGGCGTCGCCGCGACGGACCTTCAAGGCCAGGCGGCGAGCGGTGCCGTACAGCCAAGAGGCCAAGGACTCTGG
>Ga0335075_10003352_pt1 | contig 25469 bp, 25 predicted proteins | sample Lox_Sample_24_FD_206723 | JGI IMG/M metagenome (GOLD analysis project Ga0335075, IMG submission 206723) | Soil microbial communities from Loxahatchee National Wildlife Refuge, Florida, United States - Lox_Sample_2.4 | ecosystem: Environmental > Terrestrial > Soil > Wetlands | place: USA...
CGGCAGCTTACCGGCAGCTTTTGGCCGACAGCGGCTAGCCCCCGCAGCAATGCAATCAAGGTTTCGGCGCCCGTCATTTTGTGCGCAGTGCGACCGTGATGGGTATGCGCGCAGCCCGCACGGCTGGCAGGAGCCCGCTGATCACTCCAATGCCCAGCGCCCAGCCAATTCCCACTGCAACCAGACCAGGTGTCACTGCAAGGTGGAAGCTGAAATCCAGCACTGTCGAGGAAAGACCATCGAAGAAGAGCCACGCGAGTCCCGCTCCGATCACCGAACCGGGAATTGCCAGGAGGATGGACTCTGACAACGTGGATGCGATGATCGGCGCGCTGGTGAACCCGATGGCCAGCAGCGTCGCATGTTGTCGCCGTCGACGGTCCACGAGCGCGTAGAGGGAATTGGCTGCGCCGATGGTGGCCGCCAGGGCGAGTATGGCACCCACGAAGTAGCTGACGAACTTCAGCATTCCCTCTATCTGCTGCACGCCGGCCGCAGCCAGCTCAGCTTCGTGCTCGACCCTGACGGGAAGTTGCGGATTTCCCTTGATCGCGTTGACGAGTTCATCGAAGGCTTCAGGGGACTGCAACATCACGTCGACCGCGTTATAGCTGTTGCGCTTGAATGTGGAAAGAACGGTGTCGGCGTCCCCGTACACGAAGCATCTGCCCGCCGTGCGCCCGAGGTCGAAGTTTCCGACGACGAGCCAGTCGTCACCCCCCACGAGCCGCTTGTTGCCCACGTTGAAATTCCGGTACCGGTGCGCGCACTCGTTGCTCGCAATGATCTCGCGCAAGCCGGGTCGGAACATGCGGCCGTCGGTCAGATGCAACTCGGGTGCGTAGTCGGTGTAGTCCGCGCCGACGCCGATCATGGGAAAACCCACCGCGCTGCCAGATGCCTTGCGCCGGGCCTCCACGTACACCTCCACCTCCGGCACCGCAATGGTCCGGCCACGCCTGTTGCGGCGCAAGCCGGGCAGATTCGCGATCCGTGCCGCAAGCTCCCTCGGTATGTCGCTTCGATCGGTCTCCACCGCGTCGACACTCAGCACGCTTGCGCGGTCTGCGCGCACATCGCCCATCGCGGCCTGCCGGGCTCCGACGCTCATCGCCAGCATGGCGACGAGCACACCCACGGCGCACGTCACACCGATGACGGTCGTGCATGCCAGTCCGAGGCGCTGAGGCAGGCCGAGCAGGTTCAGATACAGGAGCATGCCCAGTTGTCTGAGGAAGGCCATGTTGCGGCTACGGCTCTTCCGCCAGGGCATCGACGATGTTCAGCCTTGCCGCGCGCAGGCCAGGTAGGCTCACGCCGACCAATGCCACGAGCACGGCGCCGAGGACGCCAGAGGCCATGACGACCGGCGGCATCGATAGTCCGGGCACGAGCTTGCCAGCCAGGGGGAATGCGAGCCAGGAGAGCGCGAGCCCTACGAGCGAAGCGAGGATGCATATGCCCACCGTCTCGGCCGCGATGAGGAACAGCACCGTGCGGTTGCGGTAGCCGAGCGTTTTGAGGATCGCAATCTCTTGCGTACGCTCGCGGACGGACTGCATCGTCATCGAAGTGATCGAAAATGCGAGCGCCACCAGCACTGCGCTCAGGATGGAGCGGATCGCGAAATTCAGATCGCCGAGCGATTGCAACTGCTCCTGAGCGGATTCGCGGAACGATTCGGTGTGCGTCGGGCTCGCCGAATTGGCGAACGCGTTGTCGATCGCGTCACTCACCGCGGCCGCCTGCTTCGAATCCGCCGCGACGGCGTAGAAGTGACCCACTGCGCCCTTGTTCAGCGCCCGTGCCTCATCGATATAGGAGTAGTTCGCAAACACGTAGATCGCCTCGTCCTGATTCTTCAGCGTGGCCATCCCGACGATATCGAAGGTCCACGTTGCCGCCCCGTTGCGCTGAAGCGTGCTCGAGGTGAGGGGAATCCTGTCCCCGATATGCCATCCGTACTTCCTGCCGGTATCTGCGGTGATCAGGATGCCCGTCCGGGTCTTGCGCAGCGCCTCGAGGTCCGTGGCCCGCACGATGAACTCCTGGGGCAGGATGGTGCGCATCAAATCGTTGGGCTCGATACCCAGCACGTACACCGGCTGGGTGGGCTTCTGATAGAACGTGAGCATGCCTTGATTGAAGGACACCGCTGTCACGCCTGGAATGGACCGCAGGCGCCCCAGGTCGGCCATCGTCAGCGGCGGCTGGCCGTACACCGCGGGGCCGACATACAGCACGTTTGCGGGAATATTGCTGACGGCCCTGTCCATCCCGCTCTTCATCCCCTGCAGGACGCCGAACAGTGTGAACGCCACGCAGACCTGCAAAAAGATGAGGGCCACGCGCACGGGCTTGCGCCGGATGCCGGCCCAAACGAGTGGCAAAAACTTCATGCGGTTCTTCTCATTATTCGTCGGTCAGCGTCCTATCCGACCGGAAGCGGGACCAGGGAGTTCCCGGTCAGCCATGGAGCGCGGCCCGTCATGCCCGGCCGTGGCCGCGGCGGACTGGCCGTCAGGCGCGGAACAGGTCCCGCAGCGGCCGGACGGAGCCGCTGTCCGGGAATACCGTCTCCAGCGCCGAGGACGGAACACCCATGTGCTCCACGAGCGCGCCCTTGAACACGGCGCGCAGGTCGAGGGTCGGCGCAAGATCGCGCTGCTGATAGAGGGTCGCTGCGCTCAGCCCCGGCCAGTCGCTGATGACGCGACCACCGCGCACGGCCCCGCCGAGCAGCAGGGCGGCGGTGGCGGTGCCGTGATCGCTGCCGCCCGTGCCGTTGACGGCGGCGGTGCGTCCGAACTCCGTGACCGCGAGGATCGCGGTATTGCGCCAGGTGGCGCCCAGCTGCGTCTTCAGGCTGCGTAGCGCGGCATCGAGCGCACCGAAACGGTTGCCCAGCTGGCCGCGCGCACCGCCTTCGTTGGCATGCGTGTCCCACCCGGTGGTGTCGAACACCGCCACCCGCGGCCCGGCCTCGTTCGCCAGAAAGCCGGCGGTGGCATGGATGAGTTCCTCATAGCGGTTGTTGCCGCCGCCCATCATCCCGGAGGAGTCCGTTCCCGCCATGCTGTCGGCGGTCTGCGCGGCGCCCAGGCGCTGGCCCAGCAGCGGATCGTGCGCGTACAGGTCCGCGATCCGCTGCAGCGTGTCCGCGTCCAGATCGGCAAGCTTGGTCGGCGACCACGATGCCACGGCCGCCGGCCCGCGCATCATCAGGGGGACGTTGGATCCCAGGGCGACACCGCGCTCGGCACTGCCGGCCGTGGCGTGCGGCTGCGCCGCCAGCGCCCGGTTCAGCCAGCCGGTCTGCGAGGCATGGGGCACGGGGACGCCGCTCTCGAGCACGTCCTGTCCGTCGAAATGGGAGCGGTCGCGGTACGCCGTGGCCGCGGCGTGGAACACCGTGAGTTCGCCGGCGGCGAATGACTCGTGCAGGAATGCCAGCTGCGGGTGCAGGCCGAAGAGACTGTCGAGCCGCAGCGCCCCGTCGGACGCGCCGGGCGCTGCGATCGCAAGGCTTCCACGCAGCCGCACGTAGTCCGGATCCGCATACGGGGGCACCATGGCCAGTCCATCCACCGCACCACGCATGATGATGACGATCAGCCGTGCATCACCGCCGCTGCCGGCAAAGGCGAGCCGCGTCGTCAGCAACGCACCGCCCGTGGCCAGCAGCGCGCCCCGCAGGAACCGCCGTCGCCCGTTGGATCGTGGGTCCATGGTCATCTCCGCATGAATTCCGGTGAAGCCAGCAGCAGGGTCAGCGCCTGCGCGGCACTGGCCGCCCGCGTGAGCGCGACGCGGGTCGCCTCACTGAGCGTCGCGCCGAGGATTTGGGGTGCCAGCTGCACGGCATTGACGCTGGCCCCGAGGCGCTGCCCGAGTTCATCGGCCCAGCGCAGCCGTTGCATCAGGGCCGAGGCGCCGTCCCAGTCGGCGCTGCGGTCGGGCCAGCCTGCCGGCGAATTCGGCGACCACACGCGCTGCCCGAGATTCGCGAATACGGGCGGCACCTGGCGCGGTTCTCCGATCGGCAGGTCGAGGGCGCGCCAGGCCGAGATCACGTAATCGTTGGGAGTCTTGAATTTGCCCAAGGGCTGCGACCATGCCGCTTCTTCCGCAATCAGAGCGCGATAGACCGTGGGCAGGTCACCACCGCTGCGCGAGAACGCCTGTGCAAGGCGCTCCACGGACTGCGGGGGAGGCTCATCGGCGATGAAGTGCCGCGACAGCTGTGTTGCGATGTGCCGTGCCGTCGCCGGGCTGTGCGCGAGATCACCGAGCACGGCCTCGCCCTGCGCCAGGCCCTCCTGCCCATAGCGTCGCCCGAGCACCGTCTGGCCACCGGGCTCGTGGATGGCGGGTCGGAAGAAGAACTCCCCCGCCACGCCGCCGGCGCGCAGCCCCTGGCCGCGGGCACCGATCGACCAGCCGGTGATCACTTTCGCAAACGAAGTGACGTCGGCCTGCGTATAGCCGGTACCGACGCCCAGGGTATGCAGCTCCAGGATCTCGCGCGCCAGGTTCTCGTTGATGCCGAGCGCCTTGCCGGCGCGCTCCTGCGCCCGCTCAGCCAGCATCGAGTCAGGGCCCACCGAGCGGAAATTGTCCAGGTACAGGAGCATCGCCGGATGCCGCTCGACCGCCAGCAGCAGGTCCTGGAAGGACCCGAGGACATGCGGCCGGATGGCCTCGCGCTCGTAGCTGCCCGCCACGCCGAGGATGATGGCCTTGTCGACCGACACCGCGAAATGATTGCTCCAGAACTGGGTGAGGCGCTCCAGGAACGGCCGGTCGGTAGTGGCGGCCTGCCGCAGCCGCGCCGTCACCTCGCCCACGTAGGCAGGGCGGTAGATCGAGCCCAGTTTCACCACCGCGTCGAGGAGCGCCTTGCCGCTCTGACCGCCGTCGGCCGCCGTGCCGCCGGCCCGCAGCAGGCGGTTCTGCGCACGGACCTGCTCGATGGTGGCGACCAGCGTCGCGGTGCTCTGCAGCGCCGGATCGGCGATCAGCGGCGGTGGCCCCTGCAGCTGGGCCTCGAGCCAGCCACGCGGATCGGCGGCACAGGCCGCCAGCTCGCCCGGCCGGGCGCCCAGCCCGAAGCGGTTGGTGGCAATGGCGGCATCACGCATGCGAGGCAGGCCTCCTTGGGGGCACTGTGAGGATACAGCGCGGCACGCGACCCGGACGTTGACAGGCGCCTATATAATTCGCAGCCCCGCCATGACTTAATGTCCCGATATCCACCATGACCCAGCCCACCCTCGTCCTGGTCGACGGCTCCTCCTACCTGTACCGGGCATTCCACGCCATGCCGCCGCTGACCAATGCCGCCGGGGAGCCCACCGGTGCCCTGCTGGGCGTGCTCAACATGATCGTGAAGCTGACGCATGACTTCCCGGAGGCGCGGCTCGCCATCGTGTTCGATGCGCCGGGACGCACCTTTCGCGACGACCTGTTCGAGGCCTACAAGTCGCACCGCCCGGCGATGCCGGATGACCTGCACGCCCAGATCGAGCCGCTGCTGGAAATGATCCGGGCGCAGGGGCTGCCGCTGCTGCGGGTCGAAGGGGTGGAAGCCGACGACGTCATCGGCACGCTCGCCAAGCGCGCCGAGGCGGACGGCCAGAGGGTCATCATCTCCACCGGCGACAAGGACATGGCGCAGCTGGTCAACGCGGCCATCAGCATCGTCAATACCATGACCGGCTCGCACCTGGACCGCGCGGGCGTGAAGGCGAAATTCGACGTCTGGCCCGAACAGATCGTGGACTACCTGGCACTGGTAGGCGATTCCTCCGACAACATCCCGGGCGTGCCCAAGGTGGGGCCGAAGACCGCGGCCAAATGGCTCGCCCAGTACGGCACCGCGGACGGCATCATTGCGCATGCCCACGAGATCGAAGGCAAGGTGGGCGAGAACCTGCGCAACGGCATCGAGACGCTGGCGCTGTCGCGCAAGCTTGCGACGCTACACACGCAGGTCGAGCTGCCCCTGGGCCTTGCGGACCTGGAGCCGCGACCGGTCGACGGCGCGCGGCTGCAGGAACTGTACACGCGCTATGAACTGCGCTCGTTCCTGCGCCAGCTCACCGGCGCCGCCGGCGAGGGCAAGGCCGCGGGCCGCACATCGACGCCCGCGCCGATCGCCTCGGCGACCGTCGTCGGCGCGCCGGCCGCACCTGCTGCATTTCCGACGCCCCCACCCCGGCAGTACGAAACGGTGACCCGCTGGGAGCAGCTGCAGAGCTGGCTCGCGCGGCTGCGCGCGGCGCCCCTGATCGCGTTCGATACCGAAACGACGAGCCTCGACTACATGAACGCCGAAATCGTCGGCGTCTCCTTCTGCGCCGAGCCCGGCAGCGCCGCCTACGTTCCCGTGGGACACGACTACGCGGGCGCCCCGGAGCAGCTGCCGCGCGCACGGGTGCTCGAGGCCCTGAAGCCTCTGCTGGAGGATGCCGCGCTGCCGAAGCTCGGCCAGCATCTGAAGTACGACTGCCACGTGCTGGCGAACTACGGCATCCATCTGCAGGGCATGCGCTACGACACCATGCTCGAATCCTATGTCTGGAACAGCGTCGCGACCCGCCACGACATGGACTCCGCGGCGGCGAAGTACCTGGGCATCCAGACCATCAAGTTCGAGCAGGTCGCCGGCAAGGGCGCCCGGCAGCTCACGTTCAACCAGGTGCCCGTCGAACGCGCCGCCGAGTACGCCGCCGAAGATGCCGACGTGACGATGCAGTTGCACCAGGCACTGTGGGCGAAACTGCAGAGCGTGCCGGCGCTCGCGAAGCTCTACGCGCAGATCGAACAGCCGCTGGTGCCGGTGCTGGCGCGCATGGAGTACCGCGGCGTGCTGATCGATGGCGCGCTGCTGGCCGCCCAGAGCCGGCAGATCGATGTCCAGCTGCGCGAGCTGATCGCGCTCGCGCACAAGGAGGCGGGCGCCGCATTCAACGTCGATTCCCCGCGCCAGCTGCAGCAGATCCTGTTCGAGCGGCTGCAGATCCCGGTGCTGCGCAAGACCTCGACCGGACAACCCTCCACGGCCGAGGACGTGCTGGAGGAACTGGCCGAAACGCACGCGCTGCCGCGCATCGTGCTCGACTACCGCGCGCTCGCGAAACTGAAGTCGACGTACACCGACAAGCTGCCCGAGCAGATCGACCTGCGCACCGGACGGGTCCACACCTCGTATCACCAGGCGGTGGCGCAGACCGGCCGGCTGTCCTCGACCGATCCGAACCTGCAGAACATCCCCATCCGCCGGCCCGAAGGGCGGCGCATCCGGCAGGCCTTCATCGCGCCGCCCGGGCACGTGCTGCTGGCGGCGGACTATTCGCAGATCGAACTGCGGATCATGGCGCACCTGTCCGGCGATCCGGGACTCGTGGCGGCCTTCGCCGGCGACCAGGACGTGCACGTGGCCACCGCCGCCGAAGTCTTCGGCGTGCCGGCCGGCGCCGTGAGCTCCGACCAGCGGCGCACGGCGAAGACCATCAATTTCGGACTCATCTATGGCATGTCCCCGTTTGGCCTGGCGCGCCAACTGGGCATCGATCGGGGTTCCGCGCAGGAATACGTGAACCGCTACTTCGCCCGCTATCCGGGCGTGCGACAGTTCATGGATGACACCCGCGAGCGGGCGCGCCGCGAGGGCTACGTGGAGACGGTGAGCGGACGGCGGCTGTACCTGCCCGACATCGGCTCGAGCAACCGCCAGCTGCAGCAGTACTCGGAGCGCAGCGCCATCAACGCGCCGATGCAGGGGACCGCGGCAGACATCATCAAGCTGGCGATGATCCGGGTCGATGAGTGGTGCGAACGCGAACGTCCCCCGGCCCGGCTCATCATGCAGGTCCACGACGAACTGGTGCTGGAAGTGCAGGCCGACGCGGTCGCCGAGGTGACGGCGGCGGTGCGCCGGTGCATGGTCGAAGCGCTGCAGCTGAAGGTACCGCTTAAAGTCGACACCGGCGTCGGCGCCAACTGGGACGAGGCGCATTGAGCATTAACGGGCTTTAAGAAGCACGGCAGCAGGGGCCGCCGGCGGCGTGCCGCCGCCCTTCAGGCTGTTGCATGGACGCAACATGTAGCAATGCAACCACTTGAATGTTCAACAGTTCTTAATGTTCCATCCGTTGAACTTTCGGACCCCGGCCGCATCCAACTCTATGAGTGTCCCAAGCACTCCCCGCTTCCCTCCCTGGGCGGGTAACCCGGTACACGAGACCTGTCCCGGGTTAGTCTAACCCCGGTGATCTCCTTGAGATCATCGGGGTCCTTTATTTCTGGAGCCAGCTTTCCAGCCGCTGCTGGGCCTCCTCGACGCCGATGCGCCTGAGGGCCGAGAACAGCTGCACCGTGGCCCGGCCATCGAGCAGCGCCAGCGCCGCCGCCTGGGCCTTCATGCTTTCCGACCGGTTGAGCTTGTCCGCCTTGGACAGCAGCACGTGGATCCAGCGGCGGGCCGGGTCCGCCCAATCGATGAGTTCGAGGTCGCTGTCCCCGACCCCCCGTCGGCTGTCCACCACCAGGAACAGGCCGCGCCAGCTGGCGCGGGGGCGCAGGGCCTCGATGAGCGGTGCCCAGCCGGCCCGTTCCTCGCGGGGACCTTCGGCGAAGCCATACCCGGGCAGGTCGACGATGCGCCGGTCCGTCCCGAGTGAAAAGAAATTCAGCAGCCGCGTGCGGCCCGGTGTCTTGCTGGTTCGCGCGAGCCCGTGCCGCGCCGTGATGGCGTTGATGGCCGTGGATTTACCCGCGTTCGAGCGGCCGGCGAAGGCGATCTCCACACCGTGGTCAGCGGGAAACTGCGCCGCCGCCGCGGCGCTGAGCATGAAACTGACTTCGGGGAACCGGCTCACGGGCGGGGCACCTGTTAGTACTGCTTAGGCTCTAGTGTACAATTCGCGACCTCTTACGCTTGCGGAGCACGGATGAGAATGTCGCCGTCCACGAAAGCAGGTTGGATCGGATTGATCTCGACCGCGGTCCTGATTTGCGGTGCCGCGGTCCGGTCCGCGGCGGCGGTCGACGCGCTCGCGCAGGGCACCCCGTTCGCGGACGGCACGGTCGAGGCCGGCGCCCTGAAGGCCGGGACCTGCTCCGCCTGCCATGGGCCCAACGGCAACAGCACCAACGTCCAATGGCCGAAGATCGCCGGCCAGAACGCCGTCTACATCGCCGAGCAGCTGCACCTGTTCAAGGCCGGCGTGCGCGTCAATCCGGACATGCTCAAGATCGCCAACACTCTCAGCAACCAGGACATGGACAGTGTCGCCGTGTTCTTCCAGGCGCAGACGCCGGTCGGCGGCGAAGCGGATGCCTCCCTGTGGCAGGCCGGCGAGAACCTGTACCGCTACGGCGATCCATCGCGCGAGATTCCGGCGTGCATCGCCTGTCATGGCCCCGTGGGCCGGGGCAACTCGGTGTCCGATTACCCGGCGCTGCGCGCGCAGTTCGCGGACTACGTGGCCAAGCAGCTGACCGACTTCGCCAATGGCACGCGCTACGCCGGCGCCAAGCCGGGCGCCCCCACCAGTCGCAACGGCGAAATGATGTCCACCATCGCCAAGCGCCTGAACGGCAATGACATCAAGGAAGTGGCGGCCTACATCCAGGGCATGCGCTGATGAGGCGACTCCCCGTCCTGCTGATTGCACTGCTCGCCGTGGGCCTCGGCGCCTGCAGCCGGCAGAGCGCGGCGCCGGCCACCGGCCCGTCCGCCGGCAGCGAGCAGCCGGCCGCGGCCTCCACGCCCCCCACCGCCGCCGCTCAGAGCGCGACGCTCGCGAACGCCGCTTCCGCGCCGCCCGGCTCCGGTCCGAATCCGGCCGATGGCGCGGATGATGCGCCCGCAGGCACCACGTCCCTGGACAAGATTGCCGAACTGCCCTCCCAGCACCAGCTCCCCGATGGCAAATGGAAGGCCGGCGTCAACTACGATCCGGTGGTGCCGGCACAGCCCACCGCGGCCCCGCCGGGCAAGGTCGAGGTGCTGGAGGTCTTCTGGTACGGCTGCCCGCACTGTTACGCACTCGAGCCCTACATCGCGGCCTGGCGCAAGAGCAAGCCCGACTACATCCACTTCGAACGGGTGCCGGTGATGTGGGGCCCGGTCCACCGCGCCCATGCGCAGCTGTACTACACCCTCAAGCAGATGGGCCGCAATGACCTGGACCAGAAGGTCTTCGACACGCTGCATAACGAGCAGAATCCGCTGGTGGGCGACACGCCGGAGGAGACGTTCAACCGGCAGCTGCAGTTCGCCAAGGAAAATGGCCTGGATCCGGAGGCGTTCCGCAAGGCCTACAATTCCTTTGCCGTGAATTCCGACCTGCAGCGCGCCGAGGCCATCACCCAGCGCTACCAGGTGGAGGGCGTGCCCCTGATCATCATCAACGGCAAGTACACCACCGATGTCGGCAAGGCCGGCAGCCACGAAAACTTGATTGCCGAAATCAACGACCTGGCGGCATTCGAACACCGTCATTAGGTAAGAATCCGGCGCCCCATTGCGCTAGAATTGGGGGTTCCGGTGACGTGCGCCCGTAGCTCAGCTGGATAGAGTGGCAGCCTCCGAAGCTGCAGGTCGTGGGTTCGAATCCCGCCGGGCGCGCCATTGTGCGCGATTTTTCGATGCTGGAACTCTATCATCACGGTTCCTCGGCCTGCGCCGCAAAGGTGCGCTTCGCCCTGGCGGAGAAACGACTGCCCTGGATTGGGCATTACGTCGACATCCTGGCGGGCGAGCAATTCAAACCGGCCTTCCTTGCCGTGAATCCCAAGGCCGTGGTGCCCGTGCTGGTTCACGACGGGGAGATCATCCGGGAATCCACGGTGATCTGCGAATATGCGGAAGAGGCGTTTCCGGAACACTCCATCTATCCTTCATCAGCGCTCGAACGCGCGCAGGTGCGCATCTGGACCAAGGCGGTGGACGAGGAACTGCACCCGGCGTGCTCTGCCATCACCTACGTCGTTTCGCATCGGCACACGATCCTGCGCCGCGGAGTCGGAAGCTTCGAGCAGTTTGTCAGCGGGGGCGCCACGGAGGGTGTCGCGGCGCGAGCGCTCAAGTGGCAGTACATCCAGGAGGGAGTGGCCGCGCCGGGCGTCGCCGACAAGATCCGGTTGTACGACGCTTACCTGCACAGGATGGAGCGGGCGCTGCAAGGGCAAACCTGGCTCGTGGGCCGCAACTTCTCGATGGCGGACATCGCCCTTGCGCCCTACGTCAACCGGCTCGCGGCACTCGCGATGGCGGGGATGTGGGCCGGCGGCAGGCTGCCGCGTGTCGCGGCGTGGTTCGAACGAGTGCGGGGCCGACCCGGCTTCCATTCCGGTTTCACGGAATGGATGCCGAAGCCGCTGGCCGCTGAGATGCACGCCAACGGAGTGCACTCCTGGCCAGAGATCAGGAAGCTGTTAGACATCTGAGGGTCGGCGCTTCCGCCGCCTTCATCGCGATTCGATCAAGTGCCGCGCAGCCATACGCTCCCGACCTTGCGTAATCATTACCGTTGGCCCCGCACTCCGGCCGCAACATGCATAACCATTGTTCCGCGTGGGTCTTCACCCAGGTTATTGCGGCCCGCCGGGCCGGACGTATGTTGTCTTCACATTGCGACGGGAGAGGCGGCCGTGGACAACGTCAACCAACGACAACTCGTCAGCTGCGCACGCCGGCGCGTCCGCAGCCAGCAGCTTCCGGATCACGAGCCGGAGCAATCCTGGGGCGGACTCGGCAATGGTCAACCCTGCGCGTTGTGCAACCGGCCGATTACCGGCAGCCAGATCGAATACGAGATCGAGACGGCCACCGGAGCGATCGGATTCTTCAGGTTCCATGCCGCATGCAGTCTGGCGTGGCGCCAGGCATGTGCCCGCCGGGCGGTGGAACCGCGTTCGCGGGAGCCGGCATGAACCCGCTGCCGGCCTGGAGCGCCCGTCGATGCTGCTGCTCGCGGCTGCCCGGCCGCGCGCTGGCGCGCCCGGCGAATGAGATTTCGCGGACCCCGAACCGCAGGGAGCCCAGGGGCTGGCCCTTCGACAAGCCGCAGCGGGCCAGTGCGCCGCACCTGAGCCCCGGGCGCAATTGCCGCACCCGCCGCCGGCCGGCCGCGTCCGCGCTGCCCGTCATGTAGCGGGGCCTGACGTGCGCGCGGCAGCGCTCGTGCTTTAGCCGGCGCTGCGGAGGCTGGCCGCCGGTGACCGGTTGAGGCATTGTCCCACTCGTGATGCAGCAGGACATGCAGTCCGATGCGGCCGGCGGTGAGTCCGCGACCCTGAACTCAGCGGGCGTGCAGGCGCTGCGAAGGTTCGCGGCCCGCCAGACGTTCCTGCTCAGGCTCAGCGACGCACTGCAGCCCCTCGCCGATCCCGCCTCGATCCGCTGCACGATCAACCGGCTGCTGGCGGAGCAGCTGGGTGCCGATCGGGTGTTCTACAGCGTCGTGGACCTGCGCCGCGGACTGTTCTGGTGCGAGGACGAGTACGTGGGCGAGGGGTTGCCACGTTTCAATGGCGAACATCAATTGTCCGATTTCCCCGCGATCGGGGCCGCGTATGCCGCCGCCCGGCCGCTGATCCTCCATGACGTGGCGGCGCCGGGAGCGGCAGCGGCCAGCCGCCTGCGCGGCAGCTATCAGGCGCTCGGGGCGGCCGCGATACTCATCGTCCCCGTGATCCGCGATGGCGTCGTGCTGGCCGGTATGGCCGTGATGACCACCGCCAGCCGGCACTGGGATGACGAGGACACGAACCTGGTCGGCGAGGTCGGCGAACGCGCCTGGCAGGCGCTGGCCCGCGCGCGGGCCGAGGCCGCGCTGCGCCAGCGCGCCTCCTGGCTGGAAGGACCCAAGGAAGCGTTCCAGGCGGCCGCCGGTGGGGCAGACCTGCCCAAATCCCTGGGCATCCTCGTGCGTTCCACGCAGGCGGCGTATCGCGCCGCTCTGAGCTGTGCCTTCTATCTCGCGGACACCGATGGCGAGCTGCGCCACCTGACCGGCGCTCCCGAACCCCATGCGCTCGGGGCGATCGGCTGCCGGATCGGCCCCGACTCCCTGTCCTGCGGGCTCGCCGCGCACACGGCGCATCCGGTCATCACCGCCGATGTCGACCGTGATCCGGCCTGGAGGCCGTGGCGCTGGCTGGCGCAGCAGCATGGCTACCGCGCCATCTGGTCCTTCCCGATCGAAACCGCGCCCGGCAAGGTCGTCGGCACGTTCGCCATGTTCTTCGCCGAGCCGCGCGAGCCGACGCCGGGGGATTTCGAGTTCGTGACCATCCTCACCCGCGCGGCCGCCGTCATCATCTCGCGCCAGCAGCAGGGGGTGGAGCGCGAGCGCGCCGAGACCGAATCGCGACAGAACGAGGAGCGGTTGCGGCAGTTCGCCGAGGCCTCGCAGGACGTGGTCTGGATCCGCAACGCCCAGACGCTGCAGTGGCAGTACCTGTCACCGGCCTTCGAGCCGATCTACGGGTTGAGCCGTCAGCAGGTGCTGAGCGGGAACAACTACAGCGGCTGGCTGGAACTCATCGTTCCGGAGGACCGCGAGCGCGCAAGCGAGAGCATCGATCGGGTCGTCGCCGGCGGCCGCGAGACGTTCGATTTCAGGATACGGCGGCCCCTCGATGGCGAAGTGCGCTGGATGCGCAATACCGATTTTCCGATCACCGACCGCAACGGCAAGGTGGTGCTGATCGGTGGCATCGGGCACGACATGACGGAGTTGCGGGAAACGGAGCTGCGGCTGCGGGTCCTGATGGAAGGCATACCGCAACTGGTGTGGCGCGCGGCGATCGACGGCCGGTGGACGTGGGCGAGCCCCCAATGGACCACGTACACGGGCCAACCCGACTCCGAGAGCCAGGGCTGGGGATGGCTGCAGCCGGTGCATCCGGAGGATCGGGACGCGGCGCGGACGGCGTGGCGACATGCCGTGGCAAGCGGCGGATTCGAGGTCGACTACCGGATCCGCCAAGGAGCGCACGGCGACTATCGCTGGTTCCAGACGCGCGCGACACCGGTGCGCGATGCCGCGGGCATGATCGGTGAGTGGCTCGGCACCTCCACCGATATCCACGAGCATCGGCAGCTGCAGGAGCGGCAGAGGGTGCTGGTGGCGGAGCTGCAGCATCGCACGCGCAACCTGATCGGCGTCATCCATTCGATGGCGGACAAGACCGCGCTCGACAGCGCCGATTTCGTCGACTTCCGCCAGCGGTTCCGCGATCGGCTGGATGCCCTGTCGCGGGTGCAGGGACTGCTGTCCCGGCTGAGTGGACACGACCGCGTGACCTTCGACGAACTCATCAGGAGCGAGCTGTCCGCGGTCCACGGCGACATGGATCGCGTGACGCTCGATGGCCCGACCGGCGTGCGGCTGCGCTCCTCGATGCTGCAGACGCTGGCCCTGGCCATCCATGAGCTGGCGACCAACGCGGTGAAGTACGGTGCCTTCGCGCACGCCGGGGCACGGCTCGTGATCAGCTGGGTGCTCGAGCAGGCCGCCGCGGATGGCCGGCCCTGGCTGCACGTCGACTGGCGCGAGACCGGCGTTGCGCTGGGATCGGATCCTTCGACCGGTTGCATCGGGCAGGGGCGGGAACTCCTCGAGCAGGCCCTGCCCTATCAGCTCAGCGCCCGCACCAGTTTCAGGCTCGAGCCCGACGGCGTCCACTGCACGATCTCGATGCCGGTTTCGGCGCGCAGCAGCCTCACGCCTTCGGGTGCATGATGGCCTTCGCGGCGGTCGTACGCCTCGGCGTTGCGCTGGCCGAGAGGATCTGTCCGCATTCGAAATCCGGGATGCCCTCGAACAGTCCCGATTCCTGTTCCATCAGCAGCGAGCCCACCCCGCCGCTGAGATGGATTTCCTGCCCGGTTTCATCGCCGAAGAAGTTGACGAGCGCAAAGTCGCAGTGATTCAGCCGCAGCGCATACCACGCCAGCGTCAGTGGCTCTGCATCGACGAGCTGCCGGGCGCCGGCCAGGTACCGCGCCGCCAGCTCCTCCTGACCCCGCCGCGCCTTGAGCGTCACCTGCAGGCAGCGACTGACGGGCGTCGCCAGCGCGGGGGGCTTGCAGTCCAGGAGTACCGCCGGGCGGATCCCCGGCAACCTCGGCCAGGCGGCCTCATCGGCGAGGGTGTCGAGGACCGCGAACCGGCCCGGTGAGAAGCGCACCGCATACCAGTCGCGTGAATGATGTGCGACCGCACAGGCCAGGGTGCCGGTCAGCAGCCCCGCGATTTCGGCGTCGCGGTCCGCGACCGTGTTGATTCCCAGCAACAGCGCCCGCCTGCACGTCATGGCCGAAATTCTGCCCGCCCGGTCCGGCACGCGCCTTAACGTTGGATAGGCGCGATTCTTTGCATAGGTTAATGCGCGAACAAAGGCCGCGGTTATGTTTGTCGGCCTTGCCGGTGAAGGACGCTCGCATGTCGAACTTTGACCAGGAGCAACTCGTGGATCGCGCCCTGAAGCGCATCCACAACCAGGTCCTGCCCGGCCGCGAACCGCAGCGGTACTGGGGCGGTCCCGGCAGCGGCCAGCACTGCGCATTGTGCGATCTGCCCGTCACGGCGCACCAGAACGAGTACCAGATCGAGGCGGACGTGAACGGGGTGCTGACCACCTTGCGCTTTCACGTGGTGTGCAAGTTCGCCTGGCGCCTCGCCTGCGCCCGCGCGCAATTCAAACAGCGCCGAGATGCAGATAGTTCGGATCAAAGCCCGCCAGACTACGCAGTTCATCGAGGTCATGGATCGTGAGCAGGCCTGCCTGAAAGGACAGCAGCCGGGCGCGGCGCAGTTCCATCAGCGTGCGGTTGACGTGCACCGGTGACAGGGCGAGGGAATCCGCCAGTTCGATCTGGGTGAGCGGCAGCTGGATGCCGTTGTCGCGCGTCAGCCCGACGGCCCGGCAGCGCATGAACATCTCGCAGAACAGGTGCGCCATGCGCTCGAAGGCGGTGCGGTAGCCGATGTTCACGATCCACTCGCGGGCGATGGCCTCATCCACCAGCGTGCACCACCACAGCGCCCGCGTGATGCGCGGAAACTTCGCCGTCAGGGCCTGCATGGCCTCGGGTGCCATGATGGCCGCCTCGACCCGGGTGAAGGTCGCCACCGAATGGTCCATGCGGTTTAGCAGATACGCCCGCAGGTCGCAGATGTCTCCCGGCAGGAAATATCCCACGATCTGGCGGCGGCCATCGGGCAGCATCTTGTAGCGGCAGGCCATGCCTTCCACGATGATCTTGATGCCGTCGGGCGCCGAGCCCTCCTGGATCAGATCCTGATGGGCATGGAACCGGCGCACGCCCGACACACTGTCTTCGAACGCCGCCTGCTCGGCCGGCGGCAGCGGTTCGAAGTTCGCGACCTTGCGGAACAGGTGGGCGAGCCGGTTCATCGGCGCCGATCAGCAGGCGAGGCCCTGGGCCAGCACATTGGCGTCCACCGGCTTCTGCAGGCGCGCGACCCGTTGCAGCGCCGGCGGAATGAACGCGAAGTCATAGCCGGTGATGAACATCAGGCGCATCCCCCTCTGCTGCAGTTGCGTGGCGAGCTCGAAGGCGTATTCACCGTCGAGATTGATGTCCAGCAGCACCCGATCCGGCACGGTCTGCTCCAGCAGCGTGCGGGCGGCCGCGATCGAGGGCGCCGGACCCACGATGGTCGCGCCGAGCCCCCGTAGCGCGCGGCACAGGTCCTGCGCGATGAAATAGTCATCCTCGACCACCAGCACCCGCTCGCCCGCGGGTGCCGGAGCGCGGGTATTCGTTGCGTCACTTGCGATCACGGGCGCCTCCTTGTGGCCGGAAATTGATGACGCACAGCAGCCCATCGCGGTCGAGCCGCAGCTCGGTGCGCGCGCCGAGCTCATACGCCAGGGTGTTCTGCAGGAGCTCCCAGCCGAACCCCGTCTTGCCGGGTTCCCCGACGTCGGATCCGGTCTCATGCCAGTTCAGCTGCACCTCGCCACGCGCCGCATCGAGAGTCCAGCTCACCGCGACCTGTCCCGCGCCGCCACCGAGGGCGCCGAACTGGATCGCGTTGATGACCAGTTCGTGGATGGCCAGCGCCAGTGAGCCCGCGACCCGCGCCGACAGCAATACGGGCGGACCCCCGACCGTGAGGCGATCGTGGGGAATGGACTGCGCCAGCAGTTCCGCGTCGACGAGTTCCATCAGCTCCGGTAATACGTCCGGCGCGCGCAGCAGAATCTCCTGGACCCGCGCCAGCGCCCCCAGCCGGCCCTCCAGCAGTGCGACGAAGCGCTCGGTGGGCTGCTCGGCGGCAGCCATGTGCCTGACGATGGCCCGGATCCGCGCCAGGAGTTCGCGCACCTGTCGGCGCTGCTCCAGGAACGAATGCCGTTCGGTGGGTGCGGACGGCGCGGTCGCGGCCTGCGGCGGGAGATCCGATTGCATGGCGTGTCCGATGATTACGCAGGCCTATTCTTCCTTTATCCCCCAGAATCCCCGCATGTCATTCGAAGCGCAAGAGCAACAACCTTACCTGCGCCGCGTGGGACTCCCGGAGACCCACCGTAGGCCCCTACTGAAGCGCGCAGCAAAGCGCAAGGTCCATGATGAGAATGATTCTTATCGCAAGCACGGTGCCGGTCCGGCGCTGCTGCGATGTTCCAGAGCTGGACCTTAACTCGCTATACTTCGGCGCCCACTCTTAGGGCGGTCGGTGTCGGGCGCTAAACCGTGAGCAAGCAGGACACGCATTTCGTCAATACCTTCAGCATGGTGATCGGACTTCTGGTGCTGGTCGCCATCGGCATCATCGTCCTGGCGCGGGTGGTCGCGTCGCACACCCAGGAAACCGACACGGTCGAACAGCGGGACTTCGCCAAGAGCGTGGCGTCCCGCATCGAACCGCTTTCGCAGGAAGCGATCGTGGGACAGGACAATACCGGCATGGCCATCAAGCCCGACTCGCCGACGGGCTCGGGCGTGGTGCTGCCGATTCCGAAGGATGGGACCCAGGTCTACGAGCAGGTCTGCTCCGCCTGTCACGGGCTGGGCATTGCCGGCGCGCCGAAGGCCGGGGATGCGGCGGCCTGGGGTCCGCGCATCGCCAAGGGCAAGCAGGTGCTGTACGAGCACGCCCTGCACGGCTTCACCGGCCAGTCCGGAACGATGCCGGCCAAGGGCAACCGCCTCGACATCCCGGATGCCATCATCGAGGAGGGCGTCGACCACATGGTGGACATGGCCAAGCACTGAAGCTTGCGCAGGAGCCGGGCATGCCGAAGTCGAGAATCGATTCCGAGGCCGGCGGCAGCAATACCGTGGCGCTCGATTCCCACGCGCTGGGCACGCTGCAGTACATCCGCGCCTCGATCGATGCCGCGGGACTGCTGGCGGTGCCCGGCTCCGCGGGCATCGCCATGGGCGCCATCGGCGTCACGGCGACGGTGCTCGCCTCGCTCAACGCCCTGGCGGCGCACTGGCTCGCGATCTGGCTGATCGCCGGCCTGGTGGCCGTCGCCTGCGGCACCGTGCTCATGACGCAGCAGCTGCTCGTCCACGGCACCGTCCTGTACCGCGGCCCGCTGCGCAAGTTCCTGATGTGCCTGTGCCCGCCGCTGCTGGTGGGCGCCGTGCTGACCTGGCAGCTGTGGCTGCACGGGCAGGCGGCGCTGATCGCCGGCGCCTGGCTGCTGATGTACGGCTGCGCCGTCATGGCGGCGAGCACCCTGACCCGCCGCGCCCTGGCCGTCATGGGCGCACTGCTGGTCGCCCTGGGCTGCGTCGCGCTGCAGGTCCCGGTCGCGTACCAGAACGCCATGCTCGGTGTGGGCTTCGGCGGCCTGCACCTGCTGTTTGGTATCCTCATCGGCGGACGGCCGAGGAAGGACCTGCCATGAGCAACCGCACCACCGCCCGGCGCGACTCCGGCGACGCACCCCATGAGATCCGGCCCTCCCCCGGCGCGCGCCGTCACACCCCCGAGGACGATCACTTCGACCGGCTGATCTACGGACGGGTGCGGCTCGGCATCCTCAGTGCGCTCGCGGTGAACGACCTGCTGACCTTCAACGACCTGAAGGCGCTGTTCGCCGTGACCGACGGCAACCTGGGCGCCCACGCCCGCAAGCTCGAGGATGCCGGCTACATCGCCTGCCGCAAGACCTTCGAGGAACGCCGGCCACGCACCGAATACCGACTGACCTCCACCGGCCGCAAGGCGCTGGAGCGCTACCTGCAGCACATCGAGGCCGTGATCCGCGCCACCCGCCGTGCGTAGTCCACATCCTGGAGTTTTTTCGGCCCATGCACTTTGTAATTTAGAGTACTCTCCAGACCCTTATGCACGTCGCTATCATCATGGATGGCAATGGCCGCTGGGCGGGTCGCCGGGGCCTGCTGCGCACCGCCGGCCACATCGAGGGCGCGCGCACCGTGCGCCGGATCGTGGAAGCCGCCGCGGCCGCCGCGGTCGAGACCCTGACACTGTATGCCTTCTCCTCGGACAACTGGGGCCGCCCGCCGCGCGAAGTCAGCGCCCTGCTGAAACTGTTCCGGCGCTACCTGCTCACCGAGACCGGGCGCTGCGTCGAGCAGGGGATCCGCCTGAACATCATCGGCCGCCGTGACCGGCTCGGCGCCGCCCTGCTGCGGGCCGTCGAACACGGCGAGCGCCAGACGGCGCACTGCACGGGCATGCACCTGCGCATGGCGGTGGACTACTCCGCGCGGCACAGCATCCTCAGGGCCGCGGCGGGCGCGGCCCCGCAAGCCGGCGACGATGAGTTCGCGCAGTTCCGTTCGCGGCTGAACGCGGTGAACCACTCGGCGCCGGCGCCGGATGTGGACCTGCTGATCCGCACCGGCGGCGACCAGCGGCTGAGCGATTTCCTGCTCTGGGAATGCGCCTACGCCGAACTGTACTTCACCGAGTGCCTGTGGCCGGACTTCGCCGGTGCCGACCTGGCGCGCGCGTTGCAGGACTTCTCCGGTCGCCAGCGCCGCTACGGGAAGGTCGCCGAGCCTCTCACGGCGCAGGCATCGAATCCCTGAACGTCGTCACCAGGCGCCGCAACTGCACCGCCTCGGCGATGTGCGCCGCCGTGACGACATCGCTCGCCGCGAGGTCCGCAATGCTCAGGGCCACCCGCAGGACGCGGTGGTAGGAGCGGGCCGTCAGGCCGAGGCGATCGAACACCTGTGCCAGCAGCGTCGAGGCGTCCGGCGCGAGTCTCGCGACAGCCTGCAGGCGCGACGGCGGCAGCTCCGCGTTCAGGCAGCCCCGCAACCGCCATTGCCGACGCCGCGCCCGCGCCACCTCCGTCGCCGCCGTGGCGGAGGTGGGGAAGGGCGGCGTGCCCGGTGCCGGGCCGGGCGCCGCGACGTCGGTCAGCGGCAGCCGCGGCACCTCGATCAGCAGGTCGATGCGATCCAGCAGCGGTCCGGAAATGCGTCCGCGGTAGGCATCGACCTGGGCCGGCGTGCAGCGGCACCGGCCACTGCTGTCGCCGAGGTAGCCGCAGGCACAGGGGTTCATGGCGGCGATCAGCTGGAAGTGCGCCGGGTACTGTACCTGCAGGCGCGCCCGCGAGATCGTCACGATGCGGTTCTCCAGCGGCTCCCGCAGCGACTCCAGTACCCGCCGGTCGAACTCCGCCAGTTCATCGAGGAACAGCACACCGCGATGGGCGAGGCTGATCTCGCCGGGACGGGCATGCGGGCCGCCGCCGACGATGGCGGTCGCCGAAGCCGTGTGGTGCGGCGCGCGAAACGGGCGTCGACCGTACTGACCGGCTTCCGCGTCCGAGCTCACCGACGCAATGGTCGCGACCTCGAGCGCCTCCGCCGCGGACGGGGGCGGGAGCAGCCCCGGCAGGCGCTGCGCCAGCATGGTCTTGCCCGAGCCCGGCGGGCCGATCATCAGCACACTGTGGGAACCCGCGGCGGCGATCACCAGGGCCCGCTTGGGCAGCTGCTGGCCGCGCACGTCCGCGAGATCCGGCGCCGCGACCGCGGCAGCGGCCGCCTCGGCGCCTGCCGCGGCCGCATCCTGCCGCCGCAGGAGCAGGCTGCCGCGGTCCTCGCCGCGCAGATGCCGGCAGACCTCCAGCAGGTTGCGGGCACCGAGGGTACGGCTCTGGCGCACGATGTGCGTGTCGCGCAGGTTGGCGAGCGGCACGATGATCTCGTGTCCCTCCCGCACCGCGTGCGCGGCGGCCAGGGTCATTCCCCGCACCGGCAGCAGCTCCCCGCTCAGGCTCAACTCGCCATAGAACTCGCGCGCGGGCCCGGCGACTTCCAGCACCTGCCGCGAGGCCTTGAGGATTCCCAGTGCGATGGGCAGGTCGAAGCGGCCGCCTTCCTTGGGCAGATCCGCCGGGGCGAGACTCACGGTGATGCGGCCGGCCGGGAACTGGAACCCGCAATTGGCGAGCGCCGCGCGCACCCGCTCCTTGCTTTCCTTCACCGCAGTCGCGGGCAGCCCGACGATGCTGAACACCGGCAGGCCGGGGCCGAGATGGACCTCGACCTGCACCAGCGGTGCGCGCAGTCCGAGCTGGCCGCGGCAGTAGGTCGCGGCGACCGCCATCAGGCCGATCCGGCACTCCGCCCCGCGGCCTGCTCGAGTTCGGCCAGCCGGGTCTCCAGGAGCGCGAGCCTCGCCCGGGTCCGCTCCAGCACCTTGGTCTGGACGTCGAACTCCTCGCGGGTCACCAGATCGAGCTTGCCGAGCGTACTGCGCAGCACGGCCCGGAAATTGTTCTCGAGGTCCGCCTGGGCGGCCCGCAACCCCGCGGGCAGGCTCTCGAGCAGCCGTCGGGCGATCTCATTGACTGACAACGGTTCCATGCGAACACCTCCTGCCCCTGATTGACGCATACGCCCCGCAGCGGGCTCCAAATTGGTGCAAAACGAGGGCCCAAACGCTCGTAACTTTTGGAATTTAAATCAGAAATTCCAGTGGCACGGAATCTGCACCCTTCCTGCGCGCTGCCGAAGCATACCCGCGCCCGGGGCGCGGTGTCTGTCTGCAAAAGCGGCGCAACACGCTCGATTGGCGGACCTGAAAACGAAACTACACCGGGAGAGACCATGCTCACCGCTCCAATGACCTCGCAGCCTACCCGCAAGCCCAAGTGGCTGGCGCGGGCGGGCATTCCCTTGAGATCCCTGTTCCGTGCCGTCAGTGGGCGGTCGGCCTTGTTGATGGCCCTGGCCACCGTGACGTTTGCCACGGTCGCGCTGACCCCGCAGGCCAGCCATGCGGACGACGCCTCGGCGCCGGCCGCGGCCTCAGCGGCTGCCGCGAGCCCCGCGGCGGCCACGGCCGCTCCGGCGAGCTCCGCCCCGGCGGCGGCACCGGCGCCGCAACCGAACAAGGGCGATATGGCCTGGATGATGACCTCCACGGCCCTGGTGCTGTTCATGTCCGTGCCCGCACTGGCCCTGTTCTACGGCGGCCTGGTCCGGGAGAAGAACATGCTCTCGGTGCTGATGCAGGTGTTCGTGGGGTTCTCCCTGATCACCGTGCTGTGGTGCGTGTACGGCTATTCGCTGGCCTTCACGGAGGGCCCGAATCCGTTCATCGGGGGCCTGAGCAGGCTGTTCCTGAACGGAACGTTCAACCCGGCCGACGGCAGCTACAGCATGGCCGCGACCTTCGACAAGGGCACGCCGCTGGTGGAGCTGGTGTACGTCGGGTTCCAGGCGACCTTCGCCGCCATCACCTGCTGCCTGATCCTGGGCTCGCTGGTGGAGCGCATCAAGTTCTCCGCGGCGCTGGTGTTCATGGTGCTCTGGTTCACCTTCTCCTACCTGCCGGTGGCGCACATGGTCTGGTTCTGGGAAGGCCCGGATGCGTACACCTCGGCCAAGGTGGCTGATGCGATGAACGCGCATGCCGGCTACATCTGGCAGATGGGCGCGCTGGACTTCGCCGGCGGCACGGTGGTGCACATCAACTCCGGCGTCGCCGGCCTGGTCGGCGCGATCCTGCTGGGCAAGCGCATCGGCCTGGGCAAGGAGTCGATGGCTCCCCACAGCCTGACGATGACCATGATCGGCGCCTCCATGCTGTGGTTCGGCTGGTTCGGCTTCAATGCGGGTTCCGCGCTGGAAGCCAACGGCTCCGCCGCACTGGCCTTCATGAACACCTACCTGGCCACGGCCTGCGCCGTGCTGTCCTGGATGGGCGTCGAATGGCTGGTGAAGGGCAAGCCCTCCATGCTGGGTGCCGCCTCGGGTGCCGTCGCAGGCCTCGTGGCGATCACTCCGGCGGCCGGCAATGTCGGTATCCCGGGCGCATTCATCATCGGCCTGGGCGTCGGTGTCGTGTGCTTCTGGGGTGTCACGGGCCTGAAGAAGATGATCCGGGCGGACGACGCCCTGGACGTGTTCGGCGTGCATGCCCTCGGAGGAATCTTCGGCGCGCTGACGACGGGCATCTTCAATGCGCCGAGCCTGGGTGGTCCGGGCAGCGTCCAGGACTGGGTGACCGGCAAGGTCGGCTACCCCGGCATCTGGGCGCAGTTCGTCATCCAGTTCAAGGCGGTCGCCATCGTGTTCTGCTGGACCGCGGTGGTCGCCTTCCTGGCCTTCGGCGTCCTGAAGCTCGTCATGGGCATCCGGGTCTCCGAGGAAGAGGAGCGCGAGGGTCTGGACATCACCGCGCACGGCGAGAAGGCCTACGGCCATTGAGGCTTGGGCGGCCAGCCGCGGGACCGGACACCGCGGCTGACTCAACCCCGGTCCTGCCTCGAACGGCACGGCCGGGGTTTTGTTTTTGGGGGGACCCCGGCGCGAATGTGACGGGCGTCAAGGTTTGCCCGGGCACGATCGGCGCTACACTCCGGGTCTGGAGGCTACCCATGCTGCGCTCATCCCTCGCCCTGGCGGCGTTCGCCCTGCTCGTCTCGACGGCCCGCGCCGACGTCTACAAGACGGTCGACGCCCAGGGACAACCCCATTACAGCGACCAGTGGTCGCCCGGTGCGGTGCTCATCCAGCGGGGCAATGCCCGCTCCGATGCCGCCGCGCCGCCGCCGGAAGCCCCGAAGTCATCCTCGGCACCGGATCCGGCCAAGGAAGCCGCCAAGCAGGTGCAGTCGGACATGCAGGCGATCCACGCCGAGCAGTGCAAGGAACTGAAGGCGCAGTACGACAAGGAAATGCACGCGCGGCGCATCTACCAGCCCTCGGAAGATTCCAGCGCGCCCAAGCAGTACATGACCGATACCGAGGCCGACGCCGAACGCGTCAAGACCCGCCAGGCCATGGATGCGGCCTGCGCTGACAGCGGCGGCTGAAGGCTGCCGGGCGCGATGCGCGTCGGTTTCCTGGGCCTGGGCGCCATGGGCGCCCACATGTCCCGCAATCTCCACAAGGCGGCCCTGCTCGCCGCCGTTTGGAACCGTACGGCCGGCAAGGCTTCGACTCTCGCCACCGAACTCCACTGCGCGGCCCCACCGACCCCGGCCGAACTCGCACCGCTCACCGATGTCATGGTGCTGTGCGTGTCGGCCGACGCGGACGTAGAGGCGGTCATCGGGGCCCTGATGCCGGGAGTCCGCGCCGGCCAGCTCGTCATCGACTGCTCCACCGTCAGCGCCGCGACGGCCCGCGCCGCCGCCGATCGCCTCAGCGCCGCCGGCGTCGATTTCGTGGACGGTCCGGTGAGCGGCGGCGTCGAGGGAGCCCGCGATGGCACCCTCGCCATCATGTGCGGCGGCACGGCCGCCGCCTTTGCACGGGCGCAGCCGGTGCTCGCGGCGATGGGGCGCACGGTCGCGCATTTCGGCCCGGTGGGCGCCGGCCAGGCCGCCAAGGCCACCAACCAGATCATGTGCGCCGGCATCATCGAGGCGGTGGCCGAAGCCATGGCCTTCGCCAAGGCCAACGGCCTACCCCTCGACAGGCTCGTGGAGACGCTGGGCAAGGGTGCCGGGTCGAGCTGGTACTTCGTCCACCGCGCCCCCAACATGATCCGCGAGGCCTATCCGCCGGGCTTCAGGGTGCGCCTGCACGCCAAGGACCTGGGGATCTGCCACGACATGGCGCAGACCTTCGGCGTCGAACTGCCGGTGGTCGAACGCATGCTCGCCGAGTACGCGCAGCTCATCGCCGCGGGACACGGCGATGAGGACATCTCGACCTGCTTCCGGCTGAAGGATCAGCTGTTCAGATCACGCGGCTGAGCCGCTCACGGCCAGCAGGTCGAGGTCGAATCGGCACCGCCTGAATCCAGGGAAGTCTGCTTGCCCGTGTTGTCCATGAGAAACGTCTGGCAGGAAGTATCCTTCAGCTGAGTACTGCCAGCAGAAGGCACCACCCTCACGACGAAAGTCGCCGGTGTCGTGGCAGTCGCCGCACTGACGTCCGTCGGGATGAGCGTCACCGAGTAGTAGTTGCCGATCGAGACCGGCCATGTTCCGGCCGTCGTGTACTGAAGCGACACCGGATC
>Ga0335075_10003354_pt1 | contig 25464 bp, 24 predicted proteins | sample Lox_Sample_24_FD_206723 | JGI IMG/M metagenome (GOLD analysis project Ga0335075, IMG submission 206723) | Soil microbial communities from Loxahatchee National Wildlife Refuge, Florida, United States - Lox_Sample_2.4 | ecosystem: Environmental > Terrestrial > Soil > Wetlands | place: USA...
CGGGCGCATCCTCAACGAAAAGGCCGCCACCAGCCAGATCATCGGCGGCACCGTCGGCGGCATCGGGATGGCGCTGCTCGAGGAGACCATCACCGACCCGGGCACCGGCCGCATCGCCAACCCCAACCTCGGCGACTACCTCGTCCCGGTCAACGCCGACGTCCCCGACCTGGAGGTCTTCTTCGTCGGCGAACCCGACCGGTTCAACCCCATCGGGGTCAAAGGAGTCGGCGAGGTCGGCCTGGTCGGCATCGCCGCCGCCATCGCCAACGCCGTCTTCCATGCCACCGGCCGGCGCATCCGCTCGCTGCCGATCACCCTCGACCAGCTCCTCTGACAACGACGGTCCGGTTTAGCCCGGGAGATCCTCCGGGCGCTTTGCGGCGAGCTTGCCCTGCAGCACGCCCGTGGACTGCCCGACCTCGATGAGGTACCCGTCCGGGTCCCGCATGTAGCAGCGGATCTCCGCTTCGCGGTCGATCGGCGGGGTCACGAACTCCGCCCCCTTCGCCCTCCATTCCTCGTAGCACGCCTGGATGTCGGCGACGCGCAGGTTCAGGAAGATCGAGGTGGTGGCGCCGGGCTCGTAGTCGACAACCGAGATGCCCGGCTTGTCCGGGGTGGGCGGGCCGCCGGGGTTCATGATGATCCACGAATTGGACAGCCTGACGATGCACGGGTTCTCGTCCAGCACCACGGTGCCGCCCAGGACGCGCGAGTAGAAGTCCCGGGACCGCGCGACGTGACGGACGGTGATGAACAACGTCACCAGAAACCCCTCGGCGGGCGCTGGAAGGTTGGCGTAGTCGATGCGGGGCGCGGGGTCTGTCATGAGATTGCTCCCACTGCGGCGGCATTGGCGGACGCCGGCCTGTCGTGTGCCGGCCCTGTTCATCAAGCCTTCCCGCGACATGACCGGCGCAGACACCCGGTTCGGCAAACCCAACTTCGTCCGGCACTGCACCGTCGGCGTCGAGCCGGCGCCTGGATCGTGGTCGGCGCTATTCGAGCGGCTGGCGGGCGATGCCGACTGGGTCGCGCCCGGCCAGCAGCCAGCCGAGGACCGCGGCTATGAGCGGCATGCCCACCAGGATCACCAGCAGGTTGGTCACCGGGATGCTGCTCAGCGACGACAGGCCGTCAAGCGAGTTGCTCCGGAAGAAGCCGATCGCCGCGAGATAGCCGCCGATGATCCCCACCACGGCGCCGGTGAAGGCGAGCGCGCCCGCGGTCGCCGCTGTGATCGTCCGGCGCGTGGTGCTGCTCGCCCCGGTGGCGGTCAGGGTGCGCAGGTCGCGAGCTGCCTCGCTGCGAACCAGGCCGACACTCATGCCGAGGATGCCGAGCGCGAGCAGGATCCCGAAGATCGTTGCCGCGTCGATGATCTGCGCCAGCGACGGGATGCTGTTGCGGGTCTCGACGCTCATCCCGGATGCCCCAGCCGCGGACTGCTGGGCGGTAGTGATCTGGGCGGCGGTGAGCCCGTTGGGCACCGTGATGAGCCACCCGTTTGTCTGGATCGATTTCTGGAGGTGCAGCGTGGTGATCGCGTGCTCGGTGACCACCGTGTTCGGCGCGGAGGTGCCGGACGGGAGCTGGCTGATCTCCTGGATGGGTGGGTTGGCGATGCAGGTGCCCGGCGGGCAGGGCCACTGGCGGTTGGGCTCGGCGCCGGGGCCGCCTCCAGGCCCATTGCCGCCGCCGTAGTTGCCGTAGGTGAGCTGCATAAGGCTCATCGTGGACAGACCTGGCCGCATCGTGAGGATGTCGGCGTCTGGGTTGATCTCACTCCGGCTGATGCCGAACGCCTTGAGCAGCTGCGGCGTGGCCACGTAGATCGGGCCGGACCAGGAGCGACCGGAAGCCGCGTGGTTGAGGCTTGCGCTGGTCGACTCCAGCGTGACCATGCTGGTCGTGCCCAGGTCGGTGGCGATCTGCTTTGCGACCTTCTGCGCTTCCGCCATGCTCACCCCCGGGGGAACTGGCCCGTTTGGCCCGCTGCAGTCGCCCGGGCACGGGGCGTACACGATGAGCTGGCTGGAGGTGAGGTTGGGGCCAGCGTAGTCGAGCACGTTGCCGAACCGGGCCGCGCTCGCCACGCAGATGATGACCGCGACCAGCGTGCTGAGGCTGATAGCCGCCAGCGCCGGGCCGGACCGCGCCCGGTAACGGGCGAGGTCCCGCAGTGCCAGCCTGATCGCGATCGGGGCGCGGCGCCCGGCGGCGGCGACCACGGCCAGCAGAGCCGGGGCCAGCAGCACGATGGCGACGGTGAGCGCGACGAATCCGACGACCAGTTCCAGGATCCCGTTGCCGTGACCTCCGCTCGCGCCGGCCGCGCCGAGCAGGAGGAACGCGGCGATCAGGAAGCCGAGGCCGACCGGGACCGCCAGGTGGCGGGTTTTCCGCGGCGCGGGCGGGCGCCCGGCCAGCGCCGCCACGACGGGGGTCTTCGCGATGGCCCTGGCGGGCCGGGAGGCGGCGAAGTAGGTGGCGATGACCGCGAGGACCATGGAGATGCCGACGACGGTCCACGGCATCTGGAACAGGCCCATCACATGGTGCGCGCTGTTCTCCGCCTGCGGGCGGTAGGCGAGCCAGGCGAGGAAGCCGAGCGCGAACCCGGCCACGGCGCCCACGACACCTGTGGCGGCGCCGTTGGCCCGTACGACGAGCCTGATGTGCCGCTCCGTCGCGCCCTGGGCGGCGAGCATGCCGATCGCCCTCAGCCTGCGTTGCGCGACGACCGTGAAGCCGCCGATGCCGACAAGCGCAATCAGCAGCATGCCGAGGACGGCCGCGGTGATCGAGATCGTCTCGGGGTTGATCGTATTGCTGTTCGTCACCGTTCTGGCGGTGGTCACGTTCATGCCCTTGGTGCTGAGGCTCGACGCGCTCACGCCCCGCGCGTCGAACAGCACCGTGACGTTGTCAGGCCTGGTGACCTGCCCGGGGATGACGAGCGCGAACTCATCGAGCAGGCTCTGCGGGTTCTGGACGATGCCGACGACCTTGCGGGTGACGCCGCCGACGGTCCAGCGGCTGCCGATGCTGAGCTTGAAGTCGGTCGCAACGCCGCTGGTCACCGCGATCTGCCCCGGGTTTGCCGGGTACTGGCCGCTGACCAGGGAAAGCAGCGGCCCGCCGAACGGCCCGCGGGGGTTCTGCGCGCGCAGGTCGAACGTGTTCTGGGTGCCGGGAACGGGGACGCTCTCGTTCTCGATCACGTCGACCCTGCCGTAGCGGCTCTCGAGGTCCCTGATCTCGGCGTTGATCTTCGCGGGCGTGCCGGTGAGCGAAGCCGCGTCCTGTGCGCTGCCGAGCACCCCGGCTATCGGGGCCGGGGTGTCGGTCGCGACCGTGGAGGCGACGACGGTGGCGCCAACCGCGACCGTGATCATCGCGAGGATCAGCAACTGCTGCCGCCATTCGCGGCGCAGCAGCCGTACCGCCCACCGGATGACCGCACGGCGGGCAGGCACGCCGCCGTCTGGCACTCTCCGCGCGGGCCGTTCCGTTACCGCGGTGGCGCTCACTGGTTCGGTTCCGCGATGAGAAGGGACTCCGGACCCGGTGCCGGCGCGGTCTGGTCGACAACCCGGCCGTCCCGCAGGAACGCCACCCGGTCCGCCCACGACGCGAGCTGCGCGTCGTGGGTGACGACCACGGCGGTCATCCCGGCGTTCTTGCACGCCTCGTGCAGAAGGCGCATCACCGCCTCGGCGTTGACCGAGTCCAGCGCCCCGGAAGGCTCGTCGGCGAGCAGCAGCCTCCGGTCGCCGACCATCGCGCGCGCGATCGCGACCCGTTGCCGTTCGCCGCCGGACATCTGGTCCGGGTAACTGGACGCGCGCCCGGACAGGCCGAGCCCGTCGAGCGCCTGGAGCGCCGCGACCCGGGCCTTGCGACCGGACACCCCGTCCAGCTCAAGCGGCAGCGAGACGTTCTCCGCCGCCGTCAGCCCTGGCAGCAGGTTGAAGTCCTGGAATACGTAGCCGATCACGCGCCGCCGCAGCTGCGCTTTGGCCCCGCGGGACAGCTTCCTTGTCAGCTCGCCGGCGACCAGCACCTCGCCGGAGGTCGGCTCCTCCAGGGTCCCGGCGATGGTCAGCAGCGTGCTCTTGCCCGAGCCGCTGGGCCCCATCACCGCGACCATCGCGCCTTCGCCCGCCGTCAGGCTGACCTCGCGCAGGGCGTGCACCTCGGCGCTGCCCTGCCCGTAGGACTTCGATACCTGGCGCAGTTCCAGCATGCTCATCGCCGTGTTCCCACTTCCCGCCGGTGCCGTGGCAGCGGCGCTCGTGTCTGGTTCCGCGGGCTCGCCTGACCCGCCCAGGCCGTCGTCCCGTCGGCTGCCGCGCGCTTGACGCGGGCTTCGGCGGTGTCCAGCCACCTGACCACCGCGTCAAGCCGGAACAGCTCGGCGTCGACCGCCAGCAGCATGTTCAGGTCGTCCCCAGCGTCGTCTTCCTTGATCCGGGTCCACTGCTGCATCAGCTCCACCAGGTAGCGCCGGTGCGCCTGGATCACCGCGTGCACGTCGACACGTGGCACGTGCAGCGCCACCAGGATCTTCATCACCAGTTCGTCACGCGGCGGCGAGCTCAGGTCCGGCGGCGTGCGCAGCCACCTGGCCAGCTCCTGTTCGCCTGCAGCGGTGATCCGGAAGCCCTTCTGCGGGCCCTCCTCGCCGTTCCCGTCGGACTCGACGAGCCCGTCACGCTCGAGCCGCTGCAGCGTCGTGTACACCTGGCCCACGTTCAGCGGCCAGACCTCGCCGGTGCGGGCCTCGAACTCCTCACGAAGCTGCAGGCCGTATTTGGGACGCTCGCTCAGCAGCGCGAGCATCGCGTGGCGAACGCTCATGATCCGCTCCTACTCGGTACCCTGCTAGGTAGCCTACTCAGTATCATACAGGCTATTCAAGCGCCCGCCAGCCCGAGACCGTCTCACAGGCCGATGCGCTGTGCCAGACGCTCCCGGTGATAGCTGGCGTCGCCGAGGAACAGCCCGCTGGCCGCGGCCCGCTTGAAGTACAGGTGGGCATCGTGCTCCCAGGTGAAGCCGATGCCGCCGTGGATCTGGATGTTCTCGGCGGCCACGTGGAAGTAAACGTCGGACGCGTACGCCTTGACCAGCGCGGCGAGCACCGGGACCTCGGCCGAGTCCTCGGCCACTGCGGCCGCCGCGTAGCCGACCGCCGAGCGCAGCGACTCGACCTCCAGCAGCAGGTCCGCGCAGCGGTGCTTGATGGCCTGGAAGCTGCCGATCGGCCTGCCGAACTGCTCCCTGGTCTTCGCGTACCCCACGGCCATGTCCAGCGCCCGCTGCGCGCCGCCGAGCTGTTCCGCGGCCAGCGCGATCGCGGCGACGTCGAGCGTCCTGGCCAGGACGGGCGCCGCCTCCCCCGCGGCGCCGACCAGCTGCGCGGGCACCGAGCGGAACTCCAGCCTGGCCAGCTTCCTGGTCTGGTCCAGCGTGGGCAGCGCCCGGCGGTGCAGGCCGTCTGCGCCGGCCTGCACCGCGAACAGCGACGGCCCGGAGCCGGTGGCCGCCACCGCCAGGATCAGGTCCGCGGTGTGCCCGTCCAGCACGAAGCTCTTGTGCCCGTCCAGCACCCAGCCGCCCGCGCCGTCGCCGGCCGCGGTGAGCCGCACCGGGGCGGGCTCCCACGACCCGTCGTCTTCGGTGAAGGCCAACGTGGCCACGCTCTCGCCGGACGCGATCGGCGGCAGCAGCCTGCGGGCGGCCACCGTGTCCGGGCTGGACAGCAGCGCCGTGGCGGCGAGCACCGCGCTGGCGAGGTAGGGGCCGCCGTACAGCGCGGCGCCGAGCTCCTCGAGCACGATCGCCTGCTCGGCAAAGGAGAACCCGGCCCCGCCGCAGGACTCCGGGATCGCGATGCCCTGCAGCCCGAGCTGTGCCCCGGCCTGCCGCCAGACCGCCCGGTCTGTGCCGCCCTCGGTCTCCATCAGCTCGCGGACCCTGGACACCGGCGCCCGGTCGGCCAGGAACCTGCGCACGGACTCGCGCAGCTCGCGCTGCTCAGTGCTGACGCCCAGCTTCATCGTGACGGCTCCGATCTGGTGGTTCCGATCTGGTGACGAGGAGGACGTCCAGCGCCTCGACCCGGTCCCCCTCCGCCCACAGCGGGTTGACCTCGAGCGCGCACAGCGAGCCGTCGAGGGCGACGGCCGTGTCCGCGAGCAGGCGGATCACCTCTGCCAGCGCGTCCAGGTCCACCGGCGTCCGGCCGCGCAGCAGCGGGCTGCCGCGCAGCTCGGCGAGCATCCGCTTGACGTCCCCGGTGTCGACCGGCAGCACCCGGAGGCTGGTGTCGCCCAGCACCTCGACCCACACCCCGCCGAGCCCGACCGCCAGCACCGGGCCGAACGTGGGGTCCACGGTCACGCCGGCGATAAGCTCCACGCCCCCGGCGCGCATCGGGCTGACCAGGACGCCCTCGACGCGGGCGCCGGGGACCGCCTCCCCCGCCGCGCGTACCCGCTCGTACCCGGCCCGCACCTCCGCCTCGGTGGCCGGCCCCACCGCCACGCCGCCGATGTCGGACTTGTGCGGGATCTGCGCCGAGCAGACCTTCAGCACGACGGGCAGCCCCAGCCGGCGCGCCGCCGCGACCGCGGCGTCGGCCGAGCCGACCAGCTCCCCGGGGACGACGGGCACGCCGGAGCGCGCCAGCAGGCCGCGCGCGGCAGCCTCGGACCAGGGCGACCCGCCGCCGGGGGCCGGCGCTCCCCGCCCGGCGCCGACAGGGCGCCCGGTAACCCCGGTAGCCGCGGTAACCGCGGCAGCGCGCGTGCCGCGGCCCTCCAGCCAGCGCAGCGCGTGCCCGAGCGCGGTCATGCCCAGGTCGATGCCGGGGAGCAGGTGGACGCCGCCCTCGGCCAGCACGTCCCTGCCGTACCCGCTGAGGTTCAGGCAGGTGTGGCCGACCGGGATCACCGGCACCGGCGCGGCGGCGGTGCGCTCGCCGAGCCACCGGGCCCGTTCCCCGAGCATCGCGGCCGTGGCGTCGTCGGGCCTCGCGTCCGGCAGGGTCAGCCCGGTGAACAGGACGAAGTCCAGGCCGGGATCGGCGGTCGCGATCTCGAGGACGTGGTCGGCCACGGTGAGCGCCGACGTCCGCCGGTTGGCCAGGAAGTAGCCGGTGACGTCGATCGGGTTGCGCACCGCGGCGAACGGCGGCAGCAGCGGCGTGATCGCCGCCGCCGTCCCGGCGGCAAACTCGGGGATCTCGATCCCCTCGGCGGCCGCGCGGTCCGCGATGATGTCACAGGCGCCGCCCGACGTGGTGACCACGCCCATGCGCCGGCCGCGCGGCCATCGCTGGTAGCCGAGCAGCGCCCCGGTGCACAGCAGCTCCTCGATGCTGGTCACCCGGATCACGTTGAGCTGGCGCAGCACCGCGCCGACCACGGCGTCGTCCCCGGCGATCGCGCCGGTGTGCGCGAGCGCGGTCCGCGATCCGGCCTGGCTCGAACCTACCTTGAGCACCACGATCGGCTTGCCCGCCCGGTCCGCCCGCGCGGCCGCATCGGCGAACCGAGCCGGGTCGGTGATCTGCTCAAGGAACATGCAGATCACCCGCGTCGCGTCGTCCTCGACGAGGTAGTCGAGCACATCCGTGGCGGCGATCATCGCCTCGTTGCCCAGGGTGGCGAGCGTGCTCACGCCGATCGCGTGGGCGTGGGCGAACGCGAGCACCACGCCGCCCAGCGCGCCGCTCTGCAGCGCGATCCCCACCGGCCCGGCCCGCAGCGACGGCGGGACGGTCAGCGCGAACGGAGCCGCCGCCGCGTGCGCGTTCACGAAGCCGAGGCAGTTCGGCCCGAGCAGGGTGATCCCGTGCGCCGACGCGCGGGCAATCATCCGGTCCTCCAGGGCCCGCCCCTCCTCGCCGAGCTCACGGTAGCCAGCGGCCAGCACGATTGCGCTGCGCACGCCCGCGGCTGCCGCGTCGTCGAGCACGCTCTCCACCGCGTGGGTGGGCACCATGATGAACGCGAGGTCGGCCGGCTCGGCCAGGTCCCGGAGGCTGCGCACCGCTGGCCTGCCCAGCACGGTCCGGTGCACCGGATGCACCGGGATCAGCGGCCCGGTGAACCCCACCGACCTGCTGCCGGCGAACACGAAGCGGGCCCAGCCCGAGGTGTCGGACGCGCCGACCACGGCGATGCTGCGCGGCGCGAAGAACTCCCTGAGCCCGCCCGGGGTGACGCGCGCCGGCATGCCGGATCAGCCCGCGGCCCGGGGCTCCCTGGGGAGCCCGAGAGCGCGTTCGCCGATGATGTTGCGCTGGATCTCGCTGGTCCCCGAGTAGATGGTGCCCGCGCGGCTGGAAAGGAACACGTTCTGCCAGGTGGTCGTGGGGTAGCCGGGCCCCTCCGGGCGCAGCAGCGCGTCGGCGCCCGCGATCCCAAGCGCGATCTCGCCGAGCCGCTTGTGGTACTCGCTCCAGAACAGCTTGGCGACCGACGCCTCCGGGCCCGGCGGCCGGCCACCGGCGACCTCGGCCAGCGTGCGCAGCCCGCTGAACCGCATGACCTGCACGCCGGTGTACGCGGCGGCGAGCTGCTGGCGGACCAGCGGGTCCGCGGTCTTGCCGCACTTGCGCGCGGTGTCGGCCAGCTCCCAGAACTCCCGCTCGAACCCCAGGTGCGCGGTGCTGGCGTTGCCGCCGCGCTCGTGGCCGAGCGTGGTCATGGCGACCCGCCAGCCGTTGTTCAGGCCGCCGATCACGTTGGCCAGCGGCGCCCGCACGCCGTCGAGGAAGTCCTCGCAGAACTCCGACGCCCCGGACATCTGCCGGATCGGCCGGTATTCCACCCCGGGCCCGGTGAACGGGATGAGCACGTAGGACAGGCCCGCGTGTTTCTCCGCATCGGGGTCGGTCCGGCACAGCAGGAACATCATCGTGGCCCTGGCCGCGCCCGAGGTCCACACCTTCTGCCCGGTGATCACGATCTCGTCGCCGTCGACCACCCCGCGGGTCTCGACGGCCGCCAGGTCGGAGCCGTGACCGGGCTCGGAGAAGCCCTGACAGTACACGTCGGCGCCGGAGATGATCCGCGGCAGCAGCCGGGCGCGCTGCTCCGGCGTGCCGTGCACGATGACCGACGGGCCGACCAGCGACTCGCCCATGCCGCGGGTGACCCGCGGCAGCCCGGCCCGGTGCACCTCCTCGTTCAGCACCGCGACCCGGACCGCGTCCATGCCCTGGCCGCCGTGCTCCTCGGGCCACTGCGGGCAGATCAGCCGCGCGCCGGCCAGCGCGGCTTCCCACTCCGCGTACGCGGGGTCCCGCATGGCCGCGGCGAGTTCCTCCCGCTGGTACCCGCCGGTGGTGATCGCGATGCTCCAGTCGGCGAGTTCGGCGAGGCCGGCCGGCGCCGACGCCGCGATCCAGTCCCGCAGACCGGCACGGAACTGCGCGATCTCCGGCCCGAGGTCCAGATCCATCGCGAGCCTCCTTGCGGGGCAATCTTAGAATGAGATTCCAGGTTCGATGACATATCGCCCGCCGTGGACATGTCAAGGCCTGAACGTCACGCGCGGTGGCCGGGCCCGGCCAGGCCGGCTGGCCTGCTGCCGGGCTTGGCGGGACCGCCGGCCATCAGCCGCTTGGCGTACTCGATCACCGCGTCAATGACCTTGCTGGCCTGGCGGCGGTTCGCGGACATGGCCACCTCGCGCGCGCCCTCGCCGATCAGCGAGGTGAGCACGGACGCGTAGAGCCGGTCCAGCGGGGTGTCGGGGAGGTGCAGCAGGACATCGTTCTGGCCGACCCATTCGTGGCTGCGCTGCCGCTGCATCACCTCGAACCCGGGTGGCCCGTCGCCGGACAGGAACAGCAGCGCGAGGTCGCGGCGCTCCCAGCTGCCCTGCAGAAACGCCCGGGCGCCGGCCGCGAACAGCTCCCCCGGGTCGGTGACGCCCGCCTGCCTGGCCACGGCGACCGCCTTGCTGGCCGCCTGCTCGTGCGCGAGCTGGTGCTCCTGCCACAGGGCGAGGAACAGTTCGCTCTTGCCGCCGAAGTGGTGGTACAGGCTGCCGACGCTCGAGCCGGCCCGCTCGACCACGTCGGCGATGCTCGCGTCGGAGAAGCCGCGGGAGGTGAAGACCTCCCTGGCCGCGTCCAGCAGCGCGCGCTGGGTGTGCGCGGTGCGCCCCCACTGCCATCCGCCGCTGGCCGGCCTGGTCCGGGCCTGTCTCTCCATTGCCCATCCATCGTGCCATCTCGCGAGCCCTTGACAGCCGGGCTCGCCCGCCCAGAAGCTAATTCCAGAAGGAAATTCTAGGAATCGCAAAATCCGTGGAGGCGCCATGGGCCGGCTCGACGGCCGGGTTGCGATCGTCACCGGTGCCGGACGGGGCATCGGCAGGTCGGTGGCGCTGCTGCTGGCCAGGGAAGGCGCCTCGGTCGTGGTCAACGACCTGGGCACCGCGCTGGACGGCTCGGGGAGCGACGCCGCCCCGGCGCAGCAGGTCGCGGCCGAGATCGGCGGGGCGGGCGGCAAGGCGGTCGCCAGCGTCGCCGACGTCTCCGACCACGGCACCGCCGAGGCCCTGATCGGCACCGCGATCGAGCAGTTCGGCCGGCTCGACGTGCTGGTCAACGTGGCGGGCATCCTGCGGGACCGGATGGTCTTCACCATGTCCGAGCAGGAATGGGACGACGTGATCCGGGTGCACCTCAAGGGGACGTTCAACACCACGAAGTTCGCGGCAGCCCACTGGCGCTCGCTGCGCGACGAATCCGCGCAGAACCGCATCATCAACTTCACCTCGGTCTCCGGGCTGCACGGCTCGCCCGGGCAGCCGAACTACGCGGCCGCCAAGATGGGCATCGTCGGCCTCACCTACTCCTGCGCGAACGCGCTCGGCAGGTACGGGGTGACCGCGAACGCGGTGTCACCGGGGGCCGCCACCCGGATGACCGAGTCGGTGCCGGCCGAGCGCCGCCGTGCCGTGGCCGCGCCGGACACCGAGCGCTCACCCGACAACGTGGCCCCGGTGGTCGCCTACCTCGCCAGCGAGCGGTCCGGCTGGATCAACGGGCAGATCGTCAGCGCCAGGGGGTTCGAGGTCGCGCTGTACAACACGCCGGAGCCGGTGATCAGGCTCGTGGGCACTGGCCCGTGGGAGGTCGACGCACTGGCCGCGGCCGTCGAGGGCGCCTTCGGCCAGCGGCTCCGACACCAGGCCTGACGACGGCACGGCCACCGGCCTGACCCCGGCGAACGCTACTCATCGGTAGATTTTGGCCCGCATTGGCCCTACCATGCCGGGGTTGTAAGGCTTTCTCCGCCTCGCGGCAATGCCGGAGGGCCGATGCGCAGAGTCAGCGGATTCGTCCTCACGATCGTCGGCGCCTTCCTGCTGGTGGTCGCGGCGCTGCTGCGGTTCTGGGTCGCGCCCTCGGTGATCGAGTCCCCGCGCAGCGAGTACCAGATCACCCAGCTGGCGGGCACCGGGTCGTACTACAACGCGGCCAAGGGCAAGGAACTGATCGGCGTCTCCGTGCTGGCTACGCAGACCACTCAGGGAGCGGTGCAGGCGGGGAGCGGCAGCACGGCCGTGTGGAACGGCTTTACCGCCGTCCAGGACACGACCAACCGCGCGCCGATCGCGTACTCCGCCTTCCGCTTCGGGTTCAACCGCAGGACCGGGGTGCTGGCCAGCTGCTGCGGCGCCTACATCACGAACCCGGTGACCGGGAAGCGGGAGCACTCGCTGCCCCTGGCCGGGCTCGGGCCGGTCTGGCCGTTCGGCGCGCAGCGGCAGACGTACCAGGTCTTCGACGCCGGCGCGGGCCGGCCGGAGCCCGCCAGGTACGCGGGCTTCGGGAAGATCGGCGGGATCCTGGTCTACCGCTACGTGGAGCGGGTTCCGCCGACCCGGTTCGGCGTCGAGCGGTCCTCCCTGTCCGGGCCGCTGGATGAGTACTACAGCGCGACCAACACCTACGCGGTGGACCCGGAGACCGGGATGCCGCTCAAGATCACCGAGAACCAGGAGGTGACCCTGGCCAATGCCAGCGGAGCCACCCGCCTGGTAAGCCGCGACCTGTCGCTCGCCGAGACATCCGCCAGCACGGCGAGCGCGGTCGCCGCGGACGGCACGTACCGGGGCGAGATAGCGCTCGGCCAGAGCACGCTCCCGCTGATCGGGCTGACCCTCGGCCTGGTGCTGCTGGCCGCCGGCATCCTGCTGATCCAGTACGGGGGCACGGCACCGGAGTCGGAATTCGCGTGGGTGTGGCGCCGCGGGCTGGACCGCTACCCGCCGACCGGGCGCCGCGTCCTCTACCTGGCCGTCACCGTGCTCGCCACGATCACGCTGTACTACGAGCTGTACGTCGGCGGGTCGGTGTCCACGCTGCTGCTGGTCAGCACGAACATGAGTTTCAGGTTCTTTGTCGTGATCCTGGCGGTCGGGAACCTGATCGGCGCGTTCGGCTCGCTGTTCGCCGGGCTCGCCGACCGGGTCGGCCGGGCCAACCTGCTGGTCTTCGGGCTCCTCGTCAGCGGGGTCCTGGTCGCGTACGTGCTGCCGACCGCGACCAACAAGTGGGAGTTCGCCTTCGAGTTCTTCGTGCTCAACGTCGTCGAGGGGATCACGCTGGTGGCCACTCCGGCGCTGATCCGCGACTACTCCCCTCAGGTCGGCCGGGCCACGGCGATGGGGTTCTGGACCGCCGGGCCGGTGCTCGGCAGCCTGATCGTCACCGCGGTGGCCACGAACACCATCCCTGCGTTCGTCCCCGACCCGCGGTTCTGGACCCACGAGTACCGCATCTGCGGCATCGTCGGCCTGGTCGTGTTCCTGATCACCCTGGCCGGGCTGCGGGAGCTGTCCCCGCAGCTGCGCGACCAGCTGATGGTGACGATGCGCGACCGGGCGCTGATCGAGGCCAGGGCCAAGGGGCTGGACGTCGAGTCGATGCTGCGGCACCCGTTCCGCCAGCTGCTCAAGCCGGACATCGTCGTCTCCGCGATCGCGGTGTCCGCGCTGTTGCTCGTCTACTACACGTCGGTCGGGTTCGGCCTGATCTACCTGTCCACCGTGTTCGGCTTCTCCACGAAGAACGCCAACGGGCTGCTGAACTGGAACTGGGGCTTCAACGTCATCGCGGTCATCCTCATCGGCATGATCTCCGACCTGGTGCGGGTGCGGAAGCCGTTCATGGTCATCGGCGGGGCCGGCACGGTGCTGATGACCTGGGTCTACCTGGAGCAGGCCGGGCACCATCCCGGCTACTACACGCTCGCGGTGATCCTGGCCCTGCTCTCGCTGTTCCTCGGCATTGCCTACCCCCCGTGGCTGGCCAGCTTCACCGAGACCATCGAGGCCAGGAACCCGGCGCTGATCGCCACCGGGCTGGCGATCTGGGGCTGGATAATCCGGGCCCTGGTCTTCGCCGCGTTCCTGGCCATCCCGTTCGTCATCACCTCGGTCACGCCGCTGGTCAACTACGGCGCCACGGTGCAGGCATACGCGGCCACGTACCGGAGCGAGATCGCGTTCGCGCGGTCGCATCCCGCCGTCGTCGCCGCCGTGACGAAGTACAAGACGCAGCTCGCCGACGCGGTGGAGTTCGCGCCCGAGCTGTCGGTGATCCAGGCTCATCCAGCCCTGTTCGCCAGGCTGGCCGCCTACCCGGATCCCGCGGCGATCCCGCCCGCCCTGGCTGACCAGGCCGTCGCCGCCGCAGGCGGCGGCGCCAAGGGCCTGGGCGTTCTCACGACGATCGACAGCAACTCCGCGGCCATCGAGAGCGTCGTGTCCGCGGCGCCGGAACTGGACAAACTGAAGCCCTACGCGGCACAGATCACCGCCTTGTCGAAGGTCCCGCCGCAGGTGTTTCCCTACCTGGAGGCGCACGGCGCGGCGGTGCAGCGCGCGGCGGCGCAGGCACCGGGCCAGTGGCGTGACTGGTACTGGGTGTGCTTCGCGGGCGCGCTGTTCTTCGTGGCGTGCGTCCCGCTGCTGCGGGGCCGGTGGAACCCTGTCCATGCCCGCCTCGACGAGGAGCAGCACGAAGTCACGGCCCAGGCGGAACTGGCCAAGCTCAGCGCCTGATGTTGGCGGCGAACAGGTCGCGGATGCTGACGACCCCGCACACGTCGCGCCCCTCCACCACAGGGAGGTGGCGGAAGCCGTTCAGCAGCATGATCTGCGCGGCTTCCTCGGCAGAGGTGTCCGGGCTGACGGCCTGCGGGTCCGCGGACATCCACGCTGACACCAGCGAGAGCTTGAGGTCCTCGCCGGACGCAGCGGCGCGGAGCACGTCGCGCTCGGTGAGGATGCCGGCCAGGAACGAGCCCTGCAGCACGATCACCGACCCGACCCTGGCGCGCGCCATCCCGGCCGCCGCCTCGGTCACGGTGGTGTCCGGCGTTACGGCCACCACCGTGGTCTGCATAAGATCTCGGAGCTTCGCCATGACGTCAGCCGCTGTCGCCGACCTCGTCGAGCTCGGGGTCCAGGTGCGGGCGGGACGGCCCGGCCAGCTCTTCGGACAGCTGCCGCCACAGCGACCCGGCCCAGGCTGACACGTCTGGCCACCGCTTCCAGAAGACCTGCAGCGTCGTCGCGTCGAACTGCGAATGGGCCTGATCAGGGGTGAGGGTGCGAGCGACCTCGTCGAGGTCGTGCACTAAATCGAGGAACCGGTCACCGACGTCGTCCATGGGATCACCTCTCCGTGAGTCTAGGCCGACAGCCCGCCCGCGCGAAGGCCTAGAGTTGTGGTTCATGGCGCCACGGCCGTTGCGGGATATCGTCGATCCTGGGTGGGCGGCTGCCCTCGAGCCGGTGGCCGGCCGGATCGAGGCGATGGGCGACTTCCTCCGGTCGGAGATCGCGGCGGGCCGCCGTTACCTCCCCCCGGGCGACATGGTCCTGCGCGCATTCAAGCAGCCGTTCGCCGACGTGCGGGTGCTGATCGTGGGGCAGGACCCGTACCCGACGCCCGGGCACCCGGTAGGCCTCAGCTTCTCGGTGGCGCCCGACGTCCGGCGCCTGCCAGCCAGCCTGGTGAACATCTTTCGCGAGTACCGCGAGGACCTCGGCTACCCGGCGCCGGCCACCGGCGACCTCAGCCCGTGGAGCGAGCGCGGCGTGATGCTCCTGAACAGGGTGCTGACCGTCCAGCCGGGACTGCCGGGCTCGCATCGCGGAAAAGGCTGGGAGGAAGTCACCGACCAGGCCATCCGGGCGCTGGCCGGCCGCGGCACCCCGCTGGTCGCGATCCTGTGGGGCCGCGACGCCCGGAACCTGGCTCCGCTGCTTGACGGCGTGCCGCGCATCGAGTCGGCGCACCCGAGCCCGAACTCGGCCGACCGCGGCTTCTTCGGCTCCCGGCCGTTCACGAGGGCCAACCGCATGCTTGAGGAACAGGGCGCGGCACCCGTGGACTGGAAGCTGCCCTGAACCAATCAATTCTCCGTTTCGTCGTGAGCCCTCAGCGGTTAGAGACTCCTCACCTGGTAAATTCCCAGGTTCGTCTGCTTTCCTGGCTCGTGTAGTCCCTCTCAAGGAGGATTCATGGCGATCGGCGGCGGCGGGGCGCTCGCCGGCGATGCTGCGGCAACCGTGGACCGCGGCGAACCAGCTGACCTGATCGAGCTGAGCTGCCAGATCTCGGACGGGCTCGCCACGGTGACCGTACGCGGTGACCTGGACCTGGCCACGGCCGAATGGACGGTCAGGTACTTCGCGGGCGTCATCGACCGTCACGACGGTCCGGTCTGCGCCGACCTCAGCGGGCTGGCGTTCTGCGACGCGTGCGGGCTCGGCGCGCTGATCCGGGTCAGCGCTTACGCCGAGCAGACGGGCCGCAGGGTCGAGATGACGAGACCGTCCCCCGCCGCGGCCAGGATCATGCGGCTCACCGGAGTGGACGACTGGCTGCTCACGGCGCCGCTGGAGAACGCCGGAGGGCGGTCTAGCTGTTCGGCGGGATTTCCGGCGAGCCGGTGAGCCCCAGCTTGCGCCGGGCACGCTCGTAGAAGTTCGTGCGGCCTAGCCGGACCACCCGCGCGGCGGCGGGCCTGGGCTGCAGGTCGATCCGGTCGCCCGGGGTCACCTGCCCAACGACCTGCCCGTCGACCTCCACGGCCAGATCGCCGCTGCCGGGCAGGATGTTCAGGGCGAGCGCGTCGTTGATGGAAAGGACCAGCCCGCGGTTGTAGGCGGAGTGCGGTGCCGCCGGGGTGACCAGCAGGGCCTCGACCGCGGGATTCACGATCGGGCCGCCCGCGGAGAAGCTGTACGCGGTCGAGCCGGTCGGGGTGGACACCACCACCGCGTCGGCCGCGTAGCTGACAAAGCACTCGTCGTTGACGCAGACAGCGATCTCGGCGGAGCCGTGCCCGGGCACGCGGACCACCGCGACGTCGTTGAACGCGGTCGAGACCTTGCCGCCGCTGGTCGCGTCGACCGCCAGCCGGGGCTCGATCATGTATTCGTGCGCGTCCACCGCGGACAGCGCCTCGGGCAGTTGCGGCACGTCGATCTCGGCAAGGAACCCGAGCTTGCCTAGGTTTACCCCGAGCACGGGTGCGCGCTGCTGATCGGCAAGGCGCATGGCGCGCAGCATCGTGCCGTCCCCGCCGAGGCTCACGATGAGATCGGAGCGGTGTCCCAGCTCGTCGGGGGTGACCCCGACCGCGGCACAGCGGAGCCGGCTGATCTCCGAGACGATCCCGAGGACCTCGATGGCCCTGCGCTCGGCCCACTCGAGTATGGCGTTCACCGCTTCGGCAGAGTCGCGTTGCGGGTGCAGCACCACGCCGACGCTATGCATAGCCGCCAGACTAGTGCACCTGCTTGTAACTCCTGGTGGTGCTGCAGGCTCGGGCGTCGCCGGGTTGTGACAGACTCCTGGTGGCGGCTGCATCAGAGGTCGGCGGGAGCGGCATCGCGGTGACTGACGAAGTTATAGCGGGGCTCGACACCTCGGTCGCGCACCCGGCGCGAGTCTACGACTACTGGCTCGGCGGCAAGGACAACTTTGCCGCCGACCGGGAAGCGGCCGAGCGGGTGCTGGCCGTGACGCCAGGCCTGCGGGAGCGGGTGCAGGCCAACCGCGCGTTCCTGGCGCGGGCGGTCCGCTACCTCGCCACCGAGGCCGGGATCCGGCAGTTCCTCGACATCGGCACCGGCATCCCGTCGGCGAACAACACACACGAGGTCGCCCAGGCGGCCGCGCCGGAGTCACGGGTTGTCTACGTCGACAACGACCCGATCGTGCTGGTCCACGCCAGGGCGCTGCTGGTGAGCGCCCCCGAAGGCGCCACCCAGTACGTGGAGGGCGACCTGCGGGAGCCCGGGCCGATCCTCGCAGCGGCAGCAAGGACGATCGACTTCGACCGGCCGGTCGCGCTGCTGCTGATCGGCATCCTGCACCTGATCCAGGACTCCGAGCGACCGTACGAGATCGTCTCCGACCTCGTAGCCGCGCTCTCGCCGGGCAGCTACCTCGCCATCTCGCATCCGGCCCGGGACATCCTCCCTGGCCAGGAGGAGGCGCAGCGGCGGTACAACGAGCGGGTGTCCACCCCGCAGACGCTGCGAACCGAGCCGGAGGTCGCCCGGTTCTTCGACGGGCTCGAGTTGGTCCCGCCGGGCGTCGTCTACGTGCACGCCTGGCGGCCCGATCGAGGAGATCCGGTGCCGCACGGCGGGGTCTCGGCCTACGGCGGCGTCGCTCGCAAGCCCTGACCCAGCGCCTGACACAGGTGTCGGACCCGGCTGGCACACTGACCGGCATGACGATATCGGATCAGAAGGCAGATCTGCGCCGTTACCTCCAGCAGGCCAGGGACGCCATGCTGTGGAAGGTGGATGGGCTGTCGGAGTACGACATCCGCCGCCCGCTCACGCCGACAGGCACCAATCTGCTCGGCCTGGTCAAGCACCTGACCGGCTGCGAGATCGGGTACTTCGGGGACACTTTCGGGCGGCCGCTGGCCGACCCTCCGCCTTGGACCGATGATGAACTGCTGGAACGCGAGCCGATGATTGACATGTCGGCGACCGAAGACGAGCCACGCGACTATATCCTCGGCTGGTACCGCAAGGCCTGGGCTCACGCCGATGAGACGTTCGAGGCTCTGGAACTCGACGCCATCGGCCACGTCCCGTGGTGGCCCGGTGAGCATTCAGAGGTAGACCTGCACCGGATCCTTGTCCACATGATCGCCGAGACGCACCGGCATGCCGGCCACGCGGACATCGTCAGGGAACTCATCGACGGGTCGGCGGGCTTGCGTCGGGACAGCACCAGCTTGCCATCGAATGACCAGGCCTGGTGGGACGACTACCGGGCCCGGCTTGAGCAGGTGGCGCGCACGGCGGGCCCGCCCTGACCCTTCACCCGGTTCTCTGCGTTCTGTGTCTGCGGACCGCGGCGGGCCACGTGCTGATCGCCGATACCGGCAACAACCGGGTCCGGGTGGTGGCGGCGGCCCGCACAGGCACGTTCTACGGGCAGGCTGATGACCGCCGGAGATATCCGCGCGGCCTGGCCACTGAGCTGCCGGATGGACCAGGAGAACACCGCCCGGACGCCGCGCTGTGGTCCAGTCGTTGATTGCCTCGATGCCGAGCCGCTTGAGCTCTTCAAGCTGGCTCCGCATGTTCTTGAGCACCTCAGGGGAGTGCGGCTCCCAGTCCAAGATCTCGCCAGCCACTCGCAGTGGCTCCCGGGTGCGGTAGGACCTCGTCGGGTTGCCCGGGAACCTCTTGTCCGTCAGGTTGGGGTCATCCTCGAGGGCGCCTGTGGGTTCTACCCGGTAGATTCTGCCTGGTCCCTCGCCCACCGCCAGTTCCGCTCCCCAAATAGCCGCATCCAGGGTTGCAGTCAGGTAAACGTAGTTCGCCTTCCTTCGCTCGCCGAAATTGGAGCTATAGCCAGGTTCGAGCAAGTCCCCCGGCTTCAGGTCAGCCTTCGTGCCGTGGTAGAAGGGCCCGGAATCGGGGGCCTCGGACGGCACGCGTTCGTTCTCCATAAACATCCCATCGAAGTTGAGCCCACAACTAGTTTGCGACTGCTGAGGTCCGACCATGCCGCGACGAGAGCGATGCTGCAGTGCGTGCCCATCACGAGACCCACATCAAGGCGGACACGGTGTGGCAGCTGCACGCCGATGTCAACGCCTGGCCTTCCTGGCAGAGGGACATTACCGCAGCGCATATCGCTGGAGCATTCCAGTCGGGCGCCTCCTTCGAGTGGACCAGCTACGGCTTTACCGTCGTGCCGACCATCTATGCAGTAGCCGAGCGCGCCCGAACCGGCTGCCCCGTCAGCCTAGAACGGCTGCGTGGGTTGTCGCGCGGGGAAGAACTGGCCCCGGCCGAGCGCGACGACGGTACGGACGGGCGATCGCCACGATGAACAGCGTGACGACGACAATCACGTAGGCGGTCGCGCCGGGCGGCCTGGTTAGCTTCAGCCACAGCAGGGCATCGGTCGCGACGATGGCATAGGAAAAGGTAAATGCCCAGAATCCAGGCGAGTAGCTCAGCCGCGCATATACCGGGATGAGGCGGAGCTGGACCAGCGCCATCACGATCGCGTAGCAGCCCAGGGCGCGGGCGACGAAGTCGACCCGGCCCCCGTTGATAGCGAAGTAGGCCACCCCGGTTAGGACGGGCGGAGCACTCTCGATGGCCATCGTCGGTATCAGCGACGGGGGCGGCGGCGGGCGGAAGAAGAGCCGGTTCAGCGTGAGCGAGCCCAGCACAAGCCATCTGATGACGCCGACCCCGAATACCGTTTCTGCCAAGTGACATCAACGGCAGCCGGATGGCCTATGTCGACGAGGGAGAGGGCGACGCCATCGTCTTCGCGCATGGCAACCTGCTCGATCCCGGCGCCAACGGGACACTCCTGCTGCACGACGGCCCGGCTTCCATCGCCCTCGACATCCACGACGTCCAACTGGTCCGCTCCGGCGAACAGGAACGACCATGACCACGAACAGCACTGTCGTCGACCACCCTGCCCGGCGGCTGGTGGTGACGCTGCCGCCTCCTTACGACGCGCCCCGCGGACCCCGACGGCGACACCAAGCTGGCTGTAGACCAGCCCAGCCTGCTGTTCACCAGCTACGACAACCGCGAGATCGCGGCTGTCGGCCGCGATCTCGACGCCCTCCTCGCCCAGCTGATCACCCTGCTCGGCGGTGACCCACCCCCGCAGCTGGCAACCGCGAGCCCCGGTCCAGCACCGGGTCGAAGTCCACGCTAGCGCCCTCTTTGCTGCGCGCCTCGAGTTCAACCCGTATTTGGGGGGAGATAAAGGGTGAGACGAACGTGTCTGCTTGGCTCTGGTCACCGCAGCCGCGTGCCGCGTTCAGGCAGGCCCGCGTCGGCGGGGCCGATCACGGAGTGGGTTGCCCCGTCGTCGGAGGTCACGAACCCGAGAACCGCCACCGCCGGTCCAGCGTGGTCGTCCGATCCGGAATAAGGCATGCCCGCCGCGGTCCCATCGTGGGTGAGAATGAGGAAGGGGCAGGTCGTGGCGGTGGTGATGATCTCCACGGTCCGGGCGGCCGGGCCCGGGTGAACCAGCCCGTCGGGTTGCAACTCCACGGAGTTGATCGGCGACAGGTCGATAACGATGCCCGCATCCACACAGGAATCGCCATCCATCGCGTGGCCTCCGGAGCGGACGCGGAAAGGCAGGTTGGTCGCGCGCGAGTACCTCAGCGCCGCCACCACGTCGGCGGTGCTGGTACAGAACAGGATCTCGGCCGGCCGACTCTCGTACAGATCGTTCCAGCCTTTGCGCGCTTCGTCGTAGTCAGGATCACCCGAGGTGACTCGCCGGCCCGTAGGCGGCTACGAAACCCTGCCGCCAGCTGGGGTAGCGCAAGGTCCAGCCGAGCTCTTTCTTCGCCTTGGTGTTGTCGGCGCCGCGCGACTGGGTTGCCATCGCGGCCATGGCGCCACCGGCGATCAGCCCGGCCAGCCAGGACGGCACCCGCCAGGGCTGCTTGGCGCCGAGCACCTCCGCGAGCACCGGCAGCCACTCGCGCATCGGCGCGGGCTCGTCGTCGACCACGTGATAGATCGCCGGGCCGTCGTGGCCGAGGGCGAGCACGGTCGCCGCGGCCGCGTCGTCGAGATGGATCCACGAGGTCACGCCGTCGCCGGCGCCGATGATGGGGTAGTGCCGCTTGCGGACCATGCCCGCAAAGCCGTTATCCCCGGGGCCATAAAAGCCGCCGTAGCGAAGCGCGATCCCGCCGGCGGCGGTGACCGCCTCGTCCAGATGGGCCATCGCGGCGTTTGTCTGCCGTGCGGCAGCGGGCGGGTTCGGGTCGAGCGGGTCGTCCTCGGTCTTTACCCAGCTGCCCTCGCGCGCGTAGCGGTAGCTGGCGAAGCTTTGTGCGACGAACCGGCGCACACCCGCCTCGCGCGCGGCGGACAACAGCGCGTCGGTGCCCTCGGTCCGGATCCGGTTGGTCCGCGCGAAGCTTCGGTCCAGGCTGCGCGACCAGCGCATGCTGGCCAGCGCAGTCGCTTCGTGGATGATCGCATCGGGGTGCGCCTCGAGCACCGCCCGCCGGACGGCGGGTGCGTCCAGCACATCCAGCGCAACCGGCTCCGCGCCGAGCGCCCGGATCCGCTGATCACGGCCGGCAGATACGAACGTGCCGATCACCTCGTGTCCCGTGGCGACCAGCTGAGGAACCAGGCGCCTGCCGATCGCCCCACTTGCGCCCGCGACGAACACTCGCATCGCGTCCTCCCTGTGGTCGCTGCGCCAGCCCGGTGTCTGGGTCTGGCTCTATGACCCCGCCGGGGGATCGAATGTGACAGCAGCGCGGGGGCGCAGGCGGCGGCGGACAGCCATCAGCGCCAGCATCAAAGCAACCAGCAGGACGCGCGGACGCCGCCGTGCTCCCAGACTTGCCCGAGCACGGCCACCAGGTCACCGACATCGACGCAGCCGAGCCCAGGCCGGTGTGATCGCCCGACCACAGCGCCGGTCACCGTCCGCGAGAGCAGCCCAGGCATGTCCGCACGCCCGAGCCGCCTATGTCGCCAGTGGGGGGCAGTAGCGTGGGCCGCGGGTGCTGCACCGAACCGGTTATTCTGTCGTGCCGGTGTCCCCGTGGTGATGCGCTGGAGACCTGGGCGGAAAGGCTTTGGCGGCCCGGTGCGTCTTCGGTGAGACTGAGGTCATAATCCGGCGAGGGAGGTTCGGGTGACCGCCGAGCCAGACCGGCGTGCTGGTGGTGAACGCGCCCGCTGGCGCGTCATGTATGGCTTTGTACGGCCGCACCGCCGGGCGCTGCTGGCCGGGGGGATGCTGAGCCTTTTCACCGGTGCGGCCGGTCTGGCCCTGCCGCTGGTCGTCCGGGGGCTGATCGATGATCTGGGCCATCATCGCTCTGTCGCGGGACTCCTGCTGGTCATGACGGGCCTGGTAGTAGCCAACGCCGGGCTCGGCGCGCTGGGCAGCTATGTGCTGAGGAGGACCGCTGAGTCGGTGGTGCTGGCGGCGCGGCGGCGGCTGGTGGACCGGCTGCTCGGGCTCGCGGTCGGTGGGCTGGACCGCGCCGAGCCAGGTGACCTGATATCTCGTGTCACCTCGGACACCACACTGTTGCGCGATGTCACCACCGACTCGCTGGTGGGTGTGGTCACTGGCAGCCTCACCCTGGTCGCGACGCTGGTGTTGATGAGCCTGCTGGACGTGGTGCTGTTCGGCGTCACCGTGGGCGTGTTCAGCCTGGCGGCGCTGGTCGTCGGGGTGGTGGTGCCCAGGATCGGCCGCGCCGCGCGCCGCGCGCAAGACAGTGTGGGCGTGATGGGTGCGGCGCTGGAACGGATGCTGGGAGCGTTCCGGACCGTCAAGGCGTCGGGTGCCGAGCACCGTGAGGGGCAGCGTATCCACGCCGCGGCGTGGGACGCGTGGCGGGCTGACGTCCGGGCCGCCAAGTGGCAGGCGATCGCGGGCAACACCGCGGGCCTGTCCATCCAGTGCGCGTTTATCGTCGTGCTCGCCACCGGTGGCGCCCGGGTCGCCTCGGGGGCCATCGGGGTCGGCACCCTTGTCGCGTTCTTGCTGTATGTGTTCTACCTGATGCCGCCCATCCAGCAATTGGTCAATGCTGCCAGCGAGTACCAGGTAGCCGGCGCAGCGGTGGCAAGAATTCAGGAAGCAGAACGACTGCCGCTGGAAGTCTGCGCTGGCCCAGCGAGCCGGGCTAGCGGGGGCGGCACCCCGGCGGCGGTCACGTTCGAGCAGGTGCGTTTCCGCTACCGGCCCGAGTTGCCCGAGGCCCATCACGGCGTCAGCTTCTCGATACCGCCCGGCGGGATGACCGCCTTTGTCGGTCCGTCGGGCGCGGGCAAGACTACCGTGTTCTCGCTGATCGAACGTTTCTACGAGCCCGATGCCGGGCGGATCCTGCTCGACGGCAGGGAACTGCGGGACTGGCCCGTCCCCGAGCTACGCGCCGCCATCGGGTATGTGGAGCAGGACGCTCCGGTGCTGTCGGGCAGTCTGCGGGAAAACCTCATCCTCGGCGCCCCGGATGCACCGGAGGCGGAGATCAGCGAGGTACTGCGGGTCACCAGGCTCACCAGCCTGGTGACCCGCCTGCCCGAAGGGCTCGAAACGGCCGTCGGGCACCGCGGCACCAGGTTGTCGGGGGGCGAGCGGCAGCGGGTGGCCATCGCGCGGGCGCTGCTGCGCCGGCCGCGGCTGCTGCTCCTGGACGAGGCCACCTCCCAGCTCGACGCGCTCAATGAGGCGGCTTTGCGCGAGACGGTCACCGAGGTCGCGCTCATGGCCACCGTCCTGGTCGTTGCGCATCGGCTGTCCACGGTGACCATGGCTGACCGCATCATCGTCATGGACGCCGGCCGGGTCAAAGCGGCAGGAACCCACGCCGAGCTCGTCGCGAGCGACCCCCTGTACGCCGAACTGGCCGCTACGCAGTTCCTTGCCAGCGCGGGCACCCCGGTGACCTGATGCAGGCACCCGGCGGCCACTGACCGGTCACCGCGAACGCAACGGCGCCGCAGCACACCCCGCGCTCGCCGACCCGCGCCATGGGCAAGTCCGCCGGCCAAAAAGTCCTCACGGCAGCACAGACGGAGAGCACCAGCCAACCCCAGCGGCGATCGCGATCCGCAGTTGTGAAGAGCCTTGTGCACAGCGTGGTCGGCAATCGGCCACGGCGAGGCGCGCGATGCTGCCGATATGTACGCCTCGCTACCGCGGGGGCGGCGAATCCCTGCGCGGAAAGATCTGGGTCATCTGCAGGCCCGGACTGGCTTGCTAACGCCGCTCATGAACAGGAAGTCATCCGGTTCTGGGAGGGGTACTCGCCGCCGTCGCAGCGGCCAGCGTGCGCTGCTGTCACTGCCTTCACGCAGGGCTTGACTCACCGCCCAGCCCGGGGCGGCGGCATCAGGACTGCGGCGCAGGCGGGCCAGCTGGCCGTCTGGTGCCCGGCCAGCCTCACCCCCGGCACGGACGCATGGCGGCCCGTGCCGGTGACCCTTGACGGCCTGGGGACGAGCATTGACGATTGGTGGGCCACATTGGCTCCGGAGGAGGTCAGATGACGCAGCCAAATGAGGACCTGGTGCGGGCGGCCAGCGCGGCATTCGCCAGAGGCGACCTCAGCGCTCTGCAGAATCAGTTCTTCGACGAGAACATCATCTGGCATGTTGCCGGCACGGGCCCGCTCGCTGGCGACTACGAAGGCATGGCCCGGGTGATGGGGGTGCTTGGCAAGATCTCCGAGCTGTCCGGGGGCACGGTCCAGCCGGAGCTGCACGACGTCTTGGTCAGCAATGACCACACCGTCGCGCTCGCCACCATACGCGCTGAGCGGTCAGGAAAGCAGCTTCAGCTCAACCTTGTCCATGTCATCCACTCCGAAAACGGCAAGGCAACCGAGGTCTGGACTAGCTCCTCCGATCCTGCCGCGACGGCCGGGTTCTGGTCGTAGCGCGCGAGCGCCAGACGGCCAGCACTCACGACATGGCCGCCCCCCGATCCACGTCCGGCGCCACGCGGGCCGTAGCCCCCGGCTGCCCCGCGGCGTCGGCCGGCGCCTATGCCAGTGAGCGACCGTCAGCACCAGTAGACGGTTCGCTGGAGCGATCCGAGGTTGGCCCGCAGCCAGGTAAGCCAAACTCGTCACTGTGAGTCACCTGGTGGTAAGGACAGATGGCTCACCGAGCCGCCGATCTGGACGACGGCCTGATCGTTGGCCTCGTCGTTTGGCACCGCGCCCGAGCGGGTGGTCTGTGCGGACCAGGTGGGCAGGCCCAAGGCGGCATCCCGGGCCAGTGGTCAATGGGTAGCGTTCAATAGTGACTGGAATAGATACACCTGAGCGGGACATGCTGGCCGGCAGCGCGGCCCGCTTTTTGGCCACGGCGCAGGCGCTGACTGATGACGGC
>Ga0335075_10003356_pt1 | contig 25460 bp, 27 predicted proteins | sample Lox_Sample_24_FD_206723 | JGI IMG/M metagenome (GOLD analysis project Ga0335075, IMG submission 206723) | Soil microbial communities from Loxahatchee National Wildlife Refuge, Florida, United States - Lox_Sample_2.4 | ecosystem: Environmental > Terrestrial > Soil > Wetlands | place: USA...
TGGACGAGTCCATCAAGTCCGCCGAGGGCGACAAGACGGCCAAGGCCAAGCTTGTCGGCGCTCTCATCGCCGAGCGGGCGAGGGACGCTGGCATTGAGGCAGTGGTCTTCGACCGTGGTGGCTACCAATACCACGGCCGGGTGGCCGCGCTCGCGGACAGCGCCCGGGAAGCCGGGCTGACGCTGTGATGCCGGTCAAGAACGTAACTGAGAGGAACAGCTAATGCCAGGAGCTCCGCGGCGTGGGGGCCAGGCCGGCGGCGGCGAGCGGCGGGAACGTCGTGACGACCGGCGCGGCGGCCAGGCCGAGAAGCAGACGGTCTACCTGGAGCGCGTGGTCACCATCAACCGCGTGGCCAAGGTGGTCAAGGGCGGGCGCAGGTTCAGCTTTACCGCGCTCGTCGTGGTAGGCGACGGTAACGGCATGGTCGGCGTCGGCTACGGAAAGGCCAAGGAGGTGCCCGCGGCGATCGCCAAGGGCGTCGAAGAGGCCAAGAAGCACTTTTTCCGGGTGCCGCGGATCGTCGGCACCATCCCGCACACGGTGCAGGGCGAGGCGGCGGCCGGCGTGGTGCTGCTCAAGCCGGCTAGCCCGGGTACTGGCGTCATCGCCGGCGGCCCGGTCCGGGCCGTGCTCGAGTGCGCGGGGATCAGCGACGTGCTCTCCCGTTCGCTCGGCTCGTCCAACCCGATCAACGTGGTGCACGCGACCGTGACCGCGCTGAAGGCGCTGAGCCGTCCGGAGGAGATCGCGGCCAAGCGCGGCCTGCCGATCGAGGACGTGGCGCCCAAGGCGATGCTCGCGGCGCAGCGCGCCGCCGCGGCTAGCGCCTGACGAGAGGGCCTACGATGACACAGCTCAAGGTGACGCAGGTCAAATCGAAGATCGGCGGGAACAGCACGCAGCGCGGTACGCTGCGTTCCCTGGGCCTGCGCAAGATCGGCCAGTCGGTGGTCAAGCCGGATCGCCCGGAGTTCCGGGGCATGATCCACACCGTCCGCCACCTGGTCGTGGTAGAGGAAGTGGACTAGCCATGCTGAAGCTGCATGACCTACGCCCGGCCCCCGGTGCCCACAAGGCGAAGCAGCGGCTCGGCCGCGGCGAAGGCTCGAAGGGCAAGACGGCCGGCCGCGGTACCAAGGGCACCAAGGCTCGCTACCAGGTGCCGGTCGGGTTCGAGGGCGGCCAGGTGCCGCTGCAGCGGCGGCTGCCTAAGCTCAAGGGGTTCTCGAACGCCCTGTTCAAGACCGAATACCAGGTCGTCAACCTCGGGCGTCTGGCGGAGCTGTTCCCTGCGGGCAGTGAAGTCACGCCTGAGGCCCTGGTGGCTGGCGGTGCCGTGCGCAAGGGCGAGCTCGTCAAGGTGCTCGGCGACGGTGAGCTGTCGGTGGCGCTGCGGGTAAGTGCGCACAAGGTATCCGCGTCGGCTCGGCAGAAGATCGAAGCGGCGGGCGGAACAGTTACGCTGCTCGGTTAGTCTCTGGTAGGCCACCACGTAGTGGACACCGAGGCGGTGTGCTCAGGCTGGCTCGTTCAAGGGGAGGCCCTTGGACGAGCTAGCTCCATGGGTACGCCTCCGGGTAAGATACGGAAGCCGCTCACGCAGGTTCCGCCGATGAAGAGGGATCACGCATGCTGACCGCGTTCATCCGGGCGTTCAGAACGCCCGACCTGCGCAAAAAGCTGCTTTTCACGCTGGGCATTATCGCCCTGTTCAGGTTCGGCTCGTCGCTGCCCGCACCGGGTATCAACGAGAAGAACGTGGCGTTCTGCGCGAACGTCGCGTCGAAGAGCAATATCGCCAGCACGCTGCAGATCGTCGACCTGCTGAGCGGTAACGCGCTCAAGTACCTGTCGGTGTTCGCGCTCGGCATCATGCCGTACATCACCGCGAGCATCATCCTCCAGCTCCTGACCGTCGTCATCCCCCGGCTGGAGACGCTCAAGAACGAGGGCCAGGCCGGCCAGGCGAAGATCACGCAGTACACCCGGTACCTGACCATCGGCCTGGCGATCTTGCAGTCGACCGGGTACATCGAGCTCGCCCGCAGCGGCACGCTGTTCCCGAACTGCGACATCTCCGCCAACCCGATCATCCCGAACGCGTCGGTGTTCCACATCGCGACGATGGTCATCGCGATGGTCGCGGGCACCGCCGTCATCATGTGGATGGGCGAGCTGATCACCGACCGCGGCGTCGGCAATGGCATGTCGGTCATGATCTTCACCCAGGTCATCGCCGTCATCCCGGGCGAGCTGCTGGCGATCTACCAGGACCGCGGCACCTTCACCGCGCTGCTCGCGATCGTCGTGATCTTCGTGGTCGTCGCGTTCGTGGTCTTCATGGAGCAGGCCCAGCGGCGCATCCCCGTGCAGTACGCGAAGCGGATGGTCGGCCGCCGGATGTACGGCGGTACGTCCACCTACATCCCGATGAAGGTGAACCAGGCCGGCGTCATCCCGGTCATCTTCGCCTCCAGCCTGCTGTACCTGCCGCAGCTCGGCGTGTCGCTGTTCGGCAACCAGACGAAACCGCAGGGCTGGGACTCCTGGGTGCAGCGCTACCTGGAGGTCGGCTCGAGCACGGACCTGTCGAGCATGTGGTTCTACCTGGCGCTGTTCTTCTTGTTGATCGTCGCCTTCACGTTCTTCTACGTCTCGATCACGTTCAACCCGGTCGAGGTTGCCGACAACATGAAGAAGTACGGCGGGTTCATCCCGGGCATCAGACCGGGGCGGCCGACTGCGGAGTACCTCAGCTACGTGCTCAACCGGCTCACCACCCCCGGCTCGCTCTATCTGGGCGTGGTCGCCCTCTTCCCGCTTGTCGCGCTCGCCGTGATCGGCGTGGCCAACGAGTTCCCGTTCAGCGGCGTGAGCCTGCTCATCATGGTCGGCGTCGGCCTAGACACGGTCAAGCAGATCGAGAGCCAGCTGCAGCAGCGTAATTACGAAGGTTTCCTGCGATAGTGCGCATCGTCCTGGTTGGGCCCCCCGGCGCGGGCAAAGGGACTCAGGCCCACTTCATCGCATCGCACCTGTCGATCCCTCGCATATCGACGGGCGACATCTTCCGGTTCAACGTGGCCAACAGCACCGAGCTCGGCGCCAAGGCCAAGGAGTACATGGACCGGGGGGATCTCGTCCCCGACGAGATCACCGTGGCGATGGTCCGCGACCGGCTGGCGGAGGACGACGCCAAGGCCGGGTTCCTTCTCGACGGCTTCCCGCGTAACGTGCCGCAGGCCGAGACGCTGAAGAAGATGCTGGCCGAGCTGGACACCAGGCTGACCGTCGTGCTCGAACTGGTGGTGGATTCCGGCGAGGTGGTCCGGCGGCTGTCCGGGCGCCGTACCTGCCGGCGGTGCGAGCGGGTCTGGCACGTGCTCTACGACCCGCCCAGCCATCCCGGCGTCTGCGATGACTGCGGCGGGGAGCTCTTCCAGCGCGATGACGACAAGGAAGACGTGATCAGGCACCGTCTTGAGGTCTACAACAGCCAGACGGCGCCGCTGATCGCCTTCTACGCCGACGAGGGCATCCTGGTCGGCATCGACGCGACCGGGCCGGTGGAGGAGATCACCGCCCGCGCGCTCGACGCCCTGGAGCCCTACACCCGCTGACAGTGGTCTTCCGGGGGGGAGGCCCCCCGCAATCCCCGATGCTGACCCGATCAGAGGCAAGGATATCGGGTCAGCAGACGAGTGCTGAGGGTGCGCGGAGGTAGCTTTATACGGGGAGGTGCGATATGCGGCTTCGGCGGGAACCGGCGATCGAGATCAAGACGCCTGCGCAGATCGCACGCATGTACGCGGCGGGTCAGGTGGTCGCGCGGACGCTGGCGGCGCTGGCCGACGCGGTGCGGCCCGGGGTAGCGACGGCCGAACTGGATTCGATCGCCGAGCGGGAGATCAGGTCGGCCGGGGCGGTCCCGTCCTTCCTCGGCTACTTCGACTACCCGGCGTCGATCTGCGCGTCGGTTAACCAGCAGGTGGTGCACGGAATACCGAGCCACGGCCAGCGGCTGCGGGCCGGTGACATCATCTCGATCGACTGCGGTGCGATCCTCGACGGGTGGCACGGGGACGCCGCGATCTCGGTCGGGGTCGGGGAGATCGATCCCGCCGATCAGGCGCTGCTTGACGCGTGCGAGGCGTCGATGTGGGCAGGGATCGCGCAGGCGGTCGCCGGCCGGCGGCTCGGCGACATCTCCAACGCGGTAGAGCGGTCGGTGCGTGGTTCGGGCGACTATGGCCTGATTCGCGAGTACACCGGGCACGGGATCGGCACCGAGATGCACATGGAGCCCGCGGTCAGGAACTACGGGCCGCCGGGGCAGGGGCCCAGGCTGCTGACCGGGATGGCGCTGGCGATCGAGCCCATGATCACCAGGGGCGGCCGCGAGGTGGCCGAGCTTGAGGACGGCTGGACGGTCGTCTCCGTCGACGGCTCGCGCGCCGCGCACTTCGAGCACACCGTTGCCGTCACCGCCGACGGGCCGTGGGTGCTGACCGCGCTCGAGGGCGCCACGTCGGCCGCCGCCGAGCGCGCGGGAGTGCGGCTTTCAGGCCGCGATCCGCGCACGTCGGCGACGGTCGGCACCCGCGCCGAGGACCGGCTCGCGACGAGGGCTGCGCCCGGTGGAGATGGCGATGTCGGGTGACCCGAAGGTACGTGCCTCGGACGCGGACCGCGAGCGGACCGTCGCCCTGCTCCGCGAGCACCATGCGGTCGGCCGGCTGACGGCCGACGAGTTCAGCGAGCGCGTCGACAAGGCGTTCGCGGCCAGGACGCTGGGCGACCTCGAGGTCCTGCTGGCCGACCTCCCCGCCATCGACCTCTACCAGCTGCCCGCCGCGGGCATCCGCCCGGCGCCGCCCGGCGCGCTGCGACGCCGGGGCGGCCCCGGCCTCAACCGACGCGGCGACCGCGCGTTCTTCCCCGACCGGCCCGTCAGCTGGATCACCTGGATGGCGGCGACATCGCTGCTGCTGCTGGTCTGGTTCGGCGTCGGCCTCGCCACCGGCGGCGTCGGCTGGCTTCCGTGGTTCCTCCTCATCATCATCCCCTGGGCCCTCAGCATCGCCCGCCGCCCGCCCGACCACCCGTAGCTTCCGGCTGTGACGGGTGCCGATGGCAGTTCCGCCGGCCCTGCGTCGCGTACCCTGGGAGGGCGCGCGGACGCACTTCGCCTCGCGGTCCGGCCGGGAACGTCACACGGAATAGACCGCGGGGCGGTGTTGCTCTACACAACGCCGGTGTTATCCTGCCGGTTCGCGTTCGCGGGAGGGGTGCAGTAGACTCTGCTGCGGCCCATCGGCTCGCTTTCCGCATGGCCTCAGGCCACGGGGGAGTACCGTCGTCCAGCTCGGCTTGTATCTGTCTGAGCTGCTGCGAACAGCCAAGACACCAACCAAGACTATGCAGGACGAAGCGCGGAGGATATGCCCAAGAAAGACGGCGCCATCGAGATCGAAGGCACGGTGGTCGAGACGTTGCCCAATGCCTTCTTCCGTGTGGAGCTGGACAACGGGCACAAGGTACTCGCCCACATCAGCGGGAAGATGCGGATGCACTACATCCGGATTCTGCCCGACGACCGGGTGGTCGTAGAGCTCAGCCCGTATGACCTCAGTCGCGGTCGCATCGTTTATCGGTACAAGTAAGGGCATCCTGGCACCCCGGTACCAGGAGCTAACAGGCCCGCCCAGCGGGCCGCGAGGAGAAGTTTGCCGTGAAGGTCAAGCCGAGCGTCAAGAAGATCTGCAGCAAGTGCAGGGTCATCCGTCGCCACGGCCGCGTCATGGTGATCTGCTCGGACCCCCGGCACAAGCAGCGCCAGGGCTGAGCGGTACCGTCAGCCGCGCCCCGTGAGCTGTAGCGCACAGCTGCACAACTGAATAAACCGAGTAGTACGCGCGTCGCAAGCGGCCCAGCCAACCCTGGGCCGCATCCCCCGGTTGGAGGCCGGGGCCCGTCCTGGGCAGGGACGGGGAGCGATGCGGAGGACCTCCACCCCATATGAAGGAGAACTGCCCAGAATGGCACGTCTCTCTGGCGTTGACTTGCCGCGTGAGAAGCGGCTTGAGATCGCCCTGACCTACGTCTATGGCATTGGCCGCACCCGGGCCACGGAGACCCTCGCCGCCACTGGCGTGAGCGGTGACACCCGGGTCCACGCCCTCAGCGACGATGACCTGGCCAAGCTCCGCGAGTGGATCGACGCGAACTACCAGGTCGAGGGCGACCTCCGCCGCGAGGTCGCGGCCGACATCCGCCGCAAGATCGAGATCGGCTGCTACCAGGGCATCAGGCACCGCAAGGGGCTGCCGGTGCACGGTCAGCGGACGCAGACCAACGCGCGTACCCGCAAGGGCAAGAAGAAGACCGTCGCCGGCAAGAAGAAGGCCGGGAAGAAGTAACCCGTTCTCCGGGTGATCACCTCAATCAGGAGCTTACAGACAGATGCCGCCGCGCAAGAGCACCCAGCAGGGCGCACCCAAGAAGGTGCGCCGCAAGGAGCGGAAGAACATCGCTCACGGGCACGCCCACATCCGCTCTACGTTCAACAACACCATCGTCTCGATCACCGACCCGATCGGGAACGTGATCGCGTGGGCGTCCTCCGGGCAGGTCGGGTTCAAGGGTTCGCGCAAGTCGACCCCGTACGCAGCCCAGCAGGCCGCCGAGGCCGCAGCGCGCCGTGCCATGGAGCACGGCATGCGCAAGGTCGACGTCTTCGTCAAGGGACCCGGCTCCGGCCGCGAGACCGCGATCCGGTCGCTGCAGGCGACCGGCCTTGAGGTCGGTTCCATCCAGGACGTCACCCCCGTTCCGCATAATGGCTGCCGCCCGCCCAAGCGTCGGCGCGTCTGAGGAGAGACTGATGGCTCGATACACAGGGGCGGACTGCAAGCTGTGCCGCCGCGAGAAGGTAAAGCTGTTCCTGAAGGGTGCCCGCTGCGACGGCCCCAAGTGCGCCATCGAGATCCGGCCGTACCCGCCGGGCGAGCACGGCCGCATCCGGCAGAAGGACAGCGAGTACCTGCTGCAGATCCGCGAGAAGCAGAAGGCCCGCCGGATCTACGGCGTGCTCGAGAAGCAGTTCGCGGGCTACTACGTCGAGGCGGCCCGCAAGTCCGGCCGTACCGGCGAGACCCTGCTGCAGATCCTCGAGAGCCGGCTGGACAACGTCGTGTTCCGGGCCGGGTTCGCCAAGAGCCGCGACATGGCCCGCCAGCTGGTCGGGCACGGTCACTTCCTGGTGAACGGCAGGCGGGTCAACATCCCGTCCTACCGGGTTCGCGAGAACGACGTCGTCGAGGTCGCGGCCAAGTCACTCGAGCTGACCCCGATGGTCGTCGCCCGCGCCGAGGTCGGCGAGCGCGTCGTCCCGGCCTGGCTTGAGGTCATGCCCGACCAGATGCGCGTCCTCGTGCACGCGCTTCCGGCCCGGGCCCAGATCGACACCCAGGTCCAAGAGCAGCTCATCGTCGAGTACTACTCGAAGTAAGCTGTTAGCAACGGCGGGCGACAGTCGCCCGCCGCCATTCACGGTGTCATATAGCGGGCACCTGGAAGGAAGTCACATGCTCATCGCACAGCGCCCCTCCCTCGGTGAGGAGCAAATCGGCGACTACCGGTCGAAGTTCACGATCGAGCCGCTCGAGCCCGGGTTCGGCTACACGATCGGCAACTCGATCCGGCGGACCCTGCTCTCCTCCATTCCCGGTGCGGCGGTCACGTCGATCCGGATCGAGGGCGTACTGCACGAGTTCACCACCGTGCCCGGGGTCAAGGAGGATGTCACCGACATCATCCTCAACCTCAAGCAACTGGTGGTCTCCTCCGAGCACGACGAGCCAGTGGTGATGTACCTGCGCAAGCAGGGTCCTGGCGCGGTCACCGCGGCCGACATCGCGCCGCCCGCGGGCGTCGAGGTGCACAACCCGGATCTGCACATCGCGACCCTCAACAGCAAGGGCAAGCTCGAGATGGAGCTCACGGTCGAGCGCGGCCGCGGTTACGTCTCGGCGACCCAGAACAAGCAGCCCGGGCAGGAGATCGGCCGGATTCCGATCGACTCCATCTACTCGCCCGTGCTGCGCGTCACCTACAAGGTGGAAGCCACCCGAGTCGAGCAGCGCACCGACTTCGACCGGCTGATCCTCGACGTCGAGACCAAGTCGTGCATGCGCCCGAGGGACGCGGTCGCCAGCGCAGGAAAGACGCTGACCGAGCTCTTCGGCCTGGCGCGCGAGCTCAACGTCGATGCCGAGGGCATCGACATCGGCCCGTCGCCGACGGACGCCGCGCTCGCGGCGGACCTGGCGCTGCCGATCGAGGACCTGAACCTCACCGTTCGGTCCTACAACTGCCTCAAGCGCGAGGGCATCCACACCGTGGGCGAACTGGTCGCGCGCAGCGAGCAGGACCTACTCGACATAAGGAACTTCGGCGCGAAGTCCATCGAGGAAGTCAAGCAGAAGCTGATCGACATGGGCCTGGCGCTCAAGGACTCCCCGCCCGGATTCGACCCGAGCAGCGCCGTGGACAACTTCGGCGGCGACGAAGACGAGAGCTACGTCGAGACCGAGCAGTACTAGCAGGTACTTGCTTCACAGAAAGGGTTTCAATGCCCACGCCTACTAAGGGTGCCCGGATGGGCGGCAGCCCGGCTCACCAGCGACACATGCTGGCGAACCTGGCCACCGCGCTCTTCGAGCACGGGAAGATCACCACCACCGAGGCTCGAGCGCGCAGGCTGCGCCCGTACGCGGAGAAGCTGATCACCTCCGCCAAGCGCGGTGACGCGCACGCCCGTCGCCAGGTGGAGGGCGTGATCACGCCTAACCGCAGGAGTGAAGGCGGCACGGGCGACCGCGTCGTGCACACCCTGTTCGCGCAGATCGGCCCGTCCATGGCCGAGCGCCCTGGTGGCTACACCCGGATCACGAAGATCGGCCACCGCAAGGGCGACGCCGCCCCCATGGCGGTCATCGAGTTGGTCACGGAGGAGCTCGGTGCGACCAAGTCGCGCCGCCGCACCCGCCGCGCGCCTGCCGCCTCACCGGTCCCGGATTCGGTGGCGAAGGCCGCCGTCGAGGCGGAAGCCGCCGCTGACGCGGAGACCGCGGCCGATCTGGCCGGGGCTCACGGAGCGGAGAACCTTGACGAGTCAGCGGACGACGCTGCCGACAAGGAGCGCGTCGTTGCGGAAGAGGCAGACGCCGAGACCACGACCGACGAGGTCGAGGACGCGGCCGACGAGGCCGAGCCTGAGGCCTGACGCCTGCGGTCAAGAAAGTCACGAGCACATGGGTAGCCTGCGGCAGTTGTTGCCGCCGCAGGCTACCCATTCTCATTTCGCGGCCAGTCGCAGAGTCAAATTCAAAGTCAGGTTCATCCCGAACGGACCCGTGGCTCCGCCTGTCGTCCTCCATGGCCTGGTTCCCCGGCGGAGCCGATGAGCGAGGGATCGCTCGCTGAGCCGGTCCCGGCCGCCGGGAACGCGGTCGTCCGGGTCAGAATCGACCTCGCCTACGACGGGACGGACTTCTCTGGGTGGGCGACGCAGCCCGGGCAGCGGACAGTGCAGGGAGAGCTGTCGGAGGCCCTCGGGCACGTGCTGCGGCTGCCGGAGCCGGTTCGGCTGACCGTCGCCGGGCGGACTGACAGCGGGGTGCACGCCCGCGGGCAGGTGGCCCACGCAGATCTGCCTCTCCCGGCGTGGGAAGAGCACGGCGGGGCCGCGCTGCGGCGGCTGGCACGGGCGCTGCCGCCGGACATCCGGGTGCACGCGATCGGGACCGCCCCCGAGGGCTTCGACGCCCGCTTCGCGGCGCTGTGGCGACGGTACGCCTACCGGATCTGCGATCACCCGGCCGCCGCCGATCCGCTGCGCAGGCACGACACGCTCTGGAACCCCCGTCCGCTCGACCTGGCGGCCATGAACCAGGCCGCATCGCTGCTGCTCGGCGAGCATGACTTCGCGGCCTTCTGCCGCCGCCGGGAGGGGGCGACGACGGTCCGCGCGCTGCGCCGCCTCGACTGGCAGCGCGACGCCGACGGGGTTGCGGTAGGCGTCGTCGTGGCCGACGCGTTCTGTCACAACATGGTTCGCGCCCTGGTGGGGGCGCTGCTCCCGGTGGGTGAGGGCAGCCGCCCGCCGTCCTGGCCGTCGCAGGTGCTCACGGCCGCCGTCCGCGACCCGGCCGTCCGGGTCGTGGCACCGCACGGCCTCTGCCTCGAAGAGGTCGGCTACCCGGACCACGACCAGCTGGCGGAACGCGCCGCCGTCACCCGCCGAGTCCGCGGATTACGAGGCGCTGTCGGCCGGGGTGTCGCCGTTCACCATCCGCTCGCTGAGGTTGATGTTGGCCGTGCCCGCCACCAGATCACTGCTGAACTGCTCCAGCTGGTTGTCCTGGGCCGCCGTCGACGGCGTCGCCCCGTTGACGAACTCGGACCAGGTCAAGATCAGGTAGTGGCCCTTGTACTGCGCCTCGACGACGCCGGTGCCCTGGCCGAGCTTGCTCGCGACCCCCTTGCTCGAGGCCAGCGGGGCGATGAAGTCGTTCTGGCCGACCACCTTGCCCGCGTAGTGCGCCTCATTGGTCGAGACCAGGTTGATCACGCCGATCGTGCCCATGATCTTGCCGTCACCCGACAGGTAGCTCGCGCGCAGCACCTGCGTGCACTTGCCGGTCTGGAGGGCGCTGATCAGGGCCTGTCCGATCACCGCACCGGAGCACGACGTGCTCAGCTTGGTGGTCTCCAGGGTGAACGAGCTGGTGATGTTCCCGTTCCCGTCGGCCTCGTTGTTGACCACGGGCGGGAACAGCTCGTCGAGCGTGAGCGGAGCCGTGTCGGTGCTGCGGAGCTCGATGTGGCAGTAGACACCGCCGTACTGCTGCACGCACGCCTGATCCGAGGGCGAGGCACCCGCGGTGGGCAGCCGTCCGCCGGCATCCGGGTTCGGCGTGGCCGGGTGCGGCTTGAGTACCAGGAAGTACGCGGCCGCGGCGACCGCGACGACGAGAACGGCACCGAGGGTGAGCGCCAGCGTCCGTGGACGTCTGCCACCCCGCGAGGTCTGGCCGGCGCCCTTCTTGGCGGCGCCCTTCTTGGTCCTTGCGCGGCCGCCCTTGCCCGCGCCGCGGCCGCCCGCTCCCTCCCCGTACCGATCCTGGTAGGGGTCGTCGGCCGCGTAATCGTCGTAGCCGACGGCCGGGTTGTCGTAATCGGCACCGGGATTACGGCCGCGCTGGCCGGGCTCCGGGTAGTCGAAGTCCTGCCCGTATGCGTCGGGGGCATAAGCGTCGTAGTCGTCGCGAACCGACGCGGGATAGCCGCCGGTTGGGTTGCGCACGCTCGTGGGGTACTCGCCGGTGGGGTTGCGCCCTACGGCCGAGTAGCCGCCAGTGGGGCTGCCTACCGTCGTGGGGTACTCGCCGGTCGGGTTGCGGCCCGCGGCCGGGTAGCCGCCGGCCAGGTTGTCCACCGTGGTGGGGTACTCGCCGGTCGGGTTGCGCCCTACGGCCGGGTAGCCGCCAGTGGGGCTGCCTACCGTGGTGGGGTACTCGCCGGTCGGGTTGCGCCCTACGGCCGGGTAGCCGCCGGTCGGGTTGCGACCACGGGGGTCTTGGTGCTGCTCATGGCCGTAACCGGGATAGGAATCGTAATCGACGTACTGCTCTTGCGCTCCGGTGCGCGGGACGGCCTGCGGGCCGGATATCACCGGCTGGGCCGGGGCCGGCAACTGCGGCTGGCCGTGCGCGGGCAGGTAGCCGCGGGCCGGGTTGCGCGGGGTCTCGTTCGGGCCGGTGCCGTACTCGTCGATGACCCGGCCGTTCAGCGCGTACGCGCCCGTGTCGGCGAAGCTGGCGCCCGACGCGGCGGCGGGCTGGTCGCCGTACCAATCGTTCCCGGCGTCGCGGGCCTGGTAGCCGTCGCCGCCGTCGGGCAGGGCGGGGTAGCTCCCGCTGCTGTGCCGGGCCGGGTACCCGCCCGACTGGCCGTAGCCGTCGTTCGGCGCCTGATACCCCTGGCCGCCGCCGGGCGCGCCGTAGCCCGGCTCGGGCTGCTGGTAGTGGTCCTGCTGGCCGTATTGGCCGTCCGGCCCCCGGCCAAGCCCGTACCCGGCGTCGGGTCCGGCAGGCTGCGGGTAGCCGTAGTCGGCCTGCTGGCCGTAGCCCGCCGGCTGGTCGTAGCCGCCGGGCTCGCCGTAGGGCGCCTGCGGCCCGTAGGCATCGCGCTGGCTGTGCTGGCCCTGCTCCTGCTGCGGGTAGCCCCCGTAGCCGCCACCCTGGTAGTAGCCGTAACCCGAACCGTCCGAGGCGTAGCCGTCGTAGTCGCCGTTGCCGTAACCCTGTGCCTCGTCGGCCCACGAGCCCGCGTTGCCCTGCCCTGTGCCGGGCGACGACTGGCTGGGTGCCTGCTGGCCCCAGTCCGCGGGCGTGCGGGAGACGTCCTCACCCCGATATCCCATGTCATTGAGGTTAGCGTCCGCATCAGCGGCGCAAGGGCGGTCTGTATTATTCGCCGGGAGCGCTTGACGTGACGGCGCTCGGAGGGGCGCCTGTGCGGTAGGCTGAGGCGATAAACGGCAGGGAAGTCTGCGCGCTTTGGCAGTACGCGCGGATTCGAGTATGCTGCATTGGCGTCATCCGCGACGAGCAGCATTTCCGGCTGCGATGACCCGGTACCAGAGTCTTGACCCGGTGCCAAGGTCTTGAGGATCACGAACCACATGCGAAGGCTAAACGACTGTGCGCACTTTCAGCCCGAAGGACAGTGACATCACCCGTCAGTGGCATGTCATCGACGCCACTGACATCGTGCTCGGCCGCTTGGCCAGCCATGCGGCGGTGCTGCTGCGGGGCAAGCACAAGCCCATTTTCGCTCCGCACGTCGACACCGGTGACTTCGTCATCGTCATCAACGCGGAGAAGGTGGCGCTCACCGGCACCAAGCTGGAGGACAAGCGCGCCTACCGGCACTCAGGCTACCCGGGCGGCCTTCGCTCGATCAGCTACGCGGACATGATGGCCAAGCACCCGACGCGAGCAGTCGAGAAGGCGATCAAGGGGATGCTCCCCAAGAACTCTCTCGGCCGCAAGACGCTCAGCAAGCTGAAGGTCTACGCGGGGCCGACGCACCCGCACCAGGCCCAGCAGCCGCAGCCGTACGAGATCCGGCAGATCTCCCAGTAGTAGTGCCGCAAGGAAGCGTGAGGAAGAGCAACGTGGCCGAGCCCACAGGCGTAGAGACGCCCGCAGACGACGCGGCATACTTCACCGAGGAGTACGCCGAAGAGCCTTTTGACGCCGAGGCTGGCCCCTCGGAGTACACGACCGAGTCCCCCGAGGCGGCCGCGCCGCGGGCCGCGCGCCGCCCGGTTGTCACCGGTCACGCCAATGGCACCGGCCGCCGTAAGGAAGCCGTCGCCCGGGTGCGCATCGTGCCCGGCACCGGTGAGTGGAAGATCAACGGCCGGTCCCTTGACTCCTACTTCCCGAACAAGGTCCACCAGCAGATCGTGGCCGAGCCGTTCGTGACGCTCGGCGCCGAGGGCAACTTCGACGTGATCGCGCGCATCGTCGGCGGCGGCGTCTCCGGCCAGGCCGGTGCGCTCAGGCTCGGGGTTGCCCGCGCGCTGATCCTGGTCGACCCGGAGAACCGTCCGCCGCTGAAGAAGGCGGGCTTCCTCACCAGGGACGCCCGGGTGACGGAGCGGAAGAAGTACGGTCTCAAGAAGGCCCGCAAGGCGCCCCAGTACTCCAAGCGCTAGTCGTCGCTGGTACCTGGATCGTCCGACATGGGCCGACTCTTCGGTACAGACGGTGTGCGCGGGGTTGCTGGGATTGACTTGACGGCCCAGCTGGCCATGGACCTGGCGGTCGCGGCGGTGCCTGTCCTGGTATCCGCCGCGGCCCGGTCTCATGACGCCGCTCGCCCGGTCGCGGTCATCGGCCGCGACTCCCGGGCCTCGGGCGACTTCCTTGAGGCCGCCGTCGTCGCCGGGCTTGCCAGCTCCGGAGTGGACGTACTCCGGCTTGGCGTCATCCCGACTCCCGGCGTTGCACACCTGACGTGCGCGCTCAACGCCGATTTCGGCGTCGTCCTATCCGCGAGCCATAACCCGGCCGCCGACAACGGGATCAAGTTCTTCGGCCGCGGCGGCGTGAAGCTGGCCGACGAGGCGGAAGACGACATCGAGGCCGCGCTGCTCGCCGCCCGGGTCGGCCGGCCGCGCCCCGATACCGGGCAGGCCGCCGCCGCCGGGTTCGGCCGGGTGACCGACGCCTACTCTGCCAACGAGACCTACCTCGACCACCTGCTCGCGACCCTCGAGACATCGTCGGCGGGCCATTCGCCGTTGCAAGGGCTGCGGGTCGTCGTGGACTGCGCGCACGGCGCCGCCTACAGCATCGGACCGCGGGCGCTGCGCCGGGCCGGCGCCGAGGTCATCGCGATCGGCGCAGCTCCGGACGGCGACAACATCAACGCCGGGATCGGCTCCACTCACCTGGAGACGCTGGCGGCGGCGGTGGTCGAGCACGGCGCCGACGCGGGCCTGGCGTTCGACGGCGACGCCGACCGGTGCCTGGCGGTGGACGGCGACGGCCAGTCGCTCGACGGAGACCAGATCCTTACCGTGCTGGCCTCGCATATCAAACGAACCGGCCAGCTGACTGGTGACGCCGTGGTGGTCACCGTGATGTCCAATCTCGGCTTTCACGACGCCATGCGCGACGCGGGCATCGGGGTGATCGAGACCCCGGTGGGCGACAAGCACGTCTACGCCGCGATGCGCGACGGCGGCTACGTGCTCGGCGGCGAGCAGTCCGGGCACATCATTCAGCTTGGCTACGCCACCACCGGCGATGGCGTGCTGACCGGCCTGCATTTGCTGGCGGCGGTCAACCGCGCGGGCATCCCGGTCTCCGCCGCCGCGAAGATGATGACCAGGTATCCGCAGGTGCTGCTGAACGTCCGGGGCGACAAGGACCGGGCGATGGCCGATCCGGCCGTCGCCGAGGCGGCGGCGGCGGCGCAGGCCAGGCTCGGCGACGCCGGGCGGGTGCTGCTGCGGCCGAGCGGCACCGAGCCCGTCATCCGGGTGATGGTCGAGGCACGGCACTCGGAGTTGGCGGAGGAGATCGCCGGGCAGCTCGCCGCCGCCGTTCGCCTGGCAATGTCATGATCGTCGGCGTCGGCATCGACGTCGTCGAGATAGCCCGCTTCGAGCAGGCCCTTATCCGCACCGAAGGCCTCGCCGGCCGGCTGTTCACCGACGGAGAACGCACCTTGCCGCCGCACTCGCTGGCGGCGAGGTTCGCGGCCAAGGAAGCCCTCGCGAAGGCGCTCGGCGCGCCACGCGGCCTGCTGTGGACCGACGCCGAGGTCGTCACGGACAACGACGGACGGCCGTCGCTGCTGGTCTACGGCACCGTCGCCGCCGCTGCGGGGCGGCTCGGCGTCACCGGGTGGCACCTGTCGCTGAGCCACGACGCGGGAATCGCCTCCGCCGTCGTCATCGCCGAGAGCGGCCGCCAGGCCGGTCTGGGCTGGGTCTAAGACGCCCAAACTCCCGGCCTGGTGTCTTTGGCCGTCGCGTCGCGGGCAGACTAGGCGTCATGCGTGACGCTTACCAGGTAGCAAAGGTCCGGGCGGCGGAAGCCAGGCTGATGGCACTCGTCCCGGATGGCGCGCTAATGCAGCGGGCGGCGGCGGGCCTCGCCTCGGTCTGCGTGAGCCTGCTGCGCCAGTGTCCCGGCGGGGTCTACGGGGCCCGGGTCGTAATCCTCGCGGGCACCGGAGACAACGGCGGGGACGCGCTCTACGCCGGGGAGCGGCTGGCCCGGCGGGGCGCCGCCGTCACCGCGATCGCGGCCGGGCCGCGCCTGCACGCCGACGGTGCCGCCGCGCTGCGGGCCGCAGGCGGCCGGTTCGTCGCCGTCGTGCCGCCCCGGGGGCCCGATGACACCCAGCCCGACGTGGGCGCCCGCTACGACGCCGGGCGGGACGCGCGGCACGCGATCGGGCACGCGGACCTCATCATCGACGGGCTGCTCGGCATCGGCGGCAAGGGCGGCCTGCGCGAGCCGTTCGCGACGCTCGCGCAGCTCGCCGCCAACTCCGCCGGGACCACCCTCGCGGTCGACCTGCCGAGCGGCATCGACGCGGACACCGGAGAGGTCGAGGGTCCCGCGGTCCGGGCCGACGTCACCGTCACGTTCGGCGCGTTCAAGCCGGGGCTGCTGATCGACCCCGGCAGCGGCCACGCGGGCGTCGTCGAGCTGGTCGACATCGGCCTCGGGCCGTACTTCGACCCGACCCCGGACGCGAGCGCCCCGCAAGCCGACGACATAGCGACCCTCCTGCCGCGCCCCGGCGCGGAATCGGACAAGTACCGCCGTGGCGTGCTCGGCCTGCTGGCGGGCAGTGACAAGTACGCGGGGGCGGCCCTGCTGTCGACCGGCGGCGCGGTCGCGGGCGGGGCGGGCATGGTCCGCCTGGTCACCGCGCCGCACGCGGCGGCGGCCGTCCGGCTCGTTCACCCCGAGGTGGTGGTGACGGAGCTACCGGGTATCCGGTTCCCCGATGATGTCGGCCGGGTGCAGGCGTGGGTAGCGGGACCGGGCATGGGGACCGATGAGGCGGCGGCGGACCGGCTCACCCGGGTGCTCGCGACCAACCTCCCGGTGCTCATCGACGCGGACGGGCTGACGCTGCTCTCCAATCACCGGGAGTTGCTCCCGCGTGCCGCGCCCACGCTGCTCACTCCGCACGCCGGGGAACTCGGCCGGCTGCTCCGGGCGGACGCGGCCGACGTGGCCGCCCGGCGGCTTGAGCATGCCCGGCGCGCGGCGGCCGAGTTCGGCGCGTGCGTGCTGCTCAAGGGGTCGACCACCGTGGTCGCGCCGCCGCATGACGTCGACCCGGTACTCATTAACACGACCGGAACGTCCTGGCTGGCCACCGCGGGCACCGGCGACGTCCTGGCCGGGCTGGCGGGCGCGCTGCTTGCCCAGGGGCTGGCCGCCCCGCAGGCCGCGCTCTGCGCTGCCTACCTGCACGGCCTCGCCGCCCGGCTGGCCGCCGCCGGCACCGACAGGAACGGGCGCGCCCCGGCCGGGGAAGGCTACGGGGGCGAGGCCCCGATCGGCGCGTCCGATGTGGTGGCGGCGCTCCCGGCCGCGTTCCGCGCGCTCGCGCCATAGCATTGGTGGCTATGGACAGCCATGCGGAGGCTAGCGTCGAGCTCGGCGCGATTACCAGGAACATCGCGGCAATGCGCGCTCACGTGGCCCCGGCCGAGGTAATGGCGGTGGTCAAGGCCGACGGGTACGGCCACGGGGCGGTCCCCGCCGCCCGCGCGGCGATCGCCGGCGGCGCAGACTGGCTGGGCGTCGTGCACGTGGCCGAGGCGCTCGAGCTGCGGAAGGCCGGCCTCGAAGAGCCGATCCTGTGCCTGATGGGCGTTCCCGAGCACGACCACGCCGCTGCCATCGCGGCCGAGGTGGACCTGTCGGCCGGATCCGCCGACCTGGTCCGACGGCTGGCCGCCGCCGCGGCGGCGGCCGGACGCCCGGCTCGCATCCATCTGAAGGCCGACACCGGGCTGAGCCGGGGCGGTGCCGCCCCGGCCGACTGGCCGGGCCTGCTCGCGACCGCGAGCGAGGCCGAGGAGGCGGGCCGCGTCTCCGTCGTCGGCCTGTGGTCGCACTTCGCCTCCGCCGACGAGCCGGGCAACCCCTCGATCGGGGCCCAGCTGGCCGCGTTCAAGGAGGCCCTCGCGGTCGCGGACAGCATGGGCATCAACGCGCAGCTGCGGCACATCGCCAACACAGCGGCCGCCCTCGACGTGCCAGAGGCACGCTACGACCTGGTGCGCGTCGGCGGCGGGAGCTACGGCCTGGCCACGCTGCCCGGCGGCCCGCCCGGCTGGCTGCGGCCGGCGATGACCCTGCGGGCGCGGCTGGCGCTGGTGAAGCGGGTTCCCGCCGGGACGGGGGTTTCGTACGGCCACCGGTACACGACGACGCGGGAGACGACGCTCGGCCTGGTCCCGCTGGGTTACGCCGACGGGATACCCCGAGCGGCGATGGGGCTGACGCTGGTCTCGGCCCGGGGCCGTCGCTGGCCGATCACGGGGACGGTCTGCATGGACCAGTTCGTCGTCGACTTCGGGGACGAGCCGGTGGCCGCGGGGGATGAGGTGGTCCTGTTCGGCCCCGGTGATGACGGTGAGCCGACCGCGCAGGAGTGGGGCGAGGCACTCGGAACCATCTCGTACGAGATCGTCACGGGTATCAGCGCCCGGGTGGCGAGGTCCTACCGTGAGTAGAGAGAGGGAATTCGACTCGGCCGGCGCCGTGCCGGCGTCCCGCTGGCCGGCCGACGGGCTGCACCGGCTGGGCGAGGGATCGGGGCTGTCGCTCACCGTCTCCACCGCCGATCAGATGCGGGAGCTCGGCCGTCGTCTCGCGTCGGCGGTCGCGGCGGGGGACCTGGTGATTCTCAGCGGCGGCCTCGGCGCGGGCAAGACCACGCTGACTAAGGGGATCGGGGACGGGCTGGGGGTTCGCGGGCCGATCACGTCGCCGACGTTCGTGATCGCGCGGGTGCATCCCCCCGTCGGCCCGGCCCCGGCCGGGCCGCGGCCGTCGCTCGTCCATGCCGACGCTTACCGGCTCGGCGGCGTGCTCGAGCTCGACGATCTCGACCTGGACACCGACCTCGCGTCGTCGGTGACGGTGGTGGAGTGGGGCGAGGGGCTCGCGGAGGGGCTGTCAGCCGACCGCCTGGAGATCGCCATCGAAACGTTCCCGATGGGCCGGGCCGATGCGGCCGATCCGGACGACCTGGCTGGCGATATGCCGCGCACGGTGCGGATCACGTCGGTCGGGCAGCGCTGGGAAGGCATCGAGTTGCCCCTCCTGGGCCTCGCTGATCGTCTATAGTTCGGCTTTGTACCAATCCGTTTTCACGTTGCGCCTGGTCTCTAGGTCACAACCCCTCACCGGAGGCATGCCGTGACTCAGCATGGGTCATTCCCCGGTCGGCCCCGTGGCCGCCGAGCACGTCACGAAGCAGACCTGCCCGAGGGGGAGGGCTACGCCGCGACGCCACCGGACGAGCGCGAGTTCCCCGATCTGGCTCCGATCCGGCCCAGCCAGGCCAGGGTCCGTGACGCCCGCGGGCAGGACGACTGGCCGGGGCAGCGCGTGCAGCCCGGTCAGTACGAGCCGCAGGGCCTGGGCGGGCAGCCCGGGCCGGGCGGCTACGGCGGATATCCGTCCGGCGGTCGCGGCTACGGGCAGCAGCCGGAACCCGGCCAGTCCGGCCTCCAGTACGGGCAGCCGGAACCAGGCCAGCCGGGCCTCGGCTACGCCGGCGGCCAGCACAGCGGCGGCCAGTACGGCGGCGCCCCGGCCGGCCCGGGCCAGACAGGCCCCGCCCAGGCGCCCTGGTCGGATCAGGGCTGGGAGGCGCAGGCGCCGGGCCAGGGGCCGGCTCAGCCGCCGCAGGCCCTTCAGGCCCAGCCTCAGCCGGGTCGGTCCCAGCAGCAGCAGTGGGACGAACCGCAGCAGGGGCGGCAAGAGGAGGAAGTGCCGTCCTGGGCCGAGCCCGACTCCGTTGAGGCGTTCTCGGCCCGCTGGCACCGGCGCGGCCTGGACTCCCGCGACGACCGGCGCACGGACCGGCGCAAGCGCCGCCGGGCCCTGTTCGCGATCGGCGGCGCGCTCGCGGTCGTCATCGCGGTGGCGGTCTACTTCCTCGGGTTCTCCGGCTCAGGCAGCTCGACCAACCTGGGCTTCGGCTCGCTGGTGACCACGTTCCTGCCCGGCGAGGTGCAGTCGGTGCCCGACGCGTGCAACACGGTCCCGAGCGCCACCCTGAGCCAGTACCTGCCGGGCACGACCAAGGAGGCGGCCCCGCCGCTGAACAGCGGCACGAACACCGAGTGCACCTGGACGCTCGACAATGCGCCCACCTACCGGGTGCTTGAGGTCCAGGTCGAGGCGTACACGCCGAGCGCCCTGGTCGCGAACCCCAACGGCAACGGCCTGGTCCCGGCCGGCAACGGCAGCGCGACCTACGCGGCCGAGGCGGCCTTCGCCTCGTCCGAGTACACCCTGGAGACGCCGGCCGCGAACAGCGGGCAGCCGAAGGCCACCGTCGTCAGCCTCTCCGGCATGCCCGGCGGCAACGACACGTCCGCCTTCTCGGCCACGCAGGTGTTCGACAAGAGCGGCCAGACCGACGTCGCAACCGTCTACGTCCGCTACCGCAACGTGATCGTCACGGCGGTGGTCCAGGGCCTCAACCAGACCACCGGCGCGAAGAAGTACGGGCCGGTGTCCATGAGCGACCTCACCGCCGCCGCGACGACGGTCGCCCGCGAAGTGACCGCCAAGATCGTCTGATGACCCGGCCGCCCAGGCGGGCGCGAAAGGTGCCGCGAGCGCGCTAGCGGGGCGATCGGCTGCCGGGGGTGCGCTACGCTCATTGGTCGTGCTGCTGCTCGGACTTGACACCGCCACGCCCGCGGTCACGGTTGCGCTCCACGACGGCGGCCAGCCGCTGGCCCAGCTCGTCACCGTGGACGCGCACCGCCACGCGGAGCTGCTCGCGCCGTCGATCGCGAAGATCATCGCCGACGCGGGCATGTCGCCGCGCGACCTGACGGGCATCGCGGTCGGGGTCGGCCCCGGCCCGTACACCGGCCTGCGGGTCGGCGTGGTGACCGCGAAGGTGCTCGGCGCGGCGCTCGGCATCCCGGTCTACGGTGTGTGCAGCCTCGACGTGATCGCCGCCGACGTCGAGGGCGAGCGGTCGTTCCTGGTCGCCACCGACGCCAGGCGGCGCGAACTCTACTTCGCACGCTACGACGAGTCCGGGCGCCGCTCCGGACCCGACGTGAGCGCGCCCGCGTTGATCCCCGATCGCGAGCTGCCGGTCGCCGGCGAGGGGCCGATGCTCTACCCCGAGATCTTCCCCAAGAGCACCGGGCCCGCCTATCCGGCCGCGGCCACCCTGTGCCGCCTGGCGGCGGCGGCGCTCGGCTGCGGCGAGACGGCAGCCGATGACGAGGCCGTCGCCGGCGCCGCCGCCGGGCGGCCGGTCCTGCTGCCGCCGGAGCCGCTGTACCTGCGGCGTCCGGACGCCCGCGAGCCGGGCGCGCCGAAACGGGTGACGCCGTGACGGCCGGGCGCGGGCCTGACGCCGCCCGCGAGGCAGCCGGAGAGGCCGCTGACCGACCGGCCGGGGCGGGGAAGGCGGCCCGGCTGCGGCCGATGACCACGGCCGACCTGGCGGACGTGATCGCCCTCGAGCGCGAGCTGTTCCCCGAGGACCCGTGGACGCCGGAGATGTTCGCCGACGAGGTGGCCCAGCCGCCGGAAGTCAGGCTGTACCTGGTCGCGGAGGACGGCCCCGACGCCCGCCCCGTCATCGCGGGGTACGCGGGGATGCTGTTCGTTCCCGGCGGCCTCCAGGCGGACGTGCTGACGATCGCGGTTCGCGAGTCCCACTGGGGCCTGGGGATCGGCTCGGCGCTGCTCGGCGCGCTGATAGGGACGGCCCGGGAGCGCGACTGCGCCGAGCTCTTCCTCGAGGTGCGGGCCGACAATCCCCGGGCGCACGGGCTCTACCAGCGGCGCGGCTTCACGGAGATCGGCGTGCGGCGCGGCTACTACAAGCCGTCAGGGGTGGACGCGATCGTGATGCGGAAGGATCTGCTGCGGTGACCAATCTGACCGACGGTCCGCTGGTACTCGGCATCGAGACGTCCTGCGACGAGACCGGCGCGGGCATCGTGCGAGGCAGGGAACTCCTGGCCGACGAGGTGGCGTCGTCGATGGACCAGCACGCCCGGTTCGGCGGCGTGGTGCCCGAGGTGGCCAGCCGTGCGCACCTGGAGGCGATGGTTCCGGTCATCGAGGGCGCGTTCGCCAAGGCCGGGGTCCGGCCGGCCGACATCGACGCGGTGGCGGTGACCGCCGGGCCCGGCCTGGCCGGCGCGCTCATGGTGGGCGTGGCGGCGGCGAAAGCCTACGCCTACGCCCTCGGGAAGCCGCTGTACGGCGTCAACCACCTGGCGGCGCACGTGGCCGTCGACCAGCTTGAGCACGGGCCGCTGCCCGCGCCCTGCCTGGCGCTGCTGGTCTCCGGCGGCCATTCGTCGCTGCTGTTCGTGCCCGACATCACCGGCGAGGTGCGCTCGCTCGGGGCGACGATCGACGACGCCGCGGGCGAGGCCTACGACAAGGTCGCCCGGGTGCTTGGCATGCCCTTCCCCGGCGGCCCGCCGATCGACCGCGCGGCGGGGTCAGGCGATCCGGCCGCGATCAGGTTTCCGCGTGCAAAGCTGCACGACGGCAGCTACGACTTCTCCTTCGCGGGGCTGAAGACCGCCGTCGCCCGCTGGGTGGAGGCCCGCCGCGACGCCGGCGAACCGGTTCCAGTGGCCGACGTGGCCGCCTCGTTCCAAGAGGCCGTGGCCGACGTGCTCACCCGCAAGGCGGTCGCCGCCTGCCGCGAGTACGGCGTCACCGACCTGGTGATCGGCGGCGGGGTGGCGGCCAACTCCCGGCTGCGCGCGCTCGCGGCCGAGCGCTGCGCGTCGGCCGGCATCCAGTTCCGCGCCCCCCGGCCGGGCCTGTGCACCGACAACGGCGCGATGGTGGCCGCGCTGGGCGCGGCGGTCGTCGCCGCCGGCCGCCCTCCGTCGACCCTTGCCCTCCCGGCCGACTCGTCCCTTCCGGTGACCGAGGTTCTCGTCCCCTAGTCCCGGCCGGCCAGTCGGCCAGTCGGCCGGCCAGCCGGCCAGCCGGCCGGTCGGCCGGTCGGCCGACCGCCAGCCGGCCTGGCTGCTTCAGGACTTCCTGCGGCGGAGGCGGCGGAAGACGACGGCGATGGCCGCCCCGACGGCGGCGACCGGGATCAGGCGCTTCAGGATCGGGACGACGACGAACTTGAACGCGTTCAGCGACTCTTCCTGCCTGACCACCGGGGTGGCGGGCCTGGCGGCCGCAGGGGCGGCCTGCGCCGGGCCGCTCTTCGCCGCGTCCTCGACGGTGCCGGCTTCGTCGGCCACCGCCTCGTCGACCCCCGCAGCGGCGGTGCCGGCGGCAGCGGCGCTGTCGGCGTTGATCATGGCCTCGAGGTTGGTGGCGAATTGCTGGATGAGCTTGCCGCTCACCTCGGGCAGCAGGGAGCGACCGAACTGGGCCGGCTTGCCGGTCACGTTCAGCGACGTGTGGATGGAGACCAGCGTCTGGCCCGCCCCGTCGCCCGGCGTCAGGTTCGCCCGCACGGTCGCCGACGCGGTGCCCGATCCGCGGGTCTCCTTGCCGGTCGCCTCGATCGAGATGGCGTGGCCGGCCTGGTCCTTGTCGGTGAACTTGGCGGTGCCCTTGTAGGTCAGCGAGAGCGGGCCGAGCTTGACCTTCACCTGGCCCTCGATCTCGTCGCCCTCGACCGAGGTAACGCTGGCACCGGGCATGCACGGGGCGATCCGCTCAACGTCAAGCAGCACATCCCAGGCCTGCTCCGGCGGCACCGGAACGGTAAACGAGTTATCGAGCTCAATAGCCATGCCACACTACTTTCTCGCCGGTTCTGCCTACCTCTAGAGGTAGGAGTCTATGCTCACGTCCGCTGTGCGGACCGTAGCAGGATCCGGCTGGCCGGCGAGGCGATGCCGGAGGAACAGATGCGCATAAATAGCGCAAGCGTGGCTCAATGTATACCCGGCCCACGGAGGCTGGTGGGAGCCCTGAACGTCCCTATAGCTAGCTTATACGACCGTAATAGTAGGAAGCTAGGGCCTATCATCATAGAGTGAGCAAACAGGCACGGAGGGTCAACCATGTCAATGGGTCGGTTGATACCCGTGATCATGCCTTGACCTTCTGGTTCCGGAGGTTTAACCTCCTTGCAATGACGGAATGGTTAACTTTTCCCTAGTTTCTGTGCTGAAATCGTTGCAAGTTACCCTGCAGTGATAGGAGGACTCGTGGCCGCTGCCGATGTGTCACCTGGGTTCACGGAAGAGCAGACCGAGAAGGGGCTCAAGCCCGGCGCCCTCGGGCTTATCTCCTCCATCGTCATGGGGGTGGCGTCGACCGCCCCGGCGTACAGTCTGGCGGCGACGCTCGGGTTCATCGTCGCCGTGGTCGGACTCGGCTCGCCGATCGTCGCCGTGATCGCGTTCGTCCCGATCATTCTCACGTCGATTGGCTACAGCGAGCTGAACAAGGCCGACCCGGACTGCGGGACGACGTTCACCTGGGCTGCGCGGGCGTTCGGGCCGAAGACCGGCTGGGCCGGCGGCTGGGCCATCGTCGCCGCCGACGTGCTTGTCATGGCCAGCCTCGCGCAGGTCGCCGGGCAATACGTGTTCTTGCTGTTCGGCGCGAAGGGCATCGGCAGCGACGCGACGAGCGGCTGGGTGCTGCTCGTCGGCCTGCTGTGGATCGCCGCGATGACGTACATTTGCTACCGCGGCATCGAGGTCTCCGCGGCCTTCCAGCGGATTTTGCTCAGCGTCGAGCTGGTCATGCTGCTTGTCTTCTCGGTGACGGCGCTGATCCGGGTGGGGACCGGCAACCACCCGGCCGGCTCCATCACGCCGGCCTGGGGGTGGTTCAACCCGCTGCAGGGCGGCTTCACCGGCTTCGTCACCGGCATCATCCTCATGCTCTTCATCTACTGGGGCTGGGACACCGCGGTGGCGGTCAACGAGGAGACCAAGGACCCGGCCAAGACGCCCGGCCGGGCCGCGATCCTGTCCACCCTCATCCTGCTGGTCACCTACGTCATCGTGATCCTGGCGGCGCAGTCGTTCGCCGGGACCGGCACCACCGGGATCGGGCTCGGTAACAGCAACAACACCGGCGACGTGATCTCCGTACTCGGCAGCGCGGTCTTCGGCGGCTCGGGCATCGGGGTGTTCCTGGCCCGGCTGCTCGTCCTCATGGTGCTCACCTCGGCGGCGGCGTCGACCCAGACCACGATCCTGCCCACGGCGCGCACCACGCTGTCGATGGCGACCTACAAGGCGATCCCGAAGGCGTTCGCCAAGATGCACCCGCGCTACCTCACGCCCACCGTGTCCACGATCGTGATGGGCGTGATCTCGGCGCTCCTGTACCTTGCGTTCAACTACATATCGCAGGGCTTCGTCATCGCCGACGCGGTGACCGCGATCGGCCTCTACATCGCGTTCTACTACGGCCTCACCGGTTTCGCCTGCGCCTGGTACTACCGCAGGTCGCTGCGATCCAGCCAGCGGAACCTGTGGATGCAGGGCATCCTGCCGGTGCTCGGCGGGCTGATCATGTACGCGGCGGGCGGCTGGTCCATCTGGGCCGACTGGGACGTGGCATCGGACAACAGCTACACGTCCTGGCTGATGCCGTTCTGGCCGCACTGGTACATCGGAG